>JADMIO012911315.1_pt1 | contig 66304 bp, 73 predicted proteins | sample 8958161 | NCBI WGS metagenome assembly JADMIO01 (sample SAMN16585339, study PRJNA669376) | soil metagenome | isolation source: Crop rotation soil | place: USA: Cullars Rotation, Alabama | collected 2011 | reverse complement strand
CGCGACTTCAAGTCACGTGAATTCCAAGCTTCGGATCCCACTGTGCTGGAAAGAACCTTGGCAAGGTTGTGCTCTACCCCTGAGCTACGCCCGCTCTTGAGCTGACGCCGGCGTCGAATCTTCGTGACCGGCGGAGGTGAGGCGCGCGCCTAGCATGGCCCGAGCGGGTCCGGCAAGCGCTTGTGGCAGCAGCCTTAGCCGCCCATATGAACGCCGATCCGACCAGTTGGAGGGACGAGCACAGCCCATGGCAACTCTGGGCCTGACGGAAGCGGAACGCGAGGCAATCCAGCGCTTCGAGGAACGGGTCATCCAGCCGTCGATGACCGCGCTGGTGATCCTCGACTTCTGGGCCGAATGGTGCGGGCCGTGCAAGCAGCTCGGTCCCACGCTGGAGAAAGTCGCTGCGGACTATGAAGCCAAAGGCGTCAAGCTCGCCAAGATCGACGTCGACCAGGAGAAGCTGATCGCGGCCCAGTTCCGGATTCAGTCGATCCCGACCGTCTATGCGATCTATCGCGGCCAGCCGGTCGCGGACCTCACCAACTATCGTTCCGAAGGACAGCTTAAGAAGGCGCTCGACCAACTGCTGGCGCAGCTCAAGATCGAGCCCGAGGGCGCGGTGCCGCAAGCCGAGATCGAGCCCTTGCTGGCCATGGGCGAGCAGGTGCTGGCCGATGGCGACGCCCCGCGAGCGGCCAATATTTTCGGCCAGATTCGCGACATTGCGCCCGACAATACCGAAGCGATCGGCGGGCTTGCCCGGGCGCTGGTTGCGTCGGGCGAACTCGATGAGGCCAAGGGGACGCTCGATGGCTTGCCGCCCGAGGCCGCCTCCAGGCCCGAGATCAGCCGAGCACGCGCCGCGCTCGAACTGGCGTCGGCGCCCGCAGCCGACACCTCGGCCCTGGAATCGCGGCTTGCGGCGAACCAGGACGACCACGAGGCGCGGCTCGAACTTGCCGGCGCAAAGATGGCCGCGGGCGACCGCGACGCTGCCGCCGATGCGCTGCTCGAAATCATCCAGCGCGATCGCGAGTGGAACGACGGAGCGGCGCGCAAGCGCTTTCTTCAGCTCCTCGAAGCCCAGGGCCTCGAAGACCCCTGGTCGAGCGCGCAGCGACGGCGCCTTTCGGCTCTGCTGTTCACGTGAGCCGCGCGATCACCATCCCGATTTTTCCGCTTGCGGGAGCAATCCTGCTTCCGCGCTCCCAGCTGCCGCTGCATATCTTCGAGCCGCGTTATCGCGAGATGGTCCGCGACGCGATCGATGGCGCGGGGCAGATCGGCATGATCCAGCCGCTGCGTCTCGACGACGACAACCGGGCTCCGCTCTACGAAGTCGGCTGCCTCGGCGAGATCGTCGGGATCGAGGAGCTCGAGGACGGGCGATTCAACATCGTGCTGCTGGGATCGACGCGGTTTCGAATGCTCGGCGAGGTCGCGAACGAGGGAGCCTACCGCTGCGCCAGCGTCGATATCGAGGCGTTCGACGACAGCGAGCCGGAGCCGCTTGGAATCGCGCAGCGGGCCGAGGTGGAGCGTGAGTCCCGGAGGTTGGGCGATGCCATGGGCCTGGCGGTCGACTGGGATGCCGTCGCCCGGCTGGACGATGAGATGCTGGTCAATGCGATCGCGCAGGTCGCGCCGTTCGACACCGGCGCGAAGCAGGCGTTGCTCGAGCAGGCGACGCTCGACGGCCGTGCCGATCTGCTGGTGCAGCTGATGCAGTTCCACCGCGCCGCAGTCGGCGGCGGGATCGAGATCGAACCCACGATCCAATAACTAGATCGGCAATCCCCGAAGTAGCAACGGAAGGTCGCCGCTAGTCCCACGGGCTTCGTTCATGAGCCGGGTGCGGATCGGCCCGATCCGCTCGATCAGCCCCATTCCGAAGCGCCGGACGGCCGAGGCGGTCTTGCCCGGAACTCCGTAGATACGCGTCAGGCTGTCGGTGGCGAAGGCGACCGATAAAGCGTCGAGCGAACGCCAGCGCTGGTAGCGGTCCAGCAGTTGCTTATCGCCGAGATCGAGTCCCAGCCGGCCACCTTCGACGAGAACCTCGGCGAGCGCGGCGACGTCGCGGAAGCCGAGGTTAAGCCCCTGCCCGGCGATCGGATGGATTGCGTGCGCCGCATCGCCGACCAAAGCCAGACGCTTGCCCGTGATTTGCGCCGCGTGGTGGAAGCCCAGCGGGAAAGAGGAGCGCGGCGCGAGCATCGCAACTTTGCCGAGGAAGCCGCCCATCGCGGCCTCGGCTTCGGCCGCAAAGTCAGCGTCGCTCAGCGACAGCCAGCCCGCCGCGTCTTCCTCGGGCACCGACCAGACGATCGCCGAGCGGTGGATGTTTCCGGAATCGGTCATTGGCAGCAGCGCGAACGGGCCCGACGGATAGAAGATCTCGTAGGCCACATGGTCGTGGGACTTTTCATGCCTCAGGACCGAAACGATCGCCCGGTGGTCGTACTTCCACCGTGCGATGTTGATTCCGGCCGATTCGCGCGTGCGCGAGTTCCGCCCATCGGCCGCGATCAGCAGCGGAGCGCAGAGCTTCCGTCCATCCTCCAACGAAACCACGACGCCGTGATCACCGCGATCGGTGCTGGTGACGCGGGATTTCCACAGCAGCCACGTGTTCGCGCCCGCTTCCGCCCGCGCGCGCAGCGCGGCGTTGAGGTGCCGGTTCTCGTGCATCCAGCCGAGCGCCTCATCGTCGTCCGGTTCGAAGTGCAGTCCACCCGGCTGAAGTCCGTCAGCGACGGCGATCGTCCGGATCGGGCAGCCCGGCTCGGGCAGGTGCGCGGCAACTCCGATGGTCTCCAGCATCCGCATCGAGGACGACGATACCGCGCTGGTGCGACCGTCGAACCCGGCGTCCTTGCGCAGGTCGGGATCGGCGGGATCGACGACAACGGCCGACACGCCGCTGCTGTCCAGCGCCGCAGCCAGCGCGAGGCCGACAAGCCCGCCGCCGAAAATGATCGCGTCCGCCCGGTCCATTGGCCCGCCACTAATCTCAAGTCGCCGTCATTGCGAGCGAAGCGAAGCAATCCCGTGGAGGTGTGGCTGGATTGCTTCGTCGCATTCGCTCCTCGCAATGACGTCAAGGTGTTGCTTGACCGGGGACTCCGCGTGAGGGATTCTAAGCGCCGGCAAAGGATTTGGGGGTGGGAATGGCAAGTGTCGCAGCGCGTACGCCCAAGCGCGACCTCGCGCCCGACTGGCGCGACGCGCTGCGCGCCTCACTGAAGCGCTTCGCCGTCCGCACCTGGGGCGCGCTGCTCCTCGCGTCGAGCCTCGCGGCCGCAGTCGCTCTTGCCACCCATAGCCCCAATGACCCCTCGCTGAGCACCGCGGCCGGCGGACCGCCGGCGAACTGGCTCGGCGAGCCGGGCTCCTATGCGAGCGATGCTCTCCTATTGTTGTTCGGCATCGGCTCTGTCCTGTTCCTGCCGGTCGTCGCGCTGGCTGGCCTTCGCATGCTTCGGCTCGAGCCGGCCGGGCGCATCGGCCGGGGCTTGTTCGTCGCGGCGGTTGGCGCCGTGCTGATCGGAGTCGCGTTGGGACTGACCAGCGGATCGGCGGTGTCCGGCCTTCCGGCCGGCTGGGGCGGAGCGATCGGACTTGCCGCCGCGCACGGTGTCGATGCCGCCATCGACCTGATCCGCAATCCCTCGATCGCCGGCCCGGTTCGCCTGACCGTGCTGGTCCTTCTCGCGCTGGGGGGACTGGTACTCGGCTATTTCGCGCTCGGCCTGTCGCCCGATGAGCGGGCGTGGGTGGTCAGATTGTTCCGTCGGGAGCCGCGCGAACGCCGGGCCGCTCCTCGCGCAACGCAGATCATCGACGACCGGCCGGCTTCGGCTGCTCCGCCGCGGTCCCGTCCGGCGGTTGCCGTCGCTCCAGCTCCCAAGTCGGTCGCGCCCGCCGCTCGCGGAGTCGCGAAAAAGTCGCCAACCCAGACCAGCCTCGCGCTTGGCGACTCTTACGTTTTGCCGACGCTCGATCTGCTTGCCGCTGCTCCCGCCAAGGGCAAGCAGCAGATCGACCGCGCCGGGCTCGAACGCAACGCCCGCTTGCTCGAATCAGTGCTCGACGATTTCCACGTCCGCGGTGACATCGTCGAGGTCCGTCCGGGACCGGTGGTAACGATGTACGAACTAGAGCCGGCAAGCGGTATCAAGGCCAGCCGAGTGATCCAGCTGGCGGATGACATCGCCCGAAACATGTCCGCGCTGTCCGCGCGCGTGGCGACGATCCCGGGGCGCAGCGTGATCGGCATCGAGCTGCCCAATTCCAAGCGCGAAGCAGTGTCCTTGAGCGAGCTGATCGGCAGCCAGGCGTTCGAAGACCAGAACATGTCGCTGCCGCTGATTCTTGGGAAGAATATCGCAGGGGACCCGGTCATCGCCGATCTCGCGCCGATGCCCCACCTGCTCGTCGCGGGCACGACCGGCTCGGGCAAATCGGTCGGCCTCAACTGCATGATTCTGTCCCTGCTTTATCGCTACGGGCCGGATGACGCGAAGCTGATCCTGATCGACCCGAAGATGCTTGAGCTGTCGGTTTACGACGGAATCCCCCACCTGCTCGCACCGGTGGTGACCGAGCCGGGCAAGGCGATCCGAGCGCTCAAATGGACCGTCGAGCAGATGGAAGAGCGCTACCGGATGATGGCCAATCTCGGAGTCCGCGCGCTGCCGAGCTTCAACGCCAAAGTGCGTGAGGCCAAAGCCAAGGGCTCCAAGCTCGGCCGCCGCGTCCAGACCGGCTACGACGCCGACACCGGCCAGCCACTCTACGAAACCGAAGAGCTGGAATATGAGGTACTGCCGCAGATCGTCGTCGTCGTCGACGAACTCGCCGACCTCATGATGACCGCCGGCAAGGAAGTCGAATTCCTCATCCAGCGGCTCGCGCAAAAAGCGCGGGCTGCGGGCATTCACCTGATCATGGCGACCCAGCGGCCGTCCGTCGACGTCATCACCGGCGTCATCAAGGCCAATCTGCCGACGCGGATCAGCTTCCAGGTGACGAGCAAGATCGACAGCCGGACCATCCTCGGCGAGCAGGGCGCCGAGCAGCTGCTGGGCAAGGGCGACATGCTCTACATGCCGGGCGGGAAGCAGATCATCCGCGTGCACGGCCCGTTCGTCAGCGACGAGGAAGTCCGCGGTGTGGCCGAGCATTGGCGTCGTCAGGGAACGCCCGAATATGTCCAGGCCGTCACCGAAGAACCGGAGGATGGCGGCTATCTGTTCGACGGACAGCCGACCGGCGAGGACGACGCCGAGACCCAGCTTTACCGCAAGGCCGTGCAGATCGTCGCCGAGAGCCAGAAAGCCTCGACCTCCTACCTGCAGCGGCAGTTGCGGGTCGGTTACAACAGCGCGGCTCGACTCATCGAGCGGATGGAGAAGGATGGGCTGGTCGGCCAGCCCGACCATGTCGGCCGGCGCGAAGTACTGATCGACCCCGACGGCCACCCGATCTGAGACTGAACGGGACGGAACCCGCAAGTTCAGAGCGCATTCAAACGCGAAACCCCAGATGCGGGGCAAAATTTCAGGAGCGTATCGAATGACTTTTTCGACCAGCTTTGCGCGCGCGTTGGTTCCAGCCGCGATCATCGCGATCTCGACGCCGGCGCCGGCTGCGGTGAATGCCGACCTCGCCAAGGTCCAGGCGCACATCACCTCTGTCGACACAATGACCGCCAATTTCGTCCAGACGGATTCGAAGGGCCGATCCGCCGCCGGCACGCTGCAATTGAAGCGCCCTGGGCGGGTCCGTTTCCAATATGGCGGTGGCGACGTCCTCATGGTCGCGAACCATGGGAAGCTAGTCTTCCTCGACTATACCGTCGGGCAGAAGAACAGCTGGGATCTCAACCGGACGCCGCTCGGGACCCTGCTTTCCGCCAATCCGGACATCAAGCGCGTCGCCCGGATCCAGTCCAATACCGACCCGCGGATCGTCGTGGTCCGTGCGCGCGGCGACTTCGGGACGCTGATTCTCGCGTTCCTGCGTTCATCCGCAGCGCCTGGCGGCCTGCAGCTCTACGGCTGGACGGCGATCGACCCGCAGAACAAGCGCACCATCGTGAAGCTGTCGGACGTCCGCTACAACGTTGCCGTCCCGGAGAGCGCGTTCACTTACGCCGAACCCAAGAAGCGGAAGCGCTAAATTAAAAAAGTTTCATATTGCGACCCGTTCATCGCAATTTCAGGCACGGCTTCCTACATGAGCATCTGATTCCGCCGCTTGCTCGGGGTTTCCCCCTGTTACCCGGGGTTTGGCGGAGTCCCTTGCGTGACGAACGCTTGGTCGGCCCTCGCTCCATGCCCCCGGAGCGGGGGCCTTTTCTTTGCGGGCGATTGGTTACGAGGCTAAGCGGCTGTTGTGACGAAACGGCTGAAGATTGCATCCTGGAACATCAACTCGGTGCGCGCGCGGACCGGGCTGGTCGAGCGTCTGATCAAGGAGCAGCAGCCCGACATTCTGTGCCTGCAGGAAACCAAGGTGCTCGACAGCATCTTCCCAGCCGATCTGTTCGATCGTCATGGCTATCGGCATCGCCAGCTTAACGGGCAGCGGATGCATCACGGCGTCGCCATTCTGAGCCGTGTCCCGCTGGCCGATCCGGGCAAGCATGACTGGCAGGACAATGGCGAAGCCCGCCATGTCGGGGTTCGGCTGGAATGCGGCATCCGCCTGGAGAACGTCTATGTTCCCGCCGGTGGCGACATTCCGGACCGGAACCAGAACAAGAAGTTCGGCCAGAAGCTCGATTTTATCGACCGGATGACGCGCTGGTCGGAAGGACTCGGCGAGCCGACCATCATGGTCGGCGACTTCAACGTCGCGCCGCTGGAATGCGATGTCTGGAGCCACAAGGCGCTGCTCACGGTGGTCAGCCACACGCCGGTGGAGGTCGAAGCGCTATCCCGGCTGCAACAGGCGCACGGGTGGATCGACATCGGCCGGCGATTCATGCCCGCGCCCAGCCGCTGCTTCACCTGGTGGAGCTATCGCTCGCCCGACTGGACGAAGAACGACCGCGGCCGGCGGCTCGACCATATGTGGGCCTCGCCCTCGCTCGCTGGCCATTTGAGCGCGCACAGGGTGCTCGAGCCGTGCAGAAACTGGGAGCGGCCTTCGGACCATGTGCCACTCATCCTCGAGGTCGAGATTTGAGCGATCCCGCTTCGCTCCGCAGCGCCATTGCCGCGCTTCGCGCCGGGCGGCCGGTGCGGATCAAGGGGGCGGAGTCCGCACTGTTCGCCGCGGTCGAAACGACAACGCCCGAGCTGCTCGAGCTGATCGACCCCGATCGCCGGGCACGGCTGCTCATCAGCGGCGAACGCGCCGCGGCGCTTGCACTCGCCAACGAGCGCGATGCCGCCGACCCGGCTGTGCCGGCGCTGATTCAACGATCGGAATGGCTTGATCCGGCGGCGGCGCTGACCATCGCCGACCCCGGCCGCGACCTTGAGCGCGGACCGATCGGTCCGATGCATCCGTTGCCGCTGGATTGCGCGAAGACAGCGGATGCCGCGCTTGGCCTCGCGCTATCGGCCGGCCTGCTGCCGGCACTGTGGCTGCTCGATGATCAGCCGGCAGCGGCTTCGGTTTGCGCTGACGATGTCGAGCGATTGCGCAGAGCGCCGACCGTCGAGCTCGTCGCCCGCGCCAAGCTCCCGCTCGATGGATTGCCCGATACGCAGATCGTCGCGTTCCGCGGTGCCGACGACGGTCAGGAGCACGTCGCTTTGGTGGTCGGCGCGTTCGGCGGCCAGCCGCCACTGGTTCGGCTCCACAGTGAGTGCCTGACCGGCGACGTTTTCGGATCGCTCAAGTGCGACTGCGGGCCGCAGCTCAAGGAAGCCTTGCGAATTATCGGCGAGGCCGGCGGCGGGGTGCTGCTTTACCTCCGCCAGGAAGGCCGCGGAATCGGGCTCGCCAATAAACTTCGAGCATATGCGCTGCAGGACCGCGGACTCGATACGGTCGATGCCAACCGCCGGCTCGGCTTCGGCGACGACGAGCGCGACTACGCCCACGCCGCAGCGATGCTGAAGGCTCTCGGGATCCACCGAGTGCGGCTTTTGACGAACAACCCAAACAAGGTCGCCGGTCTCGAAGGATCCGGTATCGAGGTGACCGAGCGGGTCGCTCATCACATGCCGGCCAATCCGCACAACGCCGACTATCTGGCGACGAAGCGCAAGAAGAGCGGCCACCTAGCCTAGTTCGAGCAGCCGGCGGACATCATCGAAGCTGTAGGCGATCTCCCGAACGCCGCGCTCACGGAGCATCTCGTCATGCCCGTCGCGACAATGGGTTCCGGCCGCCAATCCGATCACCCGCCCGCCGGACGCCAGCGCTCCGATCACTCCGATCGCCGAATCCTCGAGGATCACGCTGCGCTCGATGGCAACTCCGAGCTGGCGAGCGGCGAAGAGATAGAGGTCGGGCTCGGGCTTGCCGCGTTCGACATGTTCCCGGCCGCTGTAGACGTGGTCGCCGAAGCGGTCGGCGAGGCCGAGATGCGCGAGGTGACCGTGAAGCCAGCGCGGCGAGCTCGACGAGGCGAGGGCGATTGGGAAGTCCGACGGCAGCGAGCGCACGAAATCGACCGCTCCGACGACCGCCCCGACGCCGTCCTGCAACGCGCGCACGCTCTGCTCCTTGCGCCGTTCGTGGAATTCCGGCGGAAGCGCTCCACCGATCCGGGCCTCGATCGCGTCGATGAATTGCGGCCCGGCAAGCCCGACATAAAGGTCGAGGGCCTCTTCCACGCTGTGGCGGTGACCAAGATCGGTCAGTAATTCCGCGAGCTGCCGGTTTCCCTCGAACTCGCTCTCGAGAAGGACGCCGTCGAAGTCGAAGATGATCGCGTCGAAGGTTGGCATCAGTCCTCGAACAGCGCCGTTCCAACCCGCACGGCAGTCGCGCCAAGCATCACCGCAGCCTCGAAATCACCCGACATTCCAATGCTTAAGCCGGTGACGTCATGCCGCCGGCCAATTTCCGCAAGAAGGGCAAAATAAGGCGCCGGCTCGACGCCCAGCGGCGGGATCGCCATCAACCCGGCCAGACGGAGGGGCGAGGCGCGAACCGCGTCCAAGAGGTTCCCGACATCTCCGATCGAGCAGCCGCCCTTTTGCTCTTCCTCGCCGATGTTCACCTGGACGTAGACGGCGGGAAAGCGCTGTTCCTTCTGGGCTTCCTTCGCCAGGGCTCCGAGAAGCGACACGCGGTCCAGCGAATGGATCGTATCGAACAGTTTCACCGCTTCTCCGGCCTTGTTTGACTGGAGCCGGCCGATCGCATGCAGGCGAAGATCAGGATTGCGGGCGAGCAGGTCCGGCCATTTGACGAGCGCCTCCTGGACGCGGCTTTCGCCAAAGTCGCGCTGACCGGCCGCGATCAGTTCCTCGATCTGCTCCGCTCGCCGCCCCTTGCTGACCGCGATCAGCTGCACGTCCGCGGATTCGCGGCGAGCGAGCTGCGCGGCTTTGGCCATACTTTCGAGGATGCGGTGGCGCCGCTCAGCCGCGGCAGTCATCGAACGATCAGAACTTGAAGGCGGTGCCGATGTAAACGGCCTGGCTGTCACGGCGCTCGTCCTTTAGCGCCGGAACCTTGTCGCGATCGATCTCGTAGCGAACCCCGCCGGTCAGGGCGATGCGCCGCGAGAGCGAATAGGACCCGCCCACGTCGAGCGAGTAATTGTCGCCGCGGCGAAGTGCCGCCAGCGGACGTCCCTCGGCGCGGTCGGCCCCGACCGCAACGCGGCCGGTGAAGCGCTTCAGCGAATAACTGACGCCAACCACGGCACTTTCACGTCCGCCGAGCGCCGGATCGGGCGATTTAACCTTCGACACGTCGCCCGAAACCGCGAATCGCTTCCAGCCGACGGCGACACCGAGGTTATAGCTGGCCGGGGTAAGCGCCGAGACCGCCGGAGTCACTGGCGAGGCGGCTTGAGCGCCGGTCGGTGCCCCGACCCGGGCGCGGATCGCGACGCGAAGCTGCGACGGGCGGCCCTTGGCCGCGGCCGGCGTGAACTTGAAATCGGTGAGCGAGAGCGGCTTGTTGGCGAAGGCGGCAGCAAGACGCGGATCGCCGTTCGCCGGAGTGAACGACGAGATCGGATCGAAGCTGACGGCGACGGCCGCTGGCCGCTTCTTCGCGGGAGTCGAGCTGTTGGTCGCGAGCGCCGGAGACAGCATCAGGCCGGCCGCGGCAAAGGCCGCAACCAGCTTGGCTGACGTCGAACGGCGGACCGTTAACAAATCGAATAACTCCCTGTTTCGTGAGTCGGATATAGCCACTCGGCCCCGAAGGTTCCATGAGGCGACTCGATTCATTTCACCCCTGTTGCCGACTCAACACAGAATCGCACATGAACGGGACATGCTTGCGGGCGGCCCTTGACCATCTATAACGCGGCTGAATCCGTTTTTCCCTGCGCAAGGATCGCCAATGCCCCGCTTCTCCGCCGCCGCTGCCGCCCTCATTCTCGTGACACTCACCTCGTCCGGCTGTGCGCGCAACCGGAGCCTTCCGACCCAGCTGGCGCCCTCGAAGATTTCGACCATCGGAGTGAACAGCTATTTGTGGCGCGCCGCGGTCGACACGGTGTCGTTCGCGCCGTTGCTCCAGGCCGATTCGAACAGCGGCGTGATCATCACCGACTGGTATGCCAACCCCAAGGCACCGGGCGAGCGGGTCAAGCTGACCGTTTCGGTTCTCGATCAGGACCTCCGCGCCGACGCCTTGCGGGTAGCGGCGTCGCGCCAGGTTTTCCAGAACGGGGCCTGGGTCGATGCTCCAGTGACGGCGGCGACGGTGCAGAAGCTCGAGGATATCATCCTGACGCGGGCTCGCGACCTTCGCAGATCCGCCGTCCGCGGCTAGCCCGATTCCGATGAGCGGGCGCTTCGACCCGGCTGACGCGGACCGCCGCTGGCAGGCGCGCTGGGACGAGCAGCGCTGTTTTGAGGCGGACAGCGCCAGCGCCAAGCCCAAGACCTTCGTGCTGGAGATGTTCCCCTATCCATCGGGGCGCATCCACATGGGGCATGTGCGCAACTACACGATGGGCGATGTCATCGCCCGCTACCGCCGGATGCGAGGCTTCGAGGTGCTCCATCCGATGGGTTGGGACGCGTTCGGGATGCCGGCCGAAAATGCCGCGATGGAACGCAAGGTCCATCCTGGCGAGTGGACCTGGGCGAATATCCGCACGATGCGCGAGCAGTTGAAGCAACTCGGCTTCGCGTTCGACTGGTCGAGAGAATTTGCGACCTGCGAACCGGCTTACTACGGTCAGGAGCAGGCGCTGTTCCTCGACCTATTCGATGCCGGGCTCGTCTATCGCAAGGAAAGTGACGTCAATTGGGACCCGGTCGACATGACCGTGCTCGCCAACGAGCAGGTCATCGATGGCCGCGGCTGGCGCTCGGGCGCACTCGTCGAGCGGCGCAAGCTCGCGCAATGGTTCCTCAAGATCACCGACTTCGCCGACGACCTGCTCGAAGGGCTGAAGACGCTCGACCAGTGGCCCGAAAAGGTCCGGTTGATGCAGGAGAATTGGATCGGGAAGAGCAAGGGCCTCGACTTCCGTTTCCGGCTCGCCGAGCCGATCGGCTCGATCGACGAAGTCGAGGTGTTCACTACGCGCCCCGATACGATCTTCGGCGCCAGCTTCGTGGCCATCGCCGCCGGGCATCCGATCGCTCAGGCCGTGGCGGCGACGGATCCGAAAGCGGCCGAGTTCATTGCCGAATGCCAGCGCGGCGGCACCCGCCTCGCCGAGATCGAAGCCGCGGAAAAGAAAGGCTTCCGGACCGCCGTCGAGGCAGTCCACCCGCTCGACCCCGAGATGCGGGTGCCGGTCTACATCGCGAACTTCGTCCTGATGGACTATGGCACCGGTGCGATATTCGGCTCACCCGGTCACGATCAGCGCGATTTCGAATTTGCAAAGCAATATCATTTGCCGATCCGCCGGGTCGTCGCCAACTCCATGGAAGAGGCCTCATTGCCCGTTGTCGGAGAGGCCGATTCAATCACCGGGTTCACCGTCAACAGCGGCTTCCTCGACGGCCTGACGACCGAACAGGCGATTGCCGAGGTCACCCGCCGCGCCGAACAGGCCGGCTGGGGCAGGGGCACGGTCCAGTACCGCCTGCGCGACTGGGGCGTTTCCAGGCAGCGTTATTGGGGCGCACCGATTCCAATCATCCATTGCCCGACTTGCGGCGTGGTCCCGGTGCCGCGCGACCAGCTGCCGGTCGTGCTTCCCGACGAGATCGAGCTCGACAAGCCGGGTAATCCGCTCGATCGGCACCCCAGCTGGAAGCATGTCGAGTGCCCGGGCTGCGGCAGTGCGGCGACGCGCGAAACCGACACGTTCGATACCTTCGTCGATTCTTCCTGGTATTTCATCCGCTTCGCCAGCCAGCCGGCGAACCAGCCGTTCGACCGGATCGAGGCCGAGAAATGGCTTCCGGTGGCGCAATATATCGGCGGCGTGGAGCATGCGATTCTGCACTTGCTCTATGCCCGCTTCTGGACCCGCGCGCTGCAACGTCTCGGCAAGATCGACATGGCCGAGCCGTTCCTGGGCCTGTTCACGCAGGGCATGGTGACCCACGAAACCTATCAGGCCGGCGACGGCAGCTGGCTGAGCCCCGACGAGGTCCGCAGGGACGGAGACGACTGGATCCATATCGAAAGCGGCGCTCCGGTCAGACTCGGCCGCGTCGAGAAAATGTCCAAGTCAAAGCGGAACACGGTCGATCCCGAGCCGATTCTGGCGAAGTACGGCGCGGATGCAGTGCGTTGGTTCATGCTTTCCGACAGCCCGCCCGAGCGCGACCTCGAGTGGTCGGAAGCCGGGATCGAAGGCGCGTCGCGGTTCGTCCAACGGGTCTGGCGCCTGGCAACAGCGACGACCGGCGGGAATGATGAAGACGCGGAGCTGCGCAGAAAGCTGCACAAGACGATCGCAGGTGTCGGCGCGGCGATCGACGGGCTTCAGTTCAACAAGGCTGTTGCGCAACTCTACGAGCTGGTGACGGCGATCGAGAAGGCAAAGCCATCGGCCGATCGTACGGCCGCGGTACGAACGCTGGTCATGCTGATTTCGCCCATGGCACCTCACCTTGCGGAGGAGGCATGGATGACGCTCGGCGGCGCGGGGCTGGTCGCCAATGCCGAATGGCCCGGCTTCGATCCTTCGCTGCTCGTCGACGACCAAGTGACTCTGGCCGTGCAGGTGAATGGTAAGCTCCGCGATACGCTGACCGCACCGCGAGGTCTTCCGAGAGAAGAGGCGGAGGCGCTCGCGCTTGCCTCGGACAAAGTGCAGCGCCAGCTGGGCGGCGCAACCCCGCGCAAGGTGATTGTGGTTCCCGACCGGCTGGTGAATATCGTCGCATGATGCTCAAGGGCCGAGTCCCTCTCGCACTGTTGGCGGCCCTTGCCGTCGCGTCGTGCGGACTACATCCGCTCTATGGCGGGGGGTCCTCAGGGACGGTCGCCACTACCTTGCGCTCGGTGCAGGTCGGTCCGATCGAAGGACAGGTCGGCTGGCTGGTGCGGAACGCGTTGGTCGACCGCCTCGGGGAAAGCGGATCCGCGGCGGCTCAATACCGGCTCGAGGTCAGGCTGGACGACAATATTACCGGCTTCGGAATTCGCGGCGACCGCGCTGTCACGCGCGAGCGGCGGACTCTTCGCGCGCGTTATCAACTGGTCAGCCTGGCGACCGGCAATGTGGTGCTCGACGCGACCGCCGGGTCCGACGCGGGAATCGACGTGGTCAGCTCCGAATACGCCACCGTTGCCGCCGAGCAGACCGCGGCCGAGCGGCTGGCCGACGTGGTCGCCGACCAGATTGTGGCGCGGCTGGGCGTTTACGCGGCCCGCACCGCGCCGAGGCCGTGAAAGCGTCGAAGGGCAGCATCGGCCGTTCGGTCGACCAGCCCGCTTCGGAAATCCGTTTCTATCTGTTTTATGGGCCCGATGAGGCCCAGTCGCGAGCCCTTGCGGCGCGCGTGCTGGAAGCCTTGGGAGCGTCCAAGCTCGCCGTCGCATCGGGGACCGTGAAGTCGGATCCGGCGTCGCTTGCCGACGAAGCCGGAGCGATCAGCCTGTTCGGTGACAAGAAGTTGATCTGGATTGAGCCCGCCGGCGACGAGATCCTGGCGGGCGTGGAAGCGTTGCTCGAGGCGGCTGCTGTGGAAAGCCCGGTGGTGGCGATCGCCGGAACGCTGCGCAAGACATCGGCGCTGCTCAAGCTCGCCGAAGCTTCAACACAGGCTTTGGCTTTTGCTTCCTATGCTCCCGAAGGGGCGGAGGCGGAACGAATGGTCGCGGATGTCGGCCGCCGGCTGGGCTTGAAAATCAGCCCGCCCGTAGCGGCCCGGCTTGCTGACTCGTGCGGCAACGACCAGGCGATCGTCGGCCAGGAGCTGCAGAAGCTGGCACTGTACCTCGACGCATCCCCGCAGGCGCCCAAGGAACTTGATCATGACGCAATCGACGCCGTCGGGGCCGATCTGGTCGAGGGCGAAGTCGCGCATCTTCCGGATCTCGCCCTTTCCGGTCGGGTGGGCGACCTCGCGATCGAGCTTGGCAACCTTCCTGCCGGCGCGGAGAGCATTCCGGTAGTCCGCGCGCTGCAGCGACGGTTGCTTCAGCTGGCGCCGGCGCGAGCACGGATCGACCGCGGCGAATCACCCGATGCCGTCATGACGTCGCTGGGCAGGTCATTGTTCTGGAAGGATAAACCGATGGTCACGAAGATGCTGTCCATGTGGGATTCCAAGCGGCTTGCGACCGTCGCCGAGCGGGCAAGCAAGCTTGAGTCGGATTTGCTTTTTAGCGATGCCCCGACCCAGGAAGCGCTCGGCGAGGAATTGATTGCGATCGCTCGCGCGGCAGCGTCGCGCCGCTAGATCGGTTCGCCCGACAGCCGCTGGCAAATCATATCGAGCTGATCGAGACTCGAATAATGCAACGACACGGTGCCACCCTGGCCCTTATGCGCGACCTCCACTTTCAGTCCGAGCATGTCGGCAAGTTGCCGCTCGAGCGCCGCAGTGTCGGCATCGACCTTCTTGTCCTCGGTGAGGACCAGCTCGCGCGGCCCGCGCTTCACCGCCCGGGCCCGGGCTTCGGCTTGGCGAACTGACAGGCCCTTTGCGACGATTTCCTGGGTCAGCGCTTCCGGGTCCGGAGCCGCGGCGACAGCACGCGCATGCCCCATACTGATATCGCCTTGCAGTAGCGATTGCTTTACTGATTGAGGAAGATCGAGCAATCTCAACAGGTTGGCGACGTGGCTGCGAGATTTGTGGACCAGCTTGCCAACCTCGTCCTGGCCGTGGCCGTGACGGTTGATCAGCTGCCGGTAGGCCTCCGCTTCCTCAATCGCGTTCAGATCCTCGCGCTGGATATTTTCGATCAATGCGAGCTCGGCGGTGGTCGCCTCGTCCACGCCCGAGCGCACAATCGCCGGGATAACGTGCAGCTGAGCGCGCTGGGCGGCACGCCAGCGCCGCTCGCCGGCGATGATCTCAAAATTGTCGCCGTCCGGGCGGAGGAGAATAGGCTGCAGAACCCCGCGCTCGGCGATTGATTCGGCGAGCTCCTTCAGCGCCTCCTCGTTAAAAACGAGCCGCGGCTGATTCGGGTTCGGCTTGATCCGCGCAATCTCGATCTCGCGGACCCCGCCAGGCGCGTGCGCCGCATCGCCCGCCGGCTTCGCCTCGCCGAGCAAGGCCTGCAGGCCCATGCCGAGGCCCTTCGCCGGCCGATCTACGCTCATGCGGCCTCGGCGAGCTGCGGAAGCCGGGAGATCAGCTCACGCGCCAGGCGGATGTAAGCCTCGGATCCCGGGCATTTGAGGTCGTAGATCAAGGCCGGCAGGCCATGGCTCGGAGCTTCGGACAGGCGCACGTTGCGCGGCACGATCGTGTCAAACACCGCCGTGCCGAGGCAGGCGCGAACGTCCTCCGCGACCGCCTGGCTGAGATTGTTGCGGCGATCGAACATGGTCAGCGCCACTCCGAGGATCGCGAGCTCGGAGTTGAAAGCCGCCCGGATTCTCTCAACGGTTTGAAGGAGTTGGCTAAGGCCCTCAAGCGCGAAGAACTCGCACTGCAGAGGCACGAGGAGGTAGCGCGCCGCGACCAAAGCGTTGACCGTCAGCAGGCCGAGCGACGGCGGGCAATCGATGAGGCAGATGTCCCAGCGGCCCTGAGGCACCTCGCCGAGCGCCTTTTCAAGCCGGTGTGCGCGATCCTCGAGTCCCACCATCTCGACCTCGGCGCCCGACAGGTCGACTGTCGCCGGCAGCAGGTCGAGCCGCGGCACGCGGGTCGCCATCGCGCTTTCGGCAACGGTGCTGGTGCCGATCAGCGCATCGTAGCTCGACCGCGCCCGCTTCGATGCAGCAATACCAAGCCCCGTTGACGCATTTCCTTGCGGATCGAGGTCGACGAGCAGCACCCGCGAGCCGATTGCAGCCAGTGCGGTCGCGAGGTTGATGGCGGTGGTCGTCTTCCCCACGCCGCCCTTTTGATTGGCAACCGCGATGCGGATCATGCCTTCATCCTCACCCCCGTCGCGACCACGATCCAGGATTCGGGGTCGGTGACGCTCTGCTCCAGTTGGAACGTACCTTGCCATGTGCGCCTGGCTTCGGCCAGTTCCTTCTCGGCACTCCGGCCCTTCGGAAGCGCCCAGACGGTTTTTCCTGTGGACAGATGCCGGGATATCCGCAGCAAATCGTCGAGCGAAGCCACCGCGCGCGCGGTGATCATGTCGAACGATCCCTCAGCGCGCTCCGCCCTAGCGCACACCACCGACGCGCGAAGACTGAGCGATTCGACCGCCTTGTGGAGAAATTCGGCGCGAAGCCGCCGCGGCTCGATCAGAGTCACCGGGCCATCAACCATGCAGGCGACGACGATTCCGGGAAGCCCGGCACCGGATCCGAGATCGGCCCAGGAGGCTGCGGGGTGGTGCTCGAAGCGGATCAACTGCGCCGAATCGAGGATGTGTCGCTCCCACAGTCCATCGAGGGAGGCGGCCGATATCAGGTTTTGGCGAGCGCTCTCTTCGCGCAGCAGAGCGGCATAGGCTTCGATCTTCTCGAATGTTTCACGTGAAACAGGCAGGCCGGCGGCCTGCTCCAAGCGCTCGATCATGCGGCCGCGCGGCGGCACGCCGCGACGTAAAGAGCGGACAAAGCGGCCGGGGTCACGCCTGGAACGCGCGACGCCTGGTCGAGAGTTTCCGGGCGGGCGCTGCTCAGCCGCTCGACCATCTCGTTGGAAAGCCCGGGAATAAGCGAATAATCAAGCTCGGTCGGGATCCACACGCGAGAGTCACGCTGCACGACTTCCCATTCGCGCCGCTGCCGTTCCACGTAAGGCGCATAGAGCGAATCCGCGCGGCCTTCCTCCGTCTCCAGCCAGGCCGGTGTCGACCGTAGCTGGAAGAGGCGCTCGATGTGGTTCCGGCGCCGATCCGAGACGCAGCCTGCGCCAAGCGCAAACCCGCCCAATCGCGTGGTGGCATTGTCAGCGCGCAGCGAGAGGCGGTGCTCGGCGCGCGCGGTCATCATCCGGTAGGGCTCGCTGACCCCTTGCAGGGTCAGGTCGTCGATCATCACTCCGATGTAACTCGTATGCCGCTCAAAACGCACGTGGTCGATATCGAGGGCCAGCGCGGCGGCATTCAGGCCCGCGACAAGACCCTGCGCCGCGGCCTCCTCATAACCCGTGGTCCCGTTGATTTGCCCGGCAAGAAACAGGCCGGGCAGGTCGCGCACCTCCAGCGTCGCATTCAGCCGGCGCGGATCGACATATTCATACTCGACGGCGTAACCCGGCCGGACGACTTCCGAGCGCTCGAGGCCCGTTATGCTCCGCACGAACTCGATCTGCACATCGGCGGGGAGCGAGGTCGAGATGCCGTTGGGATAGACCAGCGGATCGTCGAGGCCCTCGGGCTCGAGGAAAATCTGGTGCGCATCACGATCGGCGAATCGCTTCACCTTGTCTTCGATCGACGGGCAGTAACGCGGCCCGCGGCCCGCGATCGCGCCGGCAAAGAGCGGGGAGCGGTCAAAGTTGGCGCGGATGATCTCGTGCGTGCGATCGCTCGTGCGGGTTATCGCGCAGTGCAGCTGGGGACGGCGGACGCCGTCATTGAGCGAGGACATGGTCCACTCGGCGCGATCGCTCGGCTGCTCTTCGAGCCGCGACCAATCGACCGTCCGCCCATCGATCCGCGGAGGAGTACCGGTCTTCAGCCGGCCTTGCCCGAGTCCAATCTCACGGATCTGGCTCGAAAGAGCGACTGAGGCCCGCTCACCGCGCCGTCCGCCCTCGAGCACCTGCTCGCCCACGAACATTCGCGCGTCGAGAAAGGTGCCGGTGGCGATCACTGTCGCGCGACACGGGATGGTCCCGCCCGTGGTCTCGACTCCGGCGATTCGGCCATCTTCAATGATCAGTGCCAGGGCCTCGCCCACGAGAACTTCCACCCGGTTCTCGGCCAGCAGCTCTTGAACGGCACGTCGATAGAGCTTGCGGTCCGCCTGAACCCGCGGGCCCCAGACTGCCGGTCCCTTCGATCGATTGAGCATCCGCCGGTGGATCGACGCCCGGTCGGCGGCCCGCGCCATGAGCCCGTCGAACACATCGAGCTCGCGGACTAGATGGCCCTTTCCGACCCCCCCGATCGACGGATTGCAGGACATCTGTCCGGCATCTTCGGCGCGGAAGGTGAGCAGGCCGACGCGCGCGCCGCGGCGGGCCGCGGCAGCCGCAGCCTCGCATCCGGCATGGCCGGCGCCGATGACCAACACGTCGTACATGACGGGGCCTTAGCCTATCAGTGTTTCACGTGAAACATGCGCGTCACTTGCCGAGGCAGAACCTGCCGAAAAGCGTATCGAGCACATCCTCGACCCCCGCGCGGCCGGTAAGGCGATCGAACGCCGACCGCGCCTGGCGCAAAGATTCCGCGACGATCAAAATGTCTTCTTCCAACGCAGCCTTCTCAAGCGCGCCCCTCGCCTCTTCGAGGTGCATCGCCTGACGCCGGTTGAGAGTAATCGCGTCCTCGCTGGGAAAAAGCGATGCGGCCTGCCTCGACGCCTCCTCGAGCAGCTCCCCCATCCCTTCCCCGCTTACCGCCGAAACGGCGATCGATCCCGGCGGACCGTTCGCCCGTTCCGCCAGGTCGGCCTTTGCATGGACCCGGATCAGCCGTGGATGGGCCGGCGCGGCCTCAGGGTCTCCGAGCCACAACAGAACATCGGCAGCCTCGACCATCCCCTCGGCACGGGCAACGCCAATTTCCTCAACCACGTCGAGCGTCTGGCGCAACCCCGCAGTGTCGGTCAGCAAAACCGGCATTCCGCCGAGCGACAGCGGCACCTCGATATGATCGCGGGTGGTGCCTGGAATATCGGTGACTATCGCCCTCTCCTGCCCGGCTATCGCATTGACAAGGCTGGACTTACCGGCATTCGGTGGCCCCGCGACGACTATCCTTACGCCGTCCTTCAGTGCCTCGACGCGCGGCCGCTCCAGCCACAGCCCGAGCTCCTTGTTCAGCGCCGCGCAATCGAGCAGAAGCGCCGGATCGACAGCTTCATCTTCCTCGTCATAATCGATCGCACGCTCGGCCTGCGCCGAAAGGCCCAGCAGACGGTCCTGCCACACCGCGATCTGCTTCCGAAGGCCGCCCTCGGCGATCGCGAGCGCGGCCTTGCGTTGCGATTCGGTCTCGGCTTCGATCAGATCGGCGAGCCCTTCCGCCTCGGTTAGGTCGATCCGCCCGTTCTCGAAGGCTCGCCGGGTGAATTCACCCGGCAGTGCTTCCCGCAGGCCCGCGACCCCGGCCAGTCCGCAAAGCACCGCGTCGACTACAGCCCGTCCGCCATGGCATTGAAATTCAACCACATCTTCGCCGGTTGAACTCGCCGGCGAATTGAATCGAAGCACCAAAGCGTCGTCGAGCAGCTCGCCGGTCACGGGATGCCGCAGCTCGCGAACGGCGGCGCGGCGCGGCCCTGGCAAGCTGCCTGCAATCTGCTTGCCCGCCGAATGCGCAAGCGGTCCGCTGATTCGGATTACGGAAATCGCGGCCGGCGGACGCCCGCTGGACAAAGCGTAAATTGTCGCCTGGCTCAAATCAGGTGCGGCGCGACGTCGTGCCAGCCGTCCCAGATCATCTTGCAAGCGACCCACAGGATCACCACCAGGCCGACATAGGCGATCCACCGATAACGCTCGATATATTTGGCGATGAAATTGGCCGCCACGCCCATCAGGACGACCGACAGGATCAGTCCGAAAACTAGGATCCACGGATGATCACGCGCGGCGCCCGCGACTGCCAGCACGTTGTCGAGGCTCATGCTGACGTCCGCAACGGCAACGCCCCAGGCCGCGCTGGCGAACGTCTTCGCCGGCCGCAGACCCGAATGCTCGTCTCCGCCGATCTCTTCGGATCCCGCGCTTTCGCCGCCGTGATGAAGTTCGCGCCACATCTTCCACGCGACCCACAGCAAAAGGAACCCGCCGGCGAGAATCAGTCCAACGATTTGAAGGAGTTGTGTGACGATCAAAGCGAAGGCGATGCGCAGGACCAGCGCCGCGGCGACGCCGATCATAATGACCTTTTTGCGCTGCTCTGCCGGAAGTCCTGCGGCCAGAGCGCCAACGACGATCGCATTGTCGCCGGCAAGCACGATATCGATCGCCAGGATTTCGAGGAGCGCGGTGATCGCCGCAGCGTCGAGCAAGTTCGTCAGGTGCATGGCCCCGGCCCTAGCCGAGACCGAAGGCGGCCCTCAAGCCATGCTCACCGTCGAGCCAGCCTTCGTAGATCATGGTCCCGGCAACCCAGACGATAATGGCCAGGCCGATATAATTGATCCAGTGGTAGCGCTCGATCAGCCGCGCGACGTAATTGGCCGCGAACCCCATGAAAAGAACTGAGATGGTGAGTCCGACGAACAGCAACGCTGGATTGTCGCGTGCAATCGACGCCACCAGCAGCACATTGTCGAGGCTCATGCTGAGGTCGGCAATGGTGATCTGAATCGCGGCTCTCAGGAAGGTCTTCGTGCGCGGCGGGCCTTCGACTTCGGCGGTAGTCTCATCATCGGCAATGACCGATGTCGCCGGGTGCAGCTCCCGCCACATATTGTAGGCAACCCACAACAGCAGCAGGCCCCCCGCGAAGACCAGGCCGGTGACCTTGAGCAGCTGGGTGGCAATGACGGCGAAGGCGATGAGGAAGACCAGCGCCATGGCGACGCCGAGCATCAGCACCCGGCGCCGGTCCCTTGCCGGAAGACCCGACGCCAAGGCCCCCATGATGACTACATTGTCGCCGGCCATGGTGAGATCGCCGATGATGATCTGCCCGAGCTTGGCGAGCCCGGCGGCGGTGAAGATCGCGCCGAAGTCGAAGCCCTGAAGCATCGGGCAGACCGCCTACTGGTTCATCGAAGCGAAGAAATCCTCGTTCGACTTGGCGTCCTTCATCTTGTCGAGAAGGAACTGCATCGCATCGACGGTGCCCATTTGCATCAGGATCCGGCGCAGCACCCACATCTTGGTGAGCGTGCCCTGCTCGACCAGCAGCTCCTCCTTGCGGGTGCCGGACTTGCCGACGTCGAGCGCCGGGAAAATGCGCTTGTCGGCGACCTTGCGGTCGAGCACGATTTCGCTGTTGCCGGTGCCCTTGAACTCTTCGAAGATGACCTCGTCCATCTTCGAACCCGTATCGATCAGAGCGGTGGCGATGATCGACAGCGAGCCGCCTTCCTCGATGTTGCGCGCGGCGCCGAAGAAACGCTTCGGCCGCTGCAGCGCGTTGGCGTCGACACCGCCCGTCAGCACCTTGCCGGAGCTCGGAACGACCGTGTTGTAGGCACGGCCGAGGCGGGTGATCGAATCGAGCAGGATCACGACATCCTTCTTGTGCTCGACGAGGCGCTTGGCCTTCTCGATCACCATTTCGGCGACTTGGACGTGGCGCGACGCGGGCTCGTCGAAGGTCGAAGAAATGACCTCGCCGTTCACCGAGCGCTCCATGTCGGTCACTTCTTCCGGCCGCTCGTCGATGAGCAGGACGATGAGGATGACCTCGGGGTTATTGTCGGTGATCGCCCGGGCGATGTTCTGCATCAGCACCGTCTTGCCGGTGCGCGGCGGCGACACGATCAGCGCCCGCTGGCCTTTGCCGAGCGGAGAAACGATGTCGATGACCCGCGCCGACTTATCCTTGATCGTCGGATCGAGCGTATCGAGTTTCAACTTCTCGTCGGGATAGAGCGGAGTCAGGTTGTCGAAATTGACGCGGTGGCGAACGGTCTCGGGATCGTCGAAGTTGATCGTCGTGACCCGGGTCAGTGCGAAGTAGCGCTCGCCCTCCTTAGGCCCGCGAATCTCGCCTTCGACGGTGTCCCCAGTGCGCAGTCCAAAGCGGCGCACGATCGACGGGGCGACATAAATGTCGTCGGGCCCGGCGAGATAATTGGCTTCGGGAGAGCGGAGGAATCCGAAGCCGTCGTTCAGCACCTCGATGGTGCCTGACCCCATGATCTCCACGCCGTTCTCGGCCTGGATCTTGAGAATTGAGAACATGAGATCCTGCTTGCGCATCGTCGATGCGCCCTCGACGCCCATCTCCTCGGACATCGCGACCAGCTCGGCTGGAGTTTTCTTTTTCAGTTCTTTCAAATGCATATGACGGTCTTTTCTTGGGGAGTTGTGCTCGAGCTTTTCAATTGTCGATCAAAGCCGGAGGCGGCAGGACGCCGCTATATTCAGGAAGAGGGGCTATCGGCGTGAAAGGAAGAACTGGCCGAATAGTCGCTGGCAATTCAGGTATGTCTCGCCTGGCTTACTGTCAATCCGGCGGTGCCTCGCAAAGCGGCGAATTGTTCAGAAGGGGCGGGAGTCTTCGTTGTCGTCCATCCTAGAAAGGACGGACGATCACCAGCACAACGATGATTGCGACGGCAATGCCGGGGATTTCATTGATCAGGCGCACGGTCCGGCCGTTGAGCGTCCGCTGTCCCGCGGCGAGCTTCTTCGAGTAAGAGACAAGCCAGCCCTGGTAAGCGCTCAGCGCGATAACAAACGCGATCTTGGCGTGAAACCAGGCGGCGCTCAGCACCTGCATTCGATTATCGGTGGCGAGCATCAGTCCGAGTATCCAGACAAGACCGATCGCCGGCGTCAGGATGATCGAACGGATCCGCGCCTCGCGCTCGATCCACGCGCGATCCTCGGGGGAGCCGACTGTTGTTTCCTGATGATAGACGAAGAAACGCGGCAGCATGAACAGGCCAGCCATCCAGAAGATGACGAAGGTGACGTGAGCCGCCTTGACCCAGTCGTACGCCGGACCGAGCCAGCCTGCGATATTGCTCACCGTCTCTCCTTCACCAGCGCCACGAGCTCTTCGACGTGCGCGATCGGCGTTTCCTGCAAGATGCCATGACCGAGGTTGAAGATGTGCGGCCGGTCGGCGAAAGCGTCAAGGATTCGAGCAACCGCCGAGCGCAACGCTTCTCCTCCGGCGAGCAGGGCCAAGGGATCGAGATTACCTTGAACCGGGAGTCCCTTCGGAAGCTCGTTGTCCGCCCAGGCCGGATCGACGGTCTCGTCGAGACCGATGGCGCTGACGCCGGTCTCTCGGGCATAAGCCGCGAGCTTTCCTCCCGCGCCCTTGGGAAAGCCGATCAGCGGCACTTCAGGATATTTCGCCTTCAGCTTGCCGACCAGCCGCGCGGTGGGCGCGACGACCCAGTGTTCGAATTCGGCCGGCGCCAGGCTTCCCGACCAGCTGTCGAACAATTGCAGTACCTCGGCGCCGGCGTCGACCTGCCCGCACAGATAGTCGAAGGTGACAGTTTCGATCCGCTCGATGATCTCGGAGAATAGCGCCGGATCGCGATAGGCCAGCCGCCGCGCTTCGGCCTGCTCGCGGCTGCTCTGCCCGGCGATCATGTAGGTCGCGACGGTCCACGGCGCTCCGGCAAAGCCGATCAACGTCTTGTCGGGACCGAGACCCTCCCGGACTTTGCGAACCGTCTCGTAAATCGGCTCGAGCCGCGTCAGGAATGGAGTCAGCTCGTCCAGCGACGATGAGATCAGTGGGGGCGTCAGGCGGGGTCCTTCGCCAGCGACAAAGCTGAGATTCTGTCCAATCGCGAAGGGAACGATCAGGATGTCGGAAAACAGGATTGCAGCATCCAGCTCTGGAAAGCGCTTCACGGGCTGGAGCGTGACCTCCGCGGCGGCGGCGCTGTCATAGACGAGGTCGAGGAAGCTTCCCCTCTCCTCGCGCAGCTGACGATATTCGGGAAGGTACCGGCCCGCCTGCCGCATCATCCAGAAGGGAGGAGGATCGCGCCGCTCACCTTTCAGGACCGCGATCAGTGGCTTGGCAGCCTGCTTCTCAGGCGAACGAGCCACCCTCCTTCTCTCCTTTATATTTAGATTCTTAGATAGGTTGATGATGGTGTTGGACGCGGGAGAGCGGGGTTTAGGCGTCGCTTCCGAAATTGCCAACAAGGCCGCCGACGGTTCCCCGCTCGGCCGAGCCGCGAGCCGGTCCGAGTCCCGCCCGTGATTCACAGGCTGGGGATCGATTCCATCCCCGGGGATGAATCACTGGAGCGTTCGCAGCGCCGGTGGAACGGCACAGCCGTTGAGGCCGCCCCCATGTCCGCGCTACGGCTGCACCGCTCCTTTTCCACAAGGTTGTTCGTTTGGCTTTGATCCTCGCTTCGACCAGCTCGATCCGCCGGCAGATGCTGGATGCCGCGGGCGTTGCCTGCGAAGCGGCCAGGCCGGAAGTCGACGAGGCAATCGCCAAGGCTCGTTTCAATGATCCTTCGGCGATCGCCTCCGAGCTTGCTGGAGCAAAGGCGCTGAGCGTCAGCCGCGACCGCCCCGGAGACTGGGTGATCGGAAGCGACAGCGTGGTCAGCGCCGGCGGACGCTTGTTCGACAAGCCGAAGGATCGCGAGGAAGCCGCGGAGCATCTGCGGTTCTTCTCGACCAGGCCGATGCATCTCACCAGTGCGGTCGCTTTGGCCCGCAATGGGGCCGCCGAATGGCAGCATGTCGAGACCGCTGCTCTCCTGGTCCGCCCGCTCTCGGAATCCTTCATCGCCGATTATCTCGATGCCGAATGGCCCGAGGTCGGCTACACTGTCGGAGTCTTCCGGCTGGAGGGCCGCGGAGTGCAGTTGTTCGATCGTATCGAAGGCGACCATTTTACGATCCTCGGAATGCCCCTGATTCCATTGCTGGGGGCGCTACGCGAGCGCGGGGTGATCCAGGCATGATGCGGATCGCGCTCACCGGCTCGATCGGCATGGGCAAATCGACCGTCGCCCAGATGTTCGAGCGCACTGGCATCCCCGTTTTCGATGCCGACGCCGTCGTTCGCGCGCTGCAGAGTCCCGGCGGCGGCCTGGTCGAGAAGATCGGCGAGGAATTCCCCGGATGCGTCCGCTGCGGCACGCTCGATCGAGACTGCCTCGCCCAAATCGTCCTTGCCGATCGCGACCGGCTGGCGGTGCTGGAAGCGATCGTTCATCCGGCTGTCCGCGCCGCTCGCGAGGCGTTCGTTGCCGATCATCCGAAGGCGTCCGCTTTAGTCTTCGAAATTCCACTGCTGTTCGAAACGACGGGCGAAAAGGAGTTCGACAAGGTCGTGGTCGTCTCCGCCCCGGCCGACGTTCAGCGGGAGCGCGTGCTCTCGCGCCCGGGAATGAGTGGCGAGAAGCTGGACTCGATCCTCGAGCGCCAGATGCCGGACGAGGAAAAGCGGCGTCGCGCCGATTTCGTCGTCGACACCGGGGTCGATCTATCCACAACAGAAGCCCAGGTGCGAGATATTCTCGCTTGTCTCGGACTCGCGCCGAGTCGATAGATTCGCATCGTGCGTGAGATTGTTTTCGACACCGAGACGACTGGACTGAATCCGGCGACCGGCGACCGGATCGTCGAAATCGGCTGCGTCGAAATTTTCAACCGCGTCGAGACGGGCCGGCATTTCCACGCTTATTTCAACCCGGACCGGGACATGCCGTTCGAGGCCCAGGAAATCCACGGCCTCAGCAACCTCTTTCTGTCGGACAAGCCGCGCTTTCCCGACAAGGTCGAGGAGTTGCTCGAATTCCTCGGGGACTGCCCGCTCGTCGCGCACAACGCCGGCTTCGATTTCGGATTCCTCAATTTCGAGCTCGAGCGTTGCGGCCGTCCGCCTGTCGCAATGGGCCGGATGGTCGACACGCTCGCGCTGGCGCGCACCAGGCATCCGGGGGCGAAACACAGCCTCGACGCGCTTTGCATGCGCTTCGGCGTCGACCGCAGTCAGCGGGTCAAGCATGGCGCGCTTCTCGACGCGCAGCTCCTCGCGCAGGTTTATGTCGAGCTCACCGGCGGTCGTCAGATCGGCCTCGGCCTCGTCGCCGATACTGCTCCGGCGAGCACCGCCGGCGTGGGCGGAATGGTGAAAATCAGAGTGCCGCGCCCGGCCCGGCCGCACTTTGCGCTGCCCGAGGAACTGGAGCGCCACCGAGCGTTTATAGCGAGGCTCGTCAACCCGGTTTGGGCACGGTTTGCCGAGGCCGGTTGACGGGGGCTTCCGGCGAGTCCTAAGCCGCCCGCCAAGTCATCGAGGAGCGAGGCCAAGTGGACGTTCGGGTCGCGGGTCATCAGGTCGATACCGGCGAGTCGCTGCGTGAACATGCCCAGCGTCGAGTCGCGGATATCACGGAGAAATATTTTTCGAGATCTGTTGGAGCCAACGTCACGTTCGGACGCGGCCCCAACAACGATTTCACGTGCGACATAGTCGCTCCGGTCGTGCAGGGCGTGGTCTTGAAGGCCTCCTACAGCGGCCGCACGGCGGAGATGGCGTTCAACGGCGCGGCCGACCGCATCGAGAAGCAGCTGCGCCGCTACACCAACCGGCTGAAGGATCATAAGGTCGACGAGAGTGCACAGGCTTTTGTCGAGAACGCCGGCTACACCATCTTCTCCGGCGCGCCTCTGTCGGACGAAGCGGCGGGGAACGCCCCGGCGATCGTCGCCGAAACTCGCGTCGATATCCCGGAATCCAGTGTGTCCGACGCCGTCATGCTGATGGATCTCCGCAACACGACGGCCCTGATGTTCAAGAATAGCGCGACCGGACAGCTCAACATGATCTACCGCCGTGAAGACGGGAACATCGGCTGGGTCGAGCCGCAGGGCGAATAGTAGCGCGATGCAGCTTGGCGACTTCCTCGATTTTGATGCGATCAGCACCCGCTTGTCCGGCGGCAACAAGCGCTCGTTGCTGCAGCAGCTCGCGCACCTAGCCGGTCAGCGCCTGGGCCTGGATTCGGCAAGCATCCTTGCCAGCCTCGGCGAGCGCGAACAGCTCGGCTCGACGGGCTTCGGCCAGGGAGTCGCCATCCCCCACGGCAAGATCGAGGGTCTTGGCCGGATCTACGGGATGTTTGTTCGGCTCGCCGAGCCGATCGACTTCAAGGCGATCGACGGTAAGCCGGTCGATCTCGTCTTTCTTCTCCTGTCGCCGCCCGACGCCGGCGCTGACCATTTAAAGGCACTGGCGGCAATCAGCCGTGTAACCCGCCACCAGCCGACGCTCGAGAAGATGCGCGGCGCCCGCAGCCGCGACGCGCTCGCCGCCGTGCTGCTGGGCGCGGATGAGCGCGACGCGGCCTGACCAGGCATGAGCGGTGGACGGCTCCCGCCGCGGCTCGAGGTGCCGGCCCTCCTGCGACGGGCGGAAGCAGAGGGCGGCTTCGCGACGGTCCTTCACAAAGGCGACCCCGAAGGCGGTGCGCTGCTGCTGATGGTGAGCAGCCGCGGCCGCCATGTCGCGACTCTGCAGCGAATACTTGCGCTAAGCGGCGGCTACGAATGGCGGACCGGTGGTCCCGGCGATTCAGCGGACTCGGCGGAAGTTGCTTCGTTCCTCGCGAAGCAAAGGCAGTTCGACCCGGATTTGTGGGTGATCGAACTGGATATCGCGGAGCCCGAACGGTTCATCGCTGAAACGACCTCTGCGGGTTGACCGGGCCGGCGAGCGCGCCGAAACCGTCACAACATAAAGAGCGGGGGGCATTTTGCGCGGAAACAGCCGCCAGAATGCCACGCGAGACGGGGAATCAAAGAAGGCTAAAGCGCAAGTAATCGCTAAATCAATTTAGCCTGGGTATTCTTTTGGTTCACCGCAATAACTGCGGATTTCATGTTGTTTTCACTTCGCTCAGCGTTGCTTCTGTGCGCTGCCGTGGGTTTGACGATTGTCGCTCCTGCCCAGGCTGATCCGTCGGATGCGCCGCTGACAACAATGACCGCTGCGAACTATCCCAAAGTTCCGGTCGCCAACTTGCTTGATCCAGAGGGTGAGCCCGAGATTGCGGGGGCCCAGGAGCAGAACGCCATTTTACCCGATTCGGAGGACGACGGTGCGGTTGCCAGCCATCGTGGCGCAGACCTTGCCACGCTCGTCGCTGATCTGCGCGACGCGGACGCGGGCAGCCACGAGGTCGAATGCCTGGCAGTAGGCGTCTATTTCGAAGCCAAGAGCGAGCCGCTCGCCGGCCAGCTGGCCGTCGGCCAGGTGATCGCCAACCGCGCCAATTCGGGCGGCCGATTCCCGGGCTCCTATTGCGGCGTGCTGTTCCAGCGTGGCCAATTCTCCTTCGTGCACGGGCGCTCGCTTCCTGCGGTGCCGCGATCGAGCCGGCAGTGGCAGACTGCGGTCGCGATCGCGAAGATCGTCGATCAGGATCTCAAGGATTCGGAAGTCGGCAATGCTCTCTTCTTCCACGCGCGCTATGTGTCGCCGGGCTGGCGGCTGAAGCGCGTTGCCGCGATCGGCAATCACATCTTCTATCGTTAATCGAACACCGGAAAGCGGGTGGGTAGCGGGCGGGCTTCGGCTCGCCCGCTTTATTTTCGGCCACCTTTTGTTCTAGGCTGCTGAAATGGCGAGCCAAGCCGATTCTCTATGCTTTTCCGATGCTCCGCCGATCGCCGCGGAGGTCGCCCGGGGAGTGACCCGGCTGTTCTGTCGCCAGGACCTGTTCGCCATTTGCGAAATGCCTCTGCCCAACGGGCGTCGCGCGGACATGATGGCGATCGATGCCAAGGGCGGCCTCACCATCGTCGAGATCAAGGTCGCCAAGGCGGACCTCGTCGGCGACGGCAAGTGGTTCGATTATCTCGACTATTGCGACCATTTCTATTGGGCGGTCCCGCCCTCGCTCGCGGCAATTTGCGAAGGCGAGCGATTCCTTCCCGGAGAGGCGGGGCTGATCGTGGCCGACCGCTACGATGCAGTCATCGCGCGCGAGGCCGCGCATCGGCCGCTAGCTCCCGCTCGGCGGAAGGCCGAGTTGTTGCGCTTCGCGCGCCGCGCCGCGCGCCGGCTATCGGCGCAAATCGATCCGACGCTGGGTGAGGGACGCTAACGGCTCGCCGCGGCGGCCTTGGGCTTCTTCGCTTCGATCGCCTGGAGGATGTTGCGCGAACGTGAATCCCGAGCCGCATAATCGCGAGCCGAAAGCCCGGCTGCATTGTCGGTCTTGTCCGGATTGGCTCCCGCCGCAAGCAGCATCTGGACCATCGGCAGTTGGCGCTGCTGAACCGCGATGATGAGTGGCGTCTCGCCCATGCGGTTCGCGCCGTCGACCTTGGCGCCCGAGGTCAGCAGCCATTCGGCGGCGTCCTGATATCCCACGCGAGCAGCCGCGATCAGCGGCGTGTCGCCGCCCTTGCCGCCAAGGTTCACGTCGGCACCCTTGTTGATCAGGAACGCCGTGAAGTCCTCATTGCGATTGGTGATCGCGACGATCAGGGCAGTATTGCCTTCGACATCCTTGGAATCGACGATTCCGGCACCATCCTTCTGGAGATATTCCATCACCTTCGCGCCGTCGGATTTCTTGACCGCATCGACGAACAAAATGCCGTCGTAGCCGCCGGCGGTCTGCGCGAAGGACGGCGCGGCGACCGCGCCTAAAGCCAGTGCGATAATCGCAAACTTGTTCATGGACTTGTGCCCTTTGAGAACCCCGCTTGATCGCCCCCGGTTAGCAGAGCATTGGTGGCCTTGTCATGAATGCTCGCACGCCATTCTGGGAAAAGCCGCTCTCGACCCTTGATCGGGGCGAGTGGGAGGCGCTGTGCGACGGCTGTGGGCGCTGTTGCGTGCACAAGCTCGAGGATGAGGAAACCGGGCTGCTCTATCCGACCAACGTCGCGTGCAAGCTGCTCGACCGGCGCAACGGCCGTTGCCTCGATTATCAGAACCGGATGAAGCTGGTGTCTGATTGCGTGAAGCTCGACCGGAAGAATCTGGACCGTCTCGACTGGTTGCCGGAGACCTGCGCCTATCGCCTCCGGGCCGACGGAAGGCCGCTGTTCGATTGGCACTATCTCATCTCCGGAAGCCGCGAGACGGTCCACGAGGCCGGCCAGTCGACGCGCGGCTGGACGGTCAGCGAAGACGACGCCGGCGAGCTCGAGTGGCATGTGGTCGAGCGCCCGCTCTGAAGCCGCGCTGCTCGCCGAGCTTCCGGCACCCGTCGAAATTCGCCCGATCCGCGGCGCCCGCCGACTGCGGCTGCGCTACGATGAGGTGCGCGGCGTCCTCAAGCTGACGTGCCCGATGCGCGCGAGCCGCCGCTCGGCCCTCGCGTGGGCGCTCGAACAGCGTGACTGGATCGATGCTCAGCTTGCGCGATCGCTACCGCTCGAGCCGTTCGTGCCCGGAGCGGTCATTCCGATCGAGGGACGCGACGTCCGCCTGGTCTGGGCAGAGGGGGAATCACGAACTCCTCGCCTCGACGCTAACGAACTCCGCTGCGGCGGACCGCGCAGCGGATTTGAGCGCCGCATCGCGACCTTCCTGAAGCGGATGGCCCTCGAAACCATGTCGCGGGAGACGGCCGAGTTTGCCGCTGCCGCCGGGGCGAGCCCGACGGGCGTGCGTGTTGGCGATGCCGGGACTCGCTGGGGAAGCTGCTCATCGGAAGGTCGGATCCGGCTTAGCTGGAGGCTGATCCTCGCTCCCCCCGAAGCGCGGCGGCACGTCGTCTCGCATGAGGTGGCGCACCTCGTGCACCTCAATCACGGACCTCAGTTCAAAGCCCTGGAAGCGCGCTTGTTCGGGCCCGGCTTGGCCGAGGCCAAGGCGAGCTTACGCCGCGTGGGGCCGCGGCTCCGTCGCCTCGGGCCGCGGCGCTAGCGGATCCTGAGGCCGCGGCTGCGGCGGGGGCAGTGGCCGTTGCGGCGGCAGTTGCTGCGGCGGAAAGGCCTGGTCGAGATCCTGCTGTGACGGCTCACCGGTACCGTCCGGGCGCACGAGCGGCGGCGGACCGCCTGGCTGTGGCGGGAACGTTTGCGGGACCGGATTGCCGTTCTCATCGACCATCGGCTGAAGCGCGTTGGGATCGAGCTCGGTGTCCCCATACAATTCTTCTTCGGGGGTCAGCTGCCAATCGGGTATCGGCACCTGGGTCTGGAACTGCTCGACCGGCCGATTGGCGACGGCGACGCTCATGAAATCGTGGAAGGCGCGCGCCGGCGCGGTTCCGCCCTGGAGCCCGGGGACGGTGCGAGCATCGTCGCGGCCCATCCACACCCCGGTCGTCAGCCCGCTTGAAAAGCCGATGAACCAGCCGTCCTTGTTGGACGTGGTGGTCCCGGTCTTGCCGGCGACCGGCCGCCCGATCTGCGCCGCTCGTCCGGTCCCGGTCAGGACTGCCGACTGAAGCAGGTCGGTCATGCTCGCGGCGACCCACGGCGCGACGAGGACGCGCTCTTCCTCAGGCTCGCGCTGGTAAAGCAGGCGGCCGTCGGCAGTCACCACCTTGCGGATTGCATAAGGGGTAACGGCGACGCCCTTGTTGGCGACCGAGGCGAAAGCCTTGGTCATGTCGATGAGGCGAACGTCGCTCGTCCCCAGCACCATCGACGGGTAGGTCGAGATCGGCGTACTGATCCCGAAGCGCCGCGCCATGTCGGCAATCGTCCCGAAGCCGAGCTGGGCGCCGATCTTCGCGCTGATCGTGTTGATGGAGCGCGAGAAGGCCTCGCGCAGCGACACGGGCCCCAGGTTGGTCCGCGTCGAATTGCGCGGGGTCCAGCCGCCGATGGTCACCGGCTCGTCGACGATCGTGTCGGTCGGCTTCATCCCCGATTCGAGCGCGGTCAGATAGACGAACAGTTTGAACGACGAGCCCGGCTGGCGGGTCGCCTGAGTCGCGCGATTGTAGATCGACGAGACATAGTCGCGGCCGCCGACCATGGCTCGTACGGCGCCGTCGCGATCGATCGCGACAAGCGCGCCTTGTGCACCTTTGGGCGCATTGGCCTGGACGGCGCGGTCGGCGGCACCCTGCATTCCCGGGTCGAGCGTGGTCCAGACGTCGATCGGATCCTGCGTCTGGTCGATCAGCGTTTCGAGCTGCGGCAGCGCCCAGTCGGTGAAGTAACGAACGCTGTTCTGCCGGGTCGTCGGCTGGATGCGGACCTCGGCCGGGTTGACCGACGCGGCGACATCGGGGGAGATGAACTCATTCCGGACCATCGTTTGCAGGACCACGCTCGAGCGCGCCCGGGCGGCTTCGATATCGGCGCTCGGCGAGTAGCTCGACGGCGCCTTGACCAGGCCCGCGATGATCGCCGCCTCGCCGAGGCTGAGATGATCGGCGCCGTGGCCGAAAAATTTCCGCGATGCGGCGTCGATTCCGTAAGCCCCGCCGCCGAAATAGACGCGGTTGAGGTAGAGCTCGAGGATTTGGTCCTTCGAAAACTTCCGCTCGAGGGCCAGGGCGAGGATGCCCTCCTTCATTTTCCGGGTGATGCTGCGGCTGTTGGTGAGGAAGATGTTACGCGCGAGCTGCTGCGTGATGGTCGAGGTCGCACGCACCCGGTGGCCTTCGAACAGGGCCGAAGTAATCGCTCGCCCGATGCCGATCGGATCGACCCCGGGATGGCTGCGGAAGCGGCGATCCTCGGTCGAGATCATCGCGGCGCGCATCTCGGGTGGAATCTGGTCGTAGGTCAGCCAGCGCCCGAAGCTCGGGCCAATCGAGACGAGTACCTGCCCGTTGGCGGCGCGAACGCGGATCATCTGGCCGAGGTTCGAGCGCTTCTCGAGCTCGGAATAATCGGGCAGCTGGGTGAAAGCGACGCCGACGAGGATCGCGAGGAGAAGCAGGCCCGCAAGCCCGGCGTAGAGGATCCATCGAACGATGGTTCCGAATGTCGAGCGCCCGGAAGACGCGGCGGCGGAGGGCGAACGGGCCATTCGGGGCGATGGATAGAAAGTCGAAGCGCGGGCGACAATAGCTGCGGGTTCGCGCATTCTCCGCGAGCGAAGGTTAGCGTGCGATTAACCCTGTTTTAGCCTCTTGCCGCATACATCCACGGTCAATGACCGGGCGCGCTGCACTCCTCTGTCTGCTTCCCGCGGCGGCGATCGCGATTATGATCGCCTCGCCGGTGGCCGCGCAATGCCGCTTGTGCTCCGCGCCGAGCACGGTTCGAGAAGCGGAAGACGGCAAGGGCGAAGTACGCCTCGATGTCGAGACCAGCCTCAACTTCGATCGACTGATCCTCTACGGCGCCGGCAGTGGAACGGCCGTGCTTCGGCCCGACGGATCGACATCGAGCACCGGCACGGTCGCCGACATGAGCCCACGGGCAATGGTCGGGACGGTCACGGTCCACGGTGAGCCTGGCCGAACCATCCGCATCGATCTGCCCAGCCGGATCGTGCTTCACTCGCTGAGCGGCGGTGAGGTGACGTTCGACAATGTCGTCAGCGATCTGCCTTCGATGCCCAAGCTCGATTCGGCCGGCAACCTCACCTTCCGCTTCGGCGGCCGGCTCCGGATCACCGGCGATGCCGAAGGCGATTATCGCGGGGATCTGCCAATTACCGCAGAATATCTGTGAAGGGTCTGGATCGGAGGAATGCCTAATACGGCGTTAACCATGCCCCTGAGCAAAGCCTAAAGCGCTCATGGTTAATTGGTAAACGTACGGGTGACCTTGTTCGGCCAGCCGACAAATAATTTTCAAAGCCAAGTGGGGAAACAAGATGAGCAAACTCGTCCGGACGACGACGCTGGTGACGGTCGCGGCGCTTGCGCTGAGCGCCACGCCCGCCATGGCGGTCGGTCCCAACCAGAATGCAACGGCAACGGCACGTATCGTGAAACCGCTGACGCTGACCTGGGTCCGCAACCTCGATCTCGGCACGATCGTACTCGGCGCGGGCAGCTGGTCGGGCGCCAATGTAGGTATCACCCGCGGAGGCGTGTTCAGTTGCGCCAACAGCAATACGACCTGCTCGGGCGCGACACAGACAGCGCAGTACAAGATCACCGGGACCAACAATCAGCCGGTCACGATCAACGCGCCGGACGTCACCCTGACCAACCAGAACGACGGCGTTTCGACGCTGTTGATGACGGTCGACAATCCGGGCTCGGTGAACCTCGGCAACTCAGGCGCTTCGGGCCTGACCTTCGACCTCGGCGGTCAGATCACGGTTGCCTCGACTACTCCCGAGGGCACCTATGTCGGCACCTTTAACGTGACCGTGAACTACTGAGCTATTCCCTCCAGCAGTGGGTGGACGAAGGGGTCGCCGGCAACGGCGGCCCCTTTTCTGTTGGCCGGATTCCAATCATGGTTGAGACAAAATAAACCATTCCGGAGGTAAACCGCACGTTCGGGAAAAGACCCCTTTCGGGAGGAATGCGTGCGCCAGCGGGCCCGGATGGCCTTCACCGCATTAATCGTCAGCGTCGCGGCCCTGTCGGCCGCGGCGCCGGCGCGCGCGGCGAGCAACGTCGTCACCGTCCAGGCCAGCGTCGTCAAACCGCTGATCCTGACTTGGCTGCAAAATCTTGACCTTGGAAGCATCACGCTGGCGCCGGGCACCTGGTCGAACGCGACCGTCTCCATCTCGCGTACCGGGACGTTTGGCTGCGCCAGTGCGAATTTGATCTGCACCGGCGCGACCCAGGTCGCGAGTTACAATGTCAGCGGGACCAACAATCGGGTCGTCCGCATCAGCGCGCCCAACGTCACTTTGGTCAATCAGAGCGATCCGACGCAAACCCTCACCCTGGTGGTAGACAACCCTGGATCGGTGACGCTGACCAACTCCGGTCCGCCCGGTACGAATTTCTCGCTCGGTGGCTCGATCACTTTGAGCTCGAGCACGGCCAGCGGAGTCTATTCGGGCACGTTCAACGTGACCGTGGATTACTGACGCGCCTTAAATTGCATTTTTAGGCGCATTTCAGCCGATTGAACGGTCATGGTTGACCGAAAATAAACCATTCCGGAGCAAAGACGAGGCGATCGCTCCATCCCGGAGCATAGTGGGGGATCGCCGTTATGAATCGCTGGACCCAGTCCGTCCTTTGCGCCGCCGCCCTGGCCGCACCGTTGCTTGCCCTGGCCTCACCCGCCGAGGCGGGGATCGGCGACCTGCTGGTCGCGCCGACCCGCATCGTCCTTGATGGGCGCAAGGGCGCGGAAGTCATCCTCAACAATATTGGCGAAGAACCGGCCACCTACCGCGTTTCGGTCGAATTCCGGCGGATGACCGAGGATGGCGGACTGGTCGACGTGCCTCAGCCCACCCTCGAGGACCAGAAGGCGGCAGACATGATCGTCTACGCGCCCCGCAAGGTCGTGCTCGCGCCCCACCAGCCCCAGGCGATCCGCATCCGGGCAATCCCCGCCCAGGGCCTGCCTGACGGTGAGTATCGGGTGCATTTGCTGTTCCGGGCCATCCCGCCGGCCAATCCGGTGGTCCAGGCGGCCGCGACCGAGCCGGCGAGGGGCCTTCGGTTCCAGCTGACTCCGGTCTACGGCGTCACCATTCCCGTCATCGTTCGCCTCGGAAACCTCCAGGCAACCGCCCGGATCAACAATGTCCATCTCGACCAGAGGAATGGTAAGCCATTGGTTGCGCTGGATATTGCGCGCTCTGGGCCGCGCTCGACCTTTGGCGAGGTGCGGGTCCTGAAGGCGGGCGTGAAGGCGCCGATAGCAATCCAGAAGGCGGTCGCGATCTACACCGAGATCGGCGTACGTCACGTCGCGATCCCGGTCGATGAGGCTTATAAGGGGCAAGTCGCCGGCCCGGTCACCGTGCAATATGTCGAGACCTTCGACGACGGCAGTCACGTGATTGCCGAAGCTCAGGCGTCGCTGCGCTAGCGGCCGGAGCAGGCGCAAGCGGACCTCATCATGGCCGGCGGCCGCACCTGGCTGCGTAAGGCGGCGATGCTGCTGGCGCTCTGCGCCGGCGGCGTCGCTGCATCTGTGCCCGGACCCTTGCCTACGTCCAGCTGGACCCCCGATCCCGACTCCCAGTTCCTTCTCGACGTCAACATCCGCCAGCTGCGCCTCGGCGACGGCGTCCGCGCTTACAACACACCCGAAGGGACTTGTGTCGTCTTAGGCGACTTTTTAAGCACGCTCGACGTGCCGATGAAGATTGATCTCGGCGCGAAGCAGGCGAGCGGTTGGGCATTCAAGGAAAAGAACCGCATTTCAATCAATTACGCGGGAATGTCCGCCACATATGGCGGCAAAAGCGAGCCAATCGCCGCGGGGACGATCCGCGAAACCCCCGAGGGCTGGTGCGTCCAGACCAGCGCTCTCTCACGCTGGTTCGGCATCGGGGTCAAACCGGTTACGTCCGGATCGGTCTTGGTGCTGGAATCGGAGGCCAAGCTCCCGGTCGAGCTCGCGATGGAGCGCCAACAGCGAGCCAAGCAGATCCGGCCCGCGAGTTACGACCTTAGGAACCTGCCGCAGGTGCGACTGCCCTATCGCATGTGGCGCGCGCCGGCGCTCGATTTCGTGGTCAGCGCCGGCGTGACGTACCGCGCCAGCGACGGCGTGCGGGTCGATCGCCAGACGTCGGTCTATGCAGCGGGCGAGATCGCCAAGCTGTCCTACGACGCGCAGCTGACGACGAGCGAGAAAGGCATCCCCAACATGTTGCGGCTGCGGGCCTACCGTTCCGATCCGGACGGCAAGCTGCTTGGGCCGCTCAAGGCGACGCATTTCGGAGTCGGCGACGTCGAAGGCTATGACACGCGCCTGTCTGGCACGGCGGCGAGCGGGCGCGGCGCGGTCATCACCAACCGGCCGCTGGTGACCCAGGCGGCATTCGACCGCACCCGGTTCGAAGGGGATCTGCCGGTTGGATGGGAGGCGGAAATCTACCGCAACGGCGAGCTCCTCGGTTTTGCCAAAGCCAATTCGAACAACCGCTATGTCTTTGAAGACGTGCAGCTTTTGTATGGCGATAATGAGATCAAAATCGTGCTCTACGGGCCTCAGGGCCAGGTCCGGCAGCGCGAAGAGAATATCAATGTCGGGCAGGACAACGTGCCGGCCGGGAAGACCTGGTACTGGGCCGGCTTCAATCAGCCTGGCCGCGACCTGCTCACGCTGCACAAGCCTCCCGACGCGCCGGGCTTGCCAACCGCACAGGCGAGCGTGTCACTCGAGCACGGCATCGACGATCGCACGTCGGCCGGCGTGCTCGCGCGCATGATGCTGATCGACGACCAACGAGTCACCTTCGTCGAGGGCTCGGTGCGTCGGTCGGTCGGGTCTGCACTCATTGAGGCCTCTGCGGCCCGGGAATCCACCGGCGGCACTGCGGCAAGGGTGCAGTTGCTCGGAAAATTCGGCCGCGTAAACGTCAACGCCGAGGCACTTCTCGCAAATGATTTTCATTTGCGAGGAAATAATGCCGAGAGCCTTCGCGACGTCCGAGTGATGGTCGATGCGCCGATCAAAATCGGCCGGACCGTGATTCCCGCCCACGCCGATGTTCACTTCACCGACCATAGGGACGGGACGAAGCAGCTCGACGCGGCGGCGCGACTGTCGGCCAATATCGGGCGATTCAATCTCTCCAGCGAAGTCAGCTATCAAAAACAATATCTTAGTTCCGGCCCAGCACCGCCTGGCGAGATCAATGTCGGGCTAATTGGAAGCGGCCACATCGGCGACGTCCGGCTGCGCGGAGCGATGAGCTTCGACGTGTCGCCGCGAACCCGATTTCGCGAAGCTGAGCTGTCGGCTTACTGGTCCGCGTCCGAAAATGCGGATTGGGAGGGAGCGATCGCCTATGACGGCGCGTCGCATCGCGGCCGCGTGCGGCTGTCACACGTTCGGCGCTTCAACACGATGGGCATCGCGCTGACCGGCGAAGCGGCAACTGATGGGTCGGTTGCATTTGGCGTGAATCTCAATTTCTCGCTCGATCCGACCCACGGCCTCAGCCTGTCGCGCCGGCCGCTCGCCGAAGCGGGTGCGATTCACGCCTCAGTCTATCGCGACCTCAACGACAACGGCTTCCATGATGCCGACGAACCGTTCGAGAAAGGTGCTCTCGTCACCACCGGCACCCGGCTGGCCGAGCGCGGCACCGACGCCAGGGGCCAGGTGACCGTCGGCGGCCTCACGGCTTACGCCCCGGTCGCTGTCGGAATCGACGCGAGCAGCCTCGAGGATCCGATGCTGACTCCGAAAAAGGCGCTCCAGGTCGTGGTTCCGCGTCCTGGCGTGCCCGCTGAGATCGAAATCGGCCTGGTCGGGGGCGGCGACATCGAGGGCGCGCTGGTCAAGAGTGGCGGTATCGGGTTCGAGGGGCTCGACCTCGAGCTCGTCGACTCCGCGGGCAAGGTGGTTGCGACCACGCGCACCGACTTCGACGGCTTCTTCCTCTTCGACCGGGTCCCGTACGGCGTTTATTCGATCCGGGTGACCAAAGAGTCGGCAGGCGCGGCCAGGATTCTCGCCGACATTGGGCTGCACGCCACGATCACTGCCGACAAGACCGTGGTCCGCCTGGGTGCGGTGCATGTGACTGCGACCCCGGCGATCGCCTCCGCGGGGGAAGCCGCCGCTTCGCCCTAATTTCCAGATTGGTGCGGTCGAGAAGACTCGAACTTCCACGGCCTTTCGGCCACAGCGACCTCAACGCTGCGCGTCTACCAGTTCCGCCACGACCGCACGTCATGTTGATGGTCCGGAAGCCGCTTCGTTCGGCGCCCCCGGCACTGGCAAGGCGCGGCCCCTAGCAAAGCCCCTGAAGCGACGCAATGGCGCTCCGCGCCCGGCGGAACGTGCCATAAAGGGACGAAGGTTAAGACCTCATTTACCATCGCGCTGCGGGCGCGTTACGGTGGCAGCGTGTTCATGCTTCTCACAGCTGCAGCCGTCGCGGCGGCCCCAGCCCAGGACCCGGCACCGCCGCACGTGGGTGCCAGCGTCCAGGCGCGGGCGACGATCCGCATCATCTCCGGCGTCCAGCTTCATTTCGGCGAGGAAGCGCAGAACCGCGACGGCTTCATCGCGCGGGATTCAACGATCCGCTCGGCCGGCGTTGAACAACCGGTAAAACTCCTCGAATTTCAATAGCTTAGACCTTGGGCGGCCCCAGGCTGATGGTCAGTTCCTCAGCGTTCGCGGGAACATTGACCTCGGCGCTGTTGAACGGCGCGCTGGCGCCAGGCCCAAGCGTCGGAGTCGGCGGAGCAATCGTCCACCGTTTGACGATCTTGCCACCGCGGTCATACAGTTCGGCGTAGATCGGGGGGACCGGATGGGGCTCGTCGGTTGGGTTGATGACCCGGCCCGCGACAGTCAGAAGATCCTGCCCGCTGGCCAGGGGCCGCCGCTCGACGTGCGGTGGGTTGGACAATTGCAGCGGCGTGGTCGCCTCGGCGAGGCCGACCTTCGCCTTCCACTCCGTCGGCGCGAAGAACCAGAAGGCTGCGGCCGCCGCGGCGACCACGAGGATCAGGAGCAGGACCATGAGGAGCGGGCTGCGGCGTCGCGGCTCGACATAGTCGCGCTCGGCGAATGGGCTGAACTCGTCTTCGGCCTGCAGCTCCGGACCTGGAGGAGCGTCATAGTCCGCGGGCTCAACGACAGGGGCCGGCTCATGCCACTCTTCATGCGTCGCGGATTCGGCACGATCCTCGGCTAAAGCCTCCCCGATCACGGCTTCCTCGTAGGCGCGCTCTTCGGCCTCCGGGCCGCTGCGCGGCTCGATCACCCGAACATCGGCGATCGTTTCGGGCTGTTCTTCGGCCTCGCTGACTTCGGTTTCCGGGCTGAGCCTTAACTCGGTCGGCTCATCGGCGTCCTGGTGCCAGCTGTGCCGGCACGACGCGCAGCGCACCTGTCTGCCCTGGGGCGGAATTGCGCCGTCCTTGACCACATATTGCGTTCCGCAATTCGGGCAGGTCAGGATCATGTCGTGCAAATTGCTCTTTCGGGACGCTTCACTCAGGGTAAACAGGAATGTGCGCCATATGGCAAGGCGCGCAGCGGGGAGGGATAAGCGTTCTGACGCCGATCACCGAATTCGACAGCGTGGGGCTGCGCTACGGAACGGGCGCCGAGGTGCTGCGCGACCTCGACTTTCGCCTGTCGAAGGGCGGATTCTATTTCCTGACCGGGCCGTCGGGTGCCGGGAAGACGTCCCTTCTGAAGCTGCTCTACCTCGCGCAGCGGCCGACCCGCGGCCGGATCTCGCTGTTCGGCGAAGATTTGACCGAAGCGACACGCGATTCCCTGCCTCGATTCCGGCGCCGCATCGGCGTCGTGTTCCAGGATTTCCGGCTGATCCGGCACCTCTCCGCGTTCGACAATGTCGCGCTTCCCTTGCGCATTGGCGGGGCGAGCGAGGAAGAAGTCGAAGGGCCGGTGCGCGAGATGCTCGCGTGGGTTGGCCTTGCCGACCGCGCCAGCGCCCGGCCGCCGACGCTGTCGGGCGGAGAGCAGCAGCGCGTCGCAATCGCCCGCGCGGTGATTAACCGGCCGGAACTGCTCGTCGCCGACGAGCCGACCGGAAACGTCGACGCGGACATGGCGAAACGCCTGCTCCATCTGTTCACCTCGTTGAACGCGCTCGGAACCACGGTGATCGTCGCCACTCACGACGTCGGGCTGATCAGCGCCACCCCGGGTGCTCAAATGATCCGGCTCGAGGGCGGCTCGGTGCAGGACCCGACGGGAACGCTCAAGAACCCGCCGGGGATGGCGAGCTGATGTTCGGCTGGCTGATCACTTCGCCGTCGGAGAGGCGCCTGCTCGGGGCGCGGCCGTTGCAGGGTCCCACGCCCTGGGTCATCGCGATCATGAGCTTTTCGATCATGATCGTCGCCGCGGCCGGGCTGGCTCTGGCCGACACGGCGGCGAAGGTGTCGGCGGGTGCCGAAGCGCGCTTCTCGGTGCAGATACCCGACGGCGAGCGCAATCTCGCCGCGACCGTCGGAGCCGTCCGGTCCACGCCGGGGGTCACCAACGTCCAGGCGGTGCCCGAAAGCGAGATGCGCAAAACGCTCGAGCGCTGGCTCGGGCCGGCAGGCGCGTCGGCGGACTTGCCGGTGCCCGCGCTGATCACGTTCGATCTTCGCCCGAACGCCGACGTTCGAGCGGTGGCGAAGCGCGCGGAGGCTGTTGCGCCCGGAGCCAACCTGATCGCTCACAGCGAAGCGCTCGGTCCGCTGCTGCGCTCGCTCAAGGCCTTGCAGTGGCTGGCGTTCGCGCTGGTGATGCTGCTCGGCGGAGCCTGCGCTGCGGCGGTGGTGCTGGCGGCGCGGGGAGCGCTCGACACGCACCGCTTCACGATCGACGTGATGCACGGAATCGGCGCGACCGACATCCAGGTCACGCACCTGTTCCAGCGCAAGATCGCGATCGACGCGCTGGCCGGGAGCATGATCGGCGCCGCCATCGCCGCGCTTGTGCTCGGCCTCCTGGTAGCGAGCGCGTCCTTCGCCGGCGACCTGATGGGAGGAGCGACCATCAGGGGAAGCGACTTTGTTATCCTCGCGCTGATCCCCTTGGCCTTGACGGTGCTGGCGACGTGGGTCGCTCGAACGGCGGTGCTCGCTGCGCTGCGCACCGCGCTATGATCGCCCGCGGCGCCTCACTCGTCGCGCTCATTTATTTGCTCGGGTTCATCTTTTTCGCGCTGACCCTGGGCAAGCCGGCGGCCGCCGACAGTGAGACCACCGAGGCTGCGGTGGTGCTGACCGGCGGCAGCGGGCGGCTCGAGCATGCGATCGACGTATTGCGAGACCATAAGGCAAACCGGCTCCTCGTCTCCGGCGCCGATCCCTCGGTGACCAAGGCCGATCTCGCCCGGCGGATTCAGGGTAGCCGCCGGCTGCTGGCCTGCTGCGTCGATCTCGGCAGCGAATCCGTCGACACGAGGTCGAACGCCGAGGAAGCCGGGCGCTGGCTCGCAAAGCACAAGTTCAAGTCGGTGCGCCTGATCACCAGCGACTGGCACATGCGCCGCGCGCGCTACGAGTTTCACAAGGTGCTCGGCGGAAAGTACCGCATCGTGACCGACGCCGTGCGGACGGAGCCGAGCTTCCTCACCCTGTTCGGAGAGTACAACAAATACGTGCTCCGCCGGCTGGCGGTGTGGGCCGACATTTGATGACGCTGATTCGCTCGCTGTTGTTCACGGCGATTTTCTATTCAGGAACGGTCCTGTGGGTGCTCGCTGGAACGCTCGCCAGCCTGTTCGGCCGTTCCCCGACGCTTAAGGTCGTCCTCAGCTGGGTGGATTTCCATCATTGGCTCACCATGAAGCTGCTCGGCATTCGCACACAGTTGGACGGGACTCTGCCGCAGGGCGCGGTGCTTTTCGCGGTCAAGCACCAGTCGATGTACGAGACACTGGAGATGGTGCGGCTGACGCATCTTCCAGTGATCGTCATGAAGAAGGAGCTGGCGGACATTCCGCTCTTCGGCTTTCTCACCAAACATTATGGCGTGATCCCGGTCGAACGGAGCGCCGGCGCGAAGGCCTTGAGGGCCATGGTCGCCGCCGGTTCGGAAGCCGTGGCGACGGGGCGGCCGGTAGCAATCTATCCTGAGGGCACCCGGGTCCCGGTCGGCCAAACGCCTGAGCTCAAGTCGGGATTTGCCGCGCTCTATCGCGCGCTCGGCCTGCCGGTCGTTCCCGTCGCGGTCGACAGCGGCCGGCTATGGGGCCGCGGACTTGTCCACCACAGCGGAACGGTGACCTTCAAGGTCGGCGAGACGATCCCGCCGGGCCTGAAGCGCGACGAGGTCGAGCGCCAAGTCCACGCCGCGATCAACGCGCTGGAATCAGGTTCGCAGGCGGGCGTTTAGCTTCTCGGCTGCAGCGACGATCCGCTTCGAGATGTCGCCGATTTGGTCATCGGTGAAGCTCTTCTCCGCGGGCTGGAGCGTGACCTCTACAGCGAGTGACAACTCGCCGCCCTTTTCGAACCGGTCGAAGATCCGCGCTCCGGTGATCACGGCCTTGTCGGCGCCGCGGATGGCGCGGACCAGATCGCCCGCGGCGACCTCGACGGGAACGATGAATGCGAAATCGCGGGTGATCGCCTGCAGCGCGGGCGGCGAATAAGCGACACGCGCGTGGCCGCTCGGGCGCGACGCGGGGATCGCATCGAGGTAGATGTCGGCGGCCACCGCCCCAGCCGGGGCATCGAGGCTTTTCTGTAATCCCGGATGAAGCTCGCCGAACGCCGCTACGATCGTCTTAGGCCCCAGCCGAAGCGTCGCCGATCGCCCCGGGTGCCAGGTCGGTCCCGCATCGGGGAAGACCTGGAGATTGTCGACCGGCGCTCCCGCCGCTTCGAGCAGGGCCAGCACTTCGGCCTTGGCGTCGAAAGCGTCGAACGGCTGCGCCTTGCCCGATTGCCACCCGCGTCCGATCTTGTCCCCGGCGAGCAGCAGCGAAAGAGTCGGATGCTCGGCGTCGGCGCGATAACGTCGGCCGATCTCGAACAGCCGCACCGAAGCCGCGCCGCGGTCGAGATTGCGCCGCGCCGCGGCGATCAGCCCCGGCAGGAGCGAGGGGCGCATCACCTTCATCTCTTCGCTGATCGGGTTGGCGAGGCGCCAATCGCCGCCGCCGAAGGGCGCGGCCTCCGCTTCGGAAATGAAGCTCCAGTTGACCGCTTCATCGAGCCCGCGTGCGGCGGCGGTGCGGCGGACCCTCCGCTCGTTCAATTGCGTACGCGTTGCAGTCGGCCTGGCGACTCCGGGCGCTCGATCGAGTGGGGTCGCCGGCACCTCGTCATAGCCGATGATCCGCGCAACCTCCTCGACAAGGTCGGCCGGTCCGTCGACGTCACGACGCCATGTGGGGACGGTGACGTCATCGCCGTTCAGCTCGAAGCCGAGGTTTTCGAGAATCTCACGCTGGCGCGGCTCGGGAACCTCGATCCCGCCCAGCGCCCTGGTCCGCCCGAAGTCGAATTTGATGCTGCGCTTCTCGATAGGCGCCTGGCCGACGCGCTCGAGCGCGGAGGGCTCACCGCCGCAAATGTCGAGAATCAGACCGGTCAGGATCGCAAGGCCATCATCGAGGAAGGCCGGGTCGACGCCGCGCTCGAAGCGGCTCCGCGCGTCGCTGGTGAGGGCCAGCGCCTGGCCCGTGCGCGCGATCCGCTCGGGGGTGAAGTAAGCGACCTCGAGCATCACGTCGGTGGTCGACTCGCTCACCCCGGAGTTCTCGCCGCCCATGATTCCGCCGATGTCATGGACCTCGCGATCGTCGGCGATCACGGTCATGAACGGCTCGAGCGAATACTCCTTTTCATTGAGCGCAAGCACCTTTTCGCCGGGTTTCGCAGCGCGGGCATTGAGCGCGCCGTGAAGCCTGGCGATGTCGTAGACGTGGGCCGGCCGGCCGTAGCCGATGGTGAGGTAATTGGTGATGTCGACCAGGGCCGAGATCGGCCGCTGCCCCGCCGCCTTCAGCCGGCGCTGCATCCACTCGGGCGAGGGGCCATTCTTCACGCCTCTGATCGCTCGGCCGAAGAAGGCCGGGCAGCCGTCGGGATCGTCGATCTTGACGGCGACCGGAGAGGTGAAGCTGCCCTCGATCTGCGGCACGGCGAGCGGCTTCAGTTTGCCCATTCCGGCCGCGGCGAGGTCGCGCGCGATCCCGCGCACGCCCATGCAATCCTGGCGGTTGGGGGTGACATTCACGTCGAACACCGGGTCGTCGAGCCCGGCGTAGGCGGTGTAAGCAACGCCGACCGGTGCATCGTCGGGAAGCTCGATGATCCCGCTATGGTCGTCGCCCAACTCCAGCTCTCGGGCGGAGCACATCATGCCGTGGCTCTCGACCCCGCGGACGGGTTTCACCCCGAGCGTGAAATCGCTGCCAGGAATGTAGGTGCCCGGCGGTCCGAACACCCCGAGCATCCCGGCGTGCGCGTTGGGCGCTCCGCAGACGACCTGGATCGCGTCGCCTGTTCCCGCGTCGACCGTCAGCACCTGGAGCTTGTCGGCCTGCGGGTGCTTTTCGGCGGTGAGCACCTTGGCGACGACGAACGGTGCCAGCGCGTCCGCCGGATTCGATACTTCTTCCACTTCGAGGCCGATCGCGGTGAGCTTCTCGGCGATCTCGGCCGCGGATGCCTGAGTGTCCAGGTGCTCGCGAAGCCAATCGAGGCTGAACTTCATGCGCCGACACCGCCCGACAGAGTCGGCACGTCGAGCGCGCGGAAGCCGTAGTGCTTCAGCCAGCGGATATCGCCGTCGAAGAAGGCGCGCAGGTCGTCCATCCCGTACTTCAGCATTGCGAGGCGATCGATCCCGCAGCCGAAGGCGAACCCCTGCCATTCGTCGGGATCGAGCCCGATGTTCCTGATGACCCGCGGGTGGACCATCCCGCTGCCGAGGATCTCCATCCACCCTTCCTGTCCGCCGACCACGCGCCGGCCCTTTTCCATGGACCAGCCGACGTCGAGCTCGGCGGAGGGCTCGGTGAAGGGGAAGTACGACGGCCGGAACCGCATCGCGATGTCGTCGCGCTCAAAGAAAGCTTTGACGAACGTCTCGAGCGTCCACTTGAGGTGGCCGAGCGTGATCCCCTTGTCGATCACCAGCCCCTCGATCTGGTGGAACATCGGCGTGTGCGTGGCGTCGCTGTCGGACCGGTACACGCGGCCCGGAGCGATGACGTAAATCGGAGCACCGTGGCTTTCGCCCGCCCGGATCTGCACCGGCGAGGTGTGCGTGCGAAGGACGTACGGCTCTTCGTCGGCCGTGCGCGGCTCGAGGTAGAAGGTATCCTGCATCGCCCGCGCCGGGTGATTCTCGGGCATGTTGAGAGCGGTGAAATTATACCATTGGGTCTCGATCTCGGGGCCCTCGGCGACCGAGAAGCCGAGGTCGGCGAAAATCTCGGCAAGCTCGTCCATCACTTGGCTCACCGGGTGGACGGTGCCGGTCACGGAATCCGGCGCGGGGAGCGACAGGTCGAGCTTTTCGGTCGCGAGCTTGCGCTCCAGCTCGGCATTTTCGAGCGCCGCTTTGCGGCCGGCGATGGCGTCGCTGACGGCTTCACGCAGCGCGTGGATCTTCGGCGCCTCGGCAGCGCGGGCGTCCGGGTCCATCGAGCCCAGCGATTTCAACTTGGAAGTGATCTCGCCCTGTTTGCCGAGCAGCGCGATCCGCACGGAATCGAGGTCCTGCAGCGTTTCGGCGGCGGCAATGCGGTCGAGCAGGGCGTCGGACATGGCGCCAAGCCTCTAGCAATGCCGCGCCGCAAAATGCAAAGACAGTTGCCGATGAGCGATTGGCCTGAGCTCAGCGTGGAGCGCGATCACGAGACCCTGGCGGTGCTTCACCTCGCCGCGCAGATGCTCGGCAAGATCCGCGTCGCGCACGCGCCGTGGGTGAATCATGGATGGCACGTCGCGCTGCAGCCGAACGCTCGGGGGCTCGCGGCCCTGCCCACCGCGGCGAGTGGCGGCCGCACCTTCACACTGACGCTCGACCTGTGCCGCCACGCAATCGTGCTATGGGTCAGCGACGGGTCGCGCGAGGAGGTTCCGCTCAACGCGGGAAGCGTCGCCGCGCTTCACAAGCGGCTGATCCATATCCTCGACGAGCACGGCCTCCCGTCGGACTTCAACGGCAAGCCGAGCGAGGTCGAGAATCCCGTCCCGTTCGCCGAGGACACGCAGTCGCGCGAGTACGACCGCGACTCCGCCGAGCGATTCCGCGAGGCGCTGGCGGCCATGCTCCCGACCTTCGGGCGATTCCGCGCCGGTTTCTCCGGGAAGGCGAGTCCGGTGCACTTCTGGTGGGGCGCGTTCGACCTTGCCGTGACCCGCTTCTCGGGCCGGCCGGCGCCGCAACATCCTGGTGGAGCGCCCGGCCTTCCCGACCGCATCACGCGCGAAGCCTATAGCCATGAAGTGTCGAGCGGCGGATTCTGGGCCGGCGGGGTCGTTCCCGCCGAGCCCTTCTTCTACAGCTACGCTTATGCCGAGCCTGAGGGGTACCGCGCCGCGAAGGTGGCGCACGGCCGGTTCGACGACACCTACGGCGAGTTCGTCCTGCCCTATGCCGAGGTTCGCGCTTCGGCCGACCCGGCGAAGATGCTCGGCGAGTTCCTGCAATCGAGCTACGATGTGGCCGCCGACCTGGCGCGGTGGGACCGCGCCAACCTCGAGCGCGAACCGGTCGCGCCGTAACAAAAAGGGGCGCCGGAATCGCTTCCGACGCCCTTCCTTGTTCCGGTGACCCGAAAGCTTAAGCCGCCTTCTTCTCCAGCGCACCCTTCGCCTGGGCGATGATGGCGCTGAACGCTTCGGCCTCGTGCATCGCGATGTCGGCGAGCACCTTCCGGTCGAGGGTGATTCCGGCGAGCTTCAGCGCGTGGATGAACTGGCCGTAGGTCAGTCCCTCGGCGCGGACCGCGGCGTTGATGCGCTGGATCCACAAAGCGCGGAAATTCCGCTTCTTCACCTTGCGGTCGCGGTAGGCGTACTGCCCGGCCTTCTCGACCGCCTGGCGGGCGATGCGGATGGTGTTCTTGCGGCGGCCGTAATAGCCCTTCGCCTGTTCCAGGATCCGCTTGTGCTTGGCGCGGGTGGTTACACCCCGTTTGACGCGTGCCATCTCTAGGCCTCCTTACTTCAGGCCGTAGGGGGCCCAGGCCTTCACGCGCGCCGTGTCGGCGTCAGCGAGAATTTCTGTGCCGCGGTTCTGGCGGATATATTTGGCGTTGTGGCTGATCAGCCGGTGGCGCTTGCCAGCGACCCCATGCTTGATCTTGCCGGTCGCCGTAAGCTTGAAGCGCTTTTTGACGCCGCTCTTGGTCTTCAGCTTGGGCATTTTCTCTCCTTTGCTCGACCGGCGAGCGAGTTTTTGAACCGCCACGGCAGCCCTTTCGGCCGGGCCGTTCTGTTGTTTCCAATGACTTGGAAGCGCGCGCCTCTACGGACAAAGCGCCGAAAAGGCAAGCTCGTCAGTCGGTCGCTAATGGTCGGCGCCGAGGAAGTGGAGCGAGACGTAAGGCTCGTCGCCGATCACCCAGCTGTCGTGCCCGGGAGGGCCGGGCGGAGTGTAGAAGAGGTCACCGGCACGCATCTCGATCACACGGCCGTCCATCCCGACGGCGGCGCAGCCCGATACGACCAGGCCGACATGCTCGACGTTGCAGTGGGTTTGGCCGAAGGGCTTGCCGACATGCTCCGACCATTTCCAGCCGGGTTGATAGGTCGCCCGGCCGATGGCCATCCGCCGATGTGCACGACTTCGAACTTGCCGAGCTCGAACTCGCGAAGCTCGTCGGGCGATTCGAAACGCTTCAGGATCACGTCGATGTCCGTCATGCGGCCTCCACTTTTAGTGAGCCAGCGGCACAAGGTTTGAGCAATTCTGTCGATCGCGCCGAGCCGTCGAGCCAGCCGCGCCAGTGCGGCGGGCGGAGCAGCGCGATCTGCCGGTTGTGATAGGGTGCGATATCCTCGCCCGGTGGCACCGTCAGCATCGTCCACGCCTCGCCGACCCGGGGATCGGCGCGGACCAGCCCGGCGATCGCGAAATCGCCGTCCGGGACGAAGCGCCAGCGGTCCTTCTTTTTCTGCTTAGGGTCGGCAGGCGTGGTGAACTCGTAAAAGCTGTCGGCGAGGACCAGGCAGCGATTAGGCCCGAACTCGCGTCCGTCCGAGCGCATGTTGAACACCGGCTTGCCGCCCGGCGCCGGCCACGACCAGCGCCGCTCGACCAGCTCGGCCCCGTCACCGTCGCGCGACCAGCGGATGATCGGCGCCTGCTCGCTGATCCTGACGTCGCGCGGCTGGAAGTTGGGAATGCCGTCGGGGAAGCTCAGCGGGATTTGCATCTCCGCGAACAGCCGGCGGACCGCATCGACGCTCTTTTCCAGCTGGTAGAGGTTGCACACCTTAGGGTCTGAACCCTCTAGTCGAACAGGCTGGACACGCTCGCCTCGTCGGCGATCCGGCGGATCGCCTCGCCGAGCAACGGTGCGACGGTCAGGCGGCGGATCTTGCCGTCCTTGGGGTCCGCCTCGCCGCTCCAGATGGTGTCGGTGACGACCAATTCGCTGAGCTCGGACTTGGCGACCCGTGCGGCCGCCGCGCCCGACAGCACGCCGTGGGTGCAATAGGCATAGACCTCGGTCGCGCCCTCCTGCTTCAGCGCGGCGGCGGCGTTGCACAGGGTGCCGGCCGAATCGACGATATCGTCGACGAGGATGCAGCTCCGCCCCTCCACGTCGCCGATGATGTTCATCACCTCCGACTCGCCGGCCTTTTCACGGCGCTTGTCGACGATCGCCAGCGGGGCATTATCGAGGCGTTTGGCAAGCCCGCGCGCGCGCACCACACCGCCGACGTCGGGAGAGACGACCATCAAATTGCGGTTCGCGAAACGCGCGTGGATATCCGCGGCGATGACCGGCGACGCGAACAAATTGTCGGTCGGAATGTCGAAGAAACCCTGGATCTGCCCGGCGTGGAGATCGATCGACAAGACTCGGTTGGCGCCGGCCGTCGTGATGAGGTTCGCGACCAGCTTGGCCGAAATCGGGGTTCGCGGACCCGGTTTCCGGTCCTGCCGCGCATAGCCGAAATAAGGGACGACCGCCGTGATCCGCTTCGCCGACGCGCGGCGCAGCGCATCGATGCAGATCAGGAGCTCCATCAGATTGTCGTTGGCGGGGTAGCTGGTCGACTGGATGACAAACACGTCCTCGCCGCGGACGTTCTCGTTAATCTCGACGAAAATCTCCTCGTCGGCGAAGCGGCGCACGCTCGCCTCGGTGAGCTGCATCTCGAGATAGTCCGAAATCGACTGGGCCAGCGGCGCGTTGCTGTTCCCGGCGAGCAATTTCATGTGGCTGTTCCCCGTCGCTTCCCTCGGCTTTAGCCAGCGAGGCGGGGCCGCGTAAAGGTTGCGGGGGCGCGTTCGCGCGCTAAATCGCCTGCATGACCGCCCAGGCGACGCAGCACCTGAAAATCGCGCTTGCGCAGATGAACCAGCGCGTCGGCGATCTCGAGGGCAATGCCCAAGCGATGCTCGAGATGCGGCGGAAGGCCGGCGACGCCGACCTCCTGCTCTGCCCCGAGCTGCAGTTGACCGGCTATCCGCCCGAGGACCTTGTGCTGAAGCCGGAGTTCGTGCGGCGGGCGATGGAGTGTGCCGAACGGCTGGTCGATGCGACCGCTGAGTCCGGGCCGGCAATGCTGTTCGGCACCGTGCTCAACGAGGGCGGGCTCGTCTATAACGCCTTCGTCCTGGCCGACGGCGGCCGCGTGATCGGGCGCACGCTGAAGCGCGAACTACCCAATTACGGCACGTTCGACGAGAAGCGCGTATTCGAATCCGGGCCAATCCCCGAACCCTTGGAGTTCAGGGGCGTGAAGATCGGAATCCCGATCTGCGAGGATATCTGGCAGGAAGTGGTGTGCAGCCACCTCGCCGAAGCAGGCGCCGAAATCCTGCTGGTGCCCAACGGCAGCCCTTACGAGCTCGACAAAGACGATTTGCGCCAGCGGCTGGTGCGCGCTCGCGTCGTCCAGACCGGCCTTCCGCTCGCTTATCTCAACCGCGTCGGAGGCCAGGACGAGCTGGCTTTCGACGGTTCGTCCTTCGTCATGCACCCTGACGGGGAGCTAGTCGCGCAGATGCCTGACTGGGACGAAGACCTGCTGGTCACCGACTGGGCACGGACTTCGGAAGGATGGCGGTGCGAAACGCGCTGCCAGCACGAACTCGATCCGTTCCCCGGCGACGTCTACCGGGCAATGGTCGTGGCGCTGCGGGATTATGTCATGCGTAACGGCTTTCCCGGCGTGATCCTGGGCCTGTCGGGCGGAATCGACAGCGCTTTGTCGGCTGCGGTCGCGGTCGACGCGCTCGGGCCCGCCAAGGTGCGGGGCGTGATGCTCCCGTCCAAATACACGAGCGAGGAAAGCCTCGAGGACGCACGCGAATGCGCCCGGCTGCTGGGCTGCCGTCATGACGTCGTCTCGATCGCGCCTGGCGTGGATGCGCTCGGCGAAATGCTTCCGGATATGAGCGGCCTCGCGCAGGAAAATGTCCAGGCGCGGCTGCGGATGGTCGCGCTGATGGCCTTGTCCAATTCGAACGGAGAAATGCTGCTGACCACCGGCAACAAAAGCGAGATGAGCGTCGGCTACGCCACGCTCTATGGCGACATGGCGGGCGGCTATTCGGTGCTGAAGGACGCCTACAAGACGACGGTTTTCGCCTTGTCACGGTGGCGCAACCACAACAAGCCGGAAGGCGCGCTCGGGCCGGACGGGCCAGTGATGCCGGCGCGGGTCATCACCAAGCCGCCGAGCGCCGAGCTCCGCCCCGGCCAGAAGGACGAGGATAGCCTGCCGCCTTATTCGGTGCTCGACCGGATTCTCGAGGGACTGGTGGACAAGGAGCTATCGGTGAATGAGGTGGCCAATGTCACCGGTGAGGACGCCGCCCTGGTTGCCGATATCGAGGCGAAGCTGCTTCGGGCCGAGTACAAGCGCCGGCAGGCGCCGCCGGGCGTGAAGATCGGCAGCCGCAACTTTGGCCGCGACCGCCGCTATCCGATCAGCAATTTCTTCCACACAGGGCCGAAGTGAGCGTCGTTACCCGCTTCGCGCCCTCGCCGACCGGGCGGCTGCACGTCGGCAATATCCGGACCGCGCTGCACAATTATCTGTTCGCGCGGAAGAACGGCGGGACGTTCCTGCTCCGCATCGATGACACCGACCGCGAGCGTTCGACGGCGGAGTTCGACCAGGCGATTCGCGACGACCTCGACTGGCTCGGGCTGAACCCCGACCGCACGGTCCGCCAGTCGGAGCGCTTCGATCTCTATGAACGCGAGTTCGAGAAGCTGCAGGCGACAGGTCGCGTCTATCCCGCCTACGAGACCCCCGAGGAGCTGGAACTTCGCCGCAAGGTGCTCCTCGGCCGCGGCCTACCCCCGGTTTACGAGCGAAAGCCCGATGACGCGCCCGTGCCCGAAGGCCGGAAGCCCCACTGGCGTTTCAAGCTCCACCATGATGCGCCCATCGTCTTCACCGATCTCATTCGCGGCGAGCAGAGATTCGATCCCAAACTCCTCAGCGACCCGGTCGTCCGTCGTGAGGACGGCAGTTGGCTCTACCTCCTTCCAAGCGTGATCGACGACGTCGATCTCGGCGTCACGCACATCGTCCGCGGCGAGGACCATGTGTCGAACAGCGCGACCCAGATCCAGATGTTCGAGGCGCTAGGCGCCAAGCCACCCCAATTCGCCCACGAGGCCTTGCTGGTCATGGCCGAAGGCAAATTGTCGAAGCGCTTGGGCTCCTATGGCGCCCCCCATCTGCGCGAGGAAGGCGTCGAGCCGATCGCTCTGCTCGATGTGCTTGCGCGGATCGGCACCTCGCAGCCGGTCGACGCCACCAACACTCTCGACGAGCTCGCCGCCGGCTTCGATTTCTCGACCTTCGGCCGCGCTCCAGCCCATTTCGATCCGCACGACGTCGAGCTGATCAATGCCCGGCTGATGCACAGCCTTCCATTCGATGAGGTCCGCAGCCGGCTTCCGGCCGACGCGACCGAGGAGGACTGGCTGGTGCTTCGGCCCAACCTCGGGCGATTGTCCGATTTCTCCGGCTGGTTCGCCGTGCTCCAAGGCGACCTGGATCCACCCGATCTCAGCCACGACGAGCGATTGCTGGTGAAGGACGCGGCGTCGTCGGCGGAGTCGCTCGATTGGTCGAACGAACCGTGGCGCGCGCTGACCGAGGAGCTGAAGCGGATCACGGGTCGGAAAGGCCGCGAGCTGTTCCACCCGCTTCGCCTCGCGCTGACGGGGCGTGAAAGCGGCCCCGAAATGGCCGGGCTGGTCGAGCGCATGGGCAAGGAGCGAGCCGTCCAGCGCCTCCAGGCCGCGGCGAGGAGGTAAGCCGAAACGTCCCGATTTAACGCGAAACAATTTGCTTGCGGAACAAATGTAATGATGTAACATTCCTTCATCATCGTTGCGTGAAGGAGGGTATAATGCTCGCTTACGCTGCCAGCCGACCCACCCCCGTCGATCGCCGTCCGTATCCCAATGCGATGCTCGCCATCATCGCCGGCCACGTCGCTGTCGTCGCTTTGGTGATGAGCGCCAAGATGGACATTCCGCAGATCATCAAGGATCCCCGGACGACGGTCTTTTGGGTGCCGAAGCCGAGGGACCCGCCGCCGCCCAATCCCGCGCAACCGAATCAACCACAGCAGGCGCAGAACCGGACGATCGACCAGGTCGACCAGCGGGTCGAGAGCCTGCCGCGGACCGGGCCCGTCCTCGAACAGGGCCGGCCGACGGGTGTCGATCCGGGTGTCCTCACCGGCGGAACTAACGTCATCACCGAGCTGCCGCGGCCGCATGTTCCGGTGACGCTCGCTGCGATCCTGATGACGCCCGCCTCCATCCTGAAGCCTCCCTATCCGGAGGCGAAGCTCCTCACCGGAGAGGAAGCGACCCTGAGGCTTCGGTTGACCATCGACGATCACGGCCGAGTGGTCGCGGTCGAGCCGGTCGGCCGCGCCGATCCGGTGTTCCTTGCCGCCGCGCGCAGGCATTTGATCAAGAACTGGCGCTACCGGCCGGCGAGCGAAGACGGCCGGGCGATCGGCTCGTCGCTGGTCATCACCTTGCGCTTCCAGCTCGACGGTTAGCTTTCACCGTCGATGGTCCGGGCTGGCGGTTCCCCGCCGCCAGCCCTATCTTTGCGCGGATGTCCTGGTTCCCCCGTCCTTCAAGCCCGATCGCGGCCTTTCGCGATCTGTTCGCGTTCATGCGGCACAGCAGCCGCGAGCAGCGGATCGGCGCCGCTCTGGCCCTCCTGGCGACCGGGATCATCGTCTTCGAATTCCTGATCGATTCGAAGTTCGGGGCCATGCCGACCCCGACGCCGACCTATGTCGAACTCTATGCGCCCAACCGGACCGACGCCGACATCGTTGCCAGCCAGAAAAAGGACCAGGCGGAGAAGGCCGCGATGGAGAAGGAAAAGCAGCGGCAAATGAAGGAGCTCGGCAAGAGGTTCGGGATTGAGTGACGACCGGGCGCTGATGGCCGAGGCCCTCGCGCTCGGCGAGGGCGCTCGTGGCAGGAGCGCGCCCAATCCCAACGTCGGCTGTGTCATCGTCTCCCCAGCGGGCAAAATCGTCGGCCGTGGCGCGACGGCGGCTGGCGGCCGCCCTCACGCCGAAGCCATCGCCCTGAAGCAGGCGGGAAAGCGCGCGAGGGACGCGACCGTCTACGTCACGCTCGAGCCCTGCGCCCATCAGAGCCCGCGCGGGCCCGCCTGCGCCGACTTGTTGATCAAGGCGAAGCCGGCACGGGTGGTCATCGCCCTCAAGGATCCCGACCCGCGGATTTCAGGGCGGGGAATCCGCCGACTCCGCGCTGCCGGAATCAAGGTAAAACTCGGAATCGGCCGGGAAGCCGCGCGGCGCTCGCTTTCCGGCTGGCTGACCCGGCTCGAGCTGGGACGCCCGCGAATCACCCTGAAGCTCGCTTTGTCGATTGACGGCAAGATCGCGCTCCCCTCGGGCGAATCGAAGTGGATCACCGGCGAGGACGCTCGGCGCCATGTCCATCTCGAACGCGCGCGCAGCGACATGATCCTCGTCGGCCGCGGGACCTACATGGCCGACCAGCCGCGGCTCGACGTGCGGCTGCCGGGCCTCGAGGGCCATTCGCCGCGGCGCGCTCTGCTCACTCGCGGAGAGACCGTGAAGGGTTGGGAAATCCTTTCAAATCCGCGGGATGTCTATCGACTTCATGACGTCAACGACCTCCTCGTCGAAGGCGGATCGGCGACCGCGACCGCCTTTCTGACCGACGACCTGGTCGACCGGATCCTGATCTACCGCGCGCCGATCATCGTCGGCGAAGGCAAGAGCTCATTCGGTTATGTCGGCCTCGATGCGATCGCCGACGCCCATGGCCGGTGGCAGCTGCGCGACGAGCGCAGGCTCGGAGTCGACAGGCTCGAAGTTTACGAGCGCGCCCGCGAAGGCTAGGCGGCGCCCATGTTCACGGGGATCGTCACCGACGTCGGCACCGTCCGCAAGGCCGAGCAGCGCGGCGACCTCAGGCTGCAGATTGCGACCGGCTACGACATGAGCACAATCGATCTCGGCGCGTCGATCGCCTGCTCGGGCGTGTGCCTCACGGTCGTCGACAAGGGTGACGACTGGTTCGCGGTCGACGTCTCGGGCGAAACCGTCTCGCGAACCTCGGCGGATCACTGGAATGAAGGCGCGAAGCTCAACCTCGAGCGATCGCTGCGCATGGGGGACGAGCTCGGCGGCCATATCGTCACCGGCCATGTCGATGCGGTGGCCACGGTCACCGAGACGTCGCCGGACGGCGATTCGCTACGGATCCGGCTCAGCGTTCCGGGAACATTGGCTCCGATGATCGCTCAGAAAGGCTCGATCGCCCTCGATGGCGTGTCGGTGACCGTCAATGATGTACGCGATGGAGGAGATTCGACCAGTTTCACGGTCAACATCATCCCCCACACGGCCCAAGAAACGACTCTCGGCGAAATCAAGGTCGGCCAACAGCTTAATGTCGAAGTTGACGTGCTAGCTCGTTACATCGACCGGATGATGGCGACCAGATCACAGTAGAAACAGATTTGTTTCTCCTTTCCATCACATCGTAATGTGATATGAACGAGTCGTGAGCACGACCCTGATAGAACGGCTCGAAGCCGTCATCGCCACCGGCGAAGTCAGCCGCGCCGGGCTCGCCCGGGCCGCGGGCCTTCACCCCAATTCGCTGCGCAAGCTTGGCTCCGCGGAGTGGAATCCGACTGCGGACACATTGTCGCGGCTCGAAAAGCTGATTCAACGCGGTTCGACCGAGGTCCTGGTCGGGCCCGAGGCAATCATCAACGAAGCGCGCAACGGGCGCATGTTCATCCTCGTCGATGACGACGACCGCGAAAATGAGGGCGACCTCGTCATCCCGGCGCAGATGGCGACCCCGGACGCGATCAACTTCATGGCACGGCACGGCCGCGGGCTGATCTGCCTCGCCTTGACTAAGGAGCGCGCGGAGCAGCTCGGGCTGGAACCGATGACCCGCACCAATCGCAGCCGCAACGAGACCGCGTTCACGGTTTCGATTGAGGCGAAAGACGGAATTTCGACCGGAATCAGTGCCGCCGACCGCGCCCGCACGGTCGCGGTGGCGATCGATGCCAATAACGGGCCTGACGAGCTCGTCTCTCCCGGTCACGTCTTCCCACTGATCGCGCGGCCGGGGGGCGTGCTGGTCCGCGCCGGGCATACCGAAGCCGCAGTCGACGTGGCGCGGCTCGCCGGGCTCAACCCGAGCGGAGTCATTTGCGAGATCATGTGCGAGGACGGGACCATGGCCCGCCTCGAAGATCTGATGGATTTCGCGCGCGCTCACGGCCTCAAGATCGGCACGATTCGCGATCTCATCGCCTACCGGCTGCAGAAGGACCATCTGGTCGAGCGCGTCGCCGTCAGCCCATTTACCGCGTCGAGCGGAGCGAAGTGGCAGGCCCAGGTCTTCCGCGACAAGGCAAGACGCGAGGAGCAGCTCGCCCTGGTCCACGGGACTCTCGATACGACCCAGCCCGTGCTGGTCCGAATGCACAGCCTCGATCTGTTCGCGGATGTGCTCGGCGAGGCGGGGCCGCGCTCGGGAATGCTCCAGGGCGCGATGCGCATGATCGAGGCCGAAGGCGCTGGCGTAGTCGTCGCGCTGCACGCGGCGGCGGAAGGTTCGCTGTCGCGCTCGATCGACCTTCGCGCGGGAAAGCCGGTGGAAGCGGGCGACGCGGTCCGCGGCTACGGCACCGGCGCGCAGATCCTCGCCGCGCTCGGGATCCACGACATGATCCTGCTCTCCAACAGCCGGCATTCGCCGGTCGGCCTCTCGGGCTATGGCCTCGCCATCGTCGAGGAACGCTGCATCGAGGCGGTTGCCTGATGTCGACCATCCTGCTGGTCGAGGCGCGCTTCTATCCGCACCTCAACGACATGCTGCTCGATGGCGCCCGCGCTGCGATCGAGACCGCCAGCCACAAGCATGAGACGCTGACCGTACCCGGAGCGCTCGAGATCCCCGGCGCGATCGCGCTCGCCGCGCGCAGCGGCCGCTATTGCGCCTTCGTCGCGCTCGGGGTGGTGATCCGCGGCGAGACCTATCATTTCGAAGTCGTCTCCCAAGAAAGCGCTCGCGGCCTCATGGAATTGACGACGCAGGGCTATGCCATCGGCAACGGCATCCTCACCGTCGAGAATGAGGCGCAGGCAATCGTTCGCGCCGATCCGAGTCAGGGTGACAAGGGCGGCGGGGCGGCCAAGGCCGCGCTGGCGCTGTTCGAGCTCCGCGAGCAATACGCGCCCTGATAAGCGCGGCTTATCGAATGGCCCGTTGAACCGGCTTCCGGCGCCGGATCGAGCACCCTAAGCGCCCTGATATGGACCGCAAGCACACCCATCCGTTCGCCTTCCCTGCGCTGCTGATCGGCAGCAGCGCGTTGGCGTTCGGGCCGTGGCTCGTCCGGCTGTCCGGAGTTGGGCCCGTGGCCGCGGGCTTCTGGCGGCTCGCGCTCGCGCTTCCGTTTCTCTTCGTCATCGCGGCGATGACCGGCCAGGCGGTGCACTGGCCGGGGCGCCGTCTTGCCTGGATCGCCATCGTCGCCGGCTTCTTCTTCGCCGCCGATCTCGCCGCCTGGCATGTCGGAATTCACCTCACCAAGCTCGGCAACGCAACCCTGTTCGGCAACACGTCGAGTCTGATCTTTGCGGCGTGGGGGCTGTGGATGGCGCGGCGTCGGCCCTCGCCGATTCAGGCCGGCGCGCTAGCCCTCGCCGCAGTCGGCGCCGCGCTTCTCATGGGGAGCAGCGCCGAGCTCTCGTTCAGCCATGTGAAGGGCGACCTCCTCGCCCTGTTCGCGGGGCTGCTCTACACCGGCTACCTGATCGCCGTTCAGCGGGCGCGGCAATCGCTCGCGCCCTTGCCGATGCTGTTCATCGCCAGCGCGTTTGGGGCGGCGATGCTGCTCCCGGTCTCGATTGCGTTCGGCGAGCAGGTGATTCCGGCCAATTGGACCTTCGTGATGATTCTTGCGCTCAGCAGCCAGGTGCTGGGGCAAGGCCTGCTCGTCTATGCGCTGGGCGCGCTGCCGCCGCTGGTGATCGGGCTTACCTTGCTGACCCAACCCGCGATCTCGGCCCTCGTCGGCTGGCTCGCTTATGGCGAGACGCTGTCAGCAATCGATTGGGTCGGTGCGGCGGCGATCGCTGCGGCGCTGGTGCTGGTCCGTTTGCCCGAGAAGGGCTTGCGCCCACCCGCCGGGCAGCCCAGTTGAGCCGCAATGGCCGATCCGAGTCCCCTCGAGCAATTGCGCCGCCGCCTGGCGCTTAAGGTCGGCGAGAACGCGGTGTTCGACGGCTGGACCAGACAGGCGATCGACACCGCCGCCGAACAACTGGGAATCGACCCGGTCCAGGCGCGGCTGGCGATGCCGAAGACGCAGACCGGCCTGATCGACCTCTACATCCAGGAAGTGGATCGCGCGCTGGAGGCGCATTTCACGCCGAAGCGCCTCGAAAAGCTGAAGATTCGACAAAAAATCCGCGACCTCATCTGGAAGAGGCTGGACATCATGGGCCCCTCGCGAGAGGCGGTGCGCCGGGCGCTTGCGATCCTCGCCATGCCGCAAAATATTCCGCTCGCCGTTCGGATTTCATGGCGGACCGCCGACCTGATGTGGCGGATCGCGGGCGATACCAGCACCGACTTCAACCATTACACCAAGCGGATGACTTTGGGGGCGGTCTATGCCTCCACCCTGCTGGCCTGGCTCGACGACCAGAGCGACGGCTGGAAGGACACGTCGGCTTTCCTCGACAGGCGCATCGACAATGTGATGCAATTCGAGAAGTTCAAGGCGCAGTGGCGCGGGTCCGCGGACCGGCGAATCAGCCCGTCGCGCTTTTTCGGCCGGCTGCGCTACCCGCCGCGCTGACCGATCTCGCATAGCTATTGATAATCATTCGCAGCTCTAATAGGGGCGATTTCATGGGAATCGTCCGCCGAGGGGCACTTGCGATCGCGCTTATCGCCGCCGCCTTCGGCGCTTCGCCGGCGCTCGCCCAACAGGACAATGTTCAGACGGCCTGGCGCCTGCTCGATTACCTCGCGGTGGATTATTCGGGCGCCGTGGCCAACGGCAAGGTCGTCAGCGCCTCCGAATATGCCGAGATGCAGGAGTTTTCGGTTACGGCGGCAGCGAAGATCGCCGCGTTGCCGCCGGGGCCAGCGAAGGACCGGCTGGTTGCCGAAAGCAAGCAGTTCGTGGCCTTGGTCTATCGAAAGGCAAGCGCCGAAGACGTCGCCGCGGCCGCCCATGCGCTCGGTCAGCACCTTCTGCAGGCCTATCCGGTTGCAATGGCGCCGGCGAGCGCGCCTGACCTGAAGCGCGGCGCTCAACTCTATGCGACGACGTGCGCCAGCTGTCATGGTGCGACAGGGCACGCCGACACGCCGGCCGCCCGCACGCTCGATCCGCATCCAATTGCTTTTGCCGACCGCGTCCGCGCCGACCAGCGCAGCCCGTTCGCCCTTTATCAGGTGATCAGCCAGGGGCTCGATGGAACGGCCATGGTCAGCTTCTCCAGCCTGCGCGACAAGGACCGCTGGGCGCTTGCTTATCATGCCAGTGGGCTGTCCTATTCGCCGCGACTCGTCGAGCAGGGCAAGCGGCTGTGGCACGGCGATGCCGCGCTGCGCGCGATGGTCCCCGACCTGACCACGCTGAGCAGTTTGACTGCCGACCAGCTGGGGCAGCGCATCGGCAAGGACAAAGCCGAAGCTGTGATCGCCTTCCTTCGCGCGCATCCGGACGCGGTCAGCGCGCAAAGCTCGACCCTCGGCCTCGCCCGTGAACGGCTGCAGCAGAGTGTCGCCGCCTACGAGGCCGGCGATCGCGAGCAAGCGAAGACGCTGGCGTTGTCCGCTTATCTCGACGGCTTCGAGCCGGTCGAAGCATCGCTCGCCACCAAGAACGGTGAGCTACTGGCGACGATCGAGCGCTCGATGGGCGAGTTTCGGTCCGTGATCGCTTCGGGCCAGCCAACGGCGCAGGTGGCGGCCAAAGCCGCGGAAATTGACGCTTTGTTTGGGGATGTCGAAGCGACCCTTTCGGCCGATGAGGGGAGCGCCGCATCGGCCTTCGTCGGCGGCCTAACGATTTTGCTTCGCGAAGGCCTCGAGGCGCTGTTGATCGTCATCGCCATGCTCGCCTTCCTGCGCAAGGCCGACCGGCGCGAACTGGAACGCCCGGTCCACTACGGTTGGACCAGCGCGATCGTCGCGGGCGGCCTGACCTGGCTTGCGGCGACCACGTTGATCAGCGTCAGCGGCGCCAGCCGCGAGTTGACCGAAGGCTTCGGTTCGCTCCTCGCCGCGGCGGTTCTGCTGTTCGTTGGGATTTGGATGCACGGCAAGGCTCAGGCTGGCAACTGGCAGCGATACATACGCGAAAAGATGCATCGCGCAGTCTCCGGCCGCTCGGCCTGGTTCCTGTTCGCCCTCGCTTTCGTCGCCGTCTATCGCGAGTTGTTCGAGACGATCCTGTTCTATGCGGCGATGGCCGCCCAGGGGAACATCGAATGGCTGGTCGCCGGCGGCGTCACAGGGGCGGTGGTCCTCGCGGGGATTGCGGTCGCCATGCTGCGCTACAGCCAGCGGCTGCCGATCGGAAAATTCTTCAGCTACAGCTCGGCGCTTGTCGCGGTGCTGACAGTGGTCCTTGCCGGCAAGGGCGTCGCGGCGCTTCAGGAAGCAGGGATCCTCGGCATCCGGCCCCTCGGCGGCGTTCCGCGCATCTCCGTACTCGGCCTGTTCCCGACCCTTCAGACTATCGCCATCCAGCTCGCGGCCCTGGTCGCCTTGCTCATCGGCTTCGCCTGGAATCGGAAAGCCGCCGCAGCTCCGGCGAGCGCCTAAGAATACTGGACGGCGGTGGCGCTCGGCCTATAGCTGTCTCTCGAGAAGAGGAGAGAAGGACAATGGCGGGCGTCAACAAGGTGATCCTGGTCGGCAACCTGGGCGCGGACCCGGAGGCTCGGTCGCTCAACAACGGCGGCGAAGTGGTCAACATGCGCGTCGCGACCTCGGAGACATGGAAGGATAAGGACGGCAACCGCCAGGAGCGGACCGAGTGGCACAACGTCGTCATCTTCAACGAGAACCTGGGAAGGGTCGCCAAGAGCTATTTGCGCAAGGGCTCGAAAGTCTATCTCGAAGGCCAGATCCAGACTCGCAAATGGACCGACCAGTCGGGCAACGACCGCTACACCACAGAGATCGTCCTGCAGCGCTTCCGCGGAGAGCTCGTGCTGCTCGACAGCCGCGAGGGCGGGGGCGGAAGCCGCGGCGCCTTCAACGAGGATTTCGGCGGTGACGATTTCGGCGGCGGAGCGCCGGCGCGAACCCAGTCGCGGCCCCAGCCGGCAGCGTTTGACACCGACCTCGACGACGACGTCCCGTTCTAAGAGGCGTCGCTGCTCTTCTTGAGCGCGGCCAGGGCCGCGAACGGCCCGGCTTCGGCCTCGCTGAGGACGCCCGCCTCTTTTAGCGCGGCTGCGGCGCCCGCGCTCCGCGGATAAGGGTTCAGGTTAAGCGCCAGCGTGTCGGCGATGGCTGAACCAAGGTCGAGAATTCCGCCATCGTAGAAGACGACGTCGCAGTCGGCCGATCCCAATTCGATCTCTTCGTCCGACCGGCGGGTCTCGGGTTCAGGCATGAACAGCAGGCTAAATGGCTCGTCGACATGGGCGGGAACCGGATCGCCGGTCACCACGCAGCTTTGATTGAGCGAAGCAGTGATTCGACCTTTGGCCTCGATAAGCGCGCCCTTACGGGTGAGCGTGGCATGCGCCTGCAGGCAATCGAGGCTCTCCAGTCCGAGCCGCTCGCCAACCGATTTGCGCTCGGCCTCGTCGGCGACGAGGTCCACGCGCTCGCCGTCATGGACCTGGTCGAGCTTGAGCCGGTGGGCGAAGCGGTCGCTCATTCGAGCCTCCCTTCAACGATGGCGCCAAGCGGTGCAGCGTCAAGCTCCCGCCACAATTTCCGAAGCGCCGCGGCGGCATGAGCAGCTGCGTTGGGCGAAGCTTCGCCGCCGCCTAAGATGCTCTGGCGCGCGGCCTCATCCCAATCGCCGCTGTTTACGGCGCCGCGCCACAGCTCGACCCGTCGCGCGAGCGAGCCGACCAGCTTGCGTACGGTCTTGCCGAGCGTCGGATCGCCGAGTCCCATTTCGCGATGCTCCGCCTCCATCACGTGGACGAAACGCTCGGTCAGCGCTGCCGCGATTTGATTTGCCGAATCACCGTCTCGCTCGATCCGGACCAGGACCAGCGCGGCGATCGTGGCCAGCATGGCGAATCGCCCGTCGAGCGTATCGGGAACTCCGCCCGAAATGTACCAATGTTCTCTGCGCGCTTTCTCGGTGACCCAATTGAACAGCGCGGTTCCGCGCGCCGGATCGGCCGTTAATCGTGGGAACAGCAAACTGAGCATAGGTCCTCAAGCGCCTGTTAGGCTTGCGCCCCGGCTTCAGGGCCGCATATGAGGCCGAGGGCGCCGTGCGCAAGATCGGGCTCGGTCCAAGGAAGAGGGAACGGATGAAGGTTGGGCTGCTCAAGCTTTCTGTCGCGATGATCGGCGTTTCGCTGCTCGCCGGGTGCACCGGCGTCGGCGTCAAGGCACACAAGGGCGCGGTCGTCGACCCTCAGCTCGCCAGTGCGATCCAGCCCGGCGTGGACAATCAGGAGTCGGTTGTGAAGACTCTCGGCCGGCCGTCGTTCACCGGCCAGTTCACGCCCAACGACTGGTATTATGTCGCCCGCGACACCAACCAGTTCGCGTTCCGCAATCCGCGGGTCACCAAGCAGACCGTCTATCACATCCGGTTCGACCAGGCCGGCAACGTCATCGCCGTCGACCGCTCGGGCAAGGACATGATTGCGGCGATCGAACCATCGAATCGCAAGACGCCGACCCTTGGGCGCAAGCGCAGCTTCTTCGATGAGCTGTTCGGCAATATCGGCACGGTCGGATCTGCCGGGGGGCAGCAACAGCAATATTAGGCTGTCGCCGGCCGCTTCCTAGAATCAGCAGTTTCGCCTAATCGCCGCGCATGACCGCGACGCCCGCCGGCATGACCTATGCCAATTATCTGAAGCTCGACCAGCTCCTGACCGCGCAGCAGCCACTCTCGGACCTTCACGACGAGATGCTGTTCATCGTCATCCACCAGACCAAGGAACTGTGGATGAAGGAGCTGCTCCATGAGCTGCGCCTTGCCATCGGCCTGGTCGAGGGTGACCGGTTTGCCGAAGCCTATAAGGCGATGGCTCGGATCAGCCGCATCCAGGCGGTTATGACGTTGTCGTGGGATGTGCTCTCAACTCTCACTCCGGTCGACTATTTGAAGTTCCGCGATGTGCTTGGAACCTCCTCGGGCTTCCAATCGGAGCAATTCCGCGAGATCGAGTTCCGCCTTGGCCTCAAGGAGCCGAATTTCGTCAATCAGTATGACGAGGGCAGCTCCGGACGGGCCGTGCTCGAGAAAGCGCTGGCCGAGCCCAGCCTGCGCGAAGCATCACACGGCGCGCTCGAACGCGCCGGCTTCAACCTCGGCGACCGCTCGACGCAAGCGGTCGCCCGGGCGTGGCTCGAGGTCTATCGTGACGCCGATAGGTGGTTCGAGCTTTACGAGCTCGCGGAGAAGCTGGTCGACATCGACGACGCGCTTGCCTCCTGGCGGCACAAGCATGTGCTGACGGTCGAGCGAATCATCGGCAACAAGCCCGGCACGGGCGGCTCTGCCGGCGCGCCCTATCTTCGCTCAACTCTCGACAAGCGAGTCTTCCCCGAATTGTGGGCGCTGAGGACCGAGCTTTGAGCTTCAAGGATTTGTTCAGCCGGAGCCTCGGGGCCGATCCCGACCGGCTGCATTTCGCGGCGCACAGCCACCATCTCTGGCCCGACGCCAGCTTCGAAGGCCAGGTCGAAGCGTGGAACGACGGCGCGCGTCTTGCCGATCGCAAGTGGGACAAGGTGATGGACGAGGTGTGGCCCGAAGCTCAGGCGCATGTCGCCGGCGAGCTCGGCACCGCCCAACAGGACGCGATCGTCTTTGCGCCCAACACCCACGAACTGCTGGTCCGCTTGATGGCCGCCGTGTCCGAGGCCTGGCCGATCCGGGTGCTGACCACTGACGGGGAATTCCACAGTGCCCGCCGGCAATTTGCGCGCTGGGAGGAGTCAGGGGCTGCGGTGTTCGAGCGTATTTCGGCCGAACCATTCGAAACATTTTCCGAGCGATTCCTCGCTGACGCACGACAGGGCGACTACGACCTTATCTTCCTCAGCCACGTGATGTTCGGCAGCGGCCTTCTTTTCGATCGGGTCGATGAGCTCGCTGCGCTCGGCCGGCCTGATGGGCCCTGGGTGGTGATTGACGGTTATCACGCCTTCATGGCCCTTGACCGGCCGTTCGACGAAGCGGCGGCGCGGTCCGCCTTCTATCTCGGCGGTGGGTATAAATATGCGATGTCAGGGGAGGGTTGCGCGTTTATGCACGCTCCATCCGGATTCGGGCCGCGCCCGCGCATTACCGGCTGGTTCGCCGAGTTCGAAGATCTGACGCTTCCGCCCGGAACCGTCGGCTATGCCAGGGACGCCAGCCGCTTCATGGGCGCGACTTTCGATCCGTCGGCACTGTACCGGTTCAACGCAGTGCGGCGGATGCTGAAGGCGAATGGCCTGACCACCGCCCTCATCTCCGATCATGTCCGAGCGCTTCAGCAACAGCTGGTGGCCGGAATCGGCGACACGAGCCTCAAGGACGCCGAGTTGCTCAATCCCCTCGCCGAAGGCAGCAACGCGCGCTTTCTCGCCTTCCGAAGTTCGAGCGCGCAGCGCTGGTATTCCGACCTCAAGGCCGTGAATTGTATCACCGACGTCCGTGGTGATGTCTTGCGGATCGGTTTCGGCATCTATCAGGACGGGGCCGACGTCGAGCGCCTCACCGGGCTTCTCGCAAAGCTGTAAGTCTCTGAAATAACGGAGCAATGTGACGTTCAGCCTAGTGAGGCAGAATGCTCGCTCATTTGGTTGAGTGGCGGAACGAGGTGCATGGCCGCCCGTTTTGCCCGTTGGAAGGAGATTTTGCGATGACCAGGCTATTTCTTGCCGCAGGTGTCGCCGCTCTGGCGATCGCGATGCCGGCGAGTGCCAAGCCGGGTGGCGGTCATGGCGGTGGCGATCGCAACCAGGCGGCGACGCAGCGCGGTGGCGGAGGCCACGGCGGCGCCAATGTTCAGGCCCATGGCGGCGGAGCGCAGCGCGTTGATCGCGCCCCGCGCATGTCGGCGCCTCGCATGGCTGCGCCGAGGTTTGAACGTCAGCAGCGGTCCATGGCCGGCCCCCGCCAGGAGCGCAGGGTTGAGCGCGTGCGGCCGCAGCGGATCGAGCGCGCACAGACTCGCGCCGTAGAGCGCCGGACCGTCCGTCCGACCCGAATCGAACGAGTTCAGCCGCGAATGGTCGAGCGGCAGCAGTTGCGCGGCAACCGCATGGAGCGGGTGAACAACCGCCAGGCCTTCCGCAACGAGGTTCGCGGAAATCGCGTCGAGCGGATGAACAACCGCCAGGCGTTCCGCAACGACGTGCGCGACAGTCGTCAGGCGCTTTCCAGCACATTGGGATCCTAAGCTTAGAATTCCACGTGGACAAGTTGTCG
>JADMIO010957418.1_pt1 | contig 66311 bp, 58 predicted proteins | sample 8958161 | NCBI WGS metagenome assembly JADMIO01 (sample SAMN16585339, study PRJNA669376) | soil metagenome | isolation source: Crop rotation soil | place: USA: Cullars Rotation, Alabama | collected 2011 | reverse complement strand
CGCGACAACTTGTCCACGTGGAATTCTAAGCTTAGGATCCCAATGTGCTGGAAAGGCAGCGATATTGAGCGCGACATTGCCCGCGCCGCCGGCCGTGTCGGTCTCGCGGTCGACGTTGACCACCGGCACCGGCGCTTCGGGCGAAAGGCGCGTCGCATTGCCCCAGATGTAGCGGTCCAGCATCACGTCGCCGACGACGAGGATCCGGAGTTTGGCAATGTCCTTCAGCAGTCCCGGTAGGTTTTTTATCTGAGTTCCCATTCGTAGTGGTATTTGGAGAGCATTTTCGGCGCGCCGTCCGTGACCTGCACGACGTCCTCGATGCGGCAGCCGCCGAGGCCGGGATAATAGAGGCCGGGTTCGACCGTGACGACCGTGCCCTTTTTTAGGGCCATCGAAATCGTGGGGCTCATCCGGGGCATTTCGTGGACGGCGAGGCCGAGGCCGTGGCCGGTGCCGTGGAAATACCCGACGGAGCCGCTCTTGGAGGTCTTGGTCTTGTAGCCGGCGGCGGCAAACGTGGCGGCGACCTTGTTGTGCACGTCCCGGCCGTCGACGCCCGTGCGAATCATCCGGAGCGCGGCCAGTTGGGCGGCACGCACCGTCGCCACGAGGCGTCGCTGCGCATCGCTGGCGCGGCCGCGGAGGAACGTGCGGGTCATGTCGCCGAAGTAGCCCGTCGCGGTCACCCGCGGAAAGATGTCGAGGATGATGAGGTCGTTGGGCCGCAGCCGCCCGAAGCCGCGCTGGTGCGGGTCGCAAGCCTGGTCGCCGCCGGCGACGATCGTGTCGAGGGACGAACCGCCCTCGCGCAGGATGGCGTTTTCGATGGCGAAGCGGAGGATTTCGGAGGTGAGAGGCCGGCGATTGTACCGAAGCGTCCGGCCTTTCGGGCGGGAGGCGCGCAGGATGGCCTCGGCGGCGGCGAACCCCACGGCGCTGAGCCGGTTGCCCTCACGAATGGCGGCGGCCTCGGCGGCGGTCTTGATCTCGCGTTCCGGAAACAGCTCGCCGCCGGCTGGCTCGACGCGCACGCCGAGGGCCCGCAGCTTCAGGTAGAGCGCCACCGGAAAATCGTCGGGCACGCGGAAGCCGCGCACGCGGTAGGCGCGCGCGAGTTCGGCAATGATTTCGGCGATCCCGATGCGGCGGTTCGGCCAGCGTCGGGCGGCGCGGGCCTGCCATTCCTCCTGGGCGAGCACGACGTCGAAGGTCCGGGCTTTTTTCACCCGCCCGAACTCCAGGGCCCGCTGGGAGGTGATGCGTTTGCCGCCGGCCTCGAAGGCGATGAAGGGGTCGTGGACGGCGACGCGGCTGAAGTAGAGTTGGTCGGAGCTCGTGCCGGTGTCGGCGTAGAGCAGGGGCGGAAGTTTGGATCGGGCCACGGGGTGAGAGAGAGGTTGAACTGCGGGGCGGCGGGGATTAGCCAACGAACCCGTGAAAAACGCAAATCTGGTTTCAATCGTGGGATGCGCCTTGGGCCTGCTCGTGGCGGCGGGGTGTGGGGCGAAGGCGCCGGCGCCGGCAGCCCCACCGAAGACGATTTCGGATTATTTCCCCATCAAGGTGGGCGACCAGACGGTGCGCATGCAGCTGGCGGTGCTGCCGCACGAGCAGGAGCGCGGGCTGATGGAGCGCACCGACCTCGGGGAGAACGACGGCATGATTTTCATCTATCGCACGCCGCAGACGATGTCGTTCTGGATGCACAACACGCCGACGCCGCTCGACATCGGCTTCTTCACCGAGGACGGCGTCCTCGCCGAGATCTACCCGATGTACCCGTACGACGAGAAGCCGGTGAAATCGCGCGGCCGCGAACTGAAATTCGCCCTCGAGATGAACCAGAACTGGTACCGCAACCACGGCGTCAGGCCCGGCGCCAAGCTCGACCTGAGGGCGCTGGCCGCCGCGGTCAAGGCCCGGGATTTCGAGCCGCGGATGCTGGGGTTGAAGGAGTAGCGCAGGCGTCCCGCCTGCTTCGACTTGGTGTTGTTGGAGACGCGGCGCCCTCGCCGCGTTTCAGGGTCAATCCGCGGCGAGGGCGCCCCGGCTCCATTGAGCGGGACGCTGCCGAAGCGCGAGCGAGCTCGCGGCCTACGAGGACCTGGCTCAGTCCTTCGGGATCTCGTTGTTGGTGCGGAGCACGATGACGGGCTCCTTGGTTTTCACCCAGAGCTCGGCTTCCTTGTAGTGCTTGGCGGGGACGCTCTCGAAGGCTTCGCCGACGGTCTTGACGGGGAGCAGGCGGCCTTTCTTCGAGGCGTTGAAATCGTAGGCGGCCTTGAAGACGCGGTCGGGGGTCGTGGCGGGGCTGACATTTTCGGGGATTTGCAGCACCCAGCCGGTGAAGTCGGCCTTGGGCAGCTTCCCCTCGGGGTCGGACACCACGATGACGTACTGTTTCTTGACCGGGGGCGGCTTGTCTTCGTCGCCCGGGTCGGGCTGGACCGCGAGGTTCATCTCCTCGATCACGCGCCGCATCACGGCAGGATCGATGTGGTTCTTCTTCAGGATTTCTGCGACCCGGCTGACGTCGATTTTCGGCATGGTGTTTTCGCTTGGAGGGAACACGAATGGACACGAATGAACCGGAATGTAAAGGCGGCGAGTGGGCGGATTATCATCGCGAGGTGCAGCGTGCGCCGTGGCGATCCAGCTGGATTGCTTCGTCGTCCCGTCAGACGGGACTCCTCGCAATGACAACCGACGGAACAGTCCATGGCTGACGAATACTTTGACGTCGTAAACGAGCGCGATGAGCCGGTTGGGCGGGCGCTGCGGCGCGAGGTGCACGCGCGAGGGCTGTGGCACCGGGCGGTGCACATCCTCGTCTTCGATTCGGCGGGTCGCGTCTTTCTGCAAAAGCGCTCGATGACGAAGGACATGTCGCCGGGGTTGTGGGATTCTTCGTGCGCGGGCCACGTCGATGCGGGAGAGGACTACGACGCGGCGGCGGTCCGCGAGCTGCACGAGGAGCTGGGTATCCGCGTGACCGCGCCGCCGGAGCGGTTGCTGCGTATCGATGCCCGGGCGGAGACGGGCTGGGAGTTTTGCTGGATCTACCGGCTGAGGCACGATGGGCCGTTCGTGCTGCATCCCGAGGAAATCGAGACCGGCGAGTGGCTGCAACCGGCGGAAGTGACGCGAAGGCTAAAAGCTCGCCCGCAGGATTATTGCCCGCCGTTTCAGCTGATCTGGGGGATGTTGAAGTAGCGCAGGCGTCCCGCCTGCCCCGGAAGCTTTTTAACCACGGATTGCACTCAGAGCACGGATCAATCCGAAACACCGTCACCTGGTTCAGATTGATCCGTGTGGGCTGGTGTAATCCGTGGTCGAATTGGTCCGAAGCAGGCGGGACGCCTGCGCTACCGCTGCTTGATCGCCGGCCGGTCGATCGCGGGATTCTTCGGCCCGGGCTCGTAGTACGACGGCCCGTTGCCGGTCACGCGGCGGCCGGTGATTTTGCCGGGGCCGGCGTTTTCGCTCAGGCGTTTGATCTCCTCGAACTGCTTGTTGGTGATCAGGCGCCGGGGGACGCGTTTCTCGGCCTCGTAGATCAGCCGCTCGCGGTCGTCATCATTCGGCGAGTAGGGCACCCAGGACGTGTGGTGACCCTGGTGGCTGGTCCACTCGATGTTACCGCCATGCACGATGGCGCTGACCTGGAATTTATTTCCGTCCGCGTCCTTGTTCCACCAGCCAAATTCGATGCCCATGCGGGAACTAGAGGGCTGGTCGCGTCCTGTCGCAAGCGTGCTCTGGCGCGGGGCACAGTCCCCACGGCAACCTAGCCCAGCGGAAACTCCGCGATGGTCTTTCCGAGATGGAATTCCCCCGCGCGCGGAATGATGCGCCGCTGCCGCAGGCCGTCGGGCAGCACGTCGACCACGCAACCGCCGAGCGGCGGGCCGAATGAGCCGGTGTTGAGAACGGTCACGCCGTTGGCGTGGCGCCATGAACCGGGACGGTGGATGTGCCCGATAATGGCGTATTTCGCCTGCGGCCGGCTGCGGCGCGTCAGGGCGGCGGTGAGCCGGGGCGCGCGGTGCCAGGCGCCGAGAATTCGCAGCACGCGCATGGGCGGCCAGACCGTGTCCTGGATGTAGCCCCAGGCGTGTTTCAAGCCATTGCGCTCGGATTGGTGACGCTGCGGAATCGAGGCGGCGACCCGCCGGTACACGACACTTCGGGGATCCAGGTGCTCGCGATCTGCCGGGGTGAGCGGACCCAGCTGCTCGGCGAGACGTTGCCGGATAATGGGGGCGTCCTGGCTCCACGGCACCAAGTCATCGAAGATGACATCCCCGTGCATGAGCAGGACCTGCCCGTTTGCGAGGTCGAGCGTGTGCTGGTCGGAAATATCGGGATCGTGATTGCCCGTGAGGAGGGTGGTGGGCGGCGCCGAGCGGCGGAAGAAATCCAGCACCTCGGCCCGGAGTGCGGCGGTGCCGGCCGGATCCGGCCCGGGGCGCGTGTCGAGCGTGTCGCCGTTGAGCACCAGCGCATCGGCGCCGTCAAACAAGGGCCGGAGCATCGCGAGCGTGCGGACGCGCCCGCCCAGATCACCGTAATGCAGATCGGAAAGGATGCGGATGACGCCGGAGGACACGCTGGGCAATTTCGACCTTCGGCGTGGAGCTTGGCAAGGAGCGAGACGCCCGAATCCGTCCGCGGCGAGGGCGCCGCGGCTCCATTCAATTCGATGCGCGCAGTCGACACTTGCCAGTCTGGCCGGGCCTGCGTGGATTCGCGGCGGCCGATGAACTACCGCCATCACTACCACGCGGGGAACTTTGCCGACGTGATGAAGCACGCGGTGCTGGTACGGCTGATGGCGGCGATGCAGCGAAAGGAAAAGGGCTTCCTTTACCTCGACACGCACGCGGGTCGCGGCTGCTACGACCTCGCGACGGCGGCGAAAGGCGACACGCATGCCCGCGCGCCCGAACACCCAGCGGGGATCGGCCGGCTCTGGAATCGGGCCGACCTGCCGGAGTCACTGGCCAGTTATGTGGCGCTGGTGAAGGCATTCGACCGCGATCGGGGCAACACGGGCGACACGCCCCGGTTTTATCCCGGCTCGCCGTGGATCGCGCGGCTGCTGGCGCGGCCGCAGGACCGGCTCGCGTTGTGCGAGCAGCAGCCGGAGGAGTTCGAACTGCTCGACATCGAGCTCGTGGGCGAGCCGAGGGTCAGCGTGCACGAGCGCGACGGCTATGGCGCGCTGCGGGCGATGCTGCCGCCGCCGGAGAAGCGCGCGCTCGTGCTGATGGATCCGCCGTTCGAGGCGGCCCAGGAGTTTGCGGCGATGACGGCGGCGGTGGGCGAGGGCTTGCGGCGGATGCCGGCGGGCGTGTTCGCGCTATGGTACCCGTTGACGGAACGCGCGCGGGTGGATGCGTTCGCGGACGGGCTGCGCCAACTGAGGCTCCCGCCGACGCTGGTGCTCGAACTGTTGATTGCCCGCGAGTCCTCAGCCCTGAAAATGAAGGGCTGCGGGCTCGTGGTGATCAATCCGCCGTGGCAGTTTGACCGGGAAGCAGGGCCGATGCTCGAATGGCTGGCGGGCGTGCTCGCGCAGGAAGACGGCGCGGCGGCGCGGATCCACTGGCTGGTGCCGGAATAGCGGTCAGCTCGGCGCCTGCGTCGACGACGTGAACGAGTTGAACTCGGCGAGCGTCGGCGAAGGCGGCAGGCGGACAATCAGCGGAGGGGCCCTGAACACCGGCCGGTTCCACAGCACGTCCTCACGCGTCACCTTCCGGATAATGGCCGGGGGGGTGTCGCGCTCGGTAGCCGGGCGAACGGGTGGAGGTGGCAGGTTCATGGTGCGCTCATCGACCAGTGTTTCGTTACTATGTGCCGAGAATTTTTGCAGAATCTGCGGAAGTCGAGCGGGCCAACGTAAAGATTGTATGACATTGCCCCGCGGTCAGGCGACGTGGCGGGTTCGCAGGGCGTCCATGGCCGGCAGCCGCTTGGGCAGCGTGACCACGAGAACCCCTTGATGGATCTCGGCATGCAGCGCCGCGTAGTCCAGGCCATGGCCCAGCCGGAGCCGCAGCTGGTAGTCGCGCTGGGCGCCCTCGAGGTGGAGGGCCTGCCAGTTGACGCGCACGAAGTGGGTCTTGCGGGCGGTGACGACCAGGTCCGGCGAACGCGCCTCGATCTCCACGCCGGCGGCTTCGACGCCCGGGACGTAGACCGTGAGTTTCAGGGCATCCGGGAGATCCTGGCAGTCGTACGTCGGCTTGCGCAGGCTCGCCGGCGAGGGCGTAGCGTCGGCTGCGGCTGGGCTGCGGGGGGCGGAGCTGAGGGGGTGGATGATCGTGTGCATGGGGAAAAATGAAAATGAGGGTGGGACCTCGGGGCTTTGGGCCGCCGGGCTTCAGGATTTTCTAAACTTATTCCGTTAGGACGGAGGGTTTAGGCCTGGAAGCCCGAGCCGGTCTGGTGTTTGCCCCAATTAAGGACGACGACCGGCTGCATCTGGGCGCGGCAAATCGAAACGACGGCCTTCGTGAACGAAGCGCCGGCGGAGCCGCGGAGATGTTTCTGCTGAACGGTCATTGGAGCGCGTGCCACCATGCACAAACGGTTTGCTGCGCCAAGGATTTATTTCGGGGAACCGCCGTGGGCTGCGTCATACACCAATACACTCGACCGCGAATGGACGCGAGGCTGTGCTCAGAATGACAAGCTTTCGGCTTCGCGTTAATTCGCGTCCATTCGCGGTTGGCATCCCTTCGGGGCGGGCTAAGTTGCCGCCATGAAACCGCTCACCGACTCGACTGCGACCATCGCCCAACTCAAGGACCGCGTGCTCGCGTTTGCGCGGGAACGGGACTGGGAGCAGTTCCATGCGCCGAAGAACCTGAGCATGGCGCTGGCCGCCGAGGCGGGGGAGCTGATGGAGCACTTCCTGTGGGCCACGCCCGACGAATCGCGCGCGACCGCCGCGAATCCCGCTAAGCGGGACAAGATTGCCGAGGAGCTCGCGGACGTGGTCATCTACGCGCTCGAGTTCGCCAACGCGACGAAACTGGACGTGGCCGCTGCGATCGAGGCCAAGATCGCGGCGAACGCGAAGAAGTATCCGGTCGAGAAGTCGAAGGGCCGGTCCGTCAAGTACACGGAGCTGGGGTGAGCCGTTACATGGAGTGAGATGGAGCCGCGGCGCCCCCGCCGCGGTCTGAGTCGATCCGCGGCGAGGGCGCCGCGGCTCCATGTCTACGCGGATTCAGCCGTAAACTTGGCGATGACTTCAGACGGCTTCATACCTTGCGCGCGCAGGGTGCGGAGGCTGAGGGCGTCGTGGCGCTTGGCGAGACGCACGCCGCGATCGTCGCTCATCAACGGGCAATGGTAAAAGCGCGGGGCGGTGAGCCCCAGCGCGCGATAGACGAGCAGCTGGCGGAACGTGCTCTTGATGAGGTCGGCGCCGCGGACGACCTCCGTCATCTTCATCGCGGCGTCATCGACGGCGCACGCGAGCTGGTAGCTCGGGACGTCGTCCTTACGCCACACGAGAAAGTCGCCGAACGCGCGGCCGGCGACGGCGCGTTGCGGGCCGTAACGACCGTCCGTGAACATGAGCTCCTCACCGTCGGGAACGCGCAGGCGCCAGTTGACGGTGATTTTCTCCTCGAGCGGCGGCAGCGGCGCGTCGGCGGGAGGACGAAATTCCTTTGGGTAAACCGGCTCGTCGTCCTGGTCCGCCCCCTCATGGGGCGCACCGATCGCCTCGAGCACATCCCGGCGCGAGCGCGTGCAGGGAAAGATCATGCCCGCCGCGTACAGCTGCTCCAGCGCGGCGCGGTACAGCGCCATTCGCCCGCTTTGGTGATAGGGTGCATACGGGCCGCCGACGTCGGGGCCTTCCTGCCACGTGAGACCCAGCCAGCGGAGGTCCTCCAGCATCGCCGACACGAAATCCAGGCGGAAGCGCACGGCGTCGAGGTCCTCGTTGCGCAGCACCAGCGTCCCGCCGGCGGCGCGTGCGCGCTCGGCGGCGACCCAGAAGGTGCGCGCGTGCCCGAGATGCAGGTACCCGGTGGGCGAGGGCGCGAAACGTCCCCGGTAGGTGATGGAAGGCGGCATTGCAGCAGGCTGGGTCATGTCATTCTGATTCCACGAGGCGGGAGAAGAATCCAGTGAGACTCCGCAACGGGCTTCGACAACCTTCAACTGGATTCTTCTCCCGCACTCGCGGGACCGGAATGACAATCGAATTGAGTCCCGGATAATTTCCGGGCCAATTGAGCGGGATGATGCCCAAACTGCTCTGCGTTTACTGCGCCTCCAGCGATCGCATCGACCCCAAATATGTGCAGGCCGGCACGGAGCTGGGCGAGGAGATGGTCACGCGCGGGTGGGGGCTGGTTTACGGCGGCGGGAAAACCGGCCTGATGGGCGCGGTGGCGCGGGCGGTGAAGGCGCGGGGCGGGCGCGTGGTGGGCGTGATCCCGGAATTCATGAAGGCGCGCGAGCTGGCGTACGACGAGGCCGACGAGCTCGTGACCGTGGTCACGCTGCGCGAGCGCAAGCTGCTGATGGAGGGCCGAGCGGACGCGTTCGTCGCCTTGCCCGGCGGATTTGGCACGCTCGAGGAGATCATGGAGATCCTGACCCTGCGGCAGCTGGATGTCGTGAAGAAGCCGTGCGTCTTCCTCAACCAGGACGGTTTCTACGACGACCTCTTCCGCCTGTTCGACCGGATGCTGCAGGACAAATTCTTCAAGCCCTCGAACCTGGACCTGTTCCGCGTGGCGGCGACCGTGCCCGAGATTTTCACGCAGATCGACGCGGCGGCGGGCATCCGCGCGGAGTCGAAGTGGTTCGAAACGCGGTAGGAACAACCCTTTTACAGAAGACCGCAAAGAACGCGAAGGTTCGGACCAAGGCTCTCTTCGCGTCCTTTGCGACCTTCTGTTCAAATCATGCTTGGGATCCAAGCCAATCAAATGCATCGCAATGCTGTCCTGAAATTGCTCCATGCCCATGCGGCCCTGGTGCTTGATCCGCACGAGGTGGCGATGACGGCGGACACGATCGCTTTCGTGGAGACCCACCCGGACTGCCTCCTGCGCTCCCAGTTGAGCGGGCACTTGACGGGGTCGGCGTGGATTGTCGACGCCGCGCGCACCCGCACGCTGCTCACGCACCACCGCAAGCTGGACAAGTGGCTGCAGCTGGGCGGCCACGCCGACGGCGATCCGGACCTGCGGGCGGTGGCGTTGCGCGAGGCGCGCGAGGAGAGCGGACTGACGCGGCTGCGGCTGGTGGACGAGGCGCCGTTCGATGTCGACCGTCACCTGATTCCCGAGCGCAAGGGCACGCCGGCGCACTATCACTATGACCTTCGGTTCATGATCGAAGCCGACCCGGCGGAGCCGCTGGCGGTGTCGGACGAATCGCACGACCTCGCGTGGGTGGAACTCGAACGCGTCACGACGCTCAACCCTGAGGAGTCGATGGCGCGCATGGTGCGGAAGACACTGCGTGGGGAGCCAGCTGTGTAAGGGGCTTCGCTGCAATGGGCGTCGCAAGACGACGTCCCTGCCGTTAGCGCCAGAGTCCGACTACGTCAGCTTTCCGCACCCAGCCGGTCTGGCCGTTCTCGAAGTTCAGCCGGAGCCAGGTGTCATTGATGAACGTCTTGTCGACGACGGCGATGCTGCCGGCGGGGAGGCTCGAGGTCTTCTGCGTCGTGTCGGCGTCCGTCGGGATGGAGCGGAGGGTGCTGCTGCGCCACACGATGACGGCGCGCGCGTCGGCCGCCTCGCCGTAGGCCAAGTAACCCACGAGCGCCACACCCGTGAGCGCGACACCGACGAGCAGGAACGCGACCGCGCACCACGTCCGCCAGCGCGAGTGGGAGCGGTACGCGTTCAAGAGGAACAGGCTGAGCGCCAGGGCCACCAGCACGGCTGCGATCACCATGCCGGCCTGCCATTCCGCGGGCGAGGCCATCCAGGCGCGGGACTGCAACGGGCCGGCGTGGGAGAAAGCGGCGAGGGCGTTGGGCAGGTAACCGGCCTTTTCGGCGGCGAGGTTGAACTGCCAGCGGATGGGTTCGCGTCCCGGCGCCTGCACGAAGGCCGCGCTGGCCTGCGCCATGGCGAGGTCCCAGCGGTCCTGCTGCGCGAGGGCGAGCGAGAGGTTATAGCGGGCCGAGGGGTTGACGGGGTCCGCGGCGACGGCGTCCTGCCAGCCTTTTTCTGCGGCGGGAAAATCCGCCCGACGGTACGCCGCCGCGGCGTCCTCGCCGGTCAGCGACGGCAGCAACAGCGCGACGACGAACACCGTGAGGAATGGCGTCAGGTTGCGCGGAAGGAACGCGGTGAGCGGCGAAAAGCCGGGCAGGCGCAGCGACGCCAGCGCGGCTTGGGCGCGCACGACCCAGTCCGACGGTAAGCTTGGATCCGGTGCGTAGAGCGCGCGGTCCGCCTCGGCCCAGAGCGTGGACCAGGCGGGAACCGGCAGCGTGGGCGGCGGGGGCGCGGCGTGCTGGATTCCGGCGATCACGGCGGTGTCAGCCTGCCACTGCAGCAGGAGCTCGCGTTGTTGCGCCAAGTCGGGGGCGGGCGTCTGGCCCAACCGGGCGAGAATTCCGGCGAGGCGTTTGCGGGCGGCACGGCGCCCGCGTTCGGGGTCGGTCTGGCGGGCGCGCAGCACGGCCAGCCAGCCCCAGAAAAGCAGGAAGAGGACGAACGGCACCGCCATGAGCAACAGCAACTCGGGCATCGGCCGGGGCGTGAGCACGCGGCCGGTATCAGGCAGCGGGTCGCGCGGGATGGCGGCGGGAAGGGCGGGTGCGGCCGGCCCCGGCGCGGGAGCGGCGTTTTCGGCGGGCGGTGCGGTGGTGATGTTCGGCAGCGAAACGCTCGCGTTGGCCGGCGCCGCCGCGGTGATATGGATCGTCGAGCGCGGTGTGGAGAGCGTCTGGTAACTGCCGGTCTTCGGATCGAAATACGTGAACTCGATGGGGCCGAGCGTGTAGGTGCCGGGCTTGGTGGGCACGAGCACGATGTCCTCGGAAAGCGTGGCGTCGAAGAGCTTGCCTTCGACCGGGGTGCGCTTTGCGGCGGGAGAGACCACCTGGAAATCCTTGGAGACCTCGCGCTGCGGGAGGCCGGCGATGTCGGGCCAGTTGCCGGAACCGCTCAGCTCGAGCGTCCACGTCACCGGCTCGCCCACGGCGGCGGTGCTGGGCACCACCTTGGACACGAGCTGGAACTGGCCGACGGCGCCGCTGAAGCCCGGGACGGTGGGCGGGGGCAGCGGGCGCACGATGAGCTCCGGGCGCTTGGTGGAGACGGTGAGTTCGTCGACGCGCTGCTGCTGAAACAGCCCGAAGCCCGTGACGCCGGTCGCGATGCGCACCAGCTGGTTGGCCGGGTTGAGCGTGATCGTTCCGGGGGTCTTGGCGTAGGCGCGCGTGCGGTAGATGATGTTGATGCGGGCCTCGCCATTGAGGGTCATTTCGGACGGCTCGGGCTTGGACCAGTCCTCGACGACCAGCGGCGCGGGGTTCCATTCGAGGTTGCTAGCGAGCTGGTTAAAATTCCGCCGCGAGGCGTCGAGGATGTACACGATCGGGAACACCTCGCCGGCCCAGAGCTGCGTGGAGCCGGTCATGAGCCGGGCGTTGACGGTCGAGTCGGGGATGACGCGCGGCGCCCCGCCGGTGAAGGCGGCGACTTTCTGCGGCCCCTTGTTGGTCTGCACGGTGAACTCGGGAATCTGCAGCGTCACACCGGCGCGGCGCGCGCGGGAACTGTAAGTCAGGATCGTGGACCGGGAAAACGCGCCGTTCGAAATCGTGGTTTGCGAGGAGGTGCCGGTGAGGTGCAGCACCGAATCCTCGATGGGCGGCAGCTTGGGGTCGCCGTCGGGCGCGCAATCCTCGAACACGAGCTGGACCTCGGACGAGTCGTCCGCTCCCTCCCAATGCACGGACTGGGCCCGCGCGAAGGCGAGGGCGCTGGCGAACAGGAAGGCGAGGGTGAGGAAGCGGCGCATGCGGGTCACCAGTCTTTGCCGTGTTTCTTCGGCGCGGTTTGCTTGTGGTCGGAATCCATCAGTTGAAAGAGCTCGGCGGGCGAATCCTGGTTGCGCAGCTGGTCGAGCTTTTGCAGCGGGAGCGCCAGCGTCGGATCGGAGGGCGTTGCCTCGCCTTCCTTCTTTTCCGGGACGCCGCCCACCTTCTGGGTGTCGTGCGGGCTGACGGGTTGCTCGCGTTTCTGCATGTCACCGAAGGCGGACTGGCCGGGCTTCGAATCCTGCGGCGAGTCCTTCCGGCCCTCTTGGGAATTCGGCTGCTGCTGCTTCGGTTGCTCCGGCGATTTGCCTTGGGAGGGATTGTCCTGCTTGGACTGGTTCGACTGGGACTGGTCCTGGTTTTGCTTCTGCTGGTCCGACTGCTGCTTTTGATCCTGCTGTTTCTGCTGCTGGTTCTGTTGCTGCTGCTGGTCTTTCTTTTGCGGCTCGGGCTTGCGCAGCAACGCCTCCAGGTCAGCGCGGAGCTTGGGCCAGTCCGCGGTGTGCGCGTTGAGCGCCGAACCCAGGTCCACCGCCGCGAGGGCGTCGCGCACCGGGCTCTCGGGGACGGGCCGCTGGTCGTCCTGCAGGTGCTGGCCCCACGTCACCGTCTCGCGCGCGAGCTCGGCCCAGTCGCGCGCAGTGCAGTCGGGTTTCGCGGAAAGCCGGGCCACGATCTTCGCCAGGATGGCGGCGCGATTGTCCTCGGCGCGGGCCGTGGCCGGCAGCCCGAGGCCGGCGGCGAGGAGGCCGATGACGAGCAGGGTGGCGATGACCGGCGGCGCCGCGGGCGCAGACGAGGGGGTTTCGGCGGGCAGGGTGATCGCGCGGGGCCGCGGCTGGACGGGAAACTCATAGCAAAAGCTCATCATCAGGCACCACAGTCCGAAGGCCAGCGGCCACTGGAAGCGCTCCACAAGCCGGACCGAAGTCTGGTCGCGGAACATGCCCTTCTTCCCGGCATCGACGGTGGACTGGAGCACACCCGCGAGATCGATCCAACTGCTGGCGTCGCGGTACGTCCCCCCGGTCATCTGCGCCAGCTCCTGCAGCGGGCCGGGTTCGAGCTTCGAAAGGACCACGGCGCCGCGCTCGTCCTTCACGAAGCCGCCCGAGCCGTTCGGGATCATCGCCCCCGCGGCGGTGCCGATGCCGAGGGCGATGACGCGGATGCCTTTTTTCTTCAGCAGCTCGGCCTCCGACTTCCAGTCCTCGTCGGTGGCGCCGCCGTCGCTGAGGATGATAAGGAAACGATCCGCGTCGCTCGTGCCAAAGGCCGAGAGCGACGTGTCGATCAACGCGCGGTAATTCGTGCCACCCTCGGGCAGGAAGTCGGGCCCGAGGGAGGGCAGAAACTCGCGCAGGATCTCGTAGTCCGAGCTGAGCGGACTCTGCACGAACGCCGTGCCGGCGAAGGACACCAGGCCCACGCGCTCGCCCGCGAGTTTCTCGAGCAGCGACTGGATGAGGAGCTTGCTGCGGTCGAGGCGCGAGGGCCGCACGTCCGGCGTGAGCATCGAGCGCGAGAGGTCCACCGCGATGACGATTTCCCGCGCCTGGTCGAAGACGGGTTCATCAATGCGTCCCCACTGCGGGCGGGCCAGGCCGACGATGGCGAGCACGAGCCCGACGCACAGCCAGACGCGGGGGCGATTCTGTGGGCGCGTCGGCTCGGCCTTGCCCTTCAGGCGGAGCGAATTCGCACCCGCCTCGGCCTGCAGGATCTTCGGATGGCCGGCGACCGCGGCGCGGCTCCGCAGCGCGATTTCCCACGCGAGCAGTCCGAGCGGCAGGAGCAGCAGCCAGAAGAAATGCGGCGCGGCGAAGATCATCTGAGGCGAAGGACGTTCCCGGCCAGCGACAGCAAGGAGATCGAGAACATGATCAAGGTGATGAACTGCGGGGTGCGGAACGTCCGGAAGATCGCAAACAGCAAGGCGATGAGGCCGGGGACGACCAGGTACGCGGTGCCCGCGCCGAGCGCGTAGGCCACGTTGCCGGTGCGCTGCATCGCCGCGAGGTAACCCCAGACCATGTTCACGGCGACGAGCAGGACGGTGCTTCCGAGCAACACCGGGTGCGGCCGCGGCTTGGACGCGGGTTCGGCGGCCGCTGACTCCGGGGGAAGCGAACCCGGATACGCGCCCGCGGATTGGGGAACCGCGCGCATCGAGCGGGCGAACAAGGCGCCGAGCAAGAGCAGCGACCCGCCCGGCGCGGCGAACCAGCCGAAGAGTTCCGTGCTGAGCACAAAGGTCTTGGCTTGGAATTCGATTTTCTGCGCACGGTCGATCGCCTTGAAGGCGGAGGTGATGGTGTTGGTGTCGGCGGCGCGGAAGAAATGCCCGCCGGTCGCGTCGGAGATCTGTTGCAGCGCGACCTCGTCGAGGTCCGCCACCATGCGCCGGTACCCGATCTTGTTGCCTTTGTCGTCGAACACCGGGAACGGCACGATGCCGTCCTTCCCGGCGCCGATGGTGTAGACCGGGATCCCGCGCTTTTGCGCGATCTCCGTCGCCTGCTCGGGCGTCAGCGAGCCGCGGTTGTTGACGCCGTCGGTGAGGAGCACAACGAACGCGCCCGAGCGCTTGCCGCCGCTCTCGCGCTTGGCCTGCTCGAGCCGGGTCAGCGCGACGCCGAGGCCGTCGCCGATGGCGGTGCCGTCCTCGATCAACCCGATTTTCAGGCGGTCGGTCTGCTTCGACAGCCAGTCGTGGTCGAAGGTGAGCGGCGCGAGCGTGTAGGCGCGGCCCGAAAAGACGACGATGCCGATGCGGTCGTTGGGCCGGTCGTCGATGAACGCTTGGATGACCGGCTTGATCGCCATCAGGCGGTTGATGCGTTCGTCGCCCCGCTCGTAGTCCTCGGCCAGCATCGAACCGGAAAGGTCGATCGCGAGCATGATGTCATAGCCCTGCGAGTGAACTTCCCGCTTGTCCTCGATGCGCTGCGGCCGGGCGAGGGCGACGACGAGCAGCAGCAGCCCCAGCAGCGCGAGGATCACGGGCCAGCGGGAGAACGAGGCCAGCGACGGGCGGTGCCACGCGGCGGAGAACGGCACCAACAGCACCGGCACGCGCCGAAAGCTGCGCAGCCACAGGAGCAGGAACGGCACCGCGAGCGCCAGCAGCCAGACCGGGTCCTTGAGCACGTAGTCCGGGAGGCCGGGCACCGGCCAGGAGGCGAGGGCCAGGGGGCTGGAAGCAGGGAGCAGGGAGCAGGAAAACGCGGCAGTCATTTGGGTGCGTGGCGCTGGCTACTTGTCCGCGGGCATGGCTCAGCGGCCTCCACGCTGGACCATCCGCGCGTGGAAGAATTTCACCAGGGCATCGAGGCGGTTTTCGTCGGTGCGGACGACGAGGCGGCTGAGCCGGTTGGGAAAAAGGGCCTGCCAGGCGGCCTCGCGCTGGTTGCGCCACGCCGCGTGCGCGGCCCGTTCGGCGGTGCTGCCCTCGAGCGTGACAAGCCGCCCCGCGGTCGGGTCGTAGGCGGCAAAGGACTCGCCGGCGGGGAGCGCGCGCTCCCACGGGTCGTCGACGCGAAAGCCCATCGTCTGGTAGCGCCGCTGCAGGACCGTCCAGCCCTCGGGCTCGGCCCGCGGGGGGAAGTCCCCGAGCCAGAGGAACACGCTGTGCTTCGGCGCGGCGCGCGCGAGGAAGCGCCAGGGAATTTCCGCGGAACCCGCGGTGGGGGCGGGCGCGGGCCGCGAGAGCAGGGTGGCGGCGGCGTGGAGGATGGCGCCGCGCCCGCGCACCGGCTCGCGCACGAGGTGTCCGCCGGGCGCCGCGTAGACGAAGCCGACGCGGTCGCGGTTCACCGCGCCCAGCAGCATGACCAGGCCGGCGAGCTCGAGCAGGGCCTCGCGCTTGGACTGCGCGCCGGAGCCGAAATGCAGGGAAGGGGAATCCTCGAACACGAGCAGCAGCGTGACCTCGCGTTCCTCGACGAATTTCTTGCGGTAGGCCTCGCCGAGTCGCGCGGTGACATTCCAGTCGATGTCGCGCACGTCGTCGCCGAACTCGTACTTCACGACCTGGTCGAACTCCATGCCGCGCCCCCGGAACGTGGACCGGTACTCGCCGCTCAGCACGTTCTCGACCGCATGCCGCACGCGCCACTCCAGCTGGCGCAGGAGCGCGAGGGGATTTTCGATTTTCGAATCTCGATTTTCGATCAGCATGCGGACGGCCGGCGCCTCACGCGGCGGGGCGCGGGAGGCGGACGGACGGAAGACAGGTTGCTGGCGACGCTGGCAGACATCTCAAACCGCCGCGTCATTTCGGCGGCACCGGGGTCTGGGTCAGGACTTGGGCGACGATCTTGTCGGACGAAATTTCCTCGGCCTCCGCTTCGTAGGTCAGCCCGAGCCGGTGCCGCATGACCTCGGGCGCGAGTTCCTGGACGATGGCGGGCGTGACATAGTCCGCGCCGCGCAGCCACGCGAGGGCGCGGCCGGCCTGGTAGAGCGAGAGCGACGCGCGCGGCGACGCGCCAAAGTTGAGGTAGCGCTTCTTGCCCGGCGCCTGCTCGGCGAGCGCGCGGGTGGCGCGGACGAGCGAGAGGATGTAGCCCTGGACCGCGGCGGAGACGTGGACGCGGTCGACTTCGGCGCGGAGCGCGAGCAGTTCCTCGCCGCTGGAGGCGGCGACGAGCTCGGGCTGCTGGGTGACCTGGCCCCAGCGCTGCATCATCGCGGACTCCTCGCCCGCGGAGGGATAGTGGATGATCAGCTTGAAGAGAAAGCGGTCAGTCTGCGCCTCGGGCAGCGGGTAGGTGCCTTCCTGTTCAATCGGGTTTTGCGTCGCCATCACGAAGAACGGCTTGGGTAGCGGGTGGGTCTGGCCGCCGATCGTCACCTGGCGTTCCTGCATGGCCTCGAGGAGCGCGCTTTGCACCTTGGCGGGGGCACGATTGATTTCGTCGGCGAGCAGGAGGTTGGCGAAGATCGGCCCGCGGTGCGGGGAGAACTCGCCGGTCTTTGGCTGGAAAATCATCGTCCCGACGACGTCGCTCGGCAGCAGGTCGGGGGTGAACTGGATGCGCTCGAACTGGACGCCGAGCGCCGTGCCGAGCGACTTGACGAGCAGGGTTTTGGCGAGACCCGGCATGCCCTCGAGCAGGACGTGGCCGTTGGCCAGGAGGGCGACCAGCAGGCGCTCGATGGCGGCGTCCTGGCCGACCACGGCCTTGCCGATTTCGTTGCGGAGTTTTTCTGACCAGGCGGGACCGGTGATCATGGCGGAAAAGTTGAAAGAAGGGCGGGGGCTTGTATGACTCCGTGACCGGAGATAAGTTTCCCTCAGAAAAGAGCGGTCGCCATGCCTTTACCATCTCAAATCGATATGCGGCTGAACGCCTTGGGTGTGCGCGCCGAAGATGTGGATGAACGGTTTGTGCGGGGGTCGGGGCCGGGCGGCCAGAAGATCAACAAGACCTCCTCAACCGTCTGGTTGCGGCATCGCCCGACGAGCACGGAAGTGCGCATCCAAGCCGAACGCTCCCAGGCCGCCAACCGCGAGCTGGCGTGGGCGCAACTGGTGGAAAAACTGTCAGCGCGCAACCGCGCGATCGCGGAGGTCGCGGAGCAGCGGCGGGAAGCCGAGCGCCGCCGCACGCGGCAGAAAAGCCACGGCCAGAAAGTGAAGATGATCGAGGCGAAGAAGCACCGCGCGAAACACAAGGCGCAGCGCGGGCGGGTGAGCGATTGGTGAGGCGACAGTCGGGCCGGGCGGCAGGAGGGTGCAGCGCCTTGCCCCCATGCGCTGGATCGGTTTGCCGGATCGGATCGCCAACGGCGATTGTCAGCGCATTGGGGGCAATGCGCTCCACCTACAGCAAGTTCAGCTCGTCGCCGACGCGGACGGTGCCGGACTTGGTTTCGTGGATCAGGTTCTGGCCGAAGATGACGTCAGTGGGATCGTCCGGCGCGCGGCGGTACATTGCGAGCGTGCGCAGCGGCTCCTTGCCTCGCTCGGCGGTTTGCTGGTTCGTCGTCGTGATGATGCAGCGCGCGCAGGGGCCGGCGGTGCGGAATTGAACGTTGCCAACCCGGAAGCGCTGCCACGTGTCCTCGGCGAAGGCGTCGCAACCGCTCACGAGGAAACTGGGACGGAAGCGGTCGATCGGCAGCGGCTCGTCGAGCCGGTCGTTGAGGTCCGCGAGCGAAGCTTCGCTGAGGATCATGAAGGGATAGCCGTCGGCGAAATTCACCACGTCGCCGGGGCGCGACTTGCCGGGCTTCGTCATGTCGCGGCGGAATTTCTCCCCGATGCGGACGAGCCGGACGGGCGTGCGCAGGAAATCCGAGAGCCACACCGCAACCTCGACGCCGCAATCCTCGGCGAGCAGGCCGGAGCTTTTCCAAATCGACACGCTGATGATCTCCGCCGGCGCCGCCGCGCGGAGCGGCACGGAACAGGAGCCGCCGTGGGGCGCCCGAAGAACGAGATCGCGCGCGGTCAGTGCGGTTTCAATCAACGCCATGCGTGGGAGCGTGCGCTGGGTCAGGAACTGGCCGTTGGCGTCGATGAGCAGGAAACGGCGGTCACCGACAAACCCGAGCGCGTCGACTTCGGCCGTGTTCACCGCGAAGCCGCGCAGCGACTTCACGGGATAAATGAAAAGGCGGGTGACGCGCATCGTGGGTGAACGTGAATGAATGACGAATTCGGCGGAGGCGATCGCGATGAACGGCGGGATTCGGTGATCCGGCCCTACAATTTTCGCCGGTAGACGGCGAGGAAGTGGGCGCCGCCGGTAGCGGTCGCGAAGGCGCCCGGCACGACGCCATCGAGGCCGTAGCAAACCTGCAGCCGGTCGCCCTCGAGCTGGAAGATGGCGGGAATGACACGGCCGGCGTTGGTGCCGGCGACGCCGGTCAGCGTGATGGCCATGCCCGCCGGATGCTCGCCGAGTTCGAACGTGCCGCGGTCCGCCACGTCGCCGCCGAAACGCACGGCGTACGTGCCCGCGCCGAGCTCCACCTCGATCTTGTGCGAGATGAGCTCCGGCATCTTTTCACCGGACAACTCGGCCGACTCAATCAGCCAGAATCCAGCGAGCTTGGCGGGGTCATCCATGCAGTGATGAACGCTGCGCCGTGACGCGCGGGGCAATCCCAATCTGCGCGCTGCAAATGCAACTCAAGAGCGCTTGAGAATGTCGCGCGGCTGCGTCTCGACGGGGGCGGGCTCGATGAGCTCCTTGACGCCCTTGGCGCCGAGTTCGGAGAATTTGCGGCCGCCGGGCAGGAGCGTCTGCTCGAACGTGCCGACGGCGGCGTTGAAGGCTTTGTTGGCGCTTTCCAACCCGCGGCCGACCTTGTCGAGGTTGTCGGCGAAGCTGGAAATCCGGTCGTAGAGGGCGCGGCCGAGATCGGCGATAACCTGCGCGTTGCGCGAAACATCCTCCTGCCGCCAGCCGTATGCGGCGGCCTTGAGGAGGGCGATGAGGGTCGCGGGCGTGGCGAGCAACACGCGCTTGCCGATCGCGCGGTCGAGCAGCGAGTCGTCGACCTGCAGCGCGCCGGCGAGGAACTGGTCGCCGGGCAGGAACAGCACGACAAATTCCGGCGAGGGCTGGAACTGCGCCCAGTACTCCTTGGCGCCGAGCGCATCGATGTGGCCGCGGACCTTCGTCGCGTGCTCGTTCAGCTTGGCGATGCGGATCACCTCGTCGGTGGCGTTCGCGGCCTCGCGGTAGGCGGAGTTCGGCGCCTTGGCGTCGATGACGATCTGCTGTCCACCGGGCAGGCGCACGACGACGTCGGGCCGGTCCTGCAAGCCGCCGCCCTGCACGGTCTGCTCCGCGAAATCGCAGTAGGCGGTCATGCCCGCGAGTTCCACGACCCGGCGGAGCTGGAGTTCACCCCAGGTGCCCGACGACTTGGTCGCGCTCAGGGCGGTCGACAAATTGCTCGTGACGGACTGCAGCTGGGCCTGGGCGAGCCCGAGGGTCTTGAGCTGCTCCGACAGGCGGCCGTAGGCGTCGGCGCGGACCTTGTCGATTTCGACGACGCTCTGGCCGACTTTCTCGAGCGATTCGCGCAATGGTTTGACGAGCGCGTCGATCGCGAGGTGGCGTTTTTCGAGGTCCCCGGCGGAGGCCTGTTGCAGCTGGGCAAACCGGGTGGCGGCGAGCTCGAGGAAGGACGCGTTGCTGGCCTTCAGGACCTCGGCGGAGATGGCCTTGAATTCGTTGGTGGCCCGGACCTGGGCCTCGCGCTCGGCGGACAGCTGGGTTTGCAGCTGCGCGGTGAGGGCGAGGAGCCGCGCGCCTTCCGTGCGCAGCGCGGAGACCTCGGAATTGAGCCGGTTGGCCTCCTCTTCGCGGCTCCGCAACCGCTCGGCCACGCCGGCCCCGCGGGCCTGCAGGAAAAGCCACGCGATCGCACCCCCGGCGATGGCGGAAATAAGGGCGGTCAAAAACAGCGGCATGGCGGGATGATTTGGGGGTGGTGCGGGCAAATCAACCCCGGATGCGTTTCTTGACACAAGTTGAACCGGCCTGCAAACACCTGTCATGCTCTCGGTGAGTTATTTAGCCCCGAAACTCGCGTCCCCCGCGCAACAGTTATTCACATGCTAACCGACCCCTCCCCGACCAAGGTCGCGGCCGCGGAAAAACCCCTCGTTTTGGTCGTCGACGACGAGTACGGCCCGCGCGAGTCGATTGCGTTTACGTTGTCGTCGGAATTTACGGTCGAAACCAGCGACCGCGCGGCGGAGGCGCTGAACAAGGTCAAGGCCAAGCCATTTTCGCTCGTGGTGATGGACATCCGGATGCCGGAAATGGACGGCATCAAGGCGCTGGAGGAGCTGCGCAAGATCGACCAGCACGTTTCGGTGATCATGTTGACGGGCTACGGCACGCTCCACACGGCGCAGCAGGCGATGGTGGTGGGGGCGAACCAGTACCTGCGGAAGCCGCCGGACATTGCGGAGCTGCTGGATGCGGCGCGGAAGCAGTCGGCGGCCACGCAGATCCGGCGCAGCCAGGCGAAGATCAACCGCGATGCGGTGGAGATGAACGCCGCGTTGAAGCGCGAGATCGAGCAGAAGGAGCCGCAGGTGTGGCAGGCGCGGGCGTCGGTCGAACTGGTGCACGACTTGAACAACCCGCTGACGGTCGTGATCGGCTATGCGACGCTGCTGGTGGAGGAGGCGCGGGCGGTGTCGGCGGTGGACGTCGAGCGCGGCCGCCGGCTGCTCGAGTACGCGAACCTCGTCGAGAAGGCGGCGGAGTATTGCCACCACTTGTCGGAGAACTGGCGGCAGGCGTCGAAGCAGGCGGGCGAGTTTGGCCTGGTGGACCTGGTGAAGCTGTCGCGCGAGGTGCAGTCGGTGGTGTTTTTCGGGTCGGTCGCGATCACCTTCACCGGCCTGGAGGCGGCGCCGGTGCGCGGATCGAAGTTCGAGCTGATGCGCGTCCTGCAGAACATCTTCAAGAACTCGCTCGAGGCCGGCGCGACGCAGCTGACCGTCTCGATGGCGCGGGCGGCGGACAAGATTGAGATGACGGTGGTGGACAACGGCTCCGGGATGGACGCCGACCGGATGCGGAAGGCGTTGAAGGGCGGGTACACCAGTAAGGAGACCGGGACGGGCCTGGGCCTGAGCATCTGCCGCCACCTGCTCGGCACGCACGGGGCGACGATGGCGCTGGAGTCGACGGCGGGCCAGGGATCAATCGTGCGAATGGTATTCCCCGCGGCGAGCTGACCGCGCCATGAAACGCCGCCGCGTCAAGATCACTGGCCTAGGCTTCGTGACCCCGGCAGGGATTGGGAAGGAGGAGTTTTGGAACGGAATTTTGGAACCCGTCAGCCGTATCAAACCCTTTGACAAGCTGGGGGAAGAATATGGACCTCTCGTAGCCGCCTCTGTCGAACGGTTCGCGTTAAATAAGTTCGTAGATCGCGAGCGGATCCCGAAGGGCATCGGGCGTAATACACAATTGGCGGCCGCGGGTGCGATCTTGGCCGTACAAGATGCGGGGTTATCTGAATCAGATCTGGTCGAACGAGATTGTGTCGTTGTGACGGGTTCCTCGCTAATGGATTTTGGCGGCATCTCGAATTCAACGCATGCTGTCTACTCAAAGGGCCCGCAGGCTGCGCTACCGCGAACGATATTCACTACAACAAACGCCAACACCACGGAAACGATCAATGCGATCCTGGGAATGGCCGCGCGGACAATGACGCTGCAGAATTCTTGTTGTTCTGGCCTCGACGCGGTTGGCTATGGAGCGGAAATGGTCATACGAGGTGAGGCGGAAATGGTTATTTGCGGCGGGAATGAGGCGCCGTTGCACCGATGCCCCTTATTGGAGCTCAGAGCGGCAGGACTGACTCCGCCAACACATGAGATGTCTGATCGGTTAGCACGTCCCTTCGATTTGTGGCGGACGACTGGGGTCGTTAGTGAGGGCGCATGTATGTTTGTACTTGAGCCGGAATCGAGCCCCCGACCTGGCTACAGCTTTATCACTGGATATGCATTCGCCAACGATCCGGACGGCGAAGTGTGTGGAGGGTTAGTCGAAGCTGCTCGGCTCGCTTTGGCAGATGCGAGGCTAAAGTCAGACGAGATTGATTCCATCAATGCTTGGGGCCCGGGCCATCGTCGGATCGATGCTGGTGAAGGAATGGCAATGTCTCGAGTGTTTGGGCGGCATTTGGCTGAAACGCCCACGCTTTCCATAAAGGGCGCGCTGGGCAGCGCCCTTGGTGCCGCGCCTGCGATTCAAGTAGGGGTGGCGGCCTTAGCACAGCGAACCGGTGTTCTCCCACCGACCGTAAATTGGCTTTATCCAGATCCTTCCTGCCCATTTAACCTCTCGAATCGGGCGCGATACATCGACCACCAATATACGCTCATCAACGCCCACGGCGTGGGAAGCGTGAATAGCTGCATGGTGCTTCAAAGATGCTAATTTCTCCTGCATTAATCGCTTCGGTTGCGGTCGCCATCGTGGGTTTGGTGATCTTTTGGTCGAATACCGGCCGTCTTATAAACAAGGCGGTTTGTACATGTTCCATTCATATCGCCGTATGGTTGGCGTGCTTGTATTTTGCGACAAATTCTTCTCCCGGTTCCACAGAGGGTTTGTTCCTCTTACGACTTACAACTGCGGTGGGCGGGTTGATACCGCTTCACTTCTGGGCAGTCAAAGAGTGTATCGTGGCCGGTACGCAAGTCTCTCGTCGCTGGTGGAGAATGGAGGTTATTTCGTGGGTGGTTGTATCGCTCGCCCTCGCTGCAATATGTTTTACCGAATATTATATTCCTTCTCATTCCACAGATAAGCACCGCATACGAGGTTGGGCTTACAATGCATATATTGTCGTGGCTCTCGTACTATACGCATATTTGTTCATAGATGCTTTTAGGACGATAAGAAAGCTGGTGGGCGCTCGGCGGACGGAACTGCAGGTTTGGCTTCTTGGCGGATGCGCCATCGCTGCGGCTGTTCTCGGTCTCATGGTAATAAACGCGCTTAACCACGATCCGCGCTACATCCGATTGCAGCCGTTAGTGATTCTAGTGTTTTACACCGCCACATCTATCGCAATTACTACATATCGCATTTTCGACGCTCGGCAGGTTTTCTTAGTAGGATTACAGAAAGTGTGTTTGGTTGCGGCAGTGGCAGCGGTGGCATACGGGTTTTTTGTATTTTTTGAATACCTTCTCCCAGATCCGATAGCATTTGTTGGTACGACTGCAGCGGCTCTTTGGCTGGCGGCGATATTGAATAGCTGGCTTGATCGCATTTTTCATTTTTATCCCCAGGCTACTGCAGCACGCCAGGCAGCTTTTGCAGCGGCTCAACGGGAAACACGCGTGGATAAGCTCGAAGCGGCATTTGGCGCTGTACTCAAGGGATGGGGCCACAGTGAACACGCGCTGGTTATGTCTGGATCGAAGGGATCGTTGAAGGGCGGCGGGGTGGAACTGGAAGAGGACTGCACTGTTCTGCGCGCAATGAGACAATTACGCTGGGCCACTCCGGAACGGCTCGCGCGCGAACGTGCAACACCAGAGCGAGAGGCATTGCAGCAGTTTTTGACCAATCAAGGCCTCGGCGTACTGGTGATTGCCGACGGTCCATCTCTAACGGCTTTGATCGGCGTTGGGACAGCAGTATCGCGACGCCCATTTACCTATCCCCAAGTCACACAACTTCAGGAATTAGGATCGATTGTAGAAAACGCCATCGAGCGTGCGCATTTTTCAATCAAAGCTCAGCGGGCCGAACAACTTGCGACCGTTGGGTTGATGGGTGCGAGTTTGGCTCATGAAATCCGAAATCCTTTGGTGTCGATCAAGGCGTTTGTTCAGCTCTTGCCCCAGCATTACCAGGATCCTGTTTTTCGCGAAAAATTTTTCCATCTTATCGGTGACGAGGTAATGCGCATCGACCGCTTGACTGAACAGTTGCTCGACCTTGCATCACCGCGTGTCTATTCCGCCCAGATGGTAGATCTCAATTCGGTGTTAAATAGCACGCTCGAGTTGGTTGCAGCGAAAGCCACCGACAAGCGAATCCAGTTTCTGACGGATTTTCGTGCGGTTCCCGCGCAGATTTACACAGATGCCTCAGCGGCGAAGCAGGTAATTTTGAATCTTTGCTTCAACGCCATCCAAGCTCTCGAAGCTCGCACAGGGGAAAGATGGGTAAAATTGTCGACCCAAAACCTCTCGAATAAAATTGAGGTGGTTGTAGAAGATAGCGGCCCCGGGATAGCGCCTGAGATTCGTCCCCGCCTCTTTCAGCCGTTCCAGTCCACGAAGTCCTCGGGCTTTGGGCTTGGACTTGCGATCTGCAGCGACATCCTGACCGGGCTAAATGCCACCATTTCGGTCGATCCGAATGAGGCCGGGCGAGGTGCGACATTTCGCATCGTCTTTCCATGCCAAGCCTAGTCATTCTCGCCACGGCGGACACCGGCCTTGCCGACAGTTGGGAGCGCCAGCTGCCGCCAGGTCGCTCGGCTTTAAGGCTCACGTCGCAGACGTTTTCGTCCGGTTCGTCTCCAGGATTTGCTGCCGTCGTGGTGCTGGATGCCGCTGCTGAGAATAATTTACCTCTTTCTCTAGCGAAGTGTCCGACAATCTACGTAGGCGAGCCGCGCAGCCTTCCGTTCGAGCAGGCTCGGATGGCGGGGCGAGCTCGGATTTATCTTTCATACGAGGAGAGCATCACCCGGTTGCGTGAACTGCTACCGCTTGTCGAAGAAGTTGCGGAAAAGCAGTCCATGGTTGAGTTACTTAGCGATAAGGCTCGTCGATCAGAAATAAGCCGTTCACCAGCTAAGACTACCACGGCAGGGGATGCTGCGGAACTATGGGATTTTCTTGAAGGAGCAGTCGAGAATCTCGACACGCGTGACCGCCTGATTGCGGAATTTCGGCGCGCTTCTAGACAAATGCTCCGCGCGTCGCACGCGGTGTTCTTTCTCCGCGAGGCTGACGGTTTCCGCGCCGATCGCGGCACGTCGTTTTTCACGTCCGATGACCCAATGGTTATTCTGCTCGAGAATCATCCTGCGGTAATCGACGGAGCTAACTGGGACGGACCGTCCGATCCAATAGCCGAACTCGCCGTGCGTAACAGACTCGCCTTGTGGGGTGCGCGTTTGCTTGTCCCTATCCACGACAACGGACGCCTTTTGGGGCTCATAGCTTTGGGCGTTCGCGACGACGGCGAAGCCTACGATGAGGCAGACCGGACTAGAGCCGTATTCTTTGCTCGGTTATTGCGACATTTTTTGGCCAAGTCCGCGCAACTTAGCCGGCTGCACCAAGTCGCGGAACAGACTCGTTTAGGAGCTAAATATCTTCCCAGTACTTTGGTGCTAGCACCGGACGAAAGCGTGCCTCGTCAAGTGCCGCTGGTCGTGCGCGACCTCATCGGGCAAGCGCGTCGAACGCGCGAAGTTTGCCGTGTATCGCCAACTGCTGATCAACCATTTCGAGCAAGTGCTGGTATGGTGGCGGAAACTGGTGGAGTTTGGGCTTTTTGGGAAGAGGCAAGTGGCGAGGTACATGACGCAGCAACTCGTCAGCGATCCAGTCGTCGTAGCCTGCTTCGTGAGCTCGCACTCACACTCAACCATGAATTCGGCAACGCCCTAGTATCGCTGGCTACGTTTCGCCATAGTACTCTGGAGCAGCCGTTATCTGCGCCGATGTTGGAAACGGTTAAGTCCGACGTCGCAAAACTTCAGACGCTTAATGATCAAATTGGCATGATGCACGGGCTGCACGAGACAGACGCGGCTCCGGCAGATATTCGAGAACTAGCACAGTCGATTGGCCGTTCGCTCGGAATTCGGGTGGAAGTCGGGCCCGATCCCGTGATGCTAACTGTAAACATGAAGCTGCTGAACTTTGCGTTGAGCGCCCTAATCCAGAGCGTTGCTGAAAACCGCGGCGAACTCGGATCGAAAGACCTTTCATTGCAAGTCCGGTCGACCGGTACCGGCCCAGAACTCACGGCGCTGTTTTCTATCAAGGGAAAGCATCTCGAGCTAGAAGGCATCCTACCCGAACCGGTCGAAGGTGCCGTACCTAACCAAGGGCGTCTAGGCGTATTCCTCGCAAAAGAAATTCTCCGATTGCATCACGGGGAAATCCACGCAGGACCAGGTTTGGAAGGAACAGAGATCTTGATTTCCGCGAGATCTCCCTAGGACTGACCCTCCCGCCTTATGGGTAACTCAAATGGCTTGTTGCCGGCAATCATAGCATGGCTCGAGGTAGAACCTTCGGTAAAGGCTGCAGTTTTGTTTGGCTCCAGGGCAGCTAGTAATCGGGAGGGTAGTAGTACAGGTTTCTCGGACATAGATATACATATTGTCACTTCTGCCGCCAAACGCTTCGAAACCTTGGATTGGGCCAAGATTCTCCCTCACGAAAGGTTCTGCCTTCGAATCGCACGACCGGCTACTGGGGGAGTTAGAAAAGTCACAGTTCTATTGGTTGGTGCGCAAATCGATCTGGTGCTCGTTCCCGCCGCGGGCTTTAATCTTGTCAGGATTGCGGCGTATCTTGGCATGCATCAGCGCATTAAGGGACTAAGAATTGCCCTCAATGAAGTACATACATGTATTCAGTCGGGCTACAGCTTTCTGAAAGGACAAGCGAAATGGGGAAAGTTTTATGCGTGGATCATGAGAGAAATGCCAGGAGTTAGACTTTCCAATGAAGAGATTCTTGAATTGGGAGGCATTTTTCTTTGCGACATGTATTGGATCATGCAGAAGTTGGAAGGGGGAGAAATACTTGCATCTCAACACGCAATCCATCGCTCATTAGCCGACATCAATTTCCGCCTTATTCGAGAGTTACGTTTGCGACAGAACAAGAGCCTTCCCTCTTTCGGCATTGCGCGCCATGCTGAGATTCTATTGCAGGATAAGGAATTGGCATGGGTGAGGGTTGATGCGAAGCTTGATTGCGAGGAATTACGACGTTCTGCATGGAACGTTTATAATGGATTCAAGGCTCTGATGACAGAGTTAGTGCCGACCTGGGTGATACCGTCAGAAATGGAAGAGCTGTTGGCCTCTTACGCTTCGGTCGATAAATGAAGGCATCTGTGGGGATGTCTCCCAGTCGAGCGAGAAGCCAACAGTGACTATATGCCTTATATAAGAGAGCCTGAGCATGACCAGCGTCCTACTACTCCCAGCACTACTGACAGTTAGCGTAGGCGTGGCGGTCTTTTGGGCGAATCCTAGGCGGTTTGCAAATATAGCATTCGCAGTTCTAGCCATTGTCTGTATGGCATTTCTGTTATCTATTTATGGCGCGTCGCTTGCTGGAGCTAGGTATTACAGTGATCACACAACGACGGCGGTTCCATTCCTGAGGGCCGCGGCTGCGATTACCATGTTTGTGCCATGGATACTGTGGCTTATCAAAGAGGTCCTAGTAAGGGGCGAAAAGGAGATCGGCCAGACATTAAGGCGTTCATTACCCTGGGCGTTTATCGGCGGTGTACTTGCGGTTGTGGCATATACGAGATACTATTATCCACCTGAGACTCGCCCAGATAATCAAATCCAGGGAACGCTATACGCCTGGGTTAGCCTGAGCTTGGTCGCCATGTATATATGCATCATGGTGCAATGTTGGAATGAGATGCGACGTCAGGTGGGTATTAGACGCATCGAGATGCAGTTTATTGTGTTAAACGTTGCGGCTACTGGGCTTTGCGCTCTGCTAATTGCACTTGCGGCGCATTTATTTCGGTTACCGTCTCTTAGGCTCTTAACGCCGATATTGATCACGTGTTCCTATGCATTGGGCGCGTGGGCTTTCATACATTACCGCATCTTCGATGTGCGGTATGTTATAGTTTCGATGGGGCAGAGGGCAGGAATGGTTTGCGTGCTTGGCTGCGGAATTGTCACGGGAACAATTGTATTTGGGAGAATGATGACGCAGCCGGTTGCGATGGTGTTGTGCGTGGGGGTTGCATGTTCTGCAATGTTCTGGATGGATCGAGTTTCTCGTGAGTGGCTCGGGTTAAGCGGGGAACGTGCGTTGTTATTGATGCGACAATCGGTTGTCCGGAGTGCGCGTAGCGAGCCTCACCCAGACAAACTCTGTTCGGAATTTGAGGGATTCTTGCGCGCTGAGTGTAGGGCTGAGGTGGCTGCGTTGATGCTGGATAAGGGGGACGCCTTTGTTGGTGGAAGTTTGGAAATGGCTAAAGGTGCTCCCGAGTTTATTGCTCTGAGCGCCTTGGGGTGGGCAACACCGGAAAGTTTGTTGCGAAGGCGTTCCGCAGTCGGACTGGACTGTCTTGCCGAGTTTCTAACCGCGCACTCACTCGGTGTAATGATTGCAGTTCCCCACGGAAGTCCCTTTCCCGCACTCATAATGGCTCTGGGCAAGAAGGAAAATGAATGGCCTTATACGTACCCAGAGGTGATCAAGCTTCAAAGTACGGCAGAACTCATAGACAACATACTGACTCGTGCTCGGCTGACCATGCAGACTGTGTTACGTGCCAAAGTGGAACATCTGGCGATGATGTCGCGCGGTCTTGCGCACGACCTTAATAATTTGATCACACCTGTTTCGTCTTTCCTTTTAGCAACGGATGACCGGTTCCCTCCTGGCAGTACAGAAAGGGACGTTCAGGCTGCAGCGCGGAAGTCGGTGGCGGTAATGCAAGAGTACGTCAGGGAAGCGCTCTTTTTCTCGGACAGAATGGAACTCCGCTTGAGTAACGTCGATATTGTGAGGATGTTGCCAGAAGTGATGGCTTTGTGCGGTGCACGTGCAATGAACCGCAGTGTTTCGCTCAAGACTGTGGATGGCTTTCAGGGGCCGGTGGTTGCCGATGCGGTCCTTTTGCAGCGTATGCTCGTTAACCTAGTCGCGAACGCGATTGACGCGTCGCCGAGCGGTAGATCTGTCAGCCTTGCATCGGCGCCGGGGCCTAATGGCGCACTGCGACTACTCGTTAGCGATGAAGGGACCGGGATAGCAGCAGAGAACCTCCAGCGGGTGTTCGATCCCTATTTTACGACCAAGAATACCGGGAGCGAGCAGCGGGGGTTTGGGCTGGGGCTGACCATTTGCCAGAAGATTGCACAATTGCACGGGGGGACCATCTCCCTGAACAGCCGGCCGGGGCAGGGGACCACCGTCGTGGTGGATCTGCCGAATACACAAATGTTACAGCCCGCCACTTAACCACCCCGCATTGACTATTCTTGGTCGGCTGCAAAAACCGACCATGGTAATGTCCACGGAAAGCCTCACCGACCTCGTCACCCCGCGGATCCTGGTCGTCGACGACGAGCGCCAGATCCACGCGTCCCTGCGGCTGCGCATCGGCAAGCTCTATGACCTCGTCTGCTGCTCCGACGCGCGCACCGCGCTGCAGAAACTCGCGAGCGAGCGGTTCGATCTCTGCCTCGTGGACATCCACATGCCGGACATGGACGGCCTCGCCTTCATCGAGGCCGCGCAGCGCAGCGACCCGGGGCTCGGCTACGTCGTCCTCAGCGCGTTCGACACCAGCGAAAACCTCCGCCGCACCATCCCGCTCCACGTCTTCGATTTCATCGGCAAGCCGCTGCCCGAGCGCGACGGCTTCGAGGCGCGGCTCCCGGAGTGGATCAGCCGGACGCGCACGCAGCGCCGCGACCAGGCGCTCGCCCGCCAGGCGGGCACGCTGTCGCAGGACCTGGATGTGGCGCGGCTGGAACGGGAAGTTGAACTCGTCGCATCGGAAACCGCCCGCGACGCCCTGCTCCAGGTTGCCAACCTGCTCACGACCATCCACGCCCACCTCGTGAGCGCCGCCGCCACGCTGGCGGCGCGGGCCAAGACCGACCCGAGCGCGGCGCCGCTCTTTCGCAACCTGGAGGAGGCGCGGAAAACGGCGGACGCCGCCGCGGGCGTCGCCGCCGGCTTCTTCGATTCGGCCTACGCCAGCCGCGACTCGTCCCCCGCCTTGATCGACTCCGGGCTGCGGGAAGCTGTCAGCATCGCGATGCGAATGAGCCGGGCGGATGACGCTCAGAAGGCGGTGGACTTCGTTCCCTTCGAGGCGCGCGTGCCGATCAAGGGCCTGTCGGGAATCGACTTCCTGCTCATGATGGCGCCGGCGATCGGCGCAGCGCTGAGCTTGAGCGGCGAAAAGACCACGGTGGCCATCCGCGGCCAGCGGCTGGCGCGGCTCGATGTCGCGCTGAAGGACACGCAGCTGCGCAATTACCTGTGGGTCAACCGCAAGCACGCGCTGGCGAGCCAGCCGGGAGTGCTGGTGGCGCTGACGACGTCGGCGCCGACGCTGTCGCGCGCCCAGATCGAAGGCTGGCTGCGGGGCGAGGAAGGCCCGCTGGCGACGGTGAGCGCGCGGGGCCTGCTCGCGGGACTCCAAAAATGCCGCGGCCTGCTGGCGTTTTCGCAGCTGCCGCAGACCCCGCAATTCCGCGTGGTGCTCGCGCTGCCGATTTGACGGCCCGGCGACGCCTGGCCCCGACCCGTGATTGCGATCGTCTCACCGTCCCTCGCGGAGCGCGTCGCCTTTGGTGCGCTGGGCGAGAGCCAGGGCTGGATCACGGCGGAATGCGATTCGCTGCGCGCGTTCCGCCGGCTGCTGCGTCACATGCGGCCGCGGGTGGTGCTCACCCGCCGGCGGCTCGGCGACGGTTATTCGGACGATGTGATCGCCGCGCTGGTCGCGGCTGAGATCACGACGGCAAAAATCCTCGTGCTGATGGGCGCGGACACGCCGGCGTCGGTCGAGGCGCGCCAAGTGGCGCTCGGCGCCGACTGCGTCCAACGCGATCCCGTGCGCACCGAGGTGCTCGTCGAATACCTGGCGAAATACTACAAGGTCCCGCAGCGGGCGCGCCGCGAGACCCCGAGCGTCGTGCTGAAGCCCATTGTATTTGCCGGCGCCTTGGTCGACCCGATCGACCGCCAGATCACACTCGGCAAGAAGACGCGTCACCTGACCCCGCACGAGGTCGACCTGGTCGAGCTGCTGGTGCAGTCCGAGGGCGGCATCCTGACTTACGACACCCTCTATAATGAGATCCTCGGGCGGCGATTCCGCGGCGAGACCAGCAACATGCGGGTCCTCCTCGGCAAGCTCGGCGCCTCGGCGGAGGGCGTCGGCATCAAGCTGCGCCGCTGGGTGGAAGTGATCCCGAAGCTGGGCTACCGCTACCGCCCGCCGGCGAAATCCCAGGCGTAGGCGGGTCGTTGGTTCGGATTCGCGCGCGGCGGCGCATCCGTCGGTACGCTTGTTTGGTTACGCTTAAATAACACGAGCGCGCTCGGTGGGCGGCCGGCGACGGGCCACACCAGTTTCATCCCACCTTTCATGCCCGAATCACCCGTCGCCTTTTATCCAGCCGCCCTGGCGGAACATTCGGTCGAGAGCCTCTATGCCGCGCACGGCCGGGGCCGGCCATGGATCTACTGGATCGCGCTCGCCGGGGTCGTGGTGGGGCTGGGGGCGCTACCGTTGGTGCAGGTTGACCTCACCGTGCGTTCCCCGGGACTCGTGCGGCCGGCGACGGAGCGGACGGAACTGAAGGCACCGGTCAGTGCCCGCATCGGCCGGGTGCTGGCGCGCGACAATGAACACGTGGCGGCGGGCCAGCCGCTCGTCGAGCTGGCGGCGCGCGACACGGAGGAGAGGCTGGCGCGCAACCGGTCGTTGCAGGCGGAGAGGAGCGCAATGATGGCCGACCTGACCGAGCTCACGGCGCGGTTGCACCGCCTCGAGGCCGTTACGGATCCCGCCGGGGCGGGGTCGATCGCACTGTTGCAGCTGGCGACACCGTCGCTGGTGCAGCTTTACGACGAGTTTCGGTCGCACTGGGAATCGGGCGGTTTGGCACTCAACCAGGCGCGCGCGGTGGCGGCTCGCACCGAGGCGCTGGCGGCCAAGGGACTCGTGACGGCGCAGGAAGCGGAAAACGCGCGGTATGCATGCTCGCACGCGCTGGCTGACCGGCAATTGCTCGTCCAGCAGACGCTATCGACCTGGGAGACCCGGTTGCGGGAGGAATTGACGCAGCAGCAACAGCTCGAGTCGGATGAAAAACGCCTGCGGGAGGAACTCGCGCTCGCCACCCTTCGCGCACCCGTCGCCGGGACCGTCCAGGGTCTGGTTGGTATGAGTCCGGGCACTTTTGTGGTGGCGGGACAGTCGCTTGGCGCGATCTCGCCGGATGACCGGTTGCTGGTCGAAACGCTGGTCGCCGACAGGGACATTGGCCTGGTTCGCGTCGGCCAGCCTGTCCGCCTCCAAGTCGACGCCTTCCCTTACACGCAATGGGGCATGCTGGAAGGGACGGTGCTTAGCTTGGCGGCCGATGCCACGGCGAGCGGCCCGCAGGCGGCATTCAAGGTCTGCGTGCGGCCGGCCGCGTTGGCCTTGCGCTCGGCTGATGGCAACGTGGGGACGCTGCGCAAGGGCATGACGGTGGCCGCGCGGTTCGTCGTGGCGCGCCGCAGCCTGCTGGAGATTTTGTACCAAGACACATCGAAGTGGTTCGATCCCCGGCTGATGCCGGGGTCCACGTAGAATCAAATCGTGGCAATTCCGCCGCGATGAACGAAAGGAAACGCATGAACCAACTGGCCGAATGTGATTTGGCCGAAATGAGAGGAGGGGAAGTGGCCGGCAATCTGCCGATCAATTCCTCCTATAGTGGCCCCAGTGCGGCTGAAATCGCCGCCCTTTTCGCGCTGCTGACGCATCAGCCCGCGCAGCACGCCTCAGACTAGTCTACTCTTAACTCTTCTTCCGCAACGAGAGGAAGAAATTCGCAACAGCATACATCGTACAAGAACATGAAAAACGAAATTATCGAAATGAACGAAGCAGACATGCATTTGATCCGGGGTGGCGATGGCAACACCTACGGTTCCATCCTGGCGGGTGCGGGCGGCGCGGCCGTCGCCGGCGCCTTTATCCTGGCGGCAGGACCTTTGTTCCTGGTTGGTTTGGTTGTCGTCGGCGCGGCGGCAACTTTTGAGGGTGCTTACATCGCGTACAATTCGTAGCCTTCCTGCGATCAATCGCATCCGGGACGCCCAGAAATGGGCGTCCCGGATGTCCCATCGGAATGTTTATGTCGAACATCCTTACCGTCATCTCTCTGCCGCGACAGCTCTCATCGCTACTCGCCCTAGTGGGAATAGTTACAGTGGTTTGTGGTTTTGTCCTGGAAAGGGCGCCCGTCGGTTCAAAATCGCGCCGACTTGCGCTCGTATTTGTCACTGTCGCTGGATGCGCCATCTGCTGGTTCGGCCTGTGGACCGTGATCCGGGCGTAGCAAGTTAAACATTTGCGGCCGGAGTTTCGGCGGACGCGAAAGCATCGCCGTTCGGGCCCGCCTTTGGCGCGCCCCTGTGCGGCGAGTTCGCGTAGCACCAGCCGCTTGGCAGCGGTTTCATGCAAGTGCGCGTAGGCGTCGGGCCTAACGGTGCACTGTCGTCGCGGAGGCGCTGTTGGTTTCGGACTCACTTTCGCGAGGCGAACGGTAGAGGGATAAACCCATGTCATTTTGGCGTCAGAAGGTTTTCCGGCAGCGTGATGTCAGCGATTGCGGGGCGGCATGTCTTGGGTATCTGGCGTCTTATCACGGGAAGTCATTTTCCCTTTCTCACCTGCGTCGAATCGCGGGCACCGACCAACAGGGGTCCACCGCTTTGGGACTGATTGAAGCGGCCAGGGCCTGCGGGTTCAGCGCCAAAGGCGTGAAAGGGTCGTGGGAGGCGCTGCCCACGGTGCCGCTGCCAGCGATTGCGCACTGCTTGATCGACCAGCGGCGTTTGCACTTCGTCGTACTCGTAGCTTGGAGTCCAAAATGCGCTCGGGTCATGGATCCCGCGGTGGGACGGGTGGAGAAGTGGTCCCATGAGAAGTTCAAGGCGGCGTGGACGGGCGTGCTGATCCTCGTCGCGCCGGGGGAGAGTTTCCAGCCGGGCGACCATACGGTCCCGCCGGCGCGGCGGCTCTGGCGGCTGCTGCAGCCGCACGGGCCGGTGTTTGCCCAGGCGCTCGTCGGGGCGGTGCTGTCCACGGTGCTGGCGCTTTCCACGTCCATCTTCGTCCAGAAGATCGTCGACGTCGTGATCCCGGACGGGAACCGCGCGCTGCTCAACCTGCTCGGGGTCGCCATGCTGGCGGTGCTCGCATTCAAGCTCGTCCTCGGCGTATGCCAGTCGCTGCTCTCCCTGCGGACGGCGCAGCGCATCGACGCCACGCTGATCCTGGCTTATTACCGCCACCTGCTGCGGCTGCCGCAGACGTTCTTCGACACGATGCGGGTGGGGGAGATTACGTCGCGCGTCAGCGATGCCGTGAAGATCCGCAACTTTCTCAACACGGCACTGCTCAACCTCGTCCTCAACCCGCTGATCGTCGTCTTCGCGCTCGCGCTGATGTTTTTCTACTCCTGGAAGCTGGCCCTCCTCTCACTGGCCCTCGTGCCGTTGAACGCCGGGCTCTACGGGTTCATCAACCTGCGCAACCGGACGTTCCAGCGCGAGATCATGGAGCGGAGCGCGGATTTTGACGCCCATTTGGTCGCGTCGCTCGCGGCGCAGCCCGCGCTCCGCGCCTTCCAGCTCGAGGAAATGGCGAACTTCAAGGCGGAGACGCGCCTGGTGCGCCTGCTCAAGACCGGATGGCGCGCGTCGATTGCCGCGCTCGGCACCAGCACCGCGGGGACGCTGCTATCCTCGGCGTATTTGATTGTCCTCCTGTGGCTGGGCGGCGGCCTCGTGCTCGATGCCAGCCTGACGCCAGGCGCGCTGATGTCGTGCTACACGCTCGCCGGATACCTGACGGGGCCGATTACCTCGTTGCTCGCGCTTAACGGTTCAATCCAGGAAACGTTGGTGGCCACTGATCGACTGTTCGAGATCATGGACCTCGAACTGGAGCGAAGTCCGGGCTTGATGGCGTTTCCGGATGGAGCGGTGGGGGAGCTGCGGTTCGAGGGTGTTTCGTTCCGTCATCCCGGCCGGCCTGCGACGCTGCATGAGATTTCCGTGACCTTTCCGACGGGAAAAATGACCGTTATCACCGGGATTTCCGGCGGCGGAAAGAGCACGCTGCTCGCCCTTATCCAGCGGCTGTATCTGCCTAGCCAGGGCCGGATCCTGCTCGGCGACGTGGACCTGAACTATTTCCAGCTTTCCAGCCTGCGGCGAAACCTCGGCGTCGTCTCCCAGCAAACCCACCTCCTCTCCGGCACCGTTTTGGAAAACATCGCGCCCGGGGAGCTCCAGCCGGACCTCCCGCGAATTTTGCAACTGTGCCGGGAAGTGGGCGCGCTCGAGTTCATTGAGAAGCTGCCGCAGAACTTCCTCACGCACCTCGGCGAGAACGGCGCCAACCTCTCGGGAGGACAGCGCCAGCGCCTCGCGCTCGTGCGGGCGCTGTATCGCGACGCGCCCATCCTGCTCCTCGACGAGCCCACGTCCGCGCTCGATGCCGCGGCGGAAGCGGCGCTGGTGCAGTTGCTCCTTCGCCTGCGCAACGCGGGGCGGACCATCATCTGTGCCTCGCACACCCGGGCACTGGTCGCGGCCGCGGATGGCGTGGTACAGTTGGAGGCGGGGCGCATCGTTGTTCCCGCGGCCAGCGCCGCCTGACTGCGATGAGACAGGTTGCGGAGGGCACGCGAAACGGATTCAATCCGAAGGTGACGCTCGAACTCGAATCACCCAGCTTGCGACTGAAAGACTCGTATCTTTCCCATGTGGAGGAGTTTCGGCAGCGGGGCGAGTGGCCCATTCCGTTTGTGTTGAAGTTTCCCACGGACGACTTCCCGGCGTTCCTCGAACGACTCAGAAACTGCGCGCTGGGGTCGGAAGTCGCCCAAGGCTATGCGCCGCACGAAACCTTCTGGCTGGTGGAAAATGAGGTGTACGTCGTCGGCGTGTCCAATCTGCGACTCGCGCTGACCGACAACCTGCGCAAGGACGGCGGGCACATCGGCTACGGCATTCGCCCCTCGGCCCGGCGGCGCGGACTCGCGACGCTCATCCTCAAGGAGACGCTGTTGAAGGCGAAGGCGCGCGGAATCGATCGGGCGCTCGTCACCGCGAACAAGAACAACATCGGCTCGATCAAAACGATCCTCAAGAACGGCGGCGTCTGGGAGTCGGAGGAAATGCTGCCCGGCTACAGCAGCGTGATGCAGCGGTTCTGGATCCCGGTGAATTAGGACCGTTCGAATGGTTAACACTGTGGCCGAGGTTTCTTTCATCAGACCGACGGAGGGCGATGCCGCTGCGGCATTTATCCTTTCCCAGTTCGAGCAGTTCATTTTCGGAGACTACACGGAAGAGGGTAGATCGGCGGTCCGAGGATATGTGACACCCAGTAGCCTGGTGGCTGACGATGCGGAAAACTTCGCGCTCGTGCTCCGGTTCAAAGGATCGCTGGTCGGCATAGGTAAGGTGAAGCGTCGGAATCATTTGAGCATGCTGTTTGTTGACGCGCGTCACCACGGGCAGGGACCTGGCTGCAGTTTGGTCGAAGCGACGGTCGCTGAGTGTCGGAAACGAAATCCTGACACTTTCACCCTAACCGCAAACAGCTCGAGGTTTGCTCTTCCGTTCTTTCAGCGCCGGGGATTTCAGGCGACTGACACCGAGCAGGAGGTACACGGAGTCAGGTTCACTCCGATGCGCATGACCTTATTCCGAGTTTTCGGACAAGTGTGCGATACGTCTATGGACAACCCGCCAGGATTTCCTTCACCCAGCGCCGATGCGGTCCAGAGAGCGTGACCGACTCCAAGTCCGCCAAACGGATCCACACCAAATTGGGGCGGAGCCTTCCGGGTTGGAGGGCCACCGCGTGAATCGACTCGGTGATCTGGTAGCGCGTGATGCCGCGGCGTTTCCGCGCGAGGAGGTTTCCGGCTTCGATCTTTTCGGCGGTGACACCCACTTGCTCCGCCGTCGGGAGCTCGTGGATGTTGGCGAAGCGGCGGGCGCCGTTGGCGGCGAGGTGGAGCAGGAGCGCGCCCTTGCGCTCGATCCACACACGCGTGACGGAAACCTGCTCCATCTTTTTCGCGGCGAGCTTAGGGTAGTTTTCCGGGTCGCCGCGCTGGCCGGCGGCGCAGAATTTCAGGACGGGACAGACGGTGCAGAGCGGGTTTTGGCGGAAGCAGACGGTGGCGCCGAGCTCCATCATCGCCTGGTTGTGATCACCGGGGTTCGCGGCGGGCAGCAGCGCCGTGGCGAGGGGCGCGAACGATTTCGCGGCGCTGGCGGAATCGCGAAACGGGGTCGCGTCGGCGGTCAGGCGCGCGAGGATCCGGACGACGTTGCCGTCCACGCACGCGGCCGCCGCGCCGAATGAGATGCTGGTGATCGCCGCGGCGGTGTAAGGGCCGACGCCGGGCAGCTCCTGCCATTCGGCTGGGCTTCGCGGCGCGGGGCGGGAGGCGATGGCCCGCGCGAGTTTGTGCAGGTTGCGGGCCCGCGAATAGTAGCCGAGGCCCTCCCAAAGTTTCAGCACGCGCGTTTCCGGCGCCGCGGCGAGTGCGGCGAAATCGGGCAGCTCGGTCAGCCAGCGCGCATGGTAGGGCAGGACCGTCTTCACCTGTGTCTGCTGGAGCATGAACTCGCTCACCACGGTCGAGTAGAGCGACGGCGACTGCCGCCACGGCAGCGGCCGGGCGTTCACGCGGTACCACGCGAGCAGGGCGCGCTGGAATCCCGCCGAGTCGGCGAGGAGCGGGGAGACTGTTTTTACAGGAGGCAACGCAGGGAACTGAGAGATTTTGGTCCGGGTGAAGGAGTGGCGCGTTTCGCGCAACGCCAAAGGCATCGCTCCCTTCTCTCCGTTCCCTCCTGTAAAACCAGACCAAAATTTTCGTGTGTTTTTGCGCGTTTTTGTGGCCAAATCCCCCAATGCCCAAGAAGCCGGCCTCCGACGAAGAGGCGCCCAAGAAGATCGCCTCCTACACGGCCAAGCTGGATGACGCCCAGATGGAGAAGTTGCGCGCGATCTGCGAGGGCCGCCACTTCGAGCCGTTTGAGGTGGCCTACACCCGCTTCGCCTTTAAATCCGACCCGGCCCGCATCAACGTCTGCGCCTACACCAGCGGCAAGGTCGTCATCGCGGGCAAGGGCACGGAGGAGTTTGTGACCATGACGCTCGAGCCGGAGGTCACGGGCGCCGCGAAACTCGGTTACGACGAGGTGCTGCACCCCGACTGGTACGAGTCGCACGCCGGCCTCGACGAGAGCGGCAAGGGCGACTTCTTCGGTCCGGTGGTCGCGGCTACCGTCATCGCTGACCGCCCGGCGATCGACATGTGGATCAAGGCGGGCGTGAAGGATTCGAAGGCGATTGCCGAGTCCCAGATCATCAAGTTGGACAAGCTGATCCGCGAGACGAAGGGCGCCGTGGTGCGCACGCGTTTCGCCGGCATGCCGCGCTACAACGAGCTAATGAGCCGTCCGCGGGCGAACCTGAACAGCCTGCTGGCGTGGATGCACGCGTCGGCGCTCGAGGAGGCGCTCGGCCAGAAGCGGGTGCCGTGGGGCCTGCTGGACCAGTTTACGGAAAAAATGCTCGTGCAGGACGAGCTGGCGAAAAAAGGCGTGAAGGATTTCGAGCTGCGGATGCGCACCAAGGCGGAAGAGGACCCAGTAGTCGCGGCGGCGTCGGTCGTCGCGCGCGCGGAGTTCGTCCGCCAGATGCACACGCTCTCGAAAAAATTCGGCGCCAAGCTGCAGAAGGGCGCGGGGCCGCTGGTGAAGCAGCAGGCGGCGGAGATCATCGCGAAATTCGGCGCGCGTGGGCTCGGCGAGTTTGCCAAGCTGCACTTCCGCACGGCCTACGAGGTCGTTGCGGCCGCGGGGAAGCTGGACGAGCTGCCGTTGAAGCCACCCCCGCCGAAGATGGAGTGGGGCCGGTGAACGGAAGGCACGCTTGACCCGCTCGGCCTCCAATTTACCTTCGTCCCATGCCAGTTGCTGCTGCCAAAAAGAAGCGTTCGGTTACCAGTACCGCAGGCAAGCGGGCGAAGTCAGCTGCGGCGAAGGAAGCCTGGCCACTCAAGGAATCGCGTGAGGAATGGCTGCGCCATCTGCGCGCCGAGTACACGCCGCAAGTATGTGCGGAAACCCTTGCGGTGAATGAGTCCTTGCCGGTCGACGGCGAATCGTGAGGTTGCGGTTGTATTCGTCACGGCGCGGAGTTTCGGCTCCGAACCTTGTAGCCATCCAGTCTGCCGACCTGGACATGCTGCCAACCGTACTCGTGTGTCATTTGCAAAAAGGTCGCTCGCTGACACGACTCCGGGTCGCGGTTGAACTTGAGGCCCAGCCGCTGGTTGTCCTTTGCGATTTGGCCCGGCCGATTAATCGGCGAGGGTTGACACCGGCGGGAGAAATGTCCGAAAGGGATTCACAGCGGGTGATGGAGACCTCCGGCCTCCTGTTGGCTCGGTAAACCATGGGCAAGCGGCGACAACTGCGGGGGTTCGACCTAAAGCAGATCGAGGGCCTGGCAGGCCTGATCGGCGTCGACGAGGCTGGCCGGGGCGCGCTGGCGGGACCGGTCGTCGCGGCGGCGGTGCTGATCACGCCGGCGTTCCTCGAGAGCCGCTGGGCGATTGCGAAATCAGGGCGCGTGAACGACTCGAAGCAGCTCACCGCGGAACTGCGCGAAGAGCTGTGGGCGGAGTTCGAAATGCTGGTGGCGCAGGGGCAGATTCATGCGCACTACGGCGTGGCGGATGTCGCCGAGATCGAGACGCTGAACATCCTCGGCGCGACGAAACTCGCGATGCGGCGCGCGCTGGGCGGCATTTATCCGCCGGAGGCGTTCGAGCGAAAAACGGAGCCCGACCTGTTTGCCTCCGCGGAGGAGGTCAAGGCGTTCCAGCCCACCGTGTCCGCGCGCATCCTCATCGACGGCCTGGAGCTGCGGAATTTCCCGTACCCGCACGCGGGCATCGTCAGCGGCGACGCGCGGTCGCTCTGCGTGGCGATGGCGAGCATCATTGCGAAGGTGACGCGGGACCGGTTGATGACCGAGCTCGACGCGCAGTATCCGCTCTACGGTTTTGCGCAGCACAAGGGCTACAGCACTGATGAGCACCGCGACGCCGTCCTGAAGCACGGCCGCTGCCACCAGCATCGCGACCTGTTTCTCCGCAAGCTCTTCGCCGGAGCCCTCGACCCCGACCAGATGGAGCTTCTCTAAGGCGGTCAGTTTTTCCCGGTGTCTGCAGCGAGGAGCGCCTGCAGCTTCAGGAATCGATCTCGATCCGGTCCTTCCGGAGCAATCGCCAGGCCCATTTTGACCAGCCGCGCCGCCTCGCCGCTGAAGCCATTCGAAGTCGCCAGCACGGCGGTGAAATTCAGGAGTTTGAGGTTGGCGGGGAAATACCGGATCCCTTCCTCCAGCACCGCCAGGTTTTCGCCGGAGGGTGCGACGCTGCTTTGCAGCCAGATCAACGCAATCTGTTCATAGACCTGCGGCAATGGCGGCTCGATCGCCCGGGCCGAAAGCAGCAGCTCAAGCAACGCGTTGGTCTGCCTGGCGCTGAGCTTCTCCCCCGCGTTTTTGGAGTGGAGCTCCTGGTACTCGATGCGCGCGAGCTCATAATAGACGCGCGGCCGGGTGGCCCCGGCGGCCACCGCAGATTCCAGCAAAGGCCGGGCGGTTGCGTCCTCACCGGCATCGCATTCGCAAAGTCCCATCACCTCCAGCAGGCGCGGATCCCGGAGTCCGTTGGCATAGGCTTTCTGCAGCGTGCGACGGGCCTGGCTCAGATAATAGGGCGCCAGCGAGGGAAAGACTTCCTTGACGTAGGCAATCTCCAGTCGCTCGAGGTTGCCCTTGATGCGGGCGATTTCGGCGTCGGTGGCATTGCGGAGCGTGACTTGCGACGATTCGGCCGGGGGACGCGTTCGCAGTTGCACGCCATTTTTCAGCGCCTTGGGAAAATATTCCATGAGGGCCCGGTCCATTTCGTCGTAACCCAGGCCGAAATACTCTCGCAGCATCGCCTCAGTCACGGGTTCCGCGGCCGCCCGTTCCACAAATTGCCAAAACTTCTCGCGCGGCAGGCCCTCGCCCCGGTGGAACGCCCAATGCAGGAAGAGCGCGGATTGCGACAACCAGCGGACGGCGCCTTCGTTCTCATCGCGCGCACCGACCCCGCGCATTTCCCATCCGGGCCGCCGATCGCTCGCCGGTCGGGGAGAGGAGAAAAGTTCCGCCATGGGCAGAAAGGCCGGCGGCCTGCCCGAGCCCGCGAAACTTTCCGTACTGCGGCCAAACATTGAGGTGGGGAGACGGAGCAGAGCCTGGTGAACCCCTTCGTTATGGAGACTGGCGAAGTCGGACAGGGTGGGGGCTTCAACCGTGATCGCGGCGGTTTCCAGCGAGGAATTCTGGTCCAGGGCGACCATGCCATCGACGAACCAGCGCGGCAGCGGTGGGGTCCGGTTTTCCAGCAGATAACTGAAGTAGGCGTGGCTTAGGAACAGCCGCCCGCTTTCCGGCCCGCTCAGGACGGAATAGACGGCCTGCTCGTCCTCTTCCCAAAACCGAAAATTTGGCAGGAACTCCGCTGCGACTTCCTCGGCGGCGTCGTGTCCCGACCCAGGCGGGTGGGGCAAAAACCGCTGCATGTCGTGGACGATATCCCGGAGATTGGCCGTCGGCTGGAAATTGTCGTAAAGGACAAAGCTGGTCGGGACCGCCAATCGGACGCGAAGGCGGGGCGGGAGGAATGCATCGAGTTGCTGATTCAGCTCCTGGACGCGGGCGATGAACTGCCGGGTGATGCCATCGCCCCAACAAGAAAGGACCTCCATGCCCGGAGCCTTTGCATACCGCCACGTGCTGGAGGGAGCGTATTCGCGACCGCCATCCACGACATATCGGGGAAGCATGATGGCTTGGGACGGGGGCGATCCCTTGGCGCTCCCGCTGGCGGCTGGCGCGTCCGAGCTCGGCGGCGTCTCCGCGTGGGCGAAGGGAATCAGCAACCACAAGCAACCCAGGAATATTTGGCGGGGAGCGGCCGAGCGCTTCGTGCACCGATGAAGCGACGGCCCGGGCGGCGAGGGTGTTCCGGTCTCCACGGGCTCTCCACTAATTGAATCACCCGCGCGCGGGAAGCCTGCGCTACTCGTACTGCAGGGCCGTGATCGGATCGTGGCGGGCGGCGACGACCGCGGGGTAGATGCCCGCGAGGACGCCCGTCACGAGGCTCGCGGCGAAGCCGAGGAGCATCGCTGACGGCAACAGCACGGGCGGCGGCTGGCCGGGCAGCAGCCAGGTCAGCATGCGGATCAGGCCGATGCCGGCCAGGACGCCAAGCACGCCGCCGAGGGCGCTGATCGTGAACGCCTCGGCCATGAGCTGGAGAAAAATGTCGCGGCGGCGGGCGCCGAGCGCCTTGCGCACGCCGATTTCGCGGACGCGTTCCTTGATCGAGGCCAGCATGATGTTCATCACGACAATGCCGCCGACGAAGAGCGAGATGCCGGCGATGCCACCGATTGACGCCTTCATGTTGCGCTCGGTCTTGTGGTAGGCCGTGGCGCGCTCCTCCTGGGTCTCGAGCTCGAAGTCCTGCACCCCGCGGTGCATCGTCACGAGCGTGTTCTGGATGCCGTCGACGACTTCGTCGAGCCGGTCGACGTCCCCGGCGCGGAAATTCAGCCAGGTCAGCCGCTCGGAGCCGCCGTTGAAGCGCTTGAGCGCGGTCAGGAGCGGCAGGCACACGACGCGGTTCTTCCATTGCACGACGTTCCTGCCGCCCTGCATGAAGGAGTACTCGGCAAAAACGCCGATGACGCGGAACGGCTGGCCGTTGAGCTCGATCGAACCCTGCAAGGGATCCTCGCCGGGGCTGAACAGGTCCTTGGCCACCTGTGCGCCGATGACGCACACGCGCCGGCCGCGGTCGCCGTCGAGGGCGGTCACAAACCGCCCGCGCGCGACCTCGTAGCGGTTGATTTCGAGCACGTCCTGGAGGACGCCGTAAACGAGGTTGTTCATCGACCGGCGGCCGTTGCGCCGCGCCTCGGTGCCACCGTACTGGTCGAGGGCGAATTCGGGGGAGATATGCGTAACGCCGGGGACGTTGCGCCACACCGCGAGCGCATCGTGGCGCGTGCGCCCGGGCGAAATGCCCGCGAGGTGTTTCTGGAATTCGGGCGGACGCTGCTCACGCCCGCCGATCTTCTCGAGCCCGCCGGTCTCGTAAAGGAAGGCGCGCCAGTCCGCGAGCATGCCATGCACCATGCCGATCATGGCGATGAGCGAGGCGACGCCGCAGACCAGCCCGACGACGGTCAGCAGCGACCGGATCGGGTGCCCGAGGATTTCCCGCAGGCCGTTGCGCATGCCATTGAGGAAGAGCATGGGAGGATTATTCGGCGCGGAGCGCTTCGATGGGATCGAGCGCCGCGGCGCGCAGGGCGGGATAGAGGCCGGCGAGCAGGCCGGTGAGGATGCTCGCAACGGCGCCGAGGACCAACGCACCGGGCACGAGGACGGGCGGCTGCGCGACCATGACCTGGTCGAGAAAATGGATCAGCCCGATGCCGCCGACGACCCCGCCGAGGCCCCCGAGCAGGCTGAGCACCGTGGCTTCACAGAGGAACTGCAGGAAAATATCCGCCTGCTGCGCGCCGAGCGCCTTGCGCACGCCGATCTCGCGGATGCGGTCGTTCACGCCGGCGAGCATGACGCTCATGATGCCGATGCCGCCGATGAGCAGTGACAACGCGGCGACGCCTCCGAGGGAATTGCGCAGCCGCGCCTGCTGCCGGCCAAAGTCCGACATGACGTCGACCTGGTTCTCGACCTTGAAGTCGCGCACCCAGCGATGCACCGGCCGCAGGATGCCTTCCACTTCCTCCATCGCGCCCACCATCGACGGCAGGTCGACGGCCTGCAGCTCGAGCGAGGTGAGCTTGCGGTTGCCGGTGAACTTTTTCTGGGCGGTCGAGAGCGGGATCCACACGGTCGCGTTGCGGCGCCACATCGCGTTGCGGCCCGCCACGCGCGACACCAGCCGCTTCATGGTGCCGACGACCCGAAAGGCGTGCTGGTCGACATTCACGCGCTGGCCCAGCACATGTTCACCGGGCAGAAAGAGTTGCTCCACGACGTCCGCGCCGAGGACGCAGACGTCCGCGACCTGGTCGGCATCGCTGTCGGTGAGGAAACGGCCCTGGTCGACCTCAAGGTCATAGAGGTCGCGCACGGCCGGCCCGGTGCCTTCGATATTAAACCAGTCCGTCCGGTCGAGGTGCGTGGCCGGGTGCCAGCTCAGACCCACGCCGGGCGTGATGTTGCGCAGGAGCGTGCCGTTGCGCTGCAACGCCTCGACATCCCGCAGGGTGCGGCCGGCGGAAAGGTATTTGAGATGCAGTTGGTCGGCCGCGACCGGCTCATCGTTCACCGCGATCTTCGTCAGCCCGCCGCGGACGGCCGTGAACGTTTGCATGCCGGTGAGCATGGACTCGAGCACGCCCAGCATCGCGACGAGGGCGGCCACGCCCAGTGCGACGCCCAGGATGGTCAGGAGGGCGCGGAACGCATTGGTGCGGATCTCCCGGCCCGCCTCCACAACTCCAGCGAGCACGGCTTTCATGGCGGCGACGGCGGGATGACGCGCCCGTTCTTCATCCGAATCTGTCGCTTGGCGGTCGCGGCGACGTTGGTGTCGTGCGTCACCAGCACAATCGTCTGGCCCTCAGCGTGGAGTTCCTGGAACAGCTGGAGCAGCCGGTCGACGTTCTCGCCGTCGAGGTTGCCCGTCGGCTCGTCGGCCAGCAGCAGCCGGGGCTGGTTCACCAGCGCGCGGGCGATGGCCACGCGCTGGCGTTCGCCACCGGAAAGCTGGTTGGGGCGGTGGCGGGAGCGATGCGTCAAGCCCACGCGTTCCAGCACCTCCGTGGCGCGTCGCTTGCCGGCGCCGTCGCGGCCCTGCGCGTAAGTGAGTGGGAGCAGGACGTTTTCAAGCACCGAGAGGCGCGGCAGGAGGTTGAACGCCTGGAACACGAACCCGAGTTTCCGCGCGCGGTGGGTGGCCTGCGCGGAGGTGCTCAGGTTGGAAACGTCCTGCCCGTCGAAGACCATCCGACCCGAGGTCGGTCGGTCCATGAAGCCGAGCAGATGCATCAGCGTGCTCTTGCCGGAACCGGACGGGCCGACGACCGCGACGAACTCACCGGACGCGATGGCGAGGTCGACGCCCGCGAGGGCATGCACGTCCTCGTCACCGACGCGGTAAGTCTTCCGCACGTCGTGCAGTTCAATCAGGCGATGGCCGGTCGTGGTCACGGGCGGCGGGATTACGGGTCGCGGGAGGAGCTCGGCCGGACGAGGGCGATTTCGTCGCTCGCCTTCAGGCCGCTGCGGATTTCCACCCAGTCGAGATTGTTGACCCCGATGGAGACGGTGATGCGGATGAATTCGCCGCCCTCCTTGCGGTAAACAAAGCGCCGCGGGCCGTCCATGAAGACGGCCGCGAGCGGGACGGCGGGCACGCCGTGAACTTCCTCGACGGGCAGGGAGATGTTGGCGCTGATGCCGGGCTTGATGCGCTCGTCGGCCCCTTGGAACTGGATGCGCACGAGGAACACGCGGACCAGGTCGACGAGGGTGGCCGACGGGGCGACCTCCACGATTTCTCCGGGGTAGGTTTTGTCATGGATGGTATCGAACGAGATGGTCGCCTTCATGCCGGTCCGCACGCGCGGCGAGTCGATCTCGTTGACCTTGGTTTCGACGAGCAGCTGGGTCATGTCCGCGACTTGCATCAGGACCGTGCCTTGCGAAACCGAGGTCGCGCCAACGATGACCTGGCCGGGCCGCAGCGTATGCTGCAGGATCATGCCGTCGTGCGGCGCGCGGATCACGGTCTTGGCCAAATGCTCCTTGGCGGAATCGAGCCGGGCGCGGAGGACCTCGAGGTTGTTGACCGCGAGGTCGCGCGCGACCTGGGCGTCGAGCAGGTCCTTTTCGGTCGCGACGGTGGCGGTGCGGAGATTCTCCTGGCGGCGCAGTTCCCGCTGGGCGTGTTGCGCGGAAATTTCCGCGGCCTCCACCAGGCGCTGCGCCTCGTGGAGTTCGCTTTCGAGTTGCGTCTGGTCGAGCTCGACGAGGATGTCGCCGGCTTTGACGTGGACGCCGGGCAAGGCGTGGACGCGCACGACGCGGCCGCTGATTTCGGACTTTATTTCGGTCAAGACGATCGGCACGACCTCGCCGGTGATCTCGACGGTATCGACAATGTCGTGGGTCTGCACCCGCGTGGTCCGGACGGAGGCGAGCGCGACCGCGGCCGGGTCGGGCTTGGCGCAGGACGACAGCAACAGCAGCAGCGCAACGGGCAGCGCGGCGGCGCACGCGTTGAAGGGGCGGAGGGGTGGCGGCTTCATGGGGCAGGGGGACGAAGAGGAACGAAGGAAAATCAAGGCGACGAAAAACCCGCTCGGGTCGGAGCGGGTGACGGAAGACGAGATTTTCCGGGGGCCCGCTCTTGGCGGCGGGCTGGAACTTGACTCAGGTGGTCAAGGCGGCCCGCGTGCGCGACGAGGTAATATGATCGTAGGCGACGCGGGTCATCATGGGGTACGGGGTTCGGCGGTGAGGAAAAGTGGACACGCGCGGGCTGGCAAGCACCGATTCAGGCAGTCTAGGCGAGCGGAAGTCCGCGCACTCGGGGCTAGCGCCGGCGCGCTCCCGTCGCCAACGTGGCCGTTCCATGCCTGATCCCGCCTACACCCAGATCTACAACTTCCGCGCCGTGGATGAATCGTTGGTTACCTCGGGGCAGCCGACGGTGCCGCAGCTCGAGAGCCTCGCCCAGGCCGGGTTCAACGCGGTCATCAACCTGGCGCTGCACGACCAGCCGCGCTACTCGCTGCCGGACGAGGCTGGGACGGTCGCGGGGCTCGGCATGAAATACGTGCACATCCCGGTGCAGTTCGAGTCGCCGACCGAGGCGAACCTGCTGGCGTTCTTTGACGCGATGGACGCGGAGCGCGGCCGGAAAGTGCTGGTGCATTGCGCCGCGAACATGCGCGTGACGGCGTTCCTCGGGCTGTACTGGCGGATTCGCCTGGGCTGGGCGGAAGAGCAGGCTTTTCGGCTGATGGGCACCGTCTGGCATCCGAACGAAATGTGGGCCGAGTTCATGACGGCGATGATCGCCAAGCACGGCGCGCAGCAAAAGGGGTGACAGACGCCGGGAGCCGCCGCACGTTTTGGCAGAGCTGCGGGATGAAACGCTTTTTTCTGACGTGCCTCTTGGCGGCGGCCGGGCCGGTTTTCGGCGCCGGGCCGGTGGCGCCGCCATTCGCCTTCGACGAGGCAACAATCGAGGACCTGCAGGCGCGGATGAACGCCGGCTGGCTCACGTCCCAGGATCTCACCGCGGCGTATCTCAAGCGCATCGCGGAAATCGACCGGGCGGGGCCGAAGCTCAACGCCGTCATCGAGGTCAACCCGGACGCGCTCGCCATCGCGGCCCAACTCGACGAGGAGCGCAGGAACGGAAAAGTGCGCGGGCCGCTTCATGGGATCCCGGTATTGATCAAGGACAACATCGCCACGGCGGATCGAATGGAGACCACCGCGGGTTCGCTCGCCCTCGTCGGGTCCAAGCCGCCGCGGGACGCCTACCTCGTCACCCGGTTGCGCGAAGCGGGCGCCGTTATTCTCGGCAAAACCAACCTGAGCGAGTGGGCGCTGTTCCGTGACCGAAAAGCCCGCAGCGGCTGGAGCGCTCGGGGCGGGCAGACGCTGAACCCTTACGTCCTCGACTGCAGTCCTTCGGGTTCCAGCTCCGGGTCGGGGGTCGCCGTCGCGGCGAACCTGTGCGTCGTCGCCGTCGGCACGGAAACCGACGGTTCCATCCTGAGCCCGGCCTCCGTCTGTGGGATTGTCGGCGTGAAACCGACTGTCGGCCTCGTCAGCCGAACCGGCATCATCCCGATTTCGATTTCGCAGGACACGCCGGGGCCCATGGCGCGCACCGTGCGCGACGCCGCGCTCCTCCTCGAAGCGCTCGCCGGGCCGGATCCGCAGGACGCGGCCACGCTGGCGGCGGGGCGTCCCGAGACGGGCCGCATCTCGGCGCCGCCGAAACGCCACGCGTTGCGCGGGGCGCGGATCGGCGTCGTGAGCGGGCCCTTCGGCCTCGATGCGCGGTTGAAACTCCAGCTGGACGAGGCGGTGGCGGCACTGAAATCAGCGGGGGCGGAAATCGTTTGCTATGGGGAATTTCCCAAGTTCCAGAAGCTCGATGCGCCCGAGCGGCAGGTGCTGCTTTACGAATTCAAGGCGGGGATCAACTCGTACCTGGCGTCGCTCGGGCCCGGGTCGAAGGTGAACACGCTCTCCGACCTGATCGCCTTCAACGAGGCGCATCCCGCGCAGGAGATGCCTTACTTCAAGCAGGACATTTTCCTGCTCGCGCGGGCGAAGGGCCCGTTGACCGAGCCGGAATACCTCGACGCGATCGAAACGTGCCGGCGGATTTCGCGGACGGAAGGCATCGACTACCTGATGGCCAAGTACCAACTCGACGCCTTGGTGGCGCTCACCGGGCCGCCGGCGTGGCCGATTGACCGGTCCCGGTCGCAGGGCACGGCGACGCTCGGTGCGAGCTGCCAGCCGGCGGCGGTGGCGGGGTATCCGAGCGTGACCGTGCCGGCGCTGGAGGTGGACGGCTTGCCGGTGGGGTTGTCCTTCTTCGGGCGGCCGTGGAGCGAGCCGCTGCTGCTGGCGCTGGCGGCCAATTTTGAGGCGGCGACGCAGGAGCGCCATCCGCCGCAATTCCTGCCGCACGTTCCCGGTGGGTTCAAGAAACACAGCGCCGGCATGCCAGTGCCATGGGAGTAATGCGGATGATGCGACGGGGGATGCTTGCGGTCGGGCTGGCGTTGGGGGCGAATTTGGTTTTTGGAGTCCCTGTGCCCACGCCCAACGACGACTGGCCGGCGATCGGTCCCGGCGCTCCCCGGCTGCAGGTGGGAGAAATCCTGCCGCCCAAGGACCATCCGCCGCGGTTTCCGCCGAAGGATGCGCGCACGCTGTTCAGCGACGTCGAAATCCAGCAGACCCGCGACAACATCGCGAAGTACCCGGCGGCGCGCGCGGTGCTCGACGGGATTCGGAAGAAGGCCGATTACTGGGTCGGCTGGAGCGATGAGTCGCTGCGCGCGCTGATTCCAACCGCGGAAGTGCCGCGGTCGTTCGAGTGCTGCCCGGAAGGCTGCCCGGTTCACGGGCGGAAAATCTTCGAGGTAACGGGGAGTTTTTATCCGTGGGTGATCGACCCAAAGAAGCCGTTCCAAGTCACGTGCCCGATCGGCGGCGAGTCCTATCCGAGCAATGACTACGGCAAGTTTTACCGCAGCGGGTTCAAGGACCGCAGCGATTTCAACGGCCCGTACGTCGACGATGGCCGCGGCTGGGTGGGGCCCAACGGGCAGCGCTACTGGTTTGTCGCCTGCTGGAATCACTGGCTGTGGGTCGAGCACCCCGTCAATCCCCACGACAATCTCCAGTTCGGTTTGTTGGCGCTCGGGCGGGCGTACCTGCTGACCGGCGACCGGCGCTACGCCCACAAGGCCGCGGTGCTCCTGGCGCGGATCGCGGAGGTGTATCCCAACATGGACCACGAGAGCCAGTCGCGGTACGGCCAGCTGATGGCGGAGAAGGACGGCACGCGTTACACCGGCAAGGTCATCAATGCGATTTGGGAGAGTTACCTCCTCGCGGTGCTTGGCGAAACCTACGATGCCGTGTGGGAAACGATGCCCGCCGACACGGCGCTGCAGCAGCAATACGGCCGCTCGGCCGCCGCGCTGCGCGCGCTGATCGAGGGTAACATCCTCGAGGAAGGAATCGACGCGATCTACGAGAAAAAGGCCCGGGGCAATTACGGCACCCACCAGCGCGCGCTGGTGATCCTCGCGATTGTGCGGCAGCACGGGGACACCGCGCGCTACCTGCACACGGTGCTCGATAAGCCGGACGGCACCGTCTACCTCGGCCTGCGCACCGCGCTGAACAGCTTCATCTTCCGCGACGGCCAGCCGTTCGAGTCGCCCGGCTACAACGAACTCTGGCTCCAAAATCTCACCGCGCTGGCCGAGCTGCTCCCGAAGCTCGGCGTCAACATCGAGACGCTGCCCCGCCTCCGCCGCGTCTACGACGCGCCGTTGGCGAGCATCGCAATCGGCCGGCACACGCCCGCGATCGGCGACACGTTGGGCGTTTATGGCGGCATCATGGGTGCGGATCCCGCGGTCTACGGGCACGCGTACCGGGTTTACCACGACGCGCGTTACGCGCAGTTCCTCGCGGCGATGGGTGCGATCGGGGAAGGCGGCTTCAAGGATTTTAACTCGCTCTTGCACCCGCCGATCGCGGCGGTGGCGCCGCTCGCGGATGGCCGCCGCGTCGCGCCCCAGCCGTCGCGGCTCTTGTCGGGCTACGGGCTGGGCTTCCTCAACAACGCGGCGGACGACGTCGGCGTGTCGTTTTATTTCGGGCAGCACGTGAACCACGCGCACTATGACCGGATGCAGTTCGACCTCTTCGCGCACGGGCAGCCGATGACGCCGGATCTCGGTTACCCGGATGCGATGAACGAGTATGTGCCCGGCATTTTCACGTGGTCGCTGCACACCGTCTCGCATAACACCGTCATGGTCGACGCGACCCAACAGCCGGGCAACGCGCCTGGCATCGTCGAGCTCATGGCGGAGGGCGCGGGCGCGCGCGTGCTGGACGTCAGCGCGGCCGGCACGTACCCGCAGTGCGAGACGTACCGCCGGGCGTTGGTGCTCGTCGACACCGGCCCGCACCAAAGTTACCTCGTGGATTTCTTCGACGTCGCCGGTGGCCGGGAGCACGACTACGGCCTGCACGGGCCGCCGGGGACGTTTGTGCTGACCGGCGGAAAGTGGACTCCGCCGGCCAAGGGAACGCTCGCCGGCGAGAACGTCGGCCTCGACGAAATTTACGACGACCCGGTGCTTGGCGCGAAGGACTACGCGGGCGGCTACATGGGTTACAAGGGCTCGGGCTTCCAGCATTTCAACCACGTGCAGCGGCTCGAGTCGGGGACGTGGGCGGCGGACTACACGCACGAGAAGGACCCGCAGGCCCGGCTGCGCATCCGCGTGCTCGATCAGCCTGGGCAGACGGTGATGCTGGCCGATGCGCGCGTCACGCCGGTGAAGTTTCCGCAAGTGCTGAAATACGTGCTGGCGCGCCGCGTGGCGGCGCCGGGGGAAAAGCTGCAGAGCGCGTTTGTCAGCGTGCTCGAACCTCACACGGGCACGCCGCCGCTCGTCGCGGTGAGCCGGGTGAATCCCGGCTCCGGCTCGGCGGTCGTCGCGACGCGCGCGGATGGACGGACCGATGTGATTGTCCACGACCTCACCTCTGCGCCCAAGAGCCTGACCGTGCAGGGCCACACGCTGTCGTGCCCGGTGCAGGCCATGGTCGCGACGTTTGACGCGGCGGGAAAGCTGGAGCGCTTGTTTTTTGCGGGCGGGCCGAAGGTGGAAATCGACGGCCAGACTTATTCCGCACCGGCGCGGGCGGCGGGACGGGTGATGCGTGTTGATCCGGCGAAAAGCGAGGTCGTGGTGCATCTGGATGAGGATCATTTTGTGGCCGCATCCGACGGGCCCACGCTGGCCGGCCGGGTGGTGCGGTTCTCGTCGCCGGCGGGTGCCACCGCCCACACCGTGGCGGCCGCCCAAGCGACGCCCGAGGGACTGGTGCTGACCACGCAGGATGACCTGATCGTGGGGCAGCTTAGGGTGGGTTCGGTGGACAACCAGACGGTGGTGACGCCGACGCGCCTTGTGTTTGCGCCGTCGTACAATGGGACCACGGCGCTCGACATGGATTACCGGCCGATCGGCGTGGTGGAAAAGGCGGACCAGGACCGAATTGAGCTGGCCGGCCGGCCGGCGGCGGGAGTGGCCCAGCCGGGCAGCGATGTCTTGCTCAGCAGCGTCGGTCCAGGCGACCGGATGGAGGCTCCGTACGTCTTCGCGTGGCAAAGGTAGGCGCCGATGGGCGGGCACGTCCCGTGCCCGCATTCTGCGACGATAGCTTTGGTTGAGGGCGTGGATCCGGGGATCCGCTGCCGTTCCCATGCAGGCACGGGACGTGGCCGCCCACCTTGACCGGTTGCGGCTCTTGCGCCCATATTCGTTGCGATGCCCGGCAAGAAAAACTCCTCGCTCGACCGCGTGCTTGGGCGGCTGGATGCGCTCGACTCGGTCAACCTGGCCAACCTCGTGCAGCGGCTGGCGCGCGAGCGGGGACTGTTCGAGGACATCTTCAACACGCTGCAGGAGGGCGTGCTCGTCATCAGTGCGGACGGGCGCATCGAATATGCCAACGCGGCGGCCCAGCGGCTCGTGGGGTTGGGAGACGACGCCTTGACGGGCGAAACGCTGTGGCGGCTCGTGCCGGGGTTGCGCGCGTCCTTGGAAACGCCGCTTGAGGCCGAGGGCGTGGCGCCGCCGGTGGTGTCGCGGGAATTCGAACTCACGTATCCCGAGACGCGCACCGTGAGGCTGTACATGGTGCCGTTTCCCGGGGAAGGAAAGGCAGCGCCGCGGCGGTTTGCGGTTATCCTTTCGGATATCACGCAGGACAAGCAGACCACCGCCGCGCGGATCGAAAGCGAGCGCACGTCGTCGATCCTGCTGCTCGCCGGCGGGGTGGCGCACGAGCTGGGCAACCCGCTCAACTCGCTCACCATCCACCTCCAGCTGATGGAGCGGAAGCTAAAGAAGCTGAAGCTCGCAAAAAGTGCCGAGGCCGAATCGCTGTCCGATTCGATCCGCATCTGCGAGGCGGAGGTGAAGCGATTGGACGGCATCGTGAGCAACTTCCTCGAGGCGATCCGGCCGCGTCCACCTGACCTGGCGGAGACCAACCTGACGGAGGTGCTCGCCGAGGTGCTGCGTTTCCAACACGGCGAACTGGCGGACCGCGGGATCCAGGTCGAGGCGGAGACGCCCGACGACCTGCCGCCGGTGATGGCGGACCGGAACCAGCTGAAGCAGGTGTTTTTCAACCTGGTCAAGAATGCGGTCGAGGCGATGACGCCCGGCGGCACGCTCAAGATCCGGACGCGCGCGGACGACGAGAGCGTGTTCGTGCTTTTTGGCGACAGCGGGTCCGGCATCAAGCAGGGGGATCTCGCCCGGCTGTTCGAGCCCTACTACACGACGAAACCCGGCGGGCACGGCTTGGGCCTGATGATCGTCCAGCGCATCATGCGCGAGCACGGCGGCCAGATCGGCATCGAGAGCAAGGAAGGCGTCGGCACCGTCGTGACCTTGCAGTTCCCCCGGAAGGACCGGCGGGTGCGGATGCTGGGAAACTGAGACCCAACATGACAGACAAACCACGCAATCGGGAACTTGCCCGCGGTGAGGCCATTGCGAAGTTCCATTGGAGCGCCGACGCCGGGGAAACACTCGCCCTGCTGGAGGCAAACTACGGCATCACCGGCGCAGACGCCGATGCGATCGTGTCCGAAGCGATGGCGATCCGGAAGGGTCACGTGCGCAAGCGGGCAGTGATTGGCCTGGTCTTTTCGTTCATCGGGCTCGGGATCGCCGTCGCGTATTTTGGGATCCAAAAATTCGCGGGCTTCGTGGTCATCGGGTTCGGTCCGATTCTTATGGCCGTGCTGGCTCTGGGGAGCGTCGTGATGGGCGGGCGGAACATCGCGCGCATCGTCACGGGCGCCGGACCGGTTTAGCTTGGCGGGAAGACCGCCCGAGAGATTGCGGAATCCAAGGGCGGGAGTATCATACCCGCATGAACAAGCTCTTTGCCACCGCACTGATCGCGTCCGCGGCGCTGCTCGGCGCATGCAGCTCCGGCTTCCAATCTTCCGCCGAGTACCAACGGCATGGCTACGCCGACGAGGTCAGGACCAATATCGACCGACAGTTGCGTGCTGAGGTGCACCACGAGCCGCCGGAAGGCTCGTTTACCCAGACCTACTCATCCGCGCTTTGGGCCCAGTACTGGACGAAGAAAATTGCGGAATTCCGGACGGATTTTCCCAAATCCAAGGATTATCGCGGTCCCACGGGCGAGCAGTTCGCCAATTACATCATCACGACGCGGCGCGATCTGGGGCTGCCGGATCTGCCGGGCGAAAAGTAAGGGTGCAGGGCGCGGTCAGCGCGCCGTTCCAAGGCATGTCGGGCGTAAAGCCCGACCCACACGCGGTGATCGCTTTGCGCCTTGAATTGGGCGCGGGGTTGCTCTGTCCTCCGCGCTTTCCCCTCGAAACTCCCCATGAAGAAGTCCGTCCCTGTAACCGCCACTTGGAGAATCATGCACGTGGAGCCCAACCTCGGGCTTACGGCCGCCTGCTCGCCGCTGCCGTTTGAGGAGCGGTGGGTGCCGGCGCAGGTGCCAGGGGACGTGCATCTGGATTACCAACGCGCGGGACTCATCGCCGATCCGTTCTTCGGGATGAACCACGACAAGATGCGGTGGATGGAAGAGATGGACTGGTGGTACCAGGCGGAGGTCACGCCGCCGGCGGTGGAGAAGGGCAAGCGGCTGCACATGTTGTTTGAGGGGCTCGACTGCTTCGCGACCGTCTATCTCAACGACCGCGAAGTCGGGCGGAACAACAACCAGTTCACGCCGTTGCGCGTGGACGTGACGGATGCCGTGAAAGCCGGCGCGAATAAGCTCGAAGTGCGTCTAGGCGCTCCCCTGTTTCCCGAGGGGCGCACGTATTCGCCGTGGGTGCGCGGCTACGGGCAGATCACGCGCCTGCAGGTGCGGAAATCCCAATCGTGCTACGGGTGGAACATCTCCCCCCGCATGGTCACGATCGGCATCTGGAAGCCGGTCTCGTGGCTCCTCGTTGACGGGGCGGAGATCGCGGATGTCTTCGTCAGCACCACGGCGATCAAGGATGGGACGGCCGAACTGGAGGCGCTCGTCGAGTTGCGGCACAATCACGGGGCGCCGGGTGCGGTGGAGGTTGAACTCACCGTCGCCGGGCAGACGCGCAAAGTCTCGATCGCGTGCGATCCGAGCGGCGGGCGGCACGTGGAGAAATTCACGGTGGCCAACGCCAAGCTCTGGTGGCCGCACAACCATGGGGCGCAACCGCTCTACGATTGGACCGCGGTGGCGCGGCGCGGCGGGCAGGAGCTGGACCGCCGCAGCGGCAAGTTCGGCATCCGGACGGTGAAACTGATCCAGGAGCCCTGCGACGACGGTGGCATCTCGTTCGTCTTCGCGATCAATGGGAAAAAGATCTTCCTCAAGGGCATGAACTGGACGCCGGCCGACGCGATCTTCACGCGCGTCGACGACGCCCGCTACGACCAGCTCCTCGCAGCCGCGAAGGGCGCCAACATCAACGCGATGCGCGTGTGGGGCGGGGGCGTGTACGAGAAGGACTCGTTCTACCAAAAATGCGACGAGCTCGGCATCGTCATCACGCACGACTTCATGTTCGCGTGCGGCTGTTATCCGCAGGACGAACCCTTCCTCGCGGAGTGCCGCAAGGAGGCGGAGTTCCAGGTGAAGCGGCTCCGGCACTTTGCGTGCGTCATCGCGTGGTTCGGCGACAACGAGAACGACGTGCTCGCGGACAACAGCTTCGGCTACCCGGCGTACCGCCACAACAAGCTGAGCAAGGAACTGCTCCGCGACGTCGTGCAGGCGCATGCGCCGCTCACGCCTTACGTGCCAACGTCGCCTTACTCGCCGCTGACGTACGACCAGAATGAGCCCAAGGAAGGCGACTGCCACATCTGGGGCCATGGCTTCTCCTACAAATCCGATTTCTACGTGAAACAGCAGCCGCGCATGGTGACCGAGATCGGTCATCTCAGTTTCGCATCGGAGAAGACGATCCGCACCTACGTCAGCCCGGAAAACCTCTGGCCGGTGTACAACGAGGAGTACCTCACGCACGGCGCCGACTGCATCCGGCTCGACCGCATCGAGCGTCACCGCCTGAACTTCAAGAGCATCAAGGAGCGCGGCTGGCCCGAGCCGAAGAATCTGCCGGAGCTGATCGAGATGACGCAAAAGCTGCAGGGCGAGGCGTCGAAGTTCTGGATCGAGTTCTACGGCAACCAGCCGAACTGCTGGGGCATCTTCCTCTGGAACCTCGCCGACAGCTGGCCGCAGATGTCCGACGCGTACATCGCGTATCCATACGACGTGAAGAGCAGCCTCAAGGATGTGGCGGACGGCTACGCGGCGCTGAACCGCTAAACAAAGAGACCAGACGAGAAACCACGAAACACACGAAACACACGAAAGCTGAGAATCCCGGCTTTCGTGTATTTCGTGGTGGTTCTCCCCGGCTAGGCCTTTTCGACCTTCGGGTTGTCGACTGCCCGTGCTTCATGCCGATTTCACGGCGTCTTCATCCTCGCTTCACTTGGATGGGGTAGGCTGCCAGGGAGTTGATCTTTTCGGCCCCCAATACCTCATCACCCGCAGTGAGCTCTGCCCCAAGCAGCTTGCGGGGAAGTCTCAGCGGCATGAACCTGCGCGCGGTTGCGGTCGGACTGCTCGCCGCGGTCGCGGGTGGCGTGGCGCTGGCGATGTTTCCGCAATTGAAATTCGACGTGTTTGCACGCGGCGCGGCGCGGCTGGTGGGAGTCCTCAGCGGCAGCGCCGTCAGCGCGGTTGACGACGGATGGCTGGTCGATGCGGCGGGGCGGCCTTTGCTGGTGTCGGTGGCGTGCAGCGCCACGGATTACTTTCTCCTCGTCACGGCGCTGCTGGGCGGGCGATTTGCGGCGCAAGGGCGAGGAGTCGTCCGCGCGGTGGCCGGCGGGTGCGTGATGGCGGTGCCAGTGACGATCTTCATCAACGCCCTCCGCATTCTCGGCGTGGCGCAGGCGCATCGGTGGATCATCCCCCGGTTCCCCCCGTCGTATGGTCCCTTCCTGCACATGCTGGCGGGGGCGGCAGTGTTTTTGCCGGCGTTGATCGGACTCAGCGTTTGCCTCGAGCTTTATGGACGTACCCGTGTCACTTCGCGCTCCTGAACCGGAGCCTTCGGCCCCCTTGGTTCCGCCGGTCCTGCTGGGGTCGGGGGCATTCGTTTGGCTTTGGACCCTGCCGATCGGGATCTTGTCGTTCCTAAATCTGCAGGCCTATCGGCTCGTCGAAGGAAACATGAACGAGACGCAGCACGCGGGCGCGCGTCGACTCGGCTGGGTTTGTCTTCTCAATCTCGCCGCGGGACTGGCGATGTTCGTTATCGCCAAAGGACGGGAATTGCGGACGAACCGGCCGGCCGGCGGCCTGCATCCGGGATGGGGGCTGGCGCCGATTGGCATCCAAGCGGCCTTCTTGTGGTTCGCGGTCAGCCAGACGGACGTGGTGCTGCCGGCCAGTGTGATGAGATGGATTTATCCGCCGGAGCGCTATCTCTACAACCAGTTCGCCTTCGCGATGCTGCCGCTGTTCCTCGGAATCATGCGGCTGGCGAGCGGCTGGCGCGTCCGGCGCGTGGGGGTCGCGTTGGCAACCAGCCTGGGGATCGCGGTGCTCGCGCCGGTCTTGCTCGTGGCCTTGGCGCGACTTTTGGATTTTTTCCGAGGCCGCCCCTTTCCCGGCATCGTCCTCGCCCTGGCGGTTGTGCTGCTGGGCATCGCGATGTTTGTCGGGCTCGTGCGGGCGTTGCTGCTCGGCGTGCACCAGTTGACCAAATGGCGGCACGGCGAGCGCATTGCGATTGCGGTGTTCGCGCTGGTCTTGCCGTTGGGCGGCCTGGCGCTCAATCGGACGATTCCGTTCCCGGTCGATTTCCAAGCGTGGGAAGTTTACGCGCTCGTCGTCACCAATGCCGCCATCCTCCTCCTGGCGTCGTGGCGCCACGCGCAATGGCCCCGGCTCAGTTTTTACCTGCTCTGCGCCACGTTACCTTTTTCGCTGTATTTCTTCATCGTTTTCCTGCCGTTCACGCCGCTCTCGATCCTGGCGATCCTGGCGCTGGGCACGGGGTTCCTCGTGCTGGCCCCGACGCTGCTCTTCACGCTGCACCTTTACTTGCTCAACCAAGCCCGGCGGAGCCCCTTGGTCGGCTCAGGCCGGAAGCTGGTCCTGGCCGGGATCGGCTGCTTCCTGCTGTTGCCCGCGTTTTTTACGGTGCGAGGGCTGGCGGACAAGGCCGCGCTGAACGCGGCGCTGGACTACGTTTATACGCCCGCCATCCGCAGTGGGGACGTCCCATGTCGCATCAACCAGGTGAATTTGCGCCGCGCGCTGGCCAGCCACCGCAATTACAAGAACGGCATCTATTACCCGTTGTTGTCGGATTACTACAGCTGGCTGGTATTCGACAACCTGGTGCTCCCAGACGACAAGCTCGCGCGGCTGGAGGAGATTTTCATCGGGGCGCCCGGCTCGAGGGAAAGCCACGATCCCGTTCGCCACCGGCGTGCGACATGGTCCCGCGGGACCGTGCGCGACCGCGCCCTGATGCCTCGCGCCGCACCGCCGCCCCTGACGGTCGAAGTGAGCGCAGCGGAGATGCGGACGCGGCCGGCGGGGGAGCAGGCGACTGTCGCGACGTTGACGCTGCAATTGAAAAATACGGGGACGGCCCCGGCGGAGTTTGCGCAGGCGTTCCACTTGCCTGCCGGCGTGCTCGCGAGCGGCTTCCGGCTCTACCTCAACAACGTGGCGGTGCCGGGCCGCATCGTGGAAAAGAAAACGGCGCTGTGGGTGTACACGATGATCCGCGACACCGAGCGCCGCGATCCCGGCCTGCTGTTTTACGACGGGCCCGGCCAGCTCCAGCTGCGCGTCTTTCCCGTCAATTCAACCATCCCGAGCCGCGTGGAAATCGACTTTTTGGTCCCGGCGACCGTGAATTCGTCGGCGCTGCCCGCGAACGGGGGCGACGTTGGTGCCATCCTCGCCCAGTTGGACGGGTTCGTGTCACCGCAGCCCGTGGACACGGATCGAGGGACCGTGGTGATCGGCAGCTTGAATTTCCGGAAGCTGCCGGCTGTCGACCGGGAAGCGTATCTGCACGTCATCGTCGACCGCTCGGCCGACAACGGCTTCGTGGGCGATATCGCAACGGCGCTGGAGCAACTGCAGCGAAAGTTTCCGGCGGCCCGGAGCGCCCGCGTCACCCTGGCGAATTATCGGGTCGCCGACCTCGCGGGCCGGCGAACGCCGCTCGCGGATTTCAAACCGCCCACGGAAGCCGACCTCGACGCCGTGCTGCCCCGCGACGGCGGCCTCGACCTCGACCTCGCGGTGGCGCGTGCCATCCGCCAGCACCGGGACCTCGATCTCGATGGCGCGGGGCAAACGGGCGGTCCGCCGCCGACCCCGATATTTGTGGTCCTGAGCCGGAACCCGAACCTGCGCGCGGATCCGCTGGCTTTCACGAGGAGATGGGACGACGTGCTGCCGGCGCTGGAAATCCATCACTTCCACGACGGCCGGGTCGACGCGTGGCAAGGTCTCGGGGCTGCTCCGACTCGCCCGGTACTGCGGCTGGGAAACTCCATTCGACCCTTGGTGTCGGATGCCGTCACACGTTTCCAGCCAGCAGCCCGGGACGCACGACTGGAATATTGGTCCCCCGCCGACTCAAACTGGGAACCATTACCCGAGGTCGTGAGACGTGAGAATTCGCGCGCGTGGCTGGAAGGGATGGCACTGCAACTGCGCGAGCAGGACTTCGCGCGTTCGCCAGGAGACGCCGGGGTGGATTTGAAATCCCTGGTGGGAGCGAGTCGGGCAAGCGGGATACTGCTGCCCGTCACAAGCTACATCGTGGTCGAGAATGAGGCCCAACGACGCATGCTCGACGTCAGCGAGAGCCGGAAGCTGGGGCAAAATGCCGCCTTGGACTTTCTCGAAACACCGGCACCGCCCGCGGTCTTCATTGCGGTTGCCTTTGGGCTCTGGCTGGGCTTCCGGCGATGGTGCCGTCAGCGAGCGACGGCCAGTGCGCCGACGTGAAGCTGAGTCGCGCTGGGTACGCGGCGTTGAACCGGTAGGAAAAATAACCACGAAAGACACGAAACACACGAAATCCAAACGTCCGGATTTCGTGTGTTTCGTGTTTTTCGTGGTTCCCCTTCCGGTAGGAGCCGCGGCGCGCGGAGACTGCCGCTGACGGAGGATTTAGCGCATTGAGGGCAATGCGCTCACTTCTTTCCGCCCTTCTGATTTTTCGGGCTACTGGCGGGCGGATTTTCGGTTTTCGGCGTCTCGCCCTTCGGAGTCGCGCTCTTCTCACCGTTGGTGTTCACGCCCTCGTTCTTCGCATCGTCGGGCTTCGGGGCTTCAATCTTCGGATTGTCGATGCCAAGGGCGTTGGCAAGGTCGGTCAGATGTTCCTGTTCCTGCACGACGATTTCTCGCAGCACTTCGCTCAGCGCAAATTCGCCCATCGCCTCGGCCTGCTGGATGCGCTGCCGGTACTGCACCAGGGTGGTCCGCTCGTTGTCCATGTCGAAGTGGAGCATGTCTTCCGCCTTGTCGGAGACTTTGACGGGCTTGGGCTCCGTCACGGGCTTGCCATTCAGATAATCGATCTGTTTCGCGACTTTGATCGCGTGATCGAGTTCTTCCTTGGCGTGCTTCTCCAGCTCCTTGGCGATGTGCTGAAACTTGGCGCCCTTGATCGTCTGGCTGTAGACGACGTAGGCGATGATGGCCTGGTATTCGCGGGCCAGGTCCTCGTTCAGCAGCTTGATCATCTCGTCGCGGGTGATGGGATTCATGGGTCGGTGGGTAGGTGAAAGGTCGGTAGGGATGGACAGCACTTTTCCCGACCGGTTCGCGGCGAGGTAGCTGCGAAACGCGAGCGGGCGAACGACCACCGCCACTCGCTCACGCTCGCAGCTACCTGCGGGGATGATTGTCGCCTGACCTCAGGCCGACGCGGAGATGTCCTTCAAGTCCGCGCGGGCGACCTCGTAGGTGGTGGCGTAGGCGAGGGCGCGGGGGTCGGGGGTCTTGCCCCAACGCGCGCACGCGGCGCGATAGAGCTCGGGCCACCAGTTGCGGTGGGCGGTGAGACCAGAGGCTTTGTAGGCTTTCCAGTCGATCAGGATCTTCGACCAGTGCTTGTCGCCGTAGGCGACGGCGTCCTGCGCGGACTTGAACGTGCTCACGTACCAGTCCCGCCCGATGCGCGCGTGCAGCACTTCATCGGCCCAGTCGAAATCCTGGCCCAGCGCGGAAAACTCGTCGCCGGAGTCACGTCCCACTTCCCATTCATAGCGCTTGCCGGTCTTGGACATCAGCCCCTGCTCGATGAAGTACAGGACGGCGTGCCGCTCCCGCGGGCCCAGCTGCGTGTTGAGCGCGAGCGACCACGTGAAGTTCACCGGCACCAGCTTGCTCCAGTCCAGCCCGAGCCGTGTAAAGCCGACTTCGCCGATGATGGCGTGGCGCGCCTCGTCCCAGAGCTGCCGCGTCATGTCGAGGTAGTAGCCCCAGGGCTTGCCCGGCGTTTCGCGGATGATCGATGCCATCATCTCCGGGACGTCGATCTCCCGGAGGCGCTTGTAGAGCATCATCAGCGTCTTGTCCTGGGCGGAAAAATTCTCGTCGTACAGGAACACCTCGGCGTGGACGCCCATGTTGTAGGGATCGGGGAACCGCTCGTCGCGCCGCGGCCTCGGGTCGTAGACAAACGGCTGGGCCGAATGCATCCGCGCCGGCGGGGCGCTCGGCGCCTTGGCCCCGTCGAGCCCGCCGGCCGCGGCCAGCAATTCGCCGAGGCGCGCGACCCACGGCGCATGCTCCGCGCGGTGGGCGGCGGTCGCGAGGGAGTTCACCGCCTGGCGGCCAAACACGAGCATGTCGTCCGTTTCCAACGCAGCGAACCGGCAGACCCGCACGCTCGGGCTGTCGGTCAGCAGGTTCGTGTCCTGCGGGTAGCGGCCCAATGCGGCGGCCAGCGCGGGCAGGGCCGCTTCGTACAGGCCGAGGACCAGCGCCTCGGTGCCGGGCGCGGCGCGGATCTCATCGAAGAAAATCTCCAGCGCCGGATCCGGCACGATGTCGAGCCCGAGCGGCGGCTCGCGCATTTCGCCGACGCGCTTTGCGAACGCCGCAACGTGTTCCGCCGCGTAGTAGGCGTGCAGGCTGTACGCCATTTTCAGCTCGTAGATCGGCTCGGCCGTCAGCCGCGCGATCCAGATCTCATGCAGCCGCTTGAACGCGTAGTGGAACCGTTTCAGGCGCGCGACGCAGCGGTCGATGCCCATGCCGGGGGACATGGCGGCCTCGATCGAGCAGAGGCCGGCCACCGGCGGAAGATTGCGATAAGAGCGATAGGATCCCGGGGCGGGTGCGACGGCTTTCATGCCGCAACTGATAACCGGCGACGCGACAAAATCGAGCACGAGCGCGGTCGCCTGCCCGCCGCCGGCGATCAGGATGCCGACGCGGCCACGTTTCGCTCAATCAGCCGCCGGACTTCACCCAAAGTGCGGACTTTGCGGAGGTCTTCATCCGGAATGGAGAGCGGGAAAACATCGTCCAAGCGCATCATGATTTCCATGAGCGTGAGGGAATCGAGCCCGAGGTGTTCGACGAGGAGGACATCCTCATTGGGCCCGCGGAGCCGTTCCCTCAGATCGGCCGACACGTACCGCTCGAGCACGCCGTTGACGATCGTGCGCAGGTCTTCGGCGCGGTGGGTCTGCCGAAACTGGCGGGCGGCCTCGTAAGTGGAAGGCGGGCAATGCTTGAGCGCCTCATGGAGGCGGTCTTCCTCGTGCGCCGACGCGGCGGGCACAGGCGAGGGGCTTTCCAGTTTGAGGCTCGCAGGGTGACTCATGGTGCGTTCCGACGGGGAGGAAGTTCGGCTAACCGCTATGACAAGGCGGAGGGGAAAACCCGCCATCGGCGCGGGTGAATCCCGCGCCTTGGATCAGCCGCCCTGACGTAAAGTTCCGGTAAAGCGCGACGCGCGGCGCGTCCTAGTTTTTTGCAATGGTCAGGTTGTTCAGGACCAGCTTCCGGGTCTCGACGCTGCTGGCGTTTTTCAAGGCCACGGCAAGCGGGATGCCGCCGGAGCAAATTTTCTGCGCGGTCACGAGGGAGTCGATCGTGGCGGTCTGGTGTGGCGCGAGGATCACGCGATCGGGATCGCGGGTGAAAGCGCCGAGGGCCGAGTCGACGCGCACGATTTCAACCTCCAGCGTTTCCGCGGAACGGTTTTCCAATTCCAGCCGCAGCATCGTGGCGCGCGCGGTTTCCGGCGGCTGCCGGTCCGCCCAGCGGTCGGCCGCCTCGCGGGCCGTCGGCGGGCTGTGGCGCGGGAGGATGGCAAAACGCTGCGACAGCACGGCTTCAACGCCCAGTTTGCCGCCAAAAAACTCGCCTTCCGCGCGCTTCTGGACCGGGCGCTGGAACAGCGCGAACCGGCCGCTGGCGTCGGGAAAAACCCGCGGCGTCCCCGCGGCGGCGTCGAACAGCATGAGGACGAACACCGGCAGAATGAGCACGACCGCCAATAACGCGCCGGCCACGAGGCCGCGCGGCCAGGAATCAGCGGGGGGTTTCATCGTGAGTGAAATGACGCTTTGGCTTTCAGGCGGTTGCAAAGAATCTTCCGCCCCCATCCGACAGGGCCAACCGGCCCTAAACCGGTGGGACATTCTTTCCCATTGACCCGTCCCGGGCCTGCGGCTGAGTGCTAGCCCCATGGTGCCGAGCGTTTTGATCGTGGATGACGAGAAGCACACGCGCGAAGGGCTGCAGCAGGCCCTCGCTGAGAATTATGACGTCTCGCTCGCGGCCAACGCCGAGGAGGCGTTCAACCTGATGGAGGCGCAGCCGTTCGACGTGATCGTCACCGACCTGCGCATGCCGGGCAAATCGGGGCTCAAGGTCATCGACAAGGCGCTCGCGCTGCCCAACCGGCCCGCGGTGCTGATGATGACGGCGTACGGCAACATCGAGACGGCGGTCGAGGCGATGAAGCGCGGCGCAGTGGATTTCCTGACGAAGCCGGTGAACATCGAGCGCCTCGAGGTCCTGCTGCAGCGCGCGCTAAAAACGAAGACGCTCGAGGTCGAGGTGAAGCAGCTGCACGAGCGCCTCGACGAGAAGTACAATTTCGAGGGCATCCTCGGCAATTCCCCCAAGCTCAAGGAGGTCATCGACCGCGTGAAGCTCGTGGCACCGTCGCGGGCCACGATCCTGATCGAGGGCGAGTCGGGCACGGGCAAGGAGCTGATCGCGCAGGCGCTGCACCAGGCCAGTCCGCGCGCGCGGGGGCCGTTCATCGCGGTGCACTGCGCGGCGCTGTCGGAAAGCCTGCTCGAGAGCGAAATCTTCGGCCATGAGCGCGGCGCGTTCACCGGCGCGACCGAGCGGCGCATCGGGCGGTTTGAGGCGGCGGATGGCGGGACGCTGTTCCTCGACGAGATCGGCGAGATCTCGGCGTCGACGCAGGTGAAGCTGCTGCGCTTCCTCGAGACAAAGAGCATCGAGCGGGTGGGCGGATCGAAGCCGATCGAGCTCGACGTGCGGCTCGTCGCGGCGACCAACCGCAACCTCGAGCAGCTGGTGCGGGAGGGGAAATTCCGCGAGGACCTGTTTTTCCGGCTCAACGTCGTGCGCATCTACCTCCCGCCGCTGCGCGAGCGCGCGGAGGACATTCCCCTGTTGCTGGCGCATTACCTCAAGGTTTTCAGCGACGAGAACAAGCTGCCGCCGCTCACGCTCGAGCCGGGTGCGCTCGCAACGCTGCAGGGCTACACCTGGCCGGGAAACATCCGCGAGCTGCGCAACTTTGCGGAAAACGCCGTGGTGCTGCACCACGGCGGCACGCTCAGCGAGTACGACCTGGATCCAAAATACCGGGCTGCTCCCTCGACCGCGGGACCCGGCGGCGCCCCGGGCACGGCGGCGGCGCCGGCGGCGAACCCACTGTCGGTTGAGGAAAACGAGCGCCGCCTGTTGCGCGAGGCGCTGATCAAGGCGCGGGGCAACCGCACCCGCGCGGCGGACCTCATGGGCATCAGCCGCCGCACGCTGCACCGGAAGCTGGCGCAGTGGCCCGAGCTGGACGTGACGGACAAATGAGCCGTCCCAAGAGCGCCCAGGAGTTGATCCACTGGCTCGAGGAGGGCGCTGGCGCGCGTGGAGTAACCATTGCCGCGGTGCTGGCGGTCACGGTCGCGCTGTCGTTGCGCGTGGCGTGGGTGCAGTTTCACGGGCCGGCGACCGAGTCGACGCTCGTGCAGGCCGATGTCGGCCGGCAGCTGGCGCGGGGGCAGGGGTTCACGACGCTCGTCAACTATCCGCAGACCGCCGCGGTGCTCGCGGCGCACGGCGTGCGGTTTAACCCGGTCCAACCCTACCCGGAGCTGCACCACGCGCCGCTGTATTCGATGGTGATTGCCGCGGCTTTGCGCGTCCTGCCGGCATCGACGCGCGAGTCGCTCTTCGCCAACCCCGCGCTGCCGCCCGGCGGGGGATTTCCCGCGGATTATTTCCTGCTCGGTTTGAACCTGGTGTTGTTCTGGGTGGCGGCGGGGTTGACGTTCCTCCTGGGCCGCCGGCTTTTTGACGCGCGCACAGGAGCGCTGGCGGCGGGGGCGCTCATCGTGTCGGTCACCGCGTGGCAGCAAACGGTCGCGGTGAACGGCACGCCATTGCTGATGGTGCTTGGGCTGGCCGTTTTTTGGCTGCTGGCGCGGGTTGACCCC
>JADMIO010826355.1_pt1 | contig 66315 bp, 61 predicted proteins | sample 8958161 | NCBI WGS metagenome assembly JADMIO01 (sample SAMN16585339, study PRJNA669376) | soil metagenome | isolation source: Crop rotation soil | place: USA: Cullars Rotation, Alabama | collected 2011 | reverse complement strand
CGCGACAACTTGTCCACGTGGAATTCTAAGCTTAGGATCCCAATGTGCTGGAAAGTCTATCCTGGCGCGCGGAATTTCCGAGAATTGGCGTGCGGATTTGACCTGAAGGCGATCTGCCGTAGAATAACGCTCAATGTTCAACGCCAGCGCGATCGCCCCGAGCATTATTACCCCACGACAACGCGGGTAGGGCCGATCGTTTGGATTGATGAAGTTCAAAGCCCTGCCCGACCGGCAGGGTTTTTTCGTTTCACGGGAACCGCCCATGAGCAACGCATCAGGCACACGCCGCATCGAGATCTACGACACCACCCTTCGCGACGGCACGCAGGGCGAGGGGTTCAACCTCTCGCTCCAGGACAAGCTTCAAATTGCCCAGAAGCTCGACGAACTTGGCGTGGATTACATCGAGGGCGGCTTCCCCCTGTCGAACCCGAAAGACGCCGCCTTCTTCCGCGACGTGCGCGACATGAAGCTCAAGCACGCGAAGGTGAGCGCATTCGGCATGACTCGCCGGCGAGGCGTCGAGGCGAAGGACGATGCGGGCATGAAAGCGCTGCTCGAAGCGCAAACCCCGGTCATCACTTTCGTCGGCAAGACCAGCGAGTACCAGGTGAAAAACGTCATGTCGGTCACGCTGGAAGAGAATCTCAAAATGATCGGCGACTCCGTCCGCCTGATGCGCGACGCCGGCCGGCAGGTGGTCTATGACGCCGAGCATTTCTTCGATGGATTCAAACTCAACGCCGACTATGCCATCAAGACATTGCAGGCGGCGCAGGAGGCGGGCGCTTCGGTGCTCGCGCTATGCGATACCAATGGCGGTTCGCTGCCGGAGTTCGTCGAAGAGGTCGTGCAGCGGGTCAGGAAAGAGACCAGCGTCATCGTCGGCATCCACACGCACAACGACGGCGGCCTCGCTGTCGCCAACGCGCTCGCGGCCATCCGCGCGGGCTCGGATCACGCGCAGGGCACCATCAACGGCGTCGGTGAGCGCTGCGGCAACATGGATCTGACCACGCTCATCGCGAATCTTCAGCTTAAGTACAAGCTCGATTGCCTCCGTCCCGGCACGCTCAAGCACCTCACCGAAACCAGCCGCTACGTTTACGAGACGGCCAATTACAACCTCGTCTCCGGCCAGCCCTACGTCGGCACCAGCGCCTTCGCGCACAAGGGCGGCATGCACGTGCACGCGGTGCAGAAGGATGCGAGCACATACGAGCACGTCCTGCCGGAGGATGTCGGCAACACGCGGAAAATTCTCGTCAGTGAGCTCTCGGGAGCGAGCAACATCGCCGCCAAGGCTGGAAAAAAGTTCGACATCGAGAACGACAAGGCGGTCCTTCGGCGCGTTCTGGAAAAAGTGCAGGACCTGGAGAACGCCGGCTACCAATTCGAAGCCGCCGAGGCCAGCTTCGAGCTTCTCCTCCGTAAAGAAATCGGCCGGCATCGCGAGTTCTTCAAGCTGGATCATTACCGCGTCATCGTGCTGAAGGTGCAGGGTAGCGAGCCGATCGCCGAGGCGACGGTGAAGGTACACGTCGGCGATCGCGCCGAGCACTGTGTCGCCGAGGGCGACGGGCCGGTGAACGCCCTCGACGCGGCGCTGCGCCGCGCACTCTCGCCCCACTTCCCGGCGATCGCGCAGGTCCACCTGACGGATTACAAAGTCCGAGTGATCAATTCCAAGGACGAAACCGCCGCGAGCGTGCGCGTCGTCATTGAGTGCAAGCGCGACCGTGAAGGAGCTGGCGGCGAAGGCACGCGCGAAATCTTCGGCACCATCGGCGTCAACACCAACATCATCGACGCGTCCTGGCAGGCGCTGGTGGACGCATATGAGTATCATTTGATTCAAGTGGAGGAGGCCAAGCAATGAAACTGGCGGAGGCCCTGATCCTGCGTGGTGACCAGCAGAAGAAACTCGCTTCGCTGCGCGAGCGTGTCACTCAGTACGCGACAGTGCAGAAAGGCGATAAGCCCCATGAGGACCCGAGCAAGCTGCTTCGCGAGGCGATGGGCGTGATCGATGAACTGGAAAATCTCGTCTTCCGAATCAACCTGTCGAATCTGAAGCATAAGCTGAAGGACGGCCGCACGCTCACCGAGGTGTTGGCGCGTCGCGACAGGCTGGTGCAGCAGCACAGCCTGCTCACCGCAGCCATCACCGGAAGCACCAAGACGCCCGAGCGGTACGGCATGAGCGAAATCAAATGGGTAGCCGTGATGGACGTGTCCAAGCTCCAGAAGCAGGCGGACGACGTCGCGAAGAAGATCCGGGAGATGAACGTTCAGATTCAGGAGGCGAACTGGCGTTTTGACGTCAGTGAATGACCGACGGGCCGACCTCGAGCGAGGCTCCGGGCGAGCGTGCGACCCCGCGACGGCACAGGGGGTTGAAAATATACTGGGCCGTTTGGCAGCACGAAGGGCAGTGCAAACGCGGTTCGATCCGCACGCACAACTTCGCCCAGCATCGTGCACTGTTTATGCCGCACCGTTGATCGTGCACTACCGCACGCTGACGGGGCCTCGCTTGTGCTCGACCCTGTCGCTAACCTTGAAGGATAGAAAGATTGCCTCACAATGCCTGACGCTGTGGCCTCTCTCGAAGAAATCCCCCCCGAAAAATTCCCCCGCCACATCGCGGTCATCATGGACGGCAACGGCCGGTGGGCGGTGCAACGCGGGCTCGAGCGAATTCGCGGGCACCAGGAAGGCGCGCGGACCGTCCGCGACATCGTCACCGAGTGCGCCCGCCTGCGCAAGCATCATGGCGGGCCGGATGTGTTGACGCTGTATTCGTTCTCCATCGAAAACTGGAAGCGGCCGATCGACGAAGTCACCTTCCTCATGGCGATGTACATCGAGTACCTCCAGAAGGAACGGCCGACGATGATGGAGAACAACATCCGCTTCCGGCAGATCGGGCGCCTCGACAACCTGCCAGATCCGGTGCTCGAAGAAGTCAATCGCACGCTGGACCTCACGAAAGACAACGACGGCCTGACGCTGGTGCTGGCGCTCAACTATGGCAGCCGATCCGAGATTACCGATGCGGTCCGCGAGATCGCGCGCAAGGCGCGCGACAAGGAGATTCGTCCGGAAGAGATCGACGAGCAGATGATTTCCGATCACCTCTACACGGCAGGCATGCCCGATCCGGACCTGCTGATTCGCACGGCGGGCGAGATGCGCGTCAGCAATTATCTCCTCTGGCAGATCAGCTACGCGGAGTTGTTCGTGAGCAACGTCCTGTGGCCGGATTTTGGGGTGAACGATCTTCACGAGGCGATCTGCGCGTTCTCGCAGCGTAATCGCCGTTTCGGGGCGCTGGATCACACCAACACATTGCGCTAGTCATCAGTCGGGCTGCGTCGAACAAACCGCGCCAGGCCGCATTCGGGACAGCGCTGCGGGCTGCCGCTGAGGTTGTAGCCGCAGCGCGGGCAGAGCAGGTGCAGATCGCGCGGGCGTTGCTGCTCATTCCAGCGCGTCAACAGGTGAAAGGCGCCCATCGCGATCAGCCCGGTCGCGATTGCCGTCACCACGCCGCCGGGGTCATTGCGTTTGGGGAACAGGCGCACCGCAACAACGATTCCGATGAGCAAGACCGCGTAGAACGGCAGCGTCACGCGCAGCCATGTCAGTCGATTGAACCGCGCCAGCGTCACGCCGCCGCCCAAGCGAAGGCTCAGATGTCGCCATTCGCGCTCGCGCTGGCGTAGCTGTTTGAATCGTCGTGCGACCCGGCGATATCGTCTTCGAACGATCCACGCCACATACGCGACCGCCGCCAGGATCGGCACGAGCCACAGCTCCATCGGCCAGCCGAGCATTGCGTGCATTTTCTCGATGAAGATCGACGACAGGAGCGCGAGGATAATCGGCGCCGCAATGTGCCAGTGGGTCGCCTCGTCCTTCAGCGCGTGCCGGAGAATGAACGTGAATCGAAAGAAGCGATAACGCCGCCGCCGCCGAGGGTCGCCGGATGATTTGCGTCGCTTCTTCATGAGCGATCCGTCCGGCGTGACAGCATACCGTTGCGGGCGTCTTGCCAACGGCGGGCGCTTCGCGCAAAGTGCCGCCGCCGAATGGAAACCGCTCTTCGCAATCGTCTCACGTACGGACCCCTCATGCTCGCGGGGCTGTTTCTCCTGTTGTGGATCGACGAATCCGCGCAGCGCTGGACGCGGCATTGGATGGAGACGCGCTACGCCGTCCGCGGCGGCGTGGGTGGGATCGGACTGCTCATCGCGGTGGCGCTGGTCAATCCGCTGGCGACGCACGAGATCACCATCCTCTTCACCGCCGAGCGCGTCCGGCCTTACCGGTTCATCTCGGCGGCGGCGTCGCTGCTGATCGCGACACACGCGTTTCTCACGCAGTTCCCGCCCTTTCAGAAGATCGCGGCATCGTCGCTGATGTTCATCATCGTGGCGATCATGCTCACCGCGGCGCTGCGCCGCGCGTGGATGAAGGAGACGCAGGAGGCGATTCTCCGCATGGCGGGCACTGTGCTGGCGACGCTTTATCTCGGCGGGCTCGCGTGGTTCATCATCGCGATTCGCGTCAAGCATTCGCCGGCCGAGGGTGGATTTCACGGAACCACCTGGACGATTCTTTCGATGCTGCTCATGGTGAAATTCACCGACATCGGCGCCTACTTCGGCGGACGCGCATTCGGCAAACACAAGCTCATTCCCTGGCTGAGCCCCGGCAAAACCTGGGAGGGCCTGGGCATCGGGCTGCTGGTCGCGGGGATCGTGGGCGCGATTTGCTCGGGCAACGGCAAATGGCTGCCGCACGTGCCGTGGTGGAAGGGCTTGATCTTCGGCATCGTGATCGGCGGGATCGGCCAGCTCGGGGATCTGCTCGAAAGCCTCATGAAGCGCGACGCCGAGGTGAAGGACTCCGGCCGACTGGTGCCGGGCTTCGGCGGCGTGCTGGACATCATCGACAGCCCGCTGGTCGCCGCGCCGTTTGCGTACTTGCTCTTCAGCCTGTGCTGAGCAACGTCCAAGCGCCTCTGCTGATTTCGGACGATCTGCCCGGGACCCCGGCCCTGAGCGGCCCGTTCGATCTGCCGCGTTCTGCGCCGCCGACGACTCCGGATATGCCTCACCCCCGCCCCGTGCGGCGGCCGGTCTCTAATTGCGCGTCTTTACCCTCGGCCCGGCTGAGATTTGCGATCGGTTTTTTCGCGCTATGTCCATGAAACGCACCAATCGTTCGATCTGCACCATTGAGATGCTGGAGTCACGCCGGATGATGAACGCAACCAGCATGGTGGCGGGGAGTGTGCTGGTGGTCTTGGAGCCCTGGGATGACTCATCCTGGGCATGAGGCGACGACGTAGCGCAACGGACAAGGAGTTTGACGTTTATGCGGCGAGGCCGGTCGGCTGGCGGGATCGCGAGTTGCGCCGGGAAACCTTTGTAATTCCATGTCCCGGCGAGAGTTACTATCGCGGCCGTGACCAACGGGCTGGAGGTCGAATCCGTCTCGACTTTTGGCGCTGCTGCTGCAACAATATCGGACCGGTGGAGGGAAGTCCCGGCTTGGTCCAGGGAAATCACCGGTAGAGAGCCGCAGCGGCTCAAGCATTGTGAACCTCAGCATTAGCGTTGAACAGCCTGACAAGAAACTGGCCCTGTTTGGGTCGGCGGATAAGTACCTGCGCATGATCCGCGATACGTTCGGCGTGCAAGTCGTCAGCCGAAATGATGAACTGAAGCTCTCCGGCGACGCCGAGCAGGTCGCCAAGGCGGCGGCGGTGCTCGATCAGATGCAACGCAAGCTGCGGCGGCAGGATTGGCTATCCCTCGAAGACGTCGGCCAGGCGATCGGACGGGCGGCGGATCAGCAGCGCGAGCGAAGTGCCGACGAAATCGATGTTTACGCCAAGGGACACGCCGTCAAGCCCAAGACCGATGGGCAGAAACGCTACATGGATGCGGTCCTGGCGAGCGACTTGACGCTCTGCATCGGCCCCGCCGGCACCGGAAAGACCTACCTGGCCGTCGCGGCGGCGGCGCACATGCTCAAGCACGGCTTGGCCCGCCGAATTGTCCTCGCCCGCCCGGCGGTCGAGGCAGGGGAGCGGCTGGGCTTTCTGCCCGGCGATCTGCAAGCCAAGGTGAATCCTTACCTTAGGCCGCTGTTCGACGCGCTCCATGACATGATGGACTTCGAGCAGGTCCGCCGGTTCATGACCAATGACGTGATCGAGGTCATCCCCCTGGCGTTCATGCGTGGGCGGACGCTCAATGAAAGCGTCATCATCCTGGACGAGGCCCAGAACACCACCCCTTCTCAGATGCTGATGTTTTTGACTCGCTTGGGCCACGACAGCAAGATGATCGTCACCGGCGACATCAGCCAGGTCGACCTGCCGGAGGAACAGAAGAGCGGATTGGTCGATGCGCTGGAAAAGCTGCGGGGGATCAAAGGGATCGGCATCGTTGAACTGGAGCGCGGCGACATCGTGAGGCACCGGTTGGTGCAGAACATTGTCAACGCGTACGAACGCAAGTGAGTTTTTGGTCCAACAAGAGCGTTTCCCGTCGCGAGGCGATTCGGAAGGATCGGCCCGACAGTACCGCGCGCAAGTGGGAGCAGGTTCGGTCGAAGGGCGTCGTGGTCTCGCTTCAGATCGCGGCGTGCTTCTGGGCGATCGCGACGTCGATCCTGCTGCTGCGGCAGGATGTGGTGCCCTATCGGCCGGGGCAGTATGTGCACCATGACATCATCAGCCGGGTCGACTTTGTCTTCATGGACAAGCAGTTGCTGGCGGATGCGCAGCGGCTGGCGCGGCAGAATGCGCCGCACGTTTACTCGGCGTCGGCGGATGTGTGGAAGCCGCTGGAGGAAAAACTGCTGGCGCTGCCCGCTCGCGTGGCGGCGGTAGCGACGCTGAGCGAGCTGCCCGCCGATCTGCGGAACGTCCTCGACGCCGGCACGTTCACGCGGCTCAAGGAATATCACAACAACGAGAGGATGCGGGCGACGTACAACTCGGCCATCAAGGAGTACGTCGCGTCGCTGAAGAAATTCGACCCCGCCAAGCCGGAGACGGCGCTGATCATCCTCAGCGACGAGGCGCGCATTGCCGAGCGCGATTCCTCGAGCGAGATCAACCTGCATGTCACCGACGACAAGGGGATGCTGAGCACGGCGTCGGTGAAGCCGGAGGTCACTTTTTCGCCGGCGATGCGCGATGATCTGGAGCCGCGGCTCGCCCGCTTGGCGGATGAAAAAGTCGAGTCTGCTCTATCTCCCAAGATCGCGGCATTGACGATCGCGAGCCTCAAACCGAATTTCGGGTTGGATGAAGGCGCCACCGCGGACGAGCAGAACCGCGCGGCGGCGATGGTCAACCTCACCGCGGGGCAGATGAACTATCAGCGCAACCGGCCCCTGGTGCTCAAGGGCGAGATCGACGACCGCCACTGGCAACTCCTCAAGGCCGAGCACGAGGCGTACGTGCAGACGCTGGACAAGAACCGCATCAAGCAGATCTTCGGTCTCGCGACGGTGGTGCTGATCGTGACAGTGGTGCTGGGGACGTACGTCGCGAAGTATCAGAATAAGATCGTGCGCAAGCCGGCTCGGGCGATTGCGATCGTCGCATTGCTGCTGTCGATGTTGCTGGTGGCGCAGCTCGCGGGGATCGGCACGAGCCCGCTCTACGTCTTCGGCGTGGCGCCGACGATTCTCGTCGCGATGATCCTCACGATCGCGTACGACCAGCGCTTCGCCATGGGCATCGCGACGCTGCACGCGGCGCTGGTCGGCGTGGCGCTGGGGCAGGGGCTGGGGTTCTTCGTGATCCTCTTTGCCGGCGTCATGACCTGCTGCTATCTGCTGGACGACATCCGCACGCGCAGCAAGCTGATCGAAGTCGGCGGGGCCGCGGCGCTGGCGATGATGTGCGCGGCGGCGGCGGAAGGGCTCATCCGCATGGATCCGCTGGCGTTCGTCGGGAAGAACTGCCTGTACGTCGGCGCGGCGGGAATCGCGACGGGGTTCGTCGTGCTCGGAATCCTGCCGTTCATCGAGCGCGCGTTCCGCATTACCACGAGCATGACACTGCTCGAGCTGGCGGATGCGAGCCATCCGCTGCTGCGGCGGCTGTCGGTCGAGGCGCCGGGGACGTACAACCACAGCTTGCAGGTGGCGACGATCGCCGAGGGATGCGCCGAGGCGATCAAGGTCAACTCGCTGCTCTGTCGCGTGGCGAGCTACTACCACGACGTCGGCAAGATCAACAAGCCGGACTATTTCTGCGAGAACCAATCGGACGGCGTGAATCGGCACATGAACCTTTCGCCGAGCGTGTCACTGCTGATCATCGTCGGGCACGTGAAGGACGGGGTGGAGCTGGCGAAGGAATACAACCTGCCGACGAGCGTCCTGCCGTTCATCCATCAGCATCACGGGACGACGCTGGTCGAGTTCTTTTATCACCAGGCGTGCAGCAAGCAGGAGCAGTCGGCGGAGGACCAGCCGGAGGTCAGCGAAACCCAGTACCGCTACCCCGGCCCACGTCCGCGGACCAAGGAGATCGCGATCGTGATGATCGCGGATGCCGTCGAGAGCGCCACGCGAGCGATGCAGGAGCCCAACTCGAACCGCATCGAGGCGCTGGTGAAAGACATCGTCATGAAGCGGCTGCTGGACGGGCAGTTCGACGACTGCGATCTGTCGATGCGCGAGCTTCAGCAGATTCAGAAGAGCTGCGTGAAGAGCCTGCTGTCGATCTACCACGGGCGGATCGCGTATCCATCCAGCGCGACGATCCAGAGCGCCCCAAGCGCCGCGCCGGAGCCGCCGGCGGTGCGAACGGCGTGAGCTTCACTGTCGTGATCACCGCACAAACAGGACGGGAGCTGGCTCCATTTCTTCGCAAGAACCTGCGCGCTGCGCACGAGTTGCTCGCCTCTCGCAATCGAGCCGCCGCTGGCTTGCCCCTTCGCGGAATCTCCGTCGCTCTGGTGAATAATTCACGCATGAGCGCCCTTCACGAGCGGTTCATGAACGTCAAGGGACCGACCGACGTGCTCACCTTCCCGATTGACACAAACGAGTTGGGGAAAGTCACATCCGGCGAGGTGATTATCTGCGTCCCGCAGGCGCGTCGAGCGGCGAAGGAGCGTAAAATCCCGATGAAGCTGGAGGTGCTGCTCTACGCGATCCACGGCATGTTGCACTTGCTCGGATACGACGATAGAACCGCCCGCGACTTTCACGCCATGCACTCCCTGGAAGATCAGATTCTCCAACGACTGGGGTTCGAGCCGGTGTTCGCGCGGGGGACGCGATGAGCATCTACCTGATCATCGCGGCGACGGGCGTGGCGGCGCTGATGTCGCTTTGCTTTTCGACGCTGACGTATTCACTCCGCGATTTCTCGCGCGCCAAGCTGGCGGTTGCACTGGAGAAGCGCGGGAAGAGCGAATACCTCGAGCCGACCGTCGAGCACGCCAGCGATCTGATCTTCGTCACCGCCGTCGGGCGGCTGATCTCGAATATTCTCATCCTGATCGGCGTGCTGCGGCTGCTGCACGACGCGGAGCTGAGCCTGGGGATGCAGTACCTGCTGGCGGTGCTGATCACCGGGGTGATTCACCTGTTCTTCTCGGTCGCGCTCCCGCACGCCGGGTCACGCCACGCGGCGGAGCCGGTCATCGCGGCGAGCATTCGGTTCCTCCACGGGCTGCGGCTGGTGATGCTGCCGGTCACGACGCTGATGCACGCAACCGATTCGATCGTCGCCCGCGCCACGACGGCGCATGCCACGCCGACCGAGGCATCCGACAAGATCGAGCACGACATCGAGCAGGAGATCCTGTCGGCGGTCGAAGAGGGTGAGAAGGAAGGCGTCGTCGACGAGGAAGAGCGGCAGATGATCGAGCGCGTGATCGCGTTCCACGACACGCAAGTCGGCCAGATCATGACGCCCAGGCCGGAGATTTTTGCGCTGGAGATCGGGAGCACGCTTGAGACGGTGAAGGCGCGGATCGCCGAGAGCGGGCATTCGCGCATTCCAGTTTACCAGGGGAAGGTCGATCAGATCGTCGGCATCCTGTACGCGCGCGACCTGCTCAAGCTCCTCGGCCTGCCGCCGGAGAAGATCAACATCCGCGAGTCGATGCGTCCGGCGTTTTTCGTCCCGGAGACCAAGCCCCTGCGCGATCTGCTGCACGATTTCCGCCGGCAGAAGGTGCACATCGCGATCGTGAGCGATGAGTACGGCGGGGTCGCGGGGCTGGTAACGATCGAGGACATCTTTGAGGAACTGGTCGGCGACATCAGCGACGAGCACGAGCCCGCCGAACCGGCGATGATCAATCGGCTGGATGCGCTGACGTCGGATGTGGATGCGCGGGTGTACATCGACGAATTGAACCGCGTGCTCGGCTTGAGCCTGCCGGAAGATGCGGGATATGAAACGCTTGGAGGGTTTATCAGCACGCAACTGGGGAAGATCCCGCCGAGGGGAACGACGTTCGAGCACGCGGGGGCGAAATTCACCATCCTGGATGCCGAGCCGCAGAAGGTGAATCGCGTCAAAATCGAGTTGGCGCCGGTTCCCGTCAGCGAAGCCACGTCCGAAGCACCGACGGTCGGGTAAGATGTAGCCGTCTTTTGCGAGGGCCCGGGCCGCGTGCGGATTTTGTGGGTCAAGACGGAGATTCTGCATCCGCTCGACAAGGGCGGGCGGATTCGCACGTACCAAATGCTTCGGCTGATTGCGCGCGAGCATCATGTCACGTATGTCGCGCTGGATGATGGGACGGATTCGCCCGAAGCCATCGAGCAGGCCAAGGAATATTGTCACGAGCTGGTCCGCGTGCCGTTCAAGGCACCGTCGCGATTGTCACGCGGGTTTTACTTGGCGCTGGTGCGCAACTTCTTCTCGCGATTGCCGTACGCCGTGCAGCGCTGGGTGTCGGCCGACGCGCGGGCGGAGGTGAAACGGCTGGCGGAATCGGGGGAGTTCGACGTCGTCGTCTGTGATTTTCTCGCGTCAACCCTGAACATTCCGACCGATCTGCCCTGCATGACGCTGCTCTTCCAGCACAACGTCGAGGCCGTCATATGGCGGCGGCATGCGGAGGTGGCGCGAAGCTTTGCGGCGCGGGCGTTCATGCGGCGGCAATGGGAGAAAATGTTCGCGTTCGAGCGCGCTGAATGCTCGCGATATGACGTCGTCGTCGCGGTTTCGGAAGAAGAGCGCGAGATCATGCAGCGCGATTACGGCGCCAAGCACGTCGAGGCGGTGCCGCTGGGAGTCGATACGGATTACTACTCGCCGCGGGGGCTCGAGACGCAGAATACCTTCGAGCTGGTCTTCACGGGATCGATGGACTGGCTGGCGAACGATGATGGGATTCGCTGGTTCATTGAAACAATTCTCCCGAGAATCCGCGCGGAGATCCCGCAGGCGACGTTCACCGTCGCCGGGCGGATGCCGTCGCCGGGGTTGTTGGCGCTGGCGGCGCGATCGCGGGGCGTGACCATCGCCGGCCGGGTGCCCGACATGCGGCCGTTCATGGAGCGAGCCGGCGTGTACGTCGTGCCGCTGCGGGTGGGCGGTGGGACGCGCATCAAGATCTACGAGGCGATGGCGATGGGCGTGCCGATCGTGTCGACGACAGTGGGCGCGGAGGGACTGCCGGTGATTGATGGGGAGGAATTGCTCATCGCGGATTCGCCGGATGAATTCGCGGCGGCGGTCGTGCGGTTGATCAGGGATCGAGCATTCGCGCAGTCGCTCGCGAATCGGGGACAGCAACGAGTCTGCCGGGAATTCAGTTGGCAGCGCGCGGCGGATCGGTTCGTCGAGATTTGTGAAGAGGCACGGCATCGGCGCGGCGCCCCTGATCGTGGCTTGGGCGTCCCGCCCGAGCACTCGCGGCGGCCAGCCGCTAGCGCGGCGAACGCTCGGGCGGGACGCCCAAGCCACCTTTCGTCATGACAACGCAGATCAGCATCTTCGGCCTCGGCTACGTCGGCTGCGTCTCGGCGGCGTGCTTCGCGCGGATGGGGCATCATGTCATTGGCGTCGATGTCAACGCGGACAAGGTCCGCATGATCAACGATGGCCGCAGCACGATCGTCGAAGAGGGAATCGCCGGGCTGGTCGCAGAGGTCGTATCGGCGGGACGGTTGAAGGCGACAACCAGCGCGGCGGAAGCGATCGCGGCGTCGGACATCTGCTTCATCTGCGTCGGCACGCCGAGCCAACCGAATGGCAGCATCAATCTCAATCACGTCGAGCGCGTCTGCGCCGAGATCGGCCAGGCGGCGCGGACGAAAGCGACGCCGCTGACCGTCGTGGTGCGCAGCACGGTCCTGCCGGGGACGACCGCCGGCCTCGCAGCGAAGTTGCAGCGCGCTGCGGGGAGACGGATCGATGTCTGCGTGAATCCGGAATTCCTGCGTTTGGGCAGCTCGATCCGCGATTTCGAGAATCCGCCATTTGTGCTGATCGGTGCGGACGACTCTGGACCCGCGGACCGGGTCGCGGAGATTTACCACGGGCTCTCAGCCAAGATCATCAAGACCAGTATCGGCGCCGCGGAACTGGTGAAGTACGCCTGCAACGCCTTTCATGGCGTGAAGGTCGCGTTCGCCAACGAGATCGGCAACATCGCGAGCAGCATCGGCGTCGATGGGCACCAGGTGATGCGAATTCTCTGCGCGGATGAAAAGCTGAACATCTCGCCGGTTTATCTTCGCCCGGGATTCGCGTTTGGCGGATCGTGTCTTCCCAAGGATCTGCGGGCGATGACTTATGCGGCGCGGCAGAACGACGTGGCGACGCCGCTGTTGTCAGCGGCGCTGGAGAGCAACCGCCGGCAGATCGAGCGGGCGATTGAGCTCGTCCTCGCGGCGGGGAACCGACGCATCGGATTACTCGGCCTCGCGTTCAAGTCGGGAACGGATGATCTGCGCGAATCGCCCAGCGTCGCGCTGGCCGAGGCTCTGATCGGCAAGGGGATGCAGCTTTCGATTTACGATCCGACGGTCTCGCCCGCGCGGCTGATCGGCGCGAATCGCGATTTCATCGAGCGCGAGATCCCGCACATCTGGTCGCTGCTCAAGTCATCAGCGCAGGAAGTGATCGACTCGGCGGACACGATCGTGATCGGTCAGGATTCGCCGGAGTTTCAAGCGATCAGCGCATCCCCGCCGGCGCTGAAGAAGGTGATCGATCTCATCTCCGGCCGGCGTTAAACCGCCTGCGGCTGCTTCTGCTTCGCCTCGGCGTACGCGACGGCCGCTTTCACCAAACCCATGAACATCGGTTGCGGATGCAGCGGGCGGCTGGTGAGCTCGGGGTGGGCTTGCGTGCCGAGGAAGTATGGGTGCATCTCGGCCGGCAGCTCGAGGATCTGCATGATCGGCTGATTAGGGTGCTTGCCGCTGAAGATCATGCCGTGCTCTTCGAGGATGGGGATGTATTTGGGGTCGACTTCGTAGCGGTGGCGAAACCGCAAGCGGATTTTCTGGGCGTTGTCGAAGAGGCGGGAGGCGAGGGTGTCCGCTTTCAGCTCGACATCCTTCCCGCCGAGACGCATGTTGCCGCCCAAGCCTTCGATCATCTTCTGCTCGGGCAGGATGTCGATGACGCATTGCTTGCAGCGCGGATCGAATTCCGAGCTGTTCGCCTCGCGCAGGCCGCAGACGTTGCGGGCGAATTCAATGACCGCCATCTGGAAGCCCAGGCATAATCCGAGGTAGGGAACCTTGTTCTCGCGTGCATAGCGGATGCACTCGATCTTGCCCTCGGTCCCGCGGACGCCGAACCCGCCGGGGACGATGATGCCGTGGCAGTCGCGCAGGTGGCGGGTGACGTTGGCGGGGTCGATCGAGGTGGTGTCGACCCACTTGAGGTTGACGTTGACCCCCTGCTGCACGCCGCAATGCTCGGCCGCCTTCATGATGCTGGCGTAGGCGTCGCGTAGCGTAGCGTATTTGCCGGTGACGGCGATGGTGACGTCCTTCTTGGCCTTTCCGATGCGATCGACGAACCAGCGCCACTGCGTGCGGGCATCGTCTTCCTTGCGCTGATCGACGCGATCGTGGAGGTTGAGCAGGGTCAGCACCTCGCGATCCAGGCCGACCTCGCGCAACGCCTCGGGTATGGTGTAGATGCTCTCGACATCGTGCATGCTGACGACGCGCTTCATCGGGACGTTGGTGTACATCGAGATTTTCTCGCGCACCGATTCCTTGACCGGATGCGCGGCCCGGCAGGCGATGAGATGGGGCATGATGCCCATCTCCATCAGCCGCTTGATGCCAAGCTGAGCGGCCTTGGATTTTTGCTCGCCGAGGGCGCCGGGTTCGAGGACGTAGGTGAGGGCCACGAAGATGACGGAATTCTCGCCCTCTTCATAAGCGAGCTGTCGGCAGGCTTCGAGGTAGGCGTTGTTCTCATAGTCGCCGACGGTTCCGCCGACTTCGACGAAGATGACGTCGGCATCGGCCTTGACCGCCAACTCGCGGAGTTTCAATTTCACTTCGCCGGTGACGTGGGGGATGAATTGCACGTCGCGCCCGAGGTAGCCGCCTTCGCGCTCTTTCTTGAGCACGCCGGACATGATCTGGCCGTTGGTGGTGAAGTTTGCGGCGGACAGGTCCTGGTCGAGGATGCGCTCGTAGGTGCCCAGGTCCATGTCGGTTTCCATGCCGTCGTCGAGTACGAAGACTTCTCCATGGCGGTACGGATTGAGCGTGCCGGAGTCGATGTTGAGGTACCCCTCCATCTTGATCGGCGCGACCTTCAGGCCCTTGTCTTTGAGCAGCTTGGCGAGGGAGCTGGAGAAGATCCCTTTGCCCAGGCCGGACATGACGGTGCCGACGACGATGACGTACTTGTGGTGCCCTTTACGGTAGCCGGGGGGCATGGGGGTGTAGAATTCGGTCTCTTCGCCGGACTGGCCGATTTTGGCGAGTAGGTCTTGGTTGCTCATTTCAAGATCCAATTGGAACCACAGATGAACACGGATAAACACTGATGAAGAAAGAATCTTTCATCTGTGTCCATCCGTGTTCATCTGTGGTTTCATCCTCTTTACGAATGCTTCGTACTGCTGCGGCGTGTCGATGCCGTGCGTCGCGCGCGCGACCTTCAATACATAGATCGACCGGCCGTGGTCCAAGGCTCGCAACTGCTCTAGTTTTTCGGTCTGCTCGAGTGGGCTGGGCGGCCAGGAGACAAAGTCCTGGAGAAATTCCCATCGGTACGCGTACACGCCCAGATGCAGATAATATGCCGCGTTGCTGGTTGATTCCTGCTCCCGGCGAAAAGGAATGGCGGCCCGCGAGAAATAGAGGGCATGGCCGTCCTGGCTGATCACGACCTTCACGAGGTTCGGATCCGCCGGGTCGGCGCCTCGCGGGAACGGCGTTGCCGCCGTGGCCATGTCGTCGGCGGATGATTCCATCCGCTCGACCAGAGCGTCGATCGTTTCGGGCTCGATTTCCGGCTCATCGCCCTGCACGTTGACGATCAACTCGCCGGGCCACTCGCGGACGACCTGCCAGATGCGATCCGTGCCGCTCTGGTGCTCCGGCGCGGTCATGGTGACGATCGTGCCGAACGGTTTGAGTGCCTGCACGATGCGCTGATCGTCGGTGGCGACGATCACGTTCCGCACGTTCTTGGCCTTGCGGACCTGATCCACGACATGCTGCACCAGCGGCCGGCCGGTGTCGGCGGCGATCATCTTTCCCGGGAAGCGGGTCGAGGCGTAGCGTGCGGGGATTACGACGGTAGCAGCCAAAGTCGGCCCTCGAAAAGCTCGTTTCAGGTCAACTTCAAACTGCGGGGCGAGGGTACGGGAGGGGACGGGCGGAGTCAATCAGCACACAACGAGCGAAACTTTGCGTCAAATCGCCTCGAATCCCTTGCGTCGCGGATCGGCGATTGCCAGGACCATCGCGCACAAGCTCGCGGGCTCGGCTTGTTTCAGCACGCGGGCCATTTCGTTCATCGTCGCGCCGACGGTGAAGACATCGTCGATGACGATCACATGTTTGTCGCGGATCTTTTTCGCGGCGCGGGTGGGCGCGAACGCCCCGCGGATGTTTGCGATACGGTCGGCGTGGGATAGGTGCGTCTGTGATTCCGTATTGCGCACTCGACGGACCGCATGAATCACGGGAATCTTGCAGCGCGCACCCAACCGACGGGCGATGACGTCGGCCTGGTTGTAGCCGCGCGACACGTGCCGGCGGAGGTGCAGCGGCACGGGGATGAGGACGTCCGTCTGCGTGAGCAGGCCCTTGGCGCGCTCGGTGTCGAGCAGGCGATCCGCCAAGAACTCCCCCAGCGGCCAGCGGCGGTGGTACTTGGTTTGGTGGATGAGGTGCTTCAGCGGGTCCTCGAAGACGCCGAGACGGACGACGCGCTCGTAGTGCGGAATCCCCCCGCCGACGCAGTGCGGGCAGGGAGCGCCATGGGAGTGGATCGGCAGAGCGCAGCGATCGCACGAGGGCGCAGAAACGAGGGCGTTGAGTTTGATGTTGCAATCACCGCAGAGGATGGCTGAGCTTTCGGTCGTCGCGTCGCAGTTGGCGCAGGCGCCGGGGTAGCAGAAGTCCAAAACGTGCTCGAAGACGCGCCGAATCTGCACGGTTTGGGAGTATACCGTCTCGATTGAACGGGCGCGCGCCAACGGTTAGCATTCGATCGTTTATGCAGTCTCCGCAGGAACATCCCGCCCCACCGCTTTTGCTTTCTTCCAAGGCCCGCCGGACCAAGGAACAGCCGATCAATGCGCTCGTGGTCGCGGCGATGGCGAATCCGGAGTTGGTGAATTTCGCGGCCGGACTGGTGGATTCCCATACGCTGCCGACGGAGATGGTTGGCGAGATGGCAAAGGCGATCCTGTCGGACCAGGTTCGCGGGCGGGCGGCGCTTCAATACGAGACGACGCTGGGCTTCGCCGAGCTGCGTCGCAGCGCCCTGCGGCATTTCGAGGCGATCGAAGACAGGCCGGCGGCGGAGATGAGCCTGACGCCGGGGGATTTCGTCATCACCACCGGGTCGCAGCAGGCGCTGTACATCATCGGCGACGTGCTGATCGATCCCGGCGACATCGTCATCGCGGCCAACCCGAGCTACTTCGTCTATACCGGAACGCTGCAATCGCTGGGCGCGAAGGTCATGACCGTGCCGATGGACGACGGCGGGATGGATGTGGAGGCGGTCGACCGATTGCTCGCGCAGATCGAGCGCGATGGCAAGCTCGATCGCGTGAAGTTCATCTACTGCATCAGCTATTTCGACAACCCGACGGGCCTGACGCTCGCCGCCGATCGCCGGCCGCGGCTGGTGGAGATCGCGAAGAAGTACAGTCGCAAGCAGCGAATTCTCATTCTCGAGGATGCTGCGTACCGCGAGCTGCGCTACGACGGGCCGGCGATGGCGTCGATCAAGTCGTTCGATCGCGAGAACAAGTACGTGATCTGCGCGTGCACCTTCAGCAAGCCGTTCGCGCCCGGGATCAAGACGGGGTACACCGCGGTTCCGCCGGACCTGATGCAGGCGATTCTCGACCAAAAAGGGAACCACGATTTCGGCTCGGCGAGCCTGTGTCAGCACATCGCGGCGGAGGCGCTGCGCGGCGGGAAATATCTGGAACAGGTTGAGAATCTCAAGCAAGGTTATTCCAAGAAGCTGTACGCGATGCTCGATTCGCTGGAGCGCTTCATGCCCAAGGTGGATGGCCTGCACTGGACGCGGCCGCATGGGGGACTCTATGTGTGGCTGACGCTGCCGGAGACGATCAACACATCGCGCGGGGGGATGTTCGACGCGGCGGTCGATGCGGGCGTGCTGTATGTGCCGGGGGCGTATTGTTTCCAGCCGGATGAGAAGGGATTTGTGCCGAGCAATCATCTGCGGCTGTGTTTCGGGAATGTGCCGGCGGAGAAAGTGGAGCCGGGGATTGAGAAACTCGCGGAGGTCGTCAGTCGTCATTTGTCCGTTGTCAGTGGCAGGCAACGGACTACGGACGACGGATCACGGACCCGCGCCGCAGGCGCGCCTGCATGAGCCGTACCCTCTTCTTCTACATCTTCCGCGACCTGGTCCGAATCTTTTTTCTGACCAGCGGCGCCCTCGCGGGAATCATGAGCTTCGGCGGCCTCCTGCGACCACTCACGGAACATGGTCTCGATGCATCGCAAGCCGCGAAGATGTTATCGTACTTCATGCCGGCGATGACGACGTATTCGCTGCCGATCGCAGCGCTCTTCGCCACGACGATGGTCTACGGCCGGCTGGCGGCGGACAACGAGCTGACCGCCTGCCGCGCGGCGGGGATCAGCTACATTTCGATTGGATTTCCCGCGATGGTTCTCGGCCTCACCGTCGCGCTGGTGAGCTTGCTCTTTCTCTGCTTCATCGTGCCGGTCTTCACCCTCAAGGTCGAGCACGTGATCTACTCCAACCTCGCACGGATGATCTCCAGCGAGATCGAGCGCAAGCACTCGATCAAATTCCAGGACACGACGATCTTCGCGCAGGAGGCGGCGGTGGCGCCGACCGATCCGCGGCATCCGGAAGAGCAGCACGTCAGCCTCGCCGGGCTGATGATCGTTTCGTATCGCAAGGCGCCGCTCATCCCGCCGGACACGCAGGATATGTGGATCCCCAAGGAGTTTTATCTCGCCAAGCAGGCGACGGTGGTGATTCATCGCGCGGAGAATGGCGAGTTCACGCTGGAGGCGAACCTGGAGGCCCCAGGCGGGGCGATGTTCCCACGATCCTTTTCCGCCGGGCAGGTCACGCAGGGCGGGCTGGCGACGACGCACTACGGGCCGGTCGCGATCCCGTCTCCCGTGAAGGAAGACACCAAGTTCATGGACATCCGGCGGCTGCAAGAGCTGTATCGCGACGTGACGCAAAGCCGGCGGATGCAGGAGCAGTTACAGAAAATCCTCCGCGCGGCGCAGGAGGCGCAGTATCTCCGCGAGATCGCGCGGGCGGCGAGCCGTCCCAATGGCACATTTCACTTCGACGCCGGCGCCGAGCAGTACGATCTGATCTCACCGGGCGGGCGCGTCGAAATGAAGAGCGGCAAGCTGATCGTCACGCCCGCGCGGCTCACCGAGACGCGCGACGGCCGGCCGGTATTCAACTGGAACGCAGCGGAGATCGCGCTCTCCGCGTCTCCCGTCGCAGGGGATGTGCTCAGCGTGCAGGCGCAGCTTCGCGACGTGATCGCCGAGACTCCCGAAGGCCCCACCGCGCGCCCAAGCTTCACCCGCAGTCTGGTCGTCAAGATGCCGCCGGAGCTGAAAGAAATGGAGGATCGCAAGCTCGAGTACTTCCACACCGCCCCGGGCGTCGCGAAGGAAGAGTTGCTCAATCTCCAGCGACTGGAGCTGAAGCTCATCAATGGCATCCAGAGCGAGATGCACAGCCGCGCCAGCTTCGCGGTGAGCTGCCTGATCCTCGTGATCGTCGGCTGCTGCCTGGGAATGATGTTCAAGAGCGGCAATTTTCTCAGCGCGTTCGCGCTGAGCGTCGTCCCCGCCCTTCTCACAATCGCCCTCATCGTCGCCGGCCGGCAGACGTGCGAAAATATCCCGTGGAAGCTTGATCATTTTCACAATCCGCTCACCTTGGGCTTGTTGATGATCTGGAGCGGCAACATTCTGGTGGCGGTGATTGGGACGGTGCTGGGATGGAACTTGCAGCGTCAATGAAGACAAGAGGAACCGCGGATGAACACAGATGAACGCGGATGAAGAAAGACATCTGCGTTCATCCGCGTTCATCTGCGGTTTCAAAACATGAAGATCCTGGATCGTTACGTCCTCGTCAGCTTCCTCAAGAACTACCTGATCAGCTTCATGGTGCTGATCGGGCTGTACATCGTCCTCGACATGGTCTTCAACTTCGATGAGCTGGCGGAGCTTCAGAGCAAAACATCCGCGGGCGGGGTCGAGTCGGTGCTGATGGTGCTGTCGGCCATCGGCGATTACTACTTCTACCAGATCTTCCGAATCTTCATTCACCTGGCCGGGATCATCCCGATCGTGGCGGCGGCGTTTACGCTGATCAGGCTGACGCGATTCAATGAGCTCACCGCCCAGCTCGCAGCCGGCATCCCGATGCTGCGCGTGGCAGCGCCGATCATCTTCGCGGGATTGGTGCTCAATGTGCTGCTCATGGTGGATCAGGAGGCGATCGTCCCGCGCATCATCCCCAAGCTGATGCGCTCGCACGATGAGATGCAGCAGGCGGGATCGAAGTCGTTCTACGTCCGCGGCATGCAGGATGAGCAGAACGGGCTGCTCAACATCGCGCGATATCACCCCGAGTCGGACGAGGCCCGGCCGTGGATGGAGCACATGGATGTCATCCAGTACGACGATCAGTTCATGCCCACAGCGCACATCCTGGCGGACAAGGCGGAGTGGGACCGGCATGGCAAGCAGTGGACGCTGACCAACGGAAAGAAGGTCACGGGCCTGCGGCCGGGGGAGAAGGTGTCGAAGGAGATGCCCTGTGACGTTTATCGCAGCAGCATCACGCCCGATGAAATCTCGCTGTATCGCAGCGGGCAATACGTCGAGTTGCTTTCATCATCGCGCATCAAGATGCTTCTGGAGCGGCCCAAGAGTTACGGGACGACGGACCTTCAGCGAGTGAAGCACAGCCGATTCACGCAGCCGGTGCTGAACGTGATCCTGCTACTGCTGGCGGTTCCATTTCTGATGGCGCGCGAACCGGGGAAGATCAAGGAAGGGATCTTCTTCTGCGCCCTGGTCTCGGGCGCATGCCTGAGCTGCATCTTTCTCAGCTATCAACTCGCCGGCACCCCGCCGCCCGGCGCGGAATGGGCGGACCGCTGGCCGGCGATCATGTCCTGGATGCCGATTTTCATCTTCTGCCCGGTGGCAGTCTGGTTATTGGACCGGGTGCATCGGTTGAAGACGTGAAGCGGTGAATCGGTGAAGCAGTGAAGCGGTGAAATGCGGGTTTCTTCCCGCTTCACCGCTTCACTGCTTCACCGCTTCACGCTTTCGGCGGTCACCCGCTGACAATTCCGACCGACCATTTGCCTCGCGCGCACCCAAATCGTACATCATCTTCGTCAGGCATAACGCACCGGACAACGCGGCCCACGAGGGGCTGGGTTGTTTCGGGCCTGACGCGGGCCTGCGGTGGTGGGCGTAAACCCCATCGGAGGCCCACGACGCTCCCCTTCCCACTTTCTGGCGATGCCGGCCGCGCTAATCACGCGGCCGGCATTTTTTCATTATTGTCTTGGGCGTACTCTACCTGCACAAAGGAGTCCGCCATGATCCGCCGAATCACCGCCCTTCTGGTTCTCCTGCCCACGATCGCGATCGCACAATCGAAACCGGCAACGCAGCCGGCGTTCTCTCTGACGATTTATTCCACCGCCGACCCAGCGACATTCGATCCGCAGCAGCTCGCGCAGCAGCGGCTGATGAACCCATACAACGCGTGGCAGTTCAAACTGCCCGGCTACGGCGTGGTGCGCGAGACGCGCGGGATCGAGCTGAAGGAGGGCGAAAATGTCATCCGCTTCAGCGACGTCGCCAGCGGGATCGATCCGACGACGGTGTCGTTCAAGTCCCTCACAGCGCCCGATGGCGCGGCCGTGCTCGAGCAGAACTACGAATACGACGTCGTCAGCGCGACGAAGCTGCTGGAGAAATACCTCGGCCGGGAGATCGAGGTCACGCGCAAAGCAAGCGGACAGGAGCCGCAGCAATCCTTCGTCGGGAAGCTGCTCTCGCAGGACCCGTCGAACCTCGTGATGGCGGGCGACGACAACAAAGTGCTGGTCATCTCCCGCGCCGATGTCACGCTCGTGCGACTGGCGCAGCGCGAGACAGGCCTGATCACCAAGCCGACGCTGGTGTGGAAGCTGGCTGCGGACAAGGCGGGCAAGCACGATGCGCAGGTGACGTATCAGACGGATGGCCTGACCTGGCGGGCGGATTACAACATCATCGTCAATGCGAATGACTCGGCCGCGGACATCGGCGCGTGGGTCAGCATTCTCAACGAGAGCGGCGCGAGCTATCCGGATGCGAAGTTGAAGCTGGTCGCCGGGGATGTGCAGCGCATTCAGCCACAACAGGACATGTATGCCGGTGCGCGGCAGCGGCTGGCGGACTATGCCAGCAAGGCGGACACTGGATTCCAGGAGAAGTCATTCTTCGAATACCACCTCTACACCCTCGGTCGCCAAACTTCGCTCTCGGACAACTCCACCAAGCAGATCGAACTGTTCGAGCCCAAGACGAATGTGCCGGTGACAAAGACCTTCGTCTACTACGGCCTGCCCGAGCAGATGCGTTACTGGCTCTCGCCCGAGCCGAACCAGGACCGCAACCTGGGAACGCAGAGCAATAAGAGAGTGGACATCTATCTCCAGATCAAGAACTCGGAGAAGAACGGCCTGGGCATCCCCCTCCCCGCCGGGCGGCTCCGGGTCTACAAGAAGGACCAGGCCGACGCCGCCAATGAGTTCATAGGCGAGGACGTCATCCAGCACACGCCCAAGGACGAGGAGGTGCTGGTCAAGCTAGGCACGGCGTTCGACATCGTCGGCGAGCGCAAGCAAACCGAGTTCACCGCCAACTTCGACGGCCACGTCATCACCGAATCGTTCGAGATCAAGGTGCGGAATCACAAGAACGAGGATGTGAAGGTGATCGTCCGCGAGAACCTGTTTCGCTGGACAAACTGGGAGATTGTTAAGAAGAGCCACGACTTCGAGAAGCAGGACTACCGCACGATTCACTTCCCGGTGCAGATCCCCGCCAATGGCGAGGAGACCGTCACGTACAGCGTGAAATACACGTGGTGAAGGCAACATTCAGACGCGTGGAATTTCGTTGACATCCAGGTTCGATAAAGTATTCTCATTATTGAGTTAGCCGAACCCATGTCTTCGCAGCAGGAACGATCAGATCTGCACGCGAACTGACCGAAAAACTCGTGGATCGCAAGCGAGCGCAACTGGCTTGAAGGCGCTGGGTCTGCGCGGAGATTGACGCGTCATGCGCGTCCTGGCGCCCGCGAAGATCAACCTCCACCTGCGCGTCGGGCCGGCGCGGGAGGATGGGTTTCATCCGCTGCTCTCGTGGATGGTCACGGCCGGGCTCTTTGACACTCTTGTTTTGCGGCGCATTGGGCGCGATGAGCAACGCGCAGATGCCGCCCATGCGGATTTCACGCTGTCGACCGATCACCCGTCTCTCGCGAATGACATCGCGGGGAATTTGGTGACGCGGGTCGCCACAGCGCTGGCCGACACCCTCCGTCGGAACGGGGAAGGTTCGATTGACGCGGTGTCGGCCTATTTAATCAAGCGGATTCCGCTGGGAGCGGGTTTGGCGGGAGGAAGCTCTGATGCCGCTGCTGCGCTGCTGGCGCTCGGTCGGTTGTGGAAGTTGAATTGGGACGCTGGCCGGATCGCTCGCTTCAGCGAGCGTTTCGGGTCTGACGTGCCCTTCTTCTTCCATGGTCCCAGCAGCGTGTGCAGCGGTCGTGGTGAGATCGTGCGACCGATCGATGCACCGGCGATCGCGCGATGGGCGGTTCTTGCCCTGCCAAGCATCGAGTCGTCCACGCCGGCGGTCTATCGGCGGTTCGATGAGATGAAGCGCGGGAGCGAAGAGGCAATCACGACCGAGCCGCCTTGGAGCGAATGGTCAAAGCTTCCCGCGGCAGAGCTGATGCCGCAGTTGGTGAATGATCTTGAAGCCCCGGCGTTCGCGCTTCAGCCGCAGTTGGCGGCGCTGCGAGTGGGGTTGGAACAACAACTCGGCCGGGTCGTGCGTATGAGCGGGAGCGGCAGCAGCTTGTTCACGCTGTGCGATGCCGAGGCCGACGCGATCGAATTGGCGAATCGGGCTCGGGAGAGGGTGAAAATCGACGCGCTGGCGGTACCGATCTGCCCGCCGCTACGCGCCTGAAGTGGTCTGTCACGTCTGAGGTTCAAATTTTGGGGTGTGCCATGCAACTGACGGAAGTCCGTGTCAACCTCTGTGGGACCGGCGGCGGACGATTGAAGGCGTTCTGCTCACTCACGTTCGACGACACGTTCGTCGTCCGCGACGTCAAGCTGATCGAAGGCCCGGACGGGCTCTTTCTCGCGATGCCATCGCGCAAGCTCTGCGACCACTGCCCGCGCTGCGGGGAGAAGAACCACCTGCGTGCCCGCTTCTGCAACAACTGCGGGGGACGGCTGGACGAGACGCGCTTCATGCGCAATCAGGGGCATGGTCATGGCGCGGGTCACAATCGACTGAAGCTGCACGCCGACATCGCGCACCCGATCAACGCGGGGTGCCGGTCGACGATCGAGCATGAGGTCGTCGACGCGTATCAGCAGGAATTGGAAAGAAGCAAGCAACCGGGGTATGTGCCTCCGAACCTGGATCAGGAGGACACGGACTACTTCGACGATCGCCCGCAGAGCATGCGTTTGCGCCCCACGGGGACGGGGCATTAGCAACGAATTGCATGCGATTTTGCAAAATGCAGTCAATTTTTTCTTCTCCGCGCCGCGGGCTCACACCTGAGGTAGACTTCGAGGCGAGCGGGACGCGCAGCGGCGCGCTCGCCTCGGGTGTTTGGGAGAATTTGTAATCGCCGTACCGCTCTCACCGCAGTGGGCTCAACGATTTTCCCGCCTGATTTGAAATGACTTGAAAATCTTTTCGCCTCTGGAACCTCCGGCATGGTGTCGGTGCGCCTCCGCGGGCTGATGTTTTGCCGCCGACGCAGGTGCATCGGGGGCGGAGAGGGTGTGTCTGATGAAGTTGTCGCAACAGTCGCTATTCGCCGTCGCCGCGATCTCGCTGGTCTTACCGCAGATTGCCGGCGCGCAGGCATCGTGGGATCCGTTCATCATCCGCACGGTGCCCGGCGCCACGACGCCAGTTCTCCCGGTGGAAAGCGTCAGCGGTCAGGGAATCACGGTAAACATTGACGAATCTGGCGAGAAGGCGGGATACGGTACGAGCTTCTTCGACGGACAGACGCTGTCGCATGTGCCGGGCGTGGCGTATTCCCGCGTCGATCCGGGCTTGCCCGATCCGTATGTCAATATCTGGGTTTCCGACGGCAGCCACTACGCCGTGATCGCGCCCGTCACCAACATGGCCCCCGGCGGCGGTTACACCAGCAATGACGTCAATGGGCTGGACATGCAGTCGCTGGGCTTCAACATTTACGAGACTGATTTCACGAACCTGAACTGGGTATATCCCGGGTCGCAGCGCGTTGCTCAAGGTCTCATGAAATCGGATGGGTCCCCAGTGCACGTCGGTGACATCGGCAACCTGCTGGTCTCTGATCCGGGTGTCTATCCGAGTCCTCCCATTGGAACGGGTGCGCCCAAGCATGGGACTGGCTTCAACCTGGTGTTCGGCGACACTCAGGGGAACTTCCTTTCTCCCGTGCCGTACACGCTGGAAGCTGTGCAGGTCCCCGAGCCGACTGGACTCGCGGCGATGGGATTGGTGATCGCCGGAGTTGCGAATCGCCGCCGCCGCAGCGCGTAAGTGAATCGGATTCAATGAACTCATGAAGCCCACCGCTTGGCGGTGGGCTTTCTATTTACTGCGAAGCGCCGATCTGAACTTGCGCCGACTTGCACTTCTCGGTCCAGCGATTCCATTCCTGGTCGTAGACCTCGCGCGTGAGCGCGCCGGGGTAGTGTGCATTGTTGTCGAACGATGACGCATCGGGGGTCCACCAGTCGTTGCGACCGTCCTTGTTGATCCACCCGCTCACGTTTTGCTGGCCGCTGTTGTTGAAGAAGCGAGCCTCGCCCGACTTGTACGAATCCCAGATGTACGCGCCGACATTCTGCGCGGCGATTGGCTTGCCGTCGGGGAGAGTGCCCGTCGAGACGATGCGGTTGCGATAGATCTGATTGTCGTGGCCGGCGGAGATGGCGATGCCGTAGTTGACGGTGTCGAGGACCTGGTTGCCGAAGGCGTGGATGTAGGCGGGGGCGTTCTCGACGCGGTTTCCCTTCCCGTCGCCGCACATGATTCCGCCGCCGGAGAATTCTTCGGTCTCGGGATTGATGGGGTACGCGCCGCGGATGAAGTTGTCGTGGATCTTGATCGGGCTGTCAGGCTGGCCGCTGGAGAGGTAGATGCTGATGACGTCCTCGACGCGGGATTTGCCCGGCTCGTTGATGACTTCGTTCCAGGCGATCTCGACGCCGGGCACGCGGCGGATTTTGTCGAGCTGGAGGAACTGCACGAGCTCCGCCGGCTCGGGGAGATACCCGCCCGCGCCGTCGCTCTTTCGCCCGTCGATGTTCTTGGCTCGATTGGCGATGATGCGGACGGTGTTGCCGGCGGCGCGGTTGCCGTCGTAGTCGAGCAGATAGATTCCCGCCGTGCCTTCGATCGTGCAGTTCTCGATCGAGACGTTGTCGAATCCCTCGATGCTGACGAACCGCCCCGCCGCTCGATCCTTGACGTTGGGATTGGCGCCGATGGCGTGGACGTTGCGAATGGTGGCATTTGCATGGACGTAGTGGCTGGTGATCATGTCGCCAGAGCCGCGGAGGGTGATATTCTCGATCGTCACCGGTTCGGATGTCTTGATGGCGATGGTCTCGTATTCGCCCCCGCCATACGTTCCGCCGCGGGTGATGGAAAGGGATTTCGCGCCCGTCGCCGTGCCGCGCGAGATCGAGATGGTGACCAGCGCAACCAGCGCCAGCAGAGTGAAGGTTGAGGCGATTCTCACGGTCAATAATAACCCCGTCCATGGATGATCGGCGCGATGGGTTGGGAACGTGAGAATCGCATCCGTTGCCGGTATAACACGCCCCATGCGAATCCCGTCCGCCGTGGCTTGCCTGTTGCGAGCTCTGTCGAGCAGCCTCTTCGCGACAATCCTGTGTGCCGCGACCTCGCACGCGGCATCCCCCACAAGCATACCCACCACCAAAGCAACAGCGGACCCCAACCACGAAATCGTCATCCGCCACGGAAAGATCCTCGACGGCGCGGGGAACATGTGGTTCTACGGCGATCTGCTCATCCGCGGGGACAGGATCGCCCAAATCGGAAAAGTGCAAGCGAAAGAAGGCGCCGAGGAAATCGACGCCACGGATCTCGTCATCGCCCCCGGCTTCATCGACGTCCACACCCACGCCGACGAGGGGGCCATCCACTCGCTGGCGGAGAATTTCATCCGCGACGGTGTGACCACGCTGGTCTGCGGTAACTGCGGCGGGAGCCCGCGCGACGTCGGGCAGTACTTCGATCGCATCCGCGAGCGCGGGTCGGCGGTCAATGTCGCGATGCTGATTGGGCATAACACCATCCTCCAGGCGACCAAAGGCGACGCCGCCGGCGAGCTCACTTCTGAGCAGATGAGCAAGGCGAAGGAGATCGTCCGCAAGGCGATGCGCGATGGCGCGGTGGGCATGTCGACGGGTTTGATCTACCGCCCGGGCCTGTACAGCAAAACCGAAGAGATCGTCGAATTGCAGAAGGTGGCGGCTGAGTTTGGCGGGATTTACGCAACCCATATGCGTGACGAAGCGACGACAATTCTCGCCGCGATCGACGAAGCACTGCGCGTCGGACGCGAGGCGAGGTGCCGGGTTGAGATCTCGCACTTCAAGCTGCCTCGCGACATCGCCAAAAAGATCGGTGGCGCGGAGACGACGCTGGGCAAGGTTCTCGCGGCGCGGGCCGCGGGACAGGAGGTTTGGGTCGATCAATACCCCTACACCGCCTCCAGCACCAGCATCACCACCCTGCTGCCGGACTGGGTCTATGACAAGGGTCGAGATGAGGCGAAGAAGCGGCTGGAGGATCCTGAGCAGGTCAAGAAGATGCTCGCCGACATGCGCGACAACTACGAGAACAAGCGTCGCCGGCCGAGCCTGGGTTATGCGGTCATCGCGTCATCATCCGCAGAACCCAAGCTCTCGGGGCGCAATCTCTATGAGGTCGCGCAGATCTTCAAAGTCCGCGAAGCGAACAAAGGCAAGGACGTCGAGCTTCTTTCAACGAACCCCGACAAGTTGCCGGAGGTAACTATGGAGGAGCAGTACCTCGCGGTGATCGACATCTGCCGTCGCGGCGGGGCGAGTTGCGTCTTTCACTCGATGGATGAGCAGGAGGTCGAGGATATCCTCAAGTGCCCATTGATCGCGGTGGCATCGGACAGCGGGGTCCGCGATTTCGGCAGCGGTCAGCCGCACCCCCGTGGATATGGGACCAACGCCCGCGTGCTGGGCCGCTATGTCCGCGAGCGAAAGCTGATCCCGCTGGAGGATGCCATCCGCAAGATGACGTCATTGCCCGCAACGGCGTTCCGCTTCAACGATCGCGGCCTGCTGCGAGCGGGATATGTCGCAGACCTTGTGATCTTCGACCCGGCGACAGTGACCGATAAAGCGACGTTCGAGCAGCCCCACGCGTATTCGCAGGGGTTTCGCGACGTCATGGTAAGCGGCAGGTTTGTGATCAAGGACGGTCAAACCACCGGCCTGCTTCCCGGCCGACCGGTGCTCGGACCGGGAGCCGGAATTGCCGATAATTGATGAGGGCCAATAGTCGATGGGAGTGCGTTTCATGCGGGTTTGGTTGTTGACGTTGTTGGTACTGATGCTGGCGGCAGTGGGTTGCGAGAAGTCTGATCCGACGCTGGAGCTGACGGCGGAGGAAAAGGCGAATCCGACAGCCATCGTCGCCGCGCCGACCAGCACGACGTCCGAGCCGCAGTCGCCGGAGGACTATCGCAGGCTCGCCGAGGGAGGCGACGTCGATGCCATGCTTCTCCTGGGCCGCTCGCACGAATCTCTCGGCCAGCGAACGCTCGCCAAGCAGTGGTACGGCAAGGCCGCCGCGGCGGGCAGCGAGGCGGGGAAGAAGGCCCTCGAAAACCTCGACGCCCCACCCAAGCCGCCCGTCCCCACCCGGCCGGTCAATACCGTGCCGCAGGTCGCCAGCGCGCCATCGGATGACCCGATCGTGACGACCACCAGCCGGCGATCGCAGAAGCCTCCCCCACCGTCGGCGGACCCGAGCAAGCTGCGCTGGATCGATATCACTTCGATGTTCGACGCCGCCGATTTCGTCGTCGCCACCAAGCCCAACGTGCAGGGGAAATTCATCGGCGTCATGACGGCGCCTGACAACACCATCACCGTCGCCGCCAGCGGAACCGGTGAGCTGGATCTGAACGAGGTAACCACCGTCGTCCGCGTGAAGAACAAGCAGGACCCCACGAGCACCCCGCGCATCGGCCAGGCGGGGGCGCTCACGGCGCGCATCACCAACGACAACGTGAATCAAAGGGAGTTCGTCGAGTGGGTGACGCAGTACCTTCGTACCGAGCAGCGCTCGGAGCCGATCTTCCGCAACGGCTGGCGAATCATGATCAGCGGTTCGGTGGCGGAGGGCGTGCAGGACAAGAAGGAACACCTCGGCGCGGCGGTGATGATCGAGATGAAGAAGTAACCGCGAATTTCCGATCTTTTCCCCCGATTTCCTCCATTTGGGTAAAACTTCACCGCTCCCCCGGCGTACTGTAAGGAGCGATACGTTCCGGCTGACAGGGGCGGGCCAGCGATGAGGTCGCTGAGCCATTTACTTCTTACAGGAAATCTCGAAATGAAGGCATTAATCAAGTCTATTGTTGCTGTTTCGCCGCTGGTTGCGGTTGTGTCTCTTGTTGTGGCCGCTGCGACAGCGGGCGCGGCTTTGATCAGCCACAATGCAGTTGCCTCATATGTCGATCTCGCGGCGTGCGGCGTGGCGATTGTGGCGCTGGCACTCACCAACGATCGGGAACTCTTCGAAACCGCGGTGCTCCAAGAGACGGAAGCGCCACTGATCGCCGGACACATCCATACGGATGAGCGGCAGTTGGCCGCTTGATCATCAGACGTCGCAGATTTTCACCGCCTGTTGGAGCGACGTGAAGGGCTCGCGCTTGGGAATGAACTCCTGCGCGACGATTCCCTTGAAGCCCGTCTCGGCAATCGCGCGCATGATCGCCGGATAATTCAGCTCCTGGTTCTCATCCAACTCATTACGCCCCGGCACGCCGGCGGTGTGATAATGCGCGATGCGGTCCTTGTACTGGCGAATCGTCGCGATCACATCGCCTTCGTCGATCTGCATGTGGTAGATGTCGTAGAGAAGCTTGAAGCGCTCTGAGCCGACGGTATCGACCAGCTTCGCCCCCCACGGCGTCCGATCGCACATGTAATCCTTGTGGTTGGTCTTGCTGTTGAGAAGCTCCATGCAGATGGTGACCTTCTTCTCCTCCGCCAGGCCGACGACTTGCTTGAGCGCTTCGGCGCAGTTCTTCAAGCCCGTCTCATCGTCCATCCCCTCGCGATTGCCGGAGAAGCAGATGACGCGCGGGAAACCCGCTTCGGCGCTGGCCTCGATCGACTTGCGAATCTTGCCCAAGCACTCGTCCCAGTTCTCCTTGCGGTTAAGACCCTTGGTGATTCCGTGACTGGTCGTCATCGTGCCGATCAGGTTGTACTTCTTCAGATTCGCGAACCAGTCCGGGCCGACCAGATCGATCCCCTTCAGGCCGAGCTTTTGCGCGTTGGCGCAGAAGGTTTCCTGGTCCCAGGATTTGAAGCACCATTGGCAGACGGATTGGTTGATTCGCCCTCCCTTCGGGGAATCGTCCGCCGACGCAGGCGATCCAGCGAGAAGGGTTGTGGCGCCGGCGATCGCGGTTGCCTTGAGGGCCTCTCGTCGCGTGAGGTTGCTGTTCATCGTTCCTCCGGTTTCAGATAGATCGGGCTCGACCAGGCCATCTGCCCGTCGACTTGCGTCACCTTGACGAAGTACGGCGTCAGCTCGCCCGCCGGCGGGTGGACGGTGTGCTTCAGTTCGAGGAAAGCTTCCACAGGCTCTTCAGGATAGCGTTCGATCGTGACTTGCATATCCAGTCCGCCGAAATCGAAAGATTTTCGCGGACTCTCGTCGCTGAATTCCCGCAGGTCCACCTCGCATTGACCGGCCTTGGAGTGGAATTGAATCGCGCCGCGCGTCGAATCGTCAAGATGCAGGTCGATCGAATCAGTGTCGCCGGTGGTTTGGCTGACGAAGGTGACTTCGTGATCGGAGATTGAGCGGATGCCGTCGATGGGCGTGTCGAAGATGCCCGTTGCCGAGACGATCCGCGCTTGACGCGAGCGGATGACGCCATCCCAGTTCACGCGTCGTCCGCGCCCGCGGATGCGCGAGCCGCGCCAGCTGATGCGGATGCGGCGCGAATGCGTCAATCTCGTGAACGCTGCGGGACGGACGGTGTGGAGGATGCGCTTGTGCTCGAACAGCTCGAGCTTCTCGATCGGCGCGGTTCCCTGAACTGAGGCGAAGGCGCAAGCGTGCGGCGGCGAGTTTTGCACGAATGATCCCATCACGTGATCGTCGATTCGGAAATCCAGATCGATCCGCGCGCCGGTGGTTCCGTAGCAGTGTCGCGATTTGAGCGCGTGGAAAATCGCGTCGCGCGTTTTCGATTCCGCTAGGACGCAGGTCAGACCGTTGGCGATGCCGAACTGGCCGGCGCCGGGGCCTTCGGCGCCGGGGCGGCCCTTGTGGCCGTCGCTGTTGCACATCACGCCGACGATGTAGCCCATGTCGAAGGCGTCCCACAGCATCCATTCGAACACGCCCCAGCAGGAGACCAGCTCGACCAGCGGGCCGAGGTCCTGGTCGAAGTATCGCCGGTCGCGAATCTCCGCATATCGCCCGCCGACGTGCGCGGCGAGCAGCGTGCGCTCCGGCCGGTGGGCGCGGACGCGCTCGAACAAATCCGCCGCGGTGTGCGCCGGTGTCAAATCGCTGGCGGGAATGTGCGGCACCTGCCAATGCGATGAGCGATAGATCGGCTGGTCCTCGTCCAGATAGATGACATTGCGATCCCCGCCGGCGGGCGTGTTGCCGGACCATTCGTATCCCGGGAAGACGACGAAATGCCCGTCGCGGTGGAAGGCGCGGACCTGATCGTTCAGGCGTTTCCAGTCTTCATCGGTGACTTGAAAGTCGTTGCCTTGATGCGAGCAGAAGTCGAGTCGGGCGACGTCGCGCGCGAAGCGGAAGTATTCCTCTTCGGTTCCCGTTCCGACGGTCGCATCCGATTGCGCGTGCAGATCGCCCCAGTATTTCCCATTCGTGATCGGATTCGAGCGCGCGATCAATTTCCCGCTTCGCGCCACGAACACATTCTCTTCGCGCGTGATTGCTACATCCGTCGGCGCGGGGGTTGGATTTCCCCACTTGTCTTGCCCTTTGACAAACACGGGCGGGTCGCCCGTGCCACTGGCGATGCAGATCAGCTCAACCGTCTCACCGGAAATCACTGGAAAAGTCGGACTGTTCGGAACCGCTCGCGCGACACACGCATTGGTCGGATCAACGAAGACGCGAAATTCGTGCTTCGTTTCGATGAACGTCTGCGCGCGAATCCCCGGCGAGCCTTGCGCGCGATCGCCGAGCACGATCGTGACCGTATCGCCCGGGGCAAGCGATCCGTCATACACATCGATGACGACGCACTGCATCCACGGCCGGTCGTGGCCCTTGCGGTCGTAGCGCGGGCGGAGCTTGGCCCCGCCGGTCGTGCGGACGGTGGTGTACCCGCTCGCCTGCGGGCGATCGAATTGCGATGGCTCCCAGTCGCTGGCGAAGCGCTGCGCGACCTTGATCGTCCCCCCTTCGTCGATCCCCGCCGCGCCGACGGTGAGGGTGATCGTCCACTGGCCGACGCTGCCCGCGACGACGGGCTGACACGGCCCCACAACGACACTTCCAAGCCGGAACAAATTCATTTGAACCGCAGATTAACGCGGATAAACGCGGATGAAAATCTTCTCTTATCCGCGTTCATCTGCGTTCATCCGCGGTTGAACCAATTACGGCTTTGGCGCCGGCGGCGGGTCCCAGGTGATGTGGGAGGCGCCGAGGATCGATCCGGTGGCGAAGGCGATGTCGACCTGGGCGATCTGGTAATCGCCGACCGCGGAGATTTCCGAAAGCTTGGCGTTCGCCAGGTTCGCCTGCGCGATCAGGACATCCGTGCTGGTACGCAGGCCCTGCTCGAACTGGCGGATTTCCGCCTCGGTGGCGCGGGCGGCGGCGATGACGCGCTGGCGGGCGGCGAGGATACGCTGCCAGTCGGCCTCCAGTTGATCGACCGCGTTGAGAACTTCCTGGCGAATCTGAAGCTCGCGCTGCTCGCGCGTCGCCAGCGACTGAAGCCGCTGCAACAGCGCGCTGCGGAGGTGGCTTCGAGCCGCCTCGTTGCCGATGGGCACCTCGACGCTCAGCCCCACGCGATGATCGGCGAAGTTTCTGTCACCAACCATGGCGAACGCGTCGTTGAAATCCCCGCCCAGGCCGTTGATGTTGTAGGTGTATGTCAGTGAAACCAGCGGCAGCATCTCATTGCGGGCGAAGCGGACTTCTGAATCATTTCGCGCGAGCTGGATCGCCATTTCGATCAGCTCCATCCGCCCATTCATCGCGCGGCTGATCATCCGATCCGGATCGACGACATAATAGATCGGCCGGGGCGGGGTGGCGGTCACCAACGCGACGGGCGACTGCATGTCCAAGTCCGGCGAGTTGATGATCCGCTTGAGATCGCGCTCGCTGTCGCGGACGGTGTTGTCGGCGGTGATGATGGTCTCGACGCGATCGGCGACGCCGGACTGCGCGCGAATCACCTCCACTTCCGCCGCCGCTCCGAGCTCCACCTGGCGGCGCGCCCGGCGAAGCTGCGCCACAGCGAGGTCATATTCCTGCCGACGGACAAGAAGCGCCTGGCGCGCCGCGTAGAGCCGCCAGTAGACGCGATCGGCGTTGGCCAACACGCCGATCATCGCCAGCTTGGTCTGCGCCTGCGATTGCTGATATGCGTAGAACGCGACGCGGATGCCCTGGGCGTTCACGTCGATCCCCGCGCCCCGCAGCAGCGGCTGCGAGAGCGTCGCGGCGACATCGGTCGTGTAGGCCGGATTGAGAATCGACGATGTGCTGTTCGATTCCGACCTCGTCATCGGCACGCTGAGCGAAATGTCCCCGCCCGTCCGCAGCGGCAGCCGCACGCCGGGGCGGAAGTCCCAGAAGTTGCTTTGCGAGCCGTTGAGCGCCTCGGCGGTCTGGTTGGCAACCGGTCCGTCGCTGCTCCCGTAATCGATGGCTGCGGTGAAGAGCGCTTCGTAACGCGCCTCCTCCTGGTTGAGCCCTTCGCGCGAGATCGAGGGATTGAACAGCTCGACGCGCAGATTGAGATTGTTCGCGAGCGCGAGCTGGCGGACCTCCTCGATCGTCATCGGCCGATCCGCGACCGGTTGCGAAGAGGGACGCGTCGAGGGCTGGGTAGATGGCGCTGTCGCGGGCTGGCTGGCGGCGAAATCATGCGGTTCGGTGGCTTCGATCTCGCGCAGCGTGCGCTGTGGAATCACCAGCTCGCCCGTCCCGCCTCGACCGATGTCGCGACAGCCCAGCGCCAACAACATCAGCCCCATCGCAATGAATTTATTCATGCCGCAGCGCCTCAATCGGGTCCAATCGCGCCGCCTTGATGGCGGGGAACATGCCGAACGCCAGCCCCACGAACGCCGAGAAACCAAACGCTAGCATGATGGCGCTGGGCGGGACGACCATGTGTTCGATCTTCGATTCCGGCGGAAGGAACGTCGCGACGAAAGTCGTCAGCCCCTGCCCCGCGATAAGCCCCAGCGCCCCGCCGACTAAACAGAGCATCACCGCCTCGACCAGGAACTGCGTCAGGATCGCGCTCGGTTTGGCCCCCACCGCCTTGCGCAGGCCGATCTCGCGGGTGCGCTCCGAGACGCTGACCAGCATGATGTTCATGATCCCCACGCCGCCCACCAGCAGCGAGATGCCGACGATTCCCGTGGCGATCATCGTCACCATGCCCGAGACGCGGGAGAACTGCTCGACGATGCGCTGCGCCGTCTGCACTTCGAAGGTGTCTTCCTTGCCCGGCTTCACGCGGCGCTTCTGTCGGAGGTAAAACTCGATCTCCGCCTTGGCGTCCTCCGAAACCTGCGGCGACTTGCTGGCGGCTACCACCGCATACCACGGCCACCAGTCGCGCGCGACCGAGTAGTAGAACGGCACGATGACCTCGCGCGTCTCCTGTGACATGCCCATCGACGCCGCCGGCGGCTCGAGCAGGCCGACCACCATCAGGCGGTTGCCGTCGACGTCCAGATACTGCCCCACCGGATCCTTGTTCATCCCCAGCTTGTCGCGCACCACCTGGTTGATCAGACAAACCGGTCGGCGGTGATCGTTGTCCAGCACCGCCAGCGGCCGGCCGGTGGTGACGTAACGATGCTCGATGTCGTGCCACTCCGGATCGACACCCAGCACGGTCACATCGTCGGTTTCAACGTGCGTTCCGAACGTGAGTGTCGCGTTGTCATCGTGAACGTGCGTGAACATCGCGACCGACGGGCAATGCTGGAGCATCTCGTCGAAATCGCTCAGCCGAAACATGATCTGCCGCCAGGAAACATTCCCCTTGCGCGGCCAGTGCGGCTCGATGAAGATCTTGTTGGTTCCGAAGGCTTCGAACTCATTGAGCACGCGCTGCCTCATGCCGTGCAGCAGCGCGATCACGGCCGACACCGCGGCGACGCCGATCAAAATGCCCAGCGTCGTGAGGATGCCGCGGATCTTGTTCGCCCAGATCTGCGACAGAGCCAGGACGATGCTCTGGTAGAGCAGCAGCGCCGGCGCGAGGGGCAGACGGAGGATGTCGATCGCCCGGTTACTCATGCCGCAACGCGTCGATCGGATCGAGCGACGCCGCCTTGATCGCGGGGAAGATGCCGAAGACCAATCCGACGGTGACGGAGAAGCCGAAGGCGACGGCGATAGCGGAGGGCGGCAGGATGATCTTCAGGCCGACCTTGGAGGGCTTGCGGCGCGAATCGTCGCGGCCGGGATCGAGGTCCCACGCGTTGGGATTTTCGGGGATGAACGACGCCACCGTACTGGTAATTCCTTGTCCCAGGACCAAGCCCAGAGCGCCGCCGAGAAGACAGAGAACCACCGCCTCGACGAGGAACTGCATGAGAATTGCGCTGGGTTTGGCGCCGACCGCCTTGCGCAGGCCGATCTCGCGGGTGCGCTCGGAGACGCTGACCAGCATGATGTTCATGATCCCCACGCCGCCCACCAGCAGCGACACCGCGACGATCCCTCCGGCGACGATGGTCACCACCCCCGCCATCTGGTTGATCTCGTCGATCGCCCGCCCGGCGGTCTGAACCTGGAAGTTGTCCTCTTCGCCCGGCTTGAGGCGGCGCTTCTGGCGGAGATAGAACTCGACCTCCGCCTTGGCTTCATCGACGTTATCCTTGGACTTGGTCATCGCGGTGACGCCATACCAGGTCGGCCAGTTGTAGCGGTGCGTGGTGTAGGTGAACGGGACGACGACCTGCCCGCGCTCGGTCCCCCCGCCGGACGCGACCGGCTGATCGAGCAACCCGATGATCAGCATCCGCCCGAAGTAGGCGACGTCGATGTACTGCCCGGTGGGATCGCGATCGAGCTGGAGATCATCGCGCAGCTTGGTGTTGATCAACGCGACGTGTCGGCTCTGCTGCGAATCGATCAAGCTCATCGGCCGGCCCATGAGGGCGCCGCGGCGCTCGATCATGTGCCACTCGGGGTCGATGCCGCGGAAGTTGACGCGATTCTCCGAGACCTTCGACCCCGCCCCCACCATCATCCCGCCATACCCGGCATCGCGCGTGAAGCTCTCGACGGACGGGCAAAACTCCAGCAGCTCGTCGAAGTCGTCATTCTTGAAGACCATCTTGTACCAGGCGTAATTTCCGCGGTCCTTCTTTCGCCACTGCGGGTGGATGAAGAGCTTGTTGGTGCCGAAGGCTTCGAACTCCGAGAGTACGCGGTCCTTCATCCCCGCGATCAATGCAATCACCGCCGACACCGCCGCCACGCCGATCAGGATGCCCAGCGTGGTGAGGAACCCGCGCAGCTTGTTCGCCCAGATCTGCGAGAACGCGAGCGAGATGCTCGTGTAGAGCAGCAGCAGGACGTTCAAGGGCATGCGGAGGACTTCGCTCATGCGTGCGACACCGGGTCCTGCTCCATCGGCAGGTCGGACAGGACCTTCCCGTCCTTCATGCGGATGATTCGTTTGGCGTGGCGGGCCACGTCCGGCTCGTGGGTCACCATGATGATGGTCTGCCCGTCGCGGTGGAGTTGGGCGAAGAGCTCGAGGATCTCGGCGGAGGTGGCGCTATCGAGATTTCCCGTCGGCTCATCCGCCAGCAGGATCTTGGGGCGATTGACCAGGGCGCGGGCGATGGCGACGCGCTGCTTCTGCCCGCCGGAAAGCTGGTTCGGCCGGTGGGTCATGCGATCGGCAAGGCCGACGGTCTGAAGCGACGATTTGGCGCGCGATCGCCGCGACCACCACCCGCCGGGCGAATAGATCAGCGGCAGCTCGACGTTGCGGAGGGCCGTTTGGCGGGGAAGCAGCTCAAAGGATTGGAAGACGAACCCGATGCGCTGATTCCGCACCCGCGCCAGCCGTCCGCCGCTCATTTCCGAGACGAGGAAACCGTCCAGCTCATACGTCCCGCTGGTCGGGCGATCGAGGCAGCCGAGGATGTTCATCAGCGTCGATTTGCCTGAACCGGACGATCCCATAATGGCGACGAACTCGTTCGCCCCAATGGCGATATCGACGCCGTCGAGTGCGCGAATCCGCTCGACGCCGACGGTGTAGTGTTTGGTGATGTTCTTGATCTGGATGAGCATGTTGCAGTGACGCGGTGAAGCGGTGAAGCGGTGAAGCGGTGAATCTGCTGTCTTCCACCGCGTCACTGCTTCACTGCCTCACTGCTTCACCCCCTGCGTCGTCGTCGCCTTAGTCGTCGCAGATTTCTTCGTCGTGGCCTGCGTGCTGGCCGCTTCCTCTTTGACTTTTTGTCCGTCCCTCAGCCCCGGGAGCACTTTGTATGGGCCGATGATGAGCTTGTCGCCGTCCTTCAGGCCCGAGGTCACTACGGTGTGCGTCATGTCGCCGGCGGAGATCGTCACGGGCGTGACGACCGCCTTACCGTTGTCGTAGCGGAAGACCACCGTCGTCAGCGTCTTGTTCTTGTCCACTTCCGGCTTGTCCTTGGCGCTTTGCGGCAGGTCATCGGTCGGCCGGCCCATCACCGCCTGCGTCGGCACCTTGATCACGTTGATGTGCGCTTCGGTCTCGATATCGACATCCGCGCTCAGGCCCGCCGGGATGCGCTTGCCCTTGGTGTCAAGCACGATCTTGGCCTTGTAGTACTTCCCCTGCATGCCTCCCCCGCCGCCCCCTTGCATGCGCTGCTCCTGCGCGGTGTCCAGGCCGACGAGCTTGACGATGCCGTCGAAGAGATCGTCCGGATAGGCGGCGATGCGCACCTTGGCCTTCTGTCCGGCGCGGACGGCGGAGATGTTGCTCTCGTCCACCTGCGCATCGACCTGCATCTCCGACAGATCCGACACCTCGAGGATGACCGTGCCGGGATTGTTCATCGTACCGGTGACGACCATCTCGCCCGCCTTGGCGTTCATCCGCGTGATCAGGCCATCGATAGGGGAGACGATCGTCGTGTAGTTGAGGTTGTCCGTGGCGCGCGCGATCTCGGCTTCGCCGGCCTCGATCTGGTGACGAAGGACGACGAGGTTCAACTTGTCCGCCTCGAGCTGGCGGCGGGATGATTCAAGCTGGCGCTCGAGCTGATCCGCCTTCGCCTGGGCGGCTTCGACGATAGACTGGCTGACATCCGCAGACTCGAACAGTTGCTTCTGTCGTTTGAGATCGCGCTCCGCGTCCACCACCATGACCTGCCCGGCCTCGATCTGCGCCTCTTGCGCGCGGATGCGGGCGGCGGCTTCGTCGAGCTGCGCCTTTTGCCCATCAGCGTTCGCCTGCGCGGCGCGAAGCTGCGCTTCCATCTCGGTGGCATCAAGCTTGACGAGGACGCTGGCTGGGATCGGCGGATTCGCGGTCGGGTTTCCCTTCGTGACCTTATCTCCCTCGTCAAACGCCAGTTCCATGATGCGCGCCGGAACGCGGGCGCTGATCTGCACCTTGGTCTTGGGCTGCACCTGCCCGGGGGCGCTGACGATCTCCGTCAGGTCGCCGCGGGTGACCGCCTCGACGCGCACGGAGGTCGCCTGCTCGGCGGCGGGATTGTCGCCTCCGCCGTGCATTTTCACGCCAATCCCCGCAACGGTACCGACGACGGCGAGAGCGATCACTGTGATGATGGCAATTTTCACGCGTTTCCTGTTAGCCCGACCCATTATGTCCGTTCGCTTTCAGAAAAGGACAGATTCTTTGGTCTTCGATTCTAACGGAGAGGCTCGCACCATGCCCGCCACATCGAGCGCAGCGCCAATTCGATGCGTCGGGTATGAGCTTCAGCGTCGAGGAGCGGGGATTGTTGCATTCTGATTCGCAAGTTTTCATGAAGACTCGCCAGCCGCGGGCGGTTTCGCGCCAAACCAATGGCCTCTTCAATGTACTTTCGCGGCGACCGTCCAATTATTTCATTCAATCCCACACTATTAAGAAGACTCACGCCCACGCGCCCGGCGTGCGTCGGGCCGGCGAGGGTCACGACCGGCACGCCCATCCACATGGCCTCGCATGTCGTGGTCGTGCCGTTGTACGGAAAGGTGTCGAGAGCGATATCGACGCGATGGTACATGGCGAGGTGCTGAATCGTGTCTATAACCTGGCCGGATAATTCAAGCCGGTCCCCCGACACGCCTTGAGCAGCAAAGGCCCGGCGGAGCCGATCGGCAGCGTCGGAACTCGACAAGCCGCCCGCCTTGATCAGCAGCCGCGAGCCTTCCACCGCGGACACGATCTTCGCCCACGTCTCGACCACATCGTCGTTGATCTTCGGCAGTGCGTTGAATGAGCCGAACATAATGGGCCGCGCCGGGTCACGCCGCGGAATCGACGGGGCGTTCTCGTACGGGCGGTAGCACCATGCGCAGGGGTCAATGCGAAAGAGCTTCTCGACGCTGAATGAATCGGCTTCGCCGGACGGGTCGGCCAGCGAATCCGTCAGCCGCCAATCGATGCTCGACATTCCCGTCGTGTCGGGATAGCCAAGGTACGTCACCTGCACCGGCGCGGGTTTCTGCGCGAACACCGCGAGCCGGTTGTACGCGGTGTGGCCGGCGAGGTCGATCAGGATGTCGATGCGGTCGGCGCGGATCAGCTTGCAAACGTCGTCGTCCGCCAAGGCGACAGTCCGACGCCAGACGCTCGCGCGCGACTTCAGCCGCCCCGTGACTTCATCCGGCCGGGGGACATCGCTGTAGCAGAAGATCTCGTAGCGCTCTCGATCGTGCTTTTCGATCAGCGATTCGATGAAGTAGCCGACCGAGTGCGCGAAGAAATCCGCCGAGACGTAGCCCACCCGCAGCTTTCGCTCCGGGTCGCGGGGGTTGTCGTGCGCCGCCGGGTGCGCGGCGGGGGCGAGCCGCAGATGCTCCTGAAAAATCTGTTGCGGCGTCTGGCGCGGCGAGTAGTGGAGCGTCAGCAGTAAATTCGAACGCGCCTCCGACCGGTTCGGGTCTAGGTCGATCGATCGGCGATAGGCTGCAATGGCGTTGTCGATCTCGCCTTGCCGCATCAATGCGTTGCCGAGATTGTTCCAGACGTCCGCGCGGTTGGAATCGATCGCCAGCACTCGCCGGGCGCACTCGATCGCCTCGGCGAAATTGCCTTGCTCGGCGGCATGCGCGGCGAGGTTATTCAGCGCATCCAGATATGCGGGCTTGAGTGTCGCCGCCGTTCGGAAATGCTCGCCCGCCTCGCGAATTCTGCCGGCGGCTTGAAGCATCACGCCCAGGTTGTTGTGCAACTCTGCCACCTGCGGTGCGATGCGCACCGCCCGCTCGAGCAATTCAATCGCCGCCGCCACGTTCCCCTGATGCCAGGCATCGGTTGCGCGGCGGCTGAGCTCCAGTGGATCGTTGGGCGGCAGCATGTCGCCCATCATAGCGATCGCTTGAACCGTTGCCGGGGCGGCGATACGCTGCGCGCACATGCTCTCACACATCCGCCTCGGTCTCGTTCTTTTCGCCACACTCTTCGCCGTCTCATGTTCAGCCGTTCAACGTGTGACGCAGTCGAAGAAGCACGTCCTCCCCGCGATCCCGACGACGCAATCGTCCAGTCCCGATGAGCCGCCGCCGGTGGCGCGCGAGTTCCGCGCCGGCTGGGTGGCGACGGTCGGCAACATCGACTGGCCGAGCAAGCCGGGACTCAGCACCGAGGATCAGCAGAAAGAGATCATCCGCATCATCGATCGCGCGGCAGAGATCAACCTCAACGCGCTCGTGCTGCAGGTGCGAACGACGGCGGACGCGTTTTACGATTCCAAGATCGAGCCCTGGAGCGGCTATCTCACCGGAACGCAGGGCAAGGCGCCCGAGCCGTACTACGATCCGCTCAAGTTCTGGGTGGATGAATCGCACAAGCGCGGCATCGAGCTGCATGCTTGGTTCAATCCGTATCGCACGCGCGTCAACGCCGCCAAGTTCGACGACGCCGAAACGCACATCAACAAACGCCGCCCCGACATCGCCAAATCCTACGGCCACTACCACTGGATGGATCCCGGCGAGCCCGAGGCGCAGGAGCAGAGCTTCCGCGTCTTCATGGACGTGGTCGAACGCTATGACGTCGATGGCGTTCACATCGACGATTACTTCTACCCGTATCCCGAAGCCGCGCGCGAGGATGACGACACCGCCGGCGTGATCCCGTTTCCGGACGACGAAAGCTACAAGAAATACACCGCCGCCGGCGGGAAGCTCAATCGCGCCGACTGGCGGCGGCAAAACATCGATACGCTGATTCACCGCATCTACGACGGCATTAAGGCGCGCAAGAAGAGCGTTCAGTTCGGCATCAGTCCCTTCGGCATCCCGCGCCCCGGGCTCAAGGGGATCGAATACGTCCGCGGGTTCGATCAGTACGACAAGCTCTACGCCGACACCGTGAAGTGGCTCAAGAATGGCTGGTGCGATTACTTCGTACCGCAGCTTTACTGGAAGGTCGGCGCTCCGCAGCAGCCGTACCTCGGGCTGCTGCGCTGGTGGACCGAGAACAATCCCAAGGGCCGGCATATTTACGGCGGGTTGTTCACGGGGCGCGTCAGCGACGCGGAGGACAGTTGGTCGCCGGATGAAATCCTCGGCCAGATCATGATCACCCGCCTGACGCCCGGCGCCGGTGGGAACGTGCATTTCTCTGAGAAATCGTTCGACTCCAATCGCGCAGGCATTTCAGAAAAGCTGCGCGATGGATTGTACGCCCGGCAGGCGCTGACGCCGCAGTCGCCGTGGCTCGATTCGCTCGAGCCGGGCGCGCCGCGCGATGTGAAATTCGATCGCACCGAGGGCGTCGGCACACGCCCGCCCCGCCAGCGCCCGGCCACCACGCGCACAACTCGCCCCAGCCGGCGCGACCGACGCGACGGCGCCACCAGCCGCCCAGCACGGGAAGGCGGCGGGTTCCAGGCGCTGACGACGAAGCCCGCGCCGGGGAAATGGCTCGGCAGCGTCACGGTCAAATGGTCCCCGCCCGTCGGCGAAGCGCCCTTCGTCTACGTCGTCTACTACAAGCAGGGCAAGCTCTGGCACAGCCGGATCGTTCCGGCGCAGCAGATGGAGGTCTCGCTGCTCGATGACGACACCGACGGACCCGCGACGCACATCGCGGTGTCGGCGGTTGACCGCTCGAGCAACGAATCCAAGCGCACGAGCATCTCCACCGGATTGTCCAAACCGACGAAATGAGGATCCTCCCGGTCATCGCCGTCGCTTGCCTCTTCGCGGAAATGTTCACCGCGACCGCGGCGATCGCGGAACCGCCGCCCCCCGCCCCCCGCGAATTCCGCGGCGTGTGGATTCCTTCCGTCGGCAACATCTCCTGGCCTTCGAAGGCGGGGCTGCCGGTCGATCAGCAGAAACAGGAGATCCTCGACCTGCTCGATGAGGCGGTCCGCCTGCACCTCAACGCCATCGTCGTGCAGGTCCGCCCCGCCGCTGATGCGCTGTACGCGTCCGAGATCGAGCCGTGGTCGCAATATCTCACCGGCGTCGCCGGACAAGCGCCGTCGCCGTTTTACGATCCTTTGGAAATGTGGATCACCGAGGCCCACCGCCGCGGCATCGAGCTGCACGCCTGGTACAACCTCTATCGCGCCGGCACCGGCGCCTCCGGTGCGCCGGCGGCGAATCACATCTCGCGCACGCATCCGGAGATCGTCCGGCCATACGGAAAATATCTGTGGATGGATCCCGGTGAGCCGCAGGCGGCGCAGCATACGTTGTCTGTCATAATGGACATTGTCCGTCGATATGACGTCGACGGAATTCACACCGACGATTACTACTACCCGTACCCCGTCAAAGATGAGGCGACGAAGAAGGCGATCCCATTTCCCGACGATCAGTCCTACGGGCGCTACACGCAATCGGGCGGCTCGATGTCGCGCGCGGATTGGCGGCGGGAGAACATCAATCAGCTCGTCCGCCGGATTTATGCCGACACCAAGCGCACCAAGCCCTGGGTGAAAGTCGGCTACGGCCCCTTCGGCATCTGGAAGAACGATGTGCCGGTCAGGGGCCTCAGCTCGACCGATGAGCTGTATTCGGATTCAAAGCTCTGGCTGAACGAGGGCTGGCTGGATTACGTCTGCCCGCAACTCTATTGGCCGATCGAAGGTGATCAGCCGTTCCCCGTGCTGCTGGAGTGGTGGATTGAGCAGAGCAAGAAGAGCCGCTCGGTCTGGCCCGGGATCGCCGCGGCGCGGCACTCGAAGAGTGAAGTCCTCAACCAGCTCGACCTGACGCGCAAGTCGACCGGCTCGCGCGGCGCGATTTTCTGGAACATCAACGAAATCCGCCAGCACAAGGAAAAGCTAGCGGACGCGCTTCTTCGTGGCCCCTATCGCGAGGCGGCGCTCATTCCCGCGGCGACCTGGCTGGATGATTCCCCTCCGCCGCCGCCGAAACTCTCGACCCGCCGCGAGGATAACGGCGCCCTGATCCTCAGTCTCAAGCCCGGGCGCGGGGAGCCGACGGCGCTCTATGCCATCTGGGCGCGCTACGGCGACAACTGGCGTTTCCTGACCGTCCCCGGCGGCGCGCCCAGCATCAGCCTGAACCCGGACCTCTCCTCCAACACCGTCTCCAGCGTTGTCATCACGGCCGTCGATCGCTGTGGGAATGAATGCGAGCGGCAAACCCTCTCGCCGCGCTAATGAAGTCGGCTCAGCGCATACCCGGCGATCACCAGCACAACGCCGATCACATTGCTCGCCGCGACGTAAGCGGCGGCCCTGGCATACTCGCCGTCCCGCAAAAAGGCGGCGGTCTCCCACCCGAAGGCGGAGAAGGTCGTGTAGCCGCCGAGGAATCCCACGACCAGCAGAAAGCGATACGGCTGCGGGAGAATCCGATCGACAATCAGGCCATTCAAGTACCCAATCAGCAGACAACCCACCCAGTTTGCCATCAGCGTGCCCCAGGGGAACCGGGCGCGATCAGTCGCCGGCAGGAGCAGCGCTGCCGTTCCGTACCGCGCCATCGATCCGATCGCCCCGCCGATTGCGACAAGCAGCCAGTTCATTTCGATTCCTTCGCCTCGAATGATAGCCGATCGGAGTTGCCGCGAATTCGCTTGACAAGGTTACATCATGCGATTCCCATAGTTGCGGGCACTACTTCGGAGGGAAGGAATGGGAACGAATCGTTCAGTTGCAGTGGGCGCGGTGTGCGCGCTGGTCGTCGCGAGCGTGCTCCTCGTCGCCGCCCCGGCGGACGCGGGGGTCATCTACGCCGCCCTGTTCAACACCAACCGCATCGCCAGCTACGATTCGGACACCGGCGCGCCGATCAACTCATTCGCCCCACCGTTCGCCATTCAGACGGGCGGAGGCGTTGGACTCGCGCTCTCGCCGACCACGTTGTTCTACTCCACCATCAGCAATCCGCAGATTTATGCGCTGAATCCCTTCACCGGCGGATTGCTCGGCAACTTTCCGTCGCCCGTAGCCCAGATCGACGGTCTGGGCGCGGGGCCTAGCAGCTTCGGGCCGACCCTCTACGCGCAGGACTACAACGGCAATCGGATCTACCTCCTGAATCCGGCGACCGGCGCGGTCTATACCAACTATACGGTACCTTTCGACGCCATCGGAGGGATCGATTACGACACCGCGACGAACGAACTCTACGTCTCGGACAGCGCCGGCATCCTGCACGCGCTCAATCCGAACACGGGTGTGGAGATTCATTCACTTAACGTTGGTGGGACGTTCGGGGTGGGGTTCGTCGGGCCGAGGTTATTCACCGCCAATTCGGGCACTGCGATCACCGAGCGCAACCCGGTGACCGGCACGGCGATCAACACCCTCAACGCCGCGGGGAACGTCGCCGCGCTGGCGGGGTCGGCGCTGTTTCCCGAGCCGGGGAGCATTGCACTCGTTGCAGGAATTCCGCTACTGGCAATGCGACGCCGGGCGAATCACGCCTCGCGCAGGTGATAGCTCTTGATCATCGTCTGCTGAAAATCGGGGTAGGCGTTCACATCGTGCTCGGCGAGGTCCGCGCCGTCGAACTCAGCGTCTTCGCTGAGGCGGAGCTTGCTCGTCTTTTTCAATGCTGCGAAGACGACCAGCGAAAGCGCTAGCGAGAGGATGGCGATGACGATCAAGCCCACCGTTTGGGCGACGATCAGTTTGAAACGATCGCCGATGGTTGCGACCGGCACGAACAACCCCGCCGCGAGCGTGCCGAGTGCGCCGCCGATCGCGTGAATCGCGACGCCGCCGGTCGGATCATCGATCTTCCAGACGAGGTCGATCAGCACAGTCGCGGTGGGAACGATCGCGCCGGCGACGGCGCCGGTGACGATGGCGGCGAGCGTCGAGACCATCCCCCCGCCGGCGGTGATCGCCACCAGCGCGCCCAGCATGCCGCTGTAGGTGAGCATGATGTCGGCCTTGCCGTAACGCGCCCGGCTGAGGAAGAGGGACATCAGCGCCCCCGCCGAAGCGGCGAGGATGACGTTGATGGCCGCGCGATCGGTCTGCGGCCCGGCGATCCACTGCATCGCGAGCACGTATGGCGCCCAGCCCGCGGTCATCAGCAGCACGCCGACGGATGCCATCGCCGCGTTGTGGCCGGGGATGAGGTTGGACGAGCCATCGGTGTTGTATTTCCCCGATCGCGGCCCGACGACGATCGCCGCCACGGCGGCGCAGAGCCCGCCGGCGACGTGAATCACCGATGCGCCGGCGATGTCGACAAATCCCATGCGATGGAGGAATCCGCTCCAGGCGATATTCCCCGCGATCGGCACGATCAGCCCGGCGAGCAACAGTGGCGCAACCAGCATCGGAAAGAATCGGCAGCGCTCAGAAACCGCGCCGCTGGTTGGCGCGGTCGCGATCAGGACGAGAACGATCTGAAGGAACTGGACATTCCCCGCCCGCCCCTTCGCGTCAAAGAGAAGGCCGGCGTCACCGTTCATCATCGCCGCGCCAATCGCCCAGAAAACGATCGCCGCTACCGCCATGTCACAGACGTTTCGCAACACCGCGCCGGCGGCGTTTTTGGATCGCGACAACCCGGCGGCGTACCACCCCATGCCAACGCGGATCAGCAGCGCCGCGCACGCCAGCACCGCGAGAAGCAGCCCGATCCGGTCGTTCATCGCCCACAGGTTAACGAAGCAATGACGAATGACAAATGACCGATGACAAGTGACAATGCACGCGTGATCCGCCGCGAAGACCAGGGCGAATTCCTTCTCATCACCCAACACGACCACGCGCTGATCGCCGGTGAATTGGCCGAGCAGTTTGGCAATGATTCGTTCGCCCGGCCTGAGCCGCGCGAATCGGTCATTCGCGGCGTCAGCCTGCACGATTGCGGCTGGCCGCTGCATGATGATCAGCCGACGCTGAATTCGTCCGGCCAGCCGCGGGATGTGTTCGAATCGACGCCGGAGATCGCAATCCCGACGTGGACTGCATCAGCCGAGAAGGCGGCGGCGCAGGATCCTTACGCGGGGCTGCTGGTCAGCCTGCACGTGCTGTCGCTGTCGGTCTTCGCGACGACGCAGACGCCGTTCGATCACGAAAAGTTCAACCTCGACGATCCGCCGGACCGCTTCGCCGTCGCCAAGTTCCAGCAGCGCGAGATCGAGCGGCAGGAGAAGCTCAAGCTCGTCCTCGGGCTGCGGACGGACAAGGCGAACCTCCATCGCCAGCACCAGGAGAGCACGCAGAAGAAGGAAGATCAGGTGACGTTCAACTTCCGCATGCTCCAGGCGATGGACGCGATCAGCCTCGCCTGCTGCTGCACCAAGCCGCCGACGAAACAGACGCAGGACGTCATGCCCCAGCCCGGCGGGGCGCCGCTGCGGCTCAATCTCGAGCGCCGCGGGAACGACGTGGGGGTCGATCCGTGGCCGTTTGGGGTGGAGTTGATCGAGTTAAAGATTCCCGTCTGCCGGATTGCGGCGAAGAAGTTCGCCAAGCCGCAGGAGCTTCACGCCGCGATGGCGGGCGGGGCATCGGAAGTCCTCACCAGCATCGTCATGCCGCACGCCTCATGAAGTGGATTTCGCGCTCCATCCTGATGTTGATGATCGCGCTGGGCGCGCTTCTCCTGGCGCTGGGCCCGCGGCCGCACTACAAGGTGCCGGCAGGACGGACGGCGGTTCAGTATTGGGAGAAATGGAGCGGCCGCGACGCCGAGCCGATGCGCGCGGTCGTCGAGGATTTCAACACCACGGTCGGCAAAGAGAAAGGGATTTTCATCGAGTACACCTCGATGGCGACGGTGCAGTACAAGACGCTCGCCGCGACGGCGGCGGGCACCCCGCCCGATCTCGCGGGGCTTTGGCCGGACCAGGTCGTGCAGTATTCGATTCGCAATGCGGCGATGCAGCTGGATGATCTGGCGCGCGAATATCGCATCTCGCCCGACGACTACAAGAAAGTCTTCTGGGACATGTGCGTCTACAAGGGCAAGCTCTTCGCCCTTCCCACCACGCCCGCCGTCATCGCGCTGCATTACAACAAGAAGTTCTTCTACCAGGCCCAGGACAAGCTGTATGCGATGGGGCTCGATCCAAGCCGCGCCCCGCGCACGATCGAGGAGTTCAACAAGTATGCCGAGGCGCTGGATGTCTACATCCCCGGCACCACGCGCCTGTCGCGGGCGGGGTATTTCACGATGGATTCCGGCTGGTATATCGCCGTGCAGAACATCTGGTTCGGCGGGCATTCTTGGGATGAGGCGAGCGAAACCTACAACATGCTCGATCCCGCCAACGTCGCTGCGTTTGAGTGGATTGCCGGCTTCTCTCGCCGGATGGGCGCACAGAATTTCGTGGACTTTCAATCCGGTTTGGGCGCGTATTCCAGCCCGACCAATCCGTTTCTCAGCGGTTCGGTGGCGATGGTCCAGATGGGCCAGTGGATGGCGAATCTGATTGAACGCTTCATGCCCGACATGTCGCAGGAGATCGTGCCATACGCGCTCGAACCGTTCCTCCCCCGCGTCGTCCGCCCGTTCAATTACGAGTGGGCGGCGGAGGCGTTTCCGTCGGCGGTTCCGGGCGCGAAGGATGTCTCGTACGACGTGACCGATGTGCTGATCATCCCCCGCGGATCGAAGCACGCGTGCGAGGCATTCGAGTTCATGGCCTTCGTGCAGCGGCAGGAAGAGATGGAGAAGCTCTGCAAGATGAGCGGCAAGAACTCGCCGCTGAAAAAGAACAGCGAGGATTGGGTCTACGCCAATCCGAATCCGTACGTCGACGTCTACGACCGCCTGGCCGCGAGTCCGAATGCTCGGCCGAACGATCAGACGCCGGTCTACAACGAGGCGCTGACGCTTATCCAGGTCGCCGCCGAGCAGACGTATCTGTTGAAGAAGACGCCGGTCGAAGCGCTGACCGAAGCGCAGCGCGAAATCTCCAAGCGACTGGCGAGCGAAAAGCAATTAATGGCCGCGCGGGCGGCGTGGGATGGGAAGTGAAGAGCGACTGGGGCGACATCGGCAAAGGGCTGGCGTTCCTCTCGCCGTGGATCATCGGGTTTTCGCTTTTCACGATCACGCCGATCGCGCTGTCGGCGTACTTCAGCGTGTGCGATTACTCCCTCCTCGATCCGCCGATGCCCGTCGGCATGGACAATTATCGCACGCTCGCCAAAGACCAGTGGTTCTGGAACGCGATGTGGAACACGACGCGGTACGCGGTGATGGCGCTGCCGGCCGGCATGGCGGTCTCGCTGGGGCTGGCGCTGCTGCTCAATCGCCCGATCCGCGGGCAGTCGATCTATCGCACGGCGATTTTCCTGCCGACGCTAGTCCCCGTCGCGGCGACGGCGATGATCTGGCTGTGGCTGTTCAACACCAAGCTCGGGCTGCTCAATTACGTGCTCGGATTCGTCCACATCTCGCCGGTCCCGTGGCTGACGAATCCGCAGGTCGCGCTGCCGGCGATGGCATTCATGAGCTTGTGGGGCGTCGGCCACACGGTCGTCATCTACCTCGCCGGATTGCAGGATGTGCCGATCGATCTGTACGAAGCCGCCGAGCTCGACGGCGCGACCGGCTGGCGGCGGCTGTGGCACGTCACCATTCCCATGATCTCCCCAGTCATCTTCTTCAACCTGATCATGGCGATCATCGGCGTCTTCCGGGTCTTCGAAATCCCCCTGATCATGACCAACGGCGGCCCGGCGCGGGCGACGCAGTTCATCGCCATGTACGTTTACGACTGCGCGTTCCTGTATGTGCGGATGGGATATGCCAGCGCGATGGCGTGGATCCAGTTGATCGTCGTCATGATCCTGACGGGCATCGCTTTCTGGAGCAGCAGCCGATGGGTGCACTATCAGGGGAAATGAATGAAAGAGATTGAACCACGGAGACACGGAGACACGGAGGCGCGCTCGGCGACCAAGCGCGCCTCCGTGTCTCCGTGTCTCCGTGGTAAATCCTTCTTTTCCGGGAGCTGGTTCGGCACTCACACCGCCCTGCTGCTGATCTGCGCCGGCTTCGTCATCCCCTTTGCCTGGATGATCTCGACCAGCCTTAAAACCAGCCCCGAATCGATGATCTTCCCGCCCAAGCTTGTTCCCATTCCCGCTAATTGGCAGACGTACACCGACGTCTGGCACCATCCGCGCTTCGATTTTCCACTGTATGCGCGTAACACGCTCGTCATCGCCGCGCTCGCTGTCACGGGCACGACGATCTCCAGCGCGCTCGTCGCCTACGGCTTCGCCAAGGTGCGCTTTCGCGGGCGCGGGGTGCTCTTTGGGCTAATGCTCTCGACGATGATGATCCCGTTTCCCGTGACAATGGTCTCGCTCTTCGCGCTCTATCGCTGGCTGGATGTGCACACGCCGATCCAGTTCCTCGGCACCAATAAACCTCTGTGGCTCCCGGCGTGCTTCGGGACGGCGTTCAACATCTTTCTGCTTCGCCAGTTCTTCATGACAATCCCGGACGAGCTCTCCGAGGCCGCGCGGTTGGACGGGTGCAGTGATTTCGGCATCTTCTGGCGGATCATCCTGCCGCTGTCGAAGCCCGCGCTGTCGTGCGTGGCGCTGTTCACCTTCATGGGCGTCTGGAACGACTTCATCGGACCGAGCGTCTACCTCCAGAACCCCGATCAGTACACACTGGCGCTGGGCCTCCAGCAGTTGCAGGGCTTCCGCGGCGCGGTGACGGACTGGAACCTGCTGATGGGCGCCGCCACCCTGGTCATCGCGCCGCTGATCGTGCTGTTCTTCCTGACGCAGCGGACCTTCATCCAGGGGATCGCGACGACCGGGATCAAGTGAGGTAGCATGCCGCGCATGAAGAGCGTTTGGCTGTTCGCGGGGTTGATGTTGCTGGCCGGTTGCGGATCGACCAAGTCGTTTCGCGTCGAGGTGAAGAATGAAACGCCGCAGCCCGTCACGTTATGGCTGACGAAGGACGGTCCGCCATCCGAGGATGGGTGGCGTTCCCCGGAAGAGCTGGGCAAAATGCCCGCCGACTCCCGGCCGAATTACGATCTCGCCATCGTCCCGCCGGGCAAGACGGGATTTACCGACGAGGTTTCCGGCGATTTCCCCTCCGGCACGCACGCGGTCCTGCGCATCTACGAAGGCGAGCTCGAGCTGTTCCACATCCTCCAGGCCGAGAAAACCGGCGGAGTGAAGCGCGCGGATGTGCCGCTAAAGCCTGGGAGCAACAAGTTCGAGGTAACGGCCGATTCGCAGGGTCTGGTGGTCCAGCGCAAGTGATCCATGGCGTACGAAGAGCACACCGCCGACTCCAGATCGATCAGCGCCCGCTGCGCCGTGATCACCCTCAGCGACACCCGCACCGAGCAAACCGACGCCAGCGGCCAGCGCATCCGGGAGCTTCTCCACGCCGACGGTCACGTCGTCTCGCGTTACGCGATTCTCCCCGATGATCCCGCCACGCTGCTGGCTCTGATGAACGAGTTGATCATGGACGACAGGATAGACGCCATCATCACCAACGGCGGCACAGGCATCAGCCCCCGCGACAACACAATCGCCGCGGTCGAATCGAAGCTGACGCTGGTCTTGCCCGGCTTCGGGGAGCTGTTTCGCATGCTGAGCTGGGAGCAGATCGGCAGCGGCGCCATGCTCAGCCGAGCCGTCGGCGGAGTCAGTGGGAAGTCGCTGCTTTTCGCGTTGCCTGGGTCGACGAAGGCTGTGGAACTGGCGCTGACGAAGTTGATATTGCCGGAGCTGCGGCATCTGCTTCGCGAGTTGCGGAAGTGAGTTGACGTTTGCCCGGCGCGGAGGGTTCCAGCAGTATGCCACTAATCGTGACTTGCGCCAGCTTCATGTCCGGCAGCCATTCTTTTCGTAACCTCATGGGGTCGGAAGGATCTCTCGCGAGATCCAAGAAACTGTACTCTTGATAGATCTTGTGCGCCGCGCGATCGACGGTCGCGCAAATGGCGCGGTCGCCGTACACACGTAGAACCACTCGTTCTGGAGATCCACTGACGACAAGGAAGTTCTCCTGCGAACTGGCCATCGCATATCCGATGACGAAGACGATGCATACTGTTGTCAGGAGCAGAAGCGCCGCTTCAAGCAGACGGAGGCCGCGAATCGCGTCCACGTAAAGCTGAATCCGACGCAATGGACGGCGTCTCAACGCAATTACCGCCGCCGATAGGACGATGGCCCCGGGGGTCAGGACGATCAAGGCATGGATTGGCAGCTTAATCAGGATCGCCACGATCAAGAGCGCTGGCAGCGCAAGCGCACATGCTTTTATCGATGCGGGGATTCGAGGCCACCAAGCCGGATGCTGCGCGTGCAGAGCTTCGTCCGCCACGAGCAAGTACAGGGCGAAAAACGCGACATAAGCAAACGGAATGACAATTTGCCCGATTCCGACGTTCACTACCCCCATCGGTAAGCCATAATAAGCGACAACACCCGCTTCATTGCAGAACGCGACGCCATAAAAGAAAAGTGGCACCAGGGCAATCAGCGCCGCTTCCGACAGTTCCAGTTTTCGGCCGCGCGTTAGCGTCGTTGGGTCCTGTTCCACACTCGCCTCCGAAAGGAGTCTGCCCCGGCATACCACCATCACTCTTCTTTTTGCCCCGAAGGTGCTTGAGACCTATAAACCTATCCATGGGGTACGGGGCCTGGCAACCTTTTGCGTCTTCCGAGTCTGGTTGGATCTGGGCGCGCTGGTTCGCGGCACTCGTGCTGGCGCTGTGGGGGTGCGGTTGCGGTAGCGGCTTAACACCGTTGCCGGTGGAAAGAACCGTCAAAAGCGTGCTCGAATGGACGCACGAAAACGGCGTTCCCGGCTCGATACTGCTGATAGAAACTCCGAAGGCTCGCGTTACAGGAACGATCGGGCGCGCTGACGTCAAACGCAAAATCCTTATGCGCTCCGATTGTGCATTTCGCATCGGGAGCATCACCAAGACTTTCGTAGGCATTGTCGCCGCTCAGTTGGCTGCGGATGGAAAGCTCGACGTAGACCTGCCGATTACGGCCTATCTGCCGAGGTCTGTCACTGATCACATACGCAATAGCGCGCGGATCACGGTGAGACACTTGGCTACTCACCGCAGCGGCATTTACGACTTCCTGGACAACAAGTGGGCCCTGATCGCATACTTTCTGGACTCGCGGGGAGAGTGGCCGCCGTCCCGGTTTCTGAAATACGCCTACGACAAGCCCGCTCAATTCCCGCCCGGCGGAGGATACCGCTACTGCAACACCAATTTTCTGCTACTCGGCATGATTATCGATCGTGTAGTGGGACACAGCTATACCGTCGAAACCCGGAATCGAATCCTGACGCCGCTCGCCTTGGCTGACTCCTACTCGGAACTGGATGAAGCTCCCCGACCAGGCAGAGCGCATGGCTATGAGCGCTGGCTGGGGTTTACAATGGATGTTTCGGGTTGGACTCCGGCAGCCGGAGGTTATGGGGGAATGGTCAGCACGGCTTCTGATTTAGCAGTGTTCATACGCGCCGCCGTGCGCGGCGATGGCTTTGTAACTGGCCGCGCGCGGGATCTCGTAGCAGTGCAGCCGACCACAGCGTCGAGCGAGTCAAATGGAAGAGAAGCGCTGATCTACAACTTTGGCATGGCGGCAGAGCGAAGTGCGGGCCCGGAGGTCTCGCTTTCCGCGGCGCCGTGGTTCTTCGGACATAGCGGCGCGACGCCTGGATATTTTTCACTGGCGTATCACGAGCCGGTTCATGACGTTACGGTCGTGTACTTCGGTTCAACGACGCTACGCGATCCGTTTCACCCGCGACGGTATTCGACATTCTTGAAGCGGCTGCACCAGTCGCTCTTTCCTCTAGCACTCGACGTCGCCAGAAACGACGCGCTGGCACGATTCGAAGGGAACTGACCCCAACGGGAATCGAACCCGTGTTCCGGCCTTGAGAGGGCCGTGTCCTAGGCCGCTAGACGATGGGGCCGAGCGGAGCGAAAGATTATGCGGGCGTCTGGCGTCGCGTCAACTTGATGTGGAAATGCACAGGGTCATCGACCCTCACCCCGGCCCTCTCACGGAGTACCGGGAGAGGGAGATGTCGGAGATGAAGGAGCTGACGTCGCAGGACGGGGCATGCGATAGAGATTCATCCGCGCCCAGTCGCGCCATTCGGGGCGGTCGTCCTTCATGACCAGTTCCTCGAGCAGGGCGCGGGTGTTGTCGTCGCGATCGCCCTTGCGGATGTGCGCTCGCGCGAGGTTGCCAAGGTATTGCGGATTGTCCGGCTCCATCGCGCGGGCGTTGGCGTATTCGCCGGCGGCGTCTTCCATCTTGCCCGCACGCTCGAACACCAGCCCGAGGTTGTTGCGCGGCTCGGGCTGATAGGGCATCAGCTTGGCGGAGTTCTGAAACTCCCACGCGGCGGCGTAGAGCTTCTGCTGGTGATAGTAAATGAGCCCGAGATTGTTGTGCGCCGGTCCGTACATGATGTCCGCGTCGACGGCGCGCTTGCAGAGCTTCTCGGCTTCGTCGAACTTGCCCTCCTGGATCAGTTTGAAGGCGCGTTCATTCAGCGATCGCGCTTCGGCGGTGTCGCGGCGACCATCGACGGTGATGGTTTGCTTATTCGACGCGCACCCGACGCACGCGACTGCCGCAAGCAGGAGAATGGAACCGGCAATTCTCATATCGCTTTAACTTCTCGGCGCGTAGCTCAAATAGGACAACGTCACATCCGCTTGCCACGTCTCCACCGCTTGCGGCTTAGCGCTCTCCGCGCCCGTACCCGGCGCCGACAGCTCAATCGTCTTCGCGTGCGATGACGGATCGACCGAAGCCAGTCGATGCAAGAAGCCCGCCAACTGCGGCATCGTCAGCGACTCCAGGCGCAGGAACACAAGCATCTCCTGAACATCGGCATCCGGCAGGCGATTTGATTCGCCCGGCTCGACGCTGATCAGTTTATCGGCCACGCCCGAGGCGTCGGCGGCGTCGCGCAGGCGGCGATTCAGCTCGTTTACCTGAGGAATCGCGCCGGGGCCGGCGGTGGGAGATTTGGAGAGCGCTGCGAGCTGGGCGCGGGATTCGCCGAATTCCCGCGCGGCTGCGGAGGCGCGGGCGGATAATCGGTCGAGCTTCGTGTAAGCCAGCGCACACGAAAGGGCCGCCGCCATCAGCAGCACGACGAGTGCGATAGTCTGGCGCGCCGGCGTCATGGCGTTGGTCCCGTGATGGCGGCGACGACCTGCGGCCGGGTGCCGCGCAGGGTGATCGTCCAGAACGCGCCCGATGGATCGCGCCGCGACTGCGCCGGCGGGACATCGAGCCCCGCCGATCGCGCGGCGGTCGCGAGTTGTTCCGCCTGCTCCAACGACTTGGCGCGCGCGGTCAAGTCAAATGTGCCATCGCCGAAACTGATGCGGTCGATCGAGCATTTTGTGTCGGCCGGTAGCTTGCTCAGCACGTCGAACATCAGCCGCAGCGCGGAAGTGTTTGCCGGGGCCTTTCCGGGCGGAGTGGCGGCGGTGGCGCGGCGGTATTCGCTATCGATCACCGCCCGCACATTCGCCGGCGGCGGGGACCAGCTTGGGAAAACGCGCTGGAACTCGGCCATCAGCTGGCGATCGAGCTCCGCCGCGCGGCGGTCGTACTTCTCCCCACGCAGCAGCATCGCCCCCGCGAGGATGAACAGCGCGATCGTCGCCGCGACCAGCGCAATGTTCACCGGCCGGCGGATCTGGCGGAGACGGTCGGACGAGGCGAGCGCACCGCGACGCAGCTCGATTGCGGGGCGCTCGACGCCGTCAAGCACCCGCGCGGCGGGGTCCGACGCATCGACATACAGGTCCTTCGAACGAGTAATCGACGGAGGCGCGTCGAACTTGGTCGCCGCGATGGCAGTTTCACGATCGATGGCGGCGGGATCATCCGCAACGAGCGACCAGTGGACCGCCTTTCCATCGCGCATCGCCAGCACGTTCACCCCAGGGCCTTCATTGATCAGCATGATCGCGCCGCCGGCTCTGCTATTCTGTGCGGCAAGCAGCGCGGCCGGCGCGATCGACTCAATCGCAATTCCCGCCGCTTCGAGTGCATCGACCAGCGGTTGAAGCTCGCGGACTCGGGCGGCGACGCCCATCGCGCGCTCGCTGCGGACGATGAAATCCGCGACGACCTCCTCTGCCGCAAGGGGAAGCTGCTCCTCGAGGCGAAAGAGCATCGCCCGGTTCTCGCGCGCATCGAGGCCGCTCAGATCGATCGTCGCCGCGAGGCACCACGCGGAGGGAATCGCAAGCAGGATGCCCTGCCGGCGGTATCCGAGGCGGTCCAGCGAGCGGCGAACCACGCCGGCGATCGACGCAGGCGCGCGTCCTTCGTCGAGAGCAACGTCGATCACCCGCGGCTCGCCGCGCCCATGGATGACGCCAATCCGCCACGTCGCGGCGTCGCTGGGGAAGAGGATGAACTGCTGTTTCGCCATGATCATCCCGGGAGCTGCGGCTCGGGCGGCTTCTCGAGCGTGAGCGATTTCCCGTTGTACTCGATGTCCACCTGTGCCGGACGAATCGCCAGCACTTTCGCCCCCAGCGCGTCCTCGCCGATCGCCTTGAGCTGCACTTCCCCCGCCTGCGTGCGCAGCAGCGCGAGGGATGTGCCGATCGTGCCGACGAGCGTCACCGGAACTGCATCGCTTTCCGCGACGACGGGCGCCGACGACGGCCCGGCGAGGGGAGTGTCGTCGAGGGAATGGCGCAGCGGTTTCGCCGCGACAGCTTGCAGCGCATCGAGCGCCGGCAGCCCCGCCGGCTGCGTCGTCGCGACATTCGCGCGTGCGACAGGCCCTTCATCGACTTCAATCGGCCGCGTCACGGCGACGATCGCCGCTCCGAGCGCGACAACGACGACCGTCGCGGCCGATGTTGCGATGAGGAGTTTGAGCTGTCGCGTCTTCATATCAGCGGCCGACTTCATTCTACCAGACGAAGGTATGGCTCGCGGGCGAACCTTGGGAAGTCTGGTCAAGCACGGTGAAATATACCCATTGGCGCCGCGAGGATCGGGCGACGATCCAGAGCGAGTGCACTCGCGAGGTTTCCGTCACATGCAACCCCGCCCGCCGATCGAGGCCGGCGGCGGTGAGCAGGCTCGCGCCTTGCGTCGGCTTGGTGCGCGCCTGAATCAGCCGGTTGATCTCGACGCCGCTGAGCGCCGGTGTCGCCGCGAGCTTCATCGCGGATTCCGATGCGCGACGGACGTTGATCAAACCGTCGCCCCAGAAGGTGAGCAACTCGGCGGCATCGAGCAGCTTCTGCGGCGAAGCGTTGTCGAAAATCTGACCGTACCCGGTGACCCGCTGGGGGATGATCGGCTGCGTGGACGACGGGCTGGTCGCAGCGATGCGTGGCGGTTTGGGCAGTGCGCGCACGCGGACGAGATGACCGATGCCGCTGCCGGCAAGCTGTTCGCGCAGGCGCGTCTCGACACGCTCGGCATCGGTCTCGTCGAGCAGGACGTTGAGGTTCGCCTTGGCCTGCTCGTCGGCCAGGACGAGATCGAACGCCTGTTCGCCGAGCCGGACGCTTGTGCGGAACATTGCCGCGGGGCGATGATGCGCCCGCTCCTGATCGTTGAGCACCGCTTCGATGGCGGGAAGGACCGCGAGGCGGCAGCTCGTGATGCCGACGCGGCGCTGGAGATTCTCCGCTGCCTCGCGCGCATCGCTCGCGTGGCGAAGCGCCGCCCGGCTGAGAGAAGCCATCAACGCCGCCGACAGAACCAACAGGCCGAGCGTCAGGATCAGCACGTACCCGCGGCGATGATGTTGGACTCTCGCGCGCATCATCGAATCCAGAGCTCCTCGCCTTTCGAGCCGGCGGCGGTTTCGATTCGAACTCCAACACGTGCGGGAATCGTCGCTGCGTCGCCGGATTCCGGCGAAATCGCGAGAAGCTTGACACCGTCGGCCACAAGCTCGGACCAGCGTTGCGGGCGGATCGGATCATCGAGATATTCCTGCTCGCGGAACAGCGCGGCCGTCGTCGCGCCGATCCTGCGGAGGCGAAACGTGACGCGCGTCAGTCGATTGTTGGGCAGCAGCGTGCGCGGATCGATTCCCCCGTGCCCGTCGATGCGGATCTCGCCGGCGGTCGAACTGAACGACGATGCATTGGTCAGGTCCCAGCGGAGCATCTCCAGGACACGCTTGGAGCCGTCGCCCTGGTTGAAAGCACCGAATTTCTGCCGATCGCGCGCGATCCCCGACGCGGCGGCCAACACGGCGGCGGTCAACAGCGACGCGATCACCACCGCGACGACCATCTCCACGAGCGTGAATCCACGTCGGTGATTCATGGTGATTCGCTCCGCGCCGGAAGGAGGAAATCGACCGTGACGAGCGGCTTGGCGGACATCGTAGCTGATTCAATCACGTCGACGCGGACGATGACCGCGCCAAGCGCATCGGCAGCGGGGTCGCGCATCGCGCGGGTCCGCCACAGGCAATTCGGCACGCCGCCCAGTGCCCCCTGTGAGTTGACCGGCACATCGCGCGACGGGCCGCTCAGCCAGGTCGTCACCAGCGCATCGACCGCGCGAATCGACTGGAGCTTTCGATCCGCCTCCCCCCACTGGCGGAGCATCCGCCCGCGGGCGATCGTCATCGACGCCAGCAGCGTGCCAAGCACGACCAGGCCGGCGAGGACCTCAATCAGCGTCATGCCGCGTCGGCGGACGGAAGATGGCGTCGAGGATTTCCTCATGTTGAACAATCGAAGTTTCACCGGTCAGACCGGCGACGAGAATCCACTGATCCAACTGCGGCCCGCGAAGGTGCAGCGCGTACGAGCGCGACAAGCCGAGCCGGGAGATTGCAACGGTCCCTTCGCCGGAGGAAATATCGCGCTCGGGTGAGCGGAATCGCTCGATGACACATCCTCGCGGCAGATTCGTGTGAAAGACTTCATCGTCGCCCGTTCGCGTCGAAATGTGCTGGTCGTAAAGATCGAAGCCGATAACCACATCCCGTCCGCTGCGCCGCGCCAGCACCCGCGCCGATGCATCCGCCGAGCGAATCGCCTCGGCCGCATCCTTCGCCCGCGCCGATTGCAGCGGTCCTGTAAAGCTCATGGCGACGGCGGCGGTGAGCAGGGCCGTGATCGCGACGGCGATCGTGATCTCGATCAGGGTAAAAGCGCGGCGCGGAGTCATTTGGGTTTGACCGGCTCGACGTCATTGTTGGTAATGTCCGCGTCCGCGCCCGTCCCGCCCTCGCGACCATCAGCACCGTAGCTGATCACATCGAACGGGCCCTTCTTGCCGGGCTGGACGTACATGTACTCGTGGCCCCAGGGATCGTTCGCCAGCGCCTTGATGAACTGCGGGACGAGAGACTTGAGCCCCTCCTGGTTGGTCGGGAAGCGCCCCTTGTCGAGGTAAAACGCATCGAGTCCACCGGTCAGGTGCGCGATGTCGGCGCGGGCCTTCTTCTCTTTCGCCTTCTCCAGGTAGCCGGTGGTCGCGTAGGTCACGATCCCCGCCATCAGGCCGATGATGACGACGACGATCATCACTTCGATGAGCGAGAACGCCTTATTGAATCGCATTCCCGGCCTCCAGGATTGGCAGAACGGTCGCCATCACGATGAAGAGGACCACCATCGCCAGCAGGATGATCAGCATGGGCTCGAGGATCGCCGCGAGGCGCTGGGCGGTGGTGGAGACCTCGCGATCGTAGACGCCGGCGAGTCGGTCGAGCATTTCTTCCAATCGTCCCGACTGCTGCCCCAGCGCGAAGATCTGCACGGCCATCGGCGGGAAGGCGCGCGTATCGGCGAGCGCTTCTCCAATGTCGGCGCCGGCAAGGACGGCGTCTTCGCATTTTCGCAGCGCCTCACGCAGGATCAGATTGCTGGTGGTGCGTTGGGCGACCTGAAGTGCGCGGATGAAGACGACGCCGCTCTTGAGAAGCGTGCTCAGGACGATGGAGATGCGGACGATCGCTTGCTTGCGAATGAGCTCACCGACCAGGGGAATTCTCAGGATCGCGCGGTGCCAGGCGAGCTTTCCGGAACTGGTCCGCAAGAGCGCGGAGAACGCGAAGACGCAAGCGACGCCTAGCGCGGCGATGAGCCATCCCCAATTGACCAGGAAATCGCTCGCCCCTTTGACGATCCGCGTGGGCAGCGGCATCGGCTGACCCATCTCGATCAGCGGCTCGAGAATCCGCGGGACGATGAACGTCATCAGGAAGATGCTCGCCGCGATCGCGAGCGTCAGCACGATCGCTGGATAGGTCAGCGCGATGCTGATCCGCCCGCGGAGCTGTTCGGCGCGCTCGCGGAATTCGGCGAGGCGCTCGAGAGAAGCATCAAGCGTACCGGCATCTTCTCCGACCTCGGTGATGCTGATCGCCAGCTCGTCGAACATTCCCGGCTGGTCGCGCATCGCCTGGGCGAGGCTCGCGCCGGCGCCGACGCGGTCCCGAAGCAGGATGACGGCGGAATGAAGGCGTCCGTGATGCTGGCGGGCGATGGTGTCGAGCGCTTCGAGCATGGGGACGCCGACGCTCAGGAGCGTGGAAAGCTCCCGAAGGAATTGGGTCGTCAGTGCGCGCGGGGCACTGCGGGAAAAGAACCCCATCCCGCTGAAGCGGGAGGGGCCGATGGGGTTTGAGCGCGTGGAATAGTCGGCAAGGTCGCGGACGATCAGCCCGCGCGTGCGCAGGAGGTCGCGCGCCTGGCGCGGCGTGTCAGCGGCGATGGTGCCGATCTGTTCGATCGCGCCGCTATCGGTCGCTTTGTACGTGAAAACGGCCATGATCACTCTGTCGGGGGCTCAATCTCCGGCTCGCTGGTGACACGCTCGACCTCGGACATCGTCGTCAATCCCGCCAGAATCTTCGCGATGCCGTCATCGCGAAGTGTCCGTGTTCCCGCGGCGACGGCTGCGTCGCGGATCTCCGTCGCTGTCGCGCGATCCGAGATGTGCCGGCGGACCGCATCATCGATGATCAGCAGTTCAAACGTCCCGAGCCTTCCCCGATACCCGGTTCCGCGGCATGCGCCGCATCCAGCGCCTTGCCGCATCTGCCCCGCCGCTGACTCATCGACGCCGAGCCAATCCAGCTCCGACTTCGTCGGACGATACGGTTGAGCGCAGTCGGGGCACATGCGCCGTACCAATCGCTGCGCCAGCACGCCCATCACCGAGCTGGCCACGAGATACGGCTCGATGCCCAGGTCGAGCAATCGCGTCACAGCGCTGGCGGCGTCGTTGGTGTGCAGGGTGCTGAAGACCAGGTGCCCGGTGAGGGACGACTGAATCGCCATCGTCGCGGTCTCGCAGTCGCGGATCTCGCCGACCATGATCACGTCCGGGTCCTGCCGCAGCACGCTGCGCAATCCCGACGCGAAGGTCATCCCTTTCTTGTCGCTGACCTGGGACTGGCTGATCCCTTCGAGCTGATACTCGATCGGATCCTCGATCGTCAGAACGTTCTTCTCCTTGCTGTTGATCGTCTTGAGCGCGGAATACAGCGTCGTGCTCTTGCCCGATCCCGTCGGCCCGGTGACGAGGACCAGGCCGTGCTCGATGGTGACGAGTTGTTTGAACAGGCGCAGCGTACGCGCGTCCATGCCCAGCTCGGTCAGCTCGTACAGGCGGGCGCTTTTGTCGAGCAGGCGGATGACGACACGCTCGCCGAAGCTCGTCGGCAGGCTCGCGATGCGCAGGTCGATCACACGCTCCCCGATCTGCACCGTCGCCCGGCCGTCCTGCGCGATTCGTTTCTCGGCGATATTCATCCGCCCCATCACCTTCACCCGGCTAACGATCTCGTCCTGGATGCTCTTGGGTAGCGTGAAGCTGTCGTACAGCATCCCGTCGATCCGCGTGCGGATGATGAGATCCGTCTCGTACGGCTGGATGTGAATATCAGAGGCGTTGGCCTTCACCGCTTCGAGCAGCATCAGATCGACTAGCCGCACAACCGGCGCCCGGCCGGTGGAATCGAGAAGATCTTCGCGGGTCGACAGCCGGCGGACTTCATCGAGCACATCGGCGCGATCGAGCGTCGCGATGAACGCCTGCGCCTGTCCGGAGCGCTTCTCGTAGGCTTGGTTGATGGCGGCGAGAATGGCGTCGCGCGGAGCGAGGAACGGCTCGACCGTCCGCCGAAGGAAGCGCGAGACGATGTCGACCTGCTGCCAATTCGCAGTATCCGCCAGCGCCAGTCGAAGCGAGCCGTCGCGCCCGGCAAACCCGATCACTGCGTGGCGGCGCGCGAAATCGATGGGAATGCCGGATAGAAAATCGTCATCCATCGGCAGCGTCGCCAGGTCTTCCACGAACTCCAAGCCAGGTGATGCGGTCGCCATGGGGAACTACCGGATCGGAATCGGCTCGCTCTGAGGATGCGACGGCGGGATGCCGGCACGGTCGCCGCTGCGCTCGGAGATGTACTTGAGGTCCTCGAACTTGTCATCGCGCAGGATCCGTGGGCGGATGAAGATGAACAACGTCGTGTCCTTCGTGTCCTTGGTGCGGCTGCTGAACAGGAGGTTGATGATCGGGATTTGCTGGATGAACGGGAGCGTGTCGAGCGTCTCGCGGAGGTTCTTCACCGACAGCCCGCCGACAACGATCGTGTAGCCGTCCGGGATCGTCACCGTGCTGTCCACCGAATTGGTCTGCGCCGGCGGCGGCAGGTTATTGGTTCCGCGGCCGGTGAAGCTGCTCAGCTCGATGCTGTAGCTGAGCTGGAGGTAGTCGTCGGCGCTGATGTGCGGCTCGACGGTGATGGTCGTGCCGGCCTCGGCGTTCCCGCCGAAGCTGGTGATCGCCTGTACGCTGCTGCTGTCGAGGATCTGTGCGTAGGGTTCCTGCGCGACACTCTTGAGCGTGCCTCTGCCGTTGTCGTTGACGAGCAATTGCGGGGCGGAAACCAGTCGCGCGTGGGTGTTGGTCGCCAGCGCGTGGAGAACGATGTCGGCGATGTCGGTGCTGAGCAGCGCAGCGGTTCCGCCCGGAGCGGCGATGGGCGTGAGGCGACCGGTCGCGGGATCGACCTTGCTGACACCGAAGGAGGTGAAGGTGAGCAACTGGCTGTCGCCGAACCCGCCGAGCTTGGCGATATCCACACCCAGCGAGAATCCATCAGTCGTATCCAGCGTGACGATCGTGCATTCGATCTGCACCTGCGGGCGGCGCTCGTCGAGACGGTGGATCAGCTCCGCGTACATCTGCTGCACCGCGGGCGGGGCGATCACGATGATCGTGTTGGTGTTGATGTCGGCGGTGACCGTGGCGTTGCGGGTTTGGACTGAAGTAACCCCGGCAGGCGTTGGAGCCCCGTATGGAGCTTGACGCGCTGCTAAGGTTCCCGTCATCGACGAGGCTGCGGGATTCGATGGTGATGGCGTCGTGAGCGCCGGGGGCGCCGGCGTGAGACGAGTGGGCTGAGGCGGCGGCGGCGATGTTTCCGGCGTGTGCGTGGTTTCAGCGGCGGGAGATGTCGGCGTCGGGCCGTTGATCTGCTCGACGCCGCCGTCCGTTTCGGCGTGGAAGGATTCGATCCCGCCTTCGCCTTGCAGTCCGCTGATGGTCGCCAGCAGGTCCGCCGCCTTGGTGTTCTTCAGCTTGTAGAAGCGCATCGGGCTTTGCGACTCGGCGACCGGAGCATCCAAGTCCACGAGAAGATGCGCAATGCGTTGATGCACCGCCGGGGCGGCGGAGACGACCAGCGACTGCGATTCGCGATCCGCCGTCCCCTGATATTGTTTCTCTCCGGTCGGGCCCAGGAGATTGCGCACCAGACGATCGAGGCGTTCGGGCGTGATCAGCTTCAGGCGGTAGACCACCGTCTGCTGCACCGGCGTGCGATCCATCGCCTCGATCAGCGACGTCACCTCGTCAATGCGATTCGCCGGCGCGACAACGGCGACTTCGTTGAGGCGTTCGTCGGCGTCGATGAAAACACCCGACGCCCCCGCCGCCGCACCGGCGGCTTGATCGCGGTTGGTGAGCATCGTCGAGATGCTCGACGCAACCGCCTTCGCATCGGCTTGATGCAGCGGCACAAACTTAACGACTGGCGGCGCCTTGGGACCCCCGGCGACGTTCGTCGCGGGGACGATCTGTTTCCACCCCGGCTGATCAGCGTCGATCAGCGCCATCTGCTTCAAGTGAAGCGCGCTCTCGAGGATGCCCAGCAGCGAAGATTCCGGCACCTGTCGCGGCACGCGGATCGTCACCTTCTTGGCGTTGATCGATTCGTCGTAGAGGATCGGAATCTTGAGTTGCTTGCTGACGATGTCCGCCAGCGTCTTGAGCTCGATCCCGTCGGCGGGGAAATCCAGCGTCACCAGCGGGCCGGCCACTTGGGTGGCGGGTGCTGTCTGCGCGAGCACCGGCGCACAAAACAGCGCCAAAACCATCGCGATCGTGCCGGGTGCCAAACGCATGTTGCAGCGGGGATTGTATCAGTTGGCTTGCACGCAAAACAAAGAATTCACGGGGTCGCAGCGGCCGGGGCGACCGTCATGCCGAACTGCGCAAACTTTGACGCGCCGGCGATGTTCACCTGGCTGTAAAAGCGGACGAATCCGGGCACCGGGGGGTAGAAGCGGAACTCCAGCGTCGGCCCCCCGCGATCGGTCGGTTTGAGGGGGTCCTTGCCCAGGGGGTGCAGGTGCACAACGGTTTTGAAGTCCTCCGAGAATCCGACCAGGTGGGCGAATGAGCCCATGATCGGTTCAAGCTCGCGGAAGGGCTGGCCGTCGGAGGCGGTGACGGTGACTTTGCCCTTGACGATCTCGCCGACGCGAAGCGGCGCCCCACCATTGTCGAAAGCTAGCTCGTAGTGCAGACCTTCAACTTCGACTTTGAGCTTCGTCGCCCGATCGGTGATCGCCTGTGACTCGGCATCCCCGGCGATGTCGCCGACGACGAACTCCTGAACGGCCGATTCTTCCGGAACGACATCCGCCCAGACGCGGTACGGGCCGGGGCGAGTGGGGGTAAAGCTGAAGGAATACTCGCCGGGCGTCTTCGTGGGTGTCGGGTGTTCGTGGTGGTAGTCGGTCAGGGAGTGATCGATGATCAGCAGGTGGATGCGCTGCGTGTGCATGACGAGCAGATCGTCCGGCTCGACAGGCGTGCCATCAAGCTTCGTCAGCCGAGCGACGACCTTCGCCTCCCGGCCGGGGGTGAGGGGGGCATCGGGCGTTGCAATCAGCTTCATCGAGGGAGCGCCGGGCTTCTCATAGATCGGGCTGGCGGGAATCCGCCGGCGGATCAGTGCCATCCCGCAGATCGTGCATCGTGCCTCGCGCTGGAGATGTCGATCGAGCGGATGCATCGGACACACGAAGACGGTCGCGGTAAGCTGCTCATTGCTGTAGTGCGATGCGATCTGCTGCCACTTCTGCCTGTACGGCCCGAAGAGCGCTTGCGCCTTCGCCCGCGGCTGATCCTTCTCGCGCGTCGCCTCGATGATCGCGCTTCCTGTCATGAACATCTGCTGCAATTCATCGCGCCGATCATTCGCCTCGGGCGGGAGATTCGCCTGTAGCCGCCGAATGGCCGGGCTGGAATTGGCGATCTGGAACGCGATGATCGGAAGCTGGTTGGTCTCGAAGAGCTTCTGAATGTTCTCGAGCGAGGCGTTGATGACGTTCCAGGCCTCGGGAACGCTCTGCGGCTCGGGCACATCGAGCAGCGGATCATGCGCACGGCACAAGGGCGCAAGCATCGTAACCGCGGCGACGAAGAGTGTTGGAATGCGAAGCGAGAAGATCACGCGCTGAGCCGGCGGCGGAGAATCACACCGGCCATGGCGAGACATAGCAGGGCCAGGCTCGTCGGCTCGGGGACATTCACCGTAAAAGTTCCGTGGGGGTTGAAGGCGTGATCGTTGGAGCCGGCGTCGATCCACCCTTCGTTGGGATTGCTGGTGGTCGTAATGGTATACGAGCCCAGCGGCGTGCCGGGGGCGACGGCGATCGTGTAATTCGCCACCAGGAAGGTTCCCACCCCGTTGGTCGTCGTCGCCAGGCCGCCAAGGTCGCTGTCGTTGCGCGGATTGAGCAGGTTACTGGGGTTGGACTTTCCAGCACAGTGGGATCCGAAGCTTGGAATTCACGTGACTTGAAGTCGCGGC
>JADMIO011429238.1_pt1 | contig 66321 bp, 62 predicted proteins | sample 8958161 | NCBI WGS metagenome assembly JADMIO01 (sample SAMN16585339, study PRJNA669376) | soil metagenome | isolation source: Crop rotation soil | place: USA: Cullars Rotation, Alabama | collected 2011 | reverse complement strand
CGCGACAACTTGTCCACGTGGAATTCTAAGCTTAGGATCCCAATGTGCTGGAAAGGAACGCTTCCGCTGCTATTCGACCGGCGACCTCGTTGGCGTTGAGATCGGCGGCGCGCTGAAGAATGTCTTCGCCATCGCCGCCGGCGCCGTCACCGGCGCCGGACTCGGCGCCTCCGCACAGGCCGCGATGGTGACCCGAGGCTTCGTCGAACTCCGGCGCATCGCCCAGTCCTTCGGCGCCGAGCCGGAGACCGTCATGGGACTGTCCGGCCTAGGCGACTTGCTGCTTTCCTGCGCCTCGGCGCAATCGCGCAACTTCGCCTACGGGCTGGCGCTGGGGCGCGGCGACAGCCTCGTTGGCCGGCCGCTCGCCGAAGGCGTGGCGACGTCGGGCATCGCGGCGAAGATCGCCATGGAGCGCGGCATCGACGCCCCGATCATCACTGCGGTCGCCGGCATCCTTGCTGGGCGGCTGACCATCAACGAGGCGGTCTCGGCGCTGATGACGCGACCGCTGCGCGCCGAAGCCGGCTAATCATTTCGAGAGAGGAGTTTTCGCTATGCTGTTTGCGCTGATCTGCAGGGACAAGCCCGGCCACCTCCAGGTGCGCCTGGACAACCGCCCCGCCCACGTCGAGTTCCTGAGGAAGCTCAACGAGGCCGGCACGCTGAAGATCGCCGGGCCGTTTCTTGACGACGCCGGCAAGCCCTATGGCAGCCTGGTGGTGGTCGAGGCCAAGGACAAGAACGAGGCCGCCAAGATCGGCTCCGAGGACCCGTACTCAAAGGCGGGGCTGTTCGAGGTCGTCAGGATCCGCGCCTGGAACTGGACGTTCAACAATCCGGCCAATCCTTCGAACCCCTAAGGAGGCTCGCATGAACTACTGGCTGTTCAAGTCGGAGCCGTCGGTCTTTTCCTTCGACGACCTCAAGAAGAAGGGCAAGGCCGGAACCCAGTGGGATGGCGTGCGCAACTACGCCGCGCGCAACAACATGAAGGCGATGCAGATCGGCGACCTCGGCTTCTTCTACCATTCGAACGAGGGACTCGACATCGTCGGCATCGCCGAGGTCTGCAAGCTCGCCCACCCCGACACCACGTCCGACGATCCACGATGGGAATGCGTCGACATCCGCGCGGTGAAGGACGTCCCGAACCCGCCGACGCTCGAACAGATCAAGGCGAACCCCAAACTCCAGGATATGGCGCTGGTTCGGCTGGGAAGACTGTCCGTTCAGCCGGTAAAACCGGAGGAGTGGACCGAAGTCTGCCGTATGGCCGGGCTCAATCCGGGCAAGTAGTTGATTTCGCAGGCGGAAATACGGTGTACGCCGGACAGGTTCGAGGATTTTATCCACGCCAACACGGCATTGTCTTCGCCGCCGCACGTGCCGGAGATCGGGCTCCACCTCGCCGACGAGGCGCATGATCTCTGGCATCGCACCGAAGAGGAACTGGCGGAAATCGGCCTGCCGCCGCCCTTCTGGGCCTTTGCCTGGGCCGGCGGCCAGGGGCTTGCGCGCTACGTGCTCGACAATCCGGAGACAGTTCGCGGCAAACGCGTGCTCGATTTCGCTACCGGCTCAGGGCTTGTCGCCATCGCCGCGGCCAAGGCCGGCGCGGCAAGCGTGCTTGCTGCCGACATCGACCCCTTCTGCGCCGCGGCCGTGCGGCTGAATTCCACCGCGAATGGCGTGTCGGTGACGTTCGATGGCCGCGATTTCATCGGCGAAAACAAAGGCTTCGACGCGCTCCTCGCCGGCGACGTGTTCTACGATCGTGAATTCGCCGACCGGCTGGTGCCGTGGTTCTCACAACTCCTAGAGCACGGCGTCACCGTCATCATCGGCGATCCCGGCCGCTCCTACCTGCCACGCGACAGGCTGACCAAACTCGCCGAGTATCAGGTGCCAGTCACCCGCGCGCTGGAAGACGCCGAGGTGAAGCGAACGACGGTCTGGCGATGGACGTGAATGCGCTGGAAGCAGCGGCCAACAAAAAAGCGAGGCCGAAGCCTCGCTTTCGATCGTTCGTTTGTCCAGCCCGCGCTTGGCTTAGAGCGCGGCTTCCAGCGTGGTGAGGTGGCTGAGATACTGCTCGGCCTTGGTGCGGGTCTGGTCGTCCTTGGCGTCGGCGACGTCCTCGCGCGCGTCCTGGATGCGCTTGGCGAGGTCGTCGCGGTCGATCGCGTCCGTGGCCACCGCCGATTCGGCGAGCAGCGTGCAGCCGTCAGGCAGGATGTCGGCGAAGCCGCCGAACACGCAGTAACGCTCGGTGGCGCCGGCCGCGGTCTTCACGGTGACGACGCCCGGCTTGATGGTGGTCATGACCGGCGCGTGGTTGGCGAGCACCGTCATCTCGCCTTCCGCACCCGGAATGACGACGGACTCGACCTTCTCGGAGACGAGCAGACGCTCAGGGGAAACGAGTTCGAACTGGAAAGCTTCAGCCATCGGTTTTCGGGTCAATGGTGAATGGTGAATGGTGAATGGTCAACGGAACGACCTCAGCCAGTCACTATCTCACCATCACCGCTCTCCATTCACCATTCACTATTGACCATTCACCAATCAGGCCGCTTCAGCAGCGAGCTTCTGCGCCTTGGCGATCGCCATGTCGATGCCGCCGACCATGTAGAAGGCGGCTTCCGGCAGGTGGTCGTACTCGCCGTTGACCAGGCCCTTGAAGCTCTTGATCGTCTCTTCGAGCGGCACGAGCTGGCCCGGCGAGCCGGTGAACACCTCGGCGACGAAGAAGGGCTGCGACAGGAAGCGCTCGATCTTGCGGGCGCGCGCGACGGTGACCTTGTCCTCTTCGGAAAGCTCGTCCATGCCCAGGATGGCGATGATGTCCTGCAGCGACTTGTAGCGCTGCAGCGTCTCCTGCACGCGGCGGGCGATCGTGTAGTGCTCCTCGCCGACGATCAGTGGGTCGAGCATGCGCGAGGTCGAGTCGAGCGGGTCGACCGCCGGGTAGATGCCCTTCTCGGCGATGCCGCGCGACAGCACGGTGGTGGCATCGAGGTGGGCAAAGGAAGTCGCCGGGGCCGGGTCGGTCAAGTCGTCGGCCGGCACGTAGATGGCCTGCACCGAGGTGATCGAGCCCTTGGTCGTGGTGGTGATGCGCTCCTGCATGGCGCCCATGTCGGTGGCGAGCGTCGGCTGATAGCCCACCGCCGAAGGGATGCGGCCGAGCAGAGCCGACACTTCCGAACCCGCCTGGGTGAAGCGGAAGATGTTGTCGACGAAGAACAGCACGTCCTGGCCCTGGTCGCGGAAATGCTCGGCGATGGTGAGGCCCGACAACGCGACACGGGCGCGGGCGCCCGGCGGCTCGTTCATCTGGCCGAACACCAGAGCGCACTTGGAACCTTCGGTCGAACCGTTGTTCTCGTGCGGATCCTTGTTCACGCCCGACTCGATCATCTCGTGATAGAGGTCGTTGCCCTCGCGGGTGCGCTCGCCGACGCCGGCGAACACGGAGTAGCCGCCGTGGGCCTTTGCGACGTTGTTGATCAGTTCCTGGATCAGCACGGTCTTGCCGACGCCGGCGCCGCCGAACAGGCCGATCTTGCCGCCGCGTGCATAGGGCGCGAGCAGGTCGACGACCTTGATGCCGGTGACGAGGATCTGCGCTTCCGTCGACTGGTCGACATAGGGGGGTGCGTCCTGGTGGATGGCGCGGCGGCCCTTGGTGGCGACCGGGCCGGCTTCGTCGACCGGCTCGCCGATGACGTTCATGATGCGGCCGAGCGTCTCGTCGCCGACCGGCACGGTGATCGGGGAGCCGGTGTCGTACACGGCCTGGCCGCGCACGAGGCCTTCGGAGATGTCCATGGCGATGCAGCGCACGGTGTTTTCACCGAGATGCTGCGCCACCTCGAGGATGAGGCGGTTGTCGCCGTTCAGCGTCTCCAGCGCGTTCAGGATCTTCGGCAGATCGCCGTCGAAATGAACGTCGACCACGGCGCCGATGACCTGCGACACGCGGCCGGCCTGGCCGGTCGCCTGGAGCTTTGCCGGCGCGGCGGCGGCCTTCTTGGTGGTAGCTGCTTTCGCCATCTTTCGTGCCTCTCGTCTTTATCCTGTTTCCCGGAGCCTGCGGTGTTCAACCGTGCCCCTAGAGCGCTTCCGCGCCCGAAATGATCTCGATGAGTTCCTTGGTGATCTGCGCCTGGCGCTGACGGTTGTAGGTGATCGTCAGCTTGCCGATCATCTCGCCCGCATTGCGCGTCGCATTGTCCATCGCGCTCATCTTGGCGCCCATCTCGCCGGCCGCGTTTTCCAGCAGCGCGCGGAAGACCTGGACCGAGATGTTGCGTGGAATGAGATCGGAGAGGATCTCGCCCGGCTCCGGCTCGTATTCGTAGACGGCCGTGCCGCCGGCAGCTTCCGGCGCGCTCGCCGAAACCGAGGCCCCAGCCGGAATGATCTGCTGCGCGGTCGGCACCTGGCTGATCACCGACTTGAACTCGGAGTAGAACAGCGTGCAGACGTCGAACGCCCCCTCGTTGAAGAGATGGATGATCTTGCGGCCGATGTCGTCGGCATGGGTGAAGCCGAGCGTCTTGACCTCGCGCAGGTCGACGCGGTCGATGATCAGCGAAGCGAAATCGCGGCGCAGGATGTCGAAACCCTTCTTGCCGACGCAGATGATCTTGACCGTCTTGCCCTCGCCCTGCAGGCGACGGATATGGTCGCGCGCGAAACGCGCGATCTGGCTGTTGAAGCCGCCGCACAGGCCGCGCTCGGCGGTGCAGACGACGAGCAGATGCGTGTCGTCCTTGCCGGTGCCGGTCATCAGCGCCGGAGCGTCGCCGCCGCCGCCGACCGCCTGAGCGATGTTGGCAAGCACGGCGCCCATGCGCTGCGAGTAGGGACGCGCAGCCTCGGCGGCCTCTTGGGCGCGGCGCAGCTTCGCCGCGGCGACCATCTGCATCGCCTTGGTGATCTTCTGCGTCGCCTTGACCGAGGCGATCCGGTTGCGGAGGTCTTTTAGCGAGGCCATGCCTTACCCGTCACAGATCTCAGGCGAAGTTCTTGGCGAAGGCGTCGATGTGGCCCTTGAGCTTGGCCCTCGTGTCGTCGCTGATCTGCTTCTCGGTGCGGATCACGTCGAGCACGTCCTTGCCGTCCGAACGCATGTGGGCGAGCAGGCCCTGCTCGAACTTGCCGACCTGCGGGATGGTCAGCTTGTCGAGGTAGCCGTTGACGCCGGCGAAGATGACCACGACCTGCTCTTCCGTCTTCAGCGGCGAGAACTGCGGCTGCTTGAGGAGTTCGGTCAGGCGCGCGCCGCGGTTGAGCAGGCGCTGGGTCGCGGCGTCGAGGTCGGAGCCGAACTGCGCGAAGGCGGCCATCTCGCGATACTGCGCGAGCTCGCCCTTGATCGAGCCGGCAACCTGCTTCATCGCCTTGATCTGCGCCGACGAGCCGACGCGCGACACCGACAGGCCGACGTTCACGGCCGGGCGGATGCCCTGGAAGAAGAGGTTGGTCTCGAGGAAGATCTGGCCGTCGGTGATCGAGATCACGTTGGTCGGGATGTAGGCCGACACGTCGTTGGCCTGCGTCTCGATAACGGGAAGAGCGGTGAGCGAGCCATTGCCGTTCTCGTCATTGAGCTTGGCGGCGCGCTCGAGCAGGCGGGAGTGCAGGTAGAACACGTCGCCCGGATAGGCTTCACGGCCCGGCGGACGGCGCAGCAAGAGCGACATCTGACGGTAGGCGACGGCCTGCTTGGACAGGTCGTCATAGGCGATCACGGCGTGCATGCCGTTGTCGCGGAAATATTCGCCCATGGCACAGCCGGCGAAGGGCGCCAGGAACTGCATCGGGGCGGCGTCCGAAGCGGTCGCGGCGACGATGATGGAGTATTCGAGCGCGCCGCGCTCCTCCAGCACCTTCACGAACTGCGCGACGGTGGAGCGCTTCTGGCCGACGGCGACGTAGACGCAATAGAGCTTGGCGTTCTCGTCGGTGCCGTCGTTGAGCGACTTCTGGTTCAGGATGGTGTCGAGAATGATGGCGGTCTTGCCGGTCTGACGGTCGCCGATGACCAGCTCGCGCTGGCCGCGGCCGACCGGGATCAGCGCATCGATGGCCTTGAGGCCGGTCGACATCGGCTCATGCACCGACTTGCGCGGGATGATGCCGGGCGCCTTGACGTCCACGCGGCGGCGCTCGGTCGCCTGGATCGGGCCCTTGCCGTCGATCGGGTTGCCGAGCGCGTCGACGACGCGGCCAAGCAGGCCCTTGCCGACCGGCACGTCGACGATGGCGCCGGTGCGCTTGACGATGTCGCCTTCCTTGATGTCGCGGTCGGCGCCGAAGATAACCACGCCGACATTGTCGCTTTCGAGGTTCAGCGCCATGCCGCGGATGCCGCCGGGGAACTCGACCATCTCGCCGGCCTGGACGTTGTCCAGACCGTAGACGCGGGCGATGCCGTCACCGACCGAGAGAACCTGGCCGACCTCGGAGACCTCTGCCTCCTTGCCGAAATTCTTGATCTGGTCCTTAAGGATTGCGGAGATTTCCGCGGCGCGGATGTCCATCAGCCGACCTCTTTCAGTGCAAGCTTGAGCGAATTGAGTTTTGTCCGGAGCGACGTGTCGATCTGGCGCGAGCCGATCTTCACGATGAGCCCGCCGAGCAGCGACGGATCGACAACGGCGTTGATCGCAACGTCCTTGCCGGTGACGCCCTTCAGCGTGGCCTTGAGTTCCTGTTCCTGCGCCGCGGTGAGCGGATGCGCGGAGGTGACGTCGGCGGCGACCTCGCCGCGCGCGTCGGCGGCAATGGCGCGGAACGCCTTGATCATGGAGGGGACGGCGAAGAGCCGGCGGTTCTGCGCAACGACGCGCAGGAAGTTGCCGACGAGGCCGGTGATATCAGCCTTGTCGGCGATCGCCGCGACGGCCTTGAACTGATCCTCGGCCGAGAAGACCGGGCTCCTGATCATGCGGCTGAGATCGTCGCTTTCGGCAAGCAGCGCCTCGAAGCGGGACAGATCGCCCTCGACCTGACCGACTGATTTCGATTGGACGGCAAGCTCATAGAGCGAGCCCGCATAGCGTTCGGCGATACCGGAGACTGGCGAACTGGACTTTGCCACTGATCGTCTTTTCTCTGTCTGGCCCGGCCGCGGGTTTCGTGTGGCTAGCGCTGGCGCTGGCTAAGTCCCTGGCCTTATTGGATTTTCCTCGGCATGAGCGTACGCGCTCCGCATCCCCCGCCGAAAGTCGATTGCCGTCTAGCACAGGCTTTCCAAGTCCGCAACACGTTGGCGGGCGGGCTTTCCGGCACTTTTGTCGCAGTGTGGAAAACAGCCCCGCCGAGGCTGCCGGAATCAGGGAACGAAGCCCAGCGCGAAGGCCAGCGCCAGCGCCGAAAGCACGATGTCGAAGACCAGCCAGAGCCAGTTGGCGAGACCGGTGCCGCGGTCCGACATCATCGAGACGATTCGGCCGAACGCAGTGAACAGCCAGGAGAAGCCAAGCGCCATGTAGAGGAAGGGCTGGTTGCCGAGGAGGAGGCAGCAGAGGCCGAGGCCGAGATAGAAGCCCGCCATGTTGGCGCGGGCGGCTGCGTAGGCTTCCGGGCGCTCGGGCTTGGGCGCCAGCCGGAACATGCGGAAGGAGATGCCCGGCGCGAAGAGCAGGATGACGCCAAGCAGCACGGTGACGGCCGCCGAAGCCCAGGCGAGCCACTCACCCTGCGTGACCGGCCACGGAAATGCGAACTCCACGGCATCCCCTCCATTCGAATCGCGTCGACGAGATTAGAGCGTACCGAGGTTAGATGGAAACGTCCGGCTAATGGAAGTGGTGCTGTCGCACTTCAGAGCAGATTGAACAGCACTGGCGGGTAGCCTGCGTCCCTCAGATGCTCGATCACTTCGATCAGCGGAAGGATCATGATGAAGACCAGCCCGTCGAGGAAGGTGCGCCTAAGCGCGGCGGGCGAGAAGGCGACCTCCTCGGCCTCGCGGTAGAGCGAAGGTTTTGGCCAGAACATCGGCGTCCTTTGCGCATAATCACGGTACCGGTCGCCGAAGAGCGTCTCCAGATGCCTGGCTTCCTTGCCGGCGGTCACGACAAGCACGAGGAAGGCTGCGCAGCCCAGGATGAAAGCCAGCACCAGCGAACCGACGAAAAGCCCGACCCCGACGGCGCCGATCATGGAGAAGAAATAGAGCGGGTTGCGGGTGACGGAGTACGGCCCGTTGCTCACCAGCTCGCGATTCTTCTTCGACCCGATGTAGAGCACGCTCCACATCCTCCCCATGATGCAGATGAGCACCAGGATGACGCCGATCGCCTCGACCGTATCGCTGCCGTCGCCATGAAAGCCGGGGTTCATCGTCAGCATGGGGAGCGCAAGCAGCAGGGCCCCAAGCTGAAGGATGCGAATGCGCGTTCTCTGATTGACCGGAAGATGCGTCACGGGGGGCCTGCAATTGCTTGAATGCGCTCAAGTGCCCGGCCGTTCGCGGCTTTTTTTCGTCCGATCCGTGGCGGGATCACGCCGGCGCTACAAAAAGCTCTGCGGATCGATGTCGACGGCGACGCGGACCGAACCTCGTATCTTCGGGCCGGCCGCGAGCAGGGCGCGGATAAAAGCCTGCATGTCGGAGCGGCGCTCGCCGTGGACGAGCAGGCGGAAGCGGTGGCGGCCGGCAATCAGCGCAAGCGGCGCTTCGGCCGGCCCGAGCACTTGGATGTCGGACGAGGGAGGTGTCGCACGGCGCAGCGCTCGCGCGTGGTTCTCCGCCTCGGCGCGGGTGGCGGCGCTGACGATGATGCCCGCCAGCCGGCCGAAGGGCGGCAGACCCGCCCTCTCCCGCTCGGCGATCTCTCGTTGGTAGAAGCTCTCCGCATCGCCGGACACGATCGCACGCATCACCGGGTGGTCGGGCTGGTAGGTCTGAAGGAGGCCGAGGCTCTCCTTGCCGGTGCGGCCAGCGCGGCCTGTGACCTGGCTGAGCAGCTGAAAGGTTCGTTCGGCGGCGCGCGGGTCGCCATTCGCGAGGCCAAGATCGGCGTCCACGATGCCGACCAGCGTCATGTTGGGAAAGTTGTGCCCCTTGGCGACGAGTTGCGTACCGATGACGATATCGGCCTCGCCATTTGCAATCGCTTCCAGTTCCAGCCGCAATCGCCTGACGCCTCCGAGCAGGTCTGAGGAAAGCACAATCGTCCTGGCGTCCGGGAAATGACCGACGACTTCCTCCGCGACACGCTCGACCCCGGGACCGCAGGCGACGAGATGGTCGAAGGTCCCGCATTCCGGGCAGGCATCGGGCCGCTTCTCATGGTGGCCGCAATGGTGGCAGACGAGTTGCCCACGAAAACGGTGCTCGACCAGCCAGCTCGAGCAGTCCGGGCACTGGAAGCGATGGCCGCAGACCCGGCAGAGCGTCAGAGGCGCATAGCCGCGGCGGTTGAGGAAGAGCAGCGACTGCTCGCCGCGCTCCAGCGTGCTCCTGACTTCCGTCAGCAACGCCGGCGACAGGAAGCCGCCACGCGCGGGCGGAGCACGGCGCAAGTCGATCGATTTCAGCTCGGGCAGCGACGCCTCGGCGAAACGCGCCGGAAGCACGGCGCGCACATAGCGCCCCTGGTCAGCGTTGACGCGGCTTTCGATCGAAGGCGTCGCCGAAGCAAGCACCACCGGGAAGCTGCCGATGCGGCCTCGCACTACGGCCATGTCGCGGGCATTGTAGGAAACGCGATCCTCCTGCTTGTAGGCGGGGTCGTGCTCCTCGTCGACGACGATCAGGCCGAGCTGCTGGAACGGCAGAAAAAGCGCCGAGCGCGCGCCGGCGACCACCCTGACGCTGCCTTCCGCCACCTGCCGCCAGACGCGCTCGCGCATGCGCGGCGGCAGGTCGGAATGCCACTCGGCCGGCTTTGCGCCAAAACGGTCCTGGAAGCGTTCGAGGAAGGCATGGGTGAGCGCGATCTCGGGCAGCAGGATCAGCACCTGCCTGTTCTTGTCGAGGGCGGCCGCTACCGCCTCGAAATAAACCTCGGTCTTGCCCGATCCAGTGACACCGTCGACCAGCGTCACCGCAGCACCTCCTTTTTTCACCGACGCCCGCAGCGTGTCGGCCACCGCCTGCTGGTCGGACGACAGTTCGGGCTGGGAATAGCCAGTGTCGGGGGCGGCGACGACCGGCCGCGGCGGGATCATGATCGTCTCGAAGACGCCCTGGTCCCTGAGGCCGTCGATGACGGTAGAGGAAACGCCGGCGGCATGCGCCAGGCCGGAGCGGGTCCAGGCGAGGCCGTCGTTCGACGCCTCCAGCACCCGCGCCCGCGCGGCGGTCATCCGGTCGGGCAATGCCTCGGTGCGCTGCAGGCCTTCCGTCCAGGGCTCCGGATCGAAGGCGGCGGGCGCGCGCAGCAGCATGCGCGCCACCATTCCAGGCGCCGACAGCGTGTAGGCGGACATCCAGTCGACGAAACGCCTGGCCTCCTCGTCGATCGGCGGGCAGTCGAAAACCTCCGAGATCGGCTTCAGCTTCTTCGGATCGACGGGATCGGTCTCGGTATCCCAGACAACGCCCGCCACTTCGCGGGTACCGAGCGGCACGCGCACGATCGAGCCCGGCACGACATCCATGTCGTCGGGAACCGCATAGGTATAGGGCCGCTCTGCCGGCATCGGCACCAGCACCGGCGCGGAGCGCATCCTTGCTGGTGTCCGTGCCCTCAACGAATCGTCCTTCATGGCGCGTGACCTTGCCCCGACTTTCGGCTAGATCAAAGGCCGGCAAGCCCGCAGCGGGCCTTTCAGAGACATCAAGGAGACGGACATGAAGTTTTTCGTCGATACGGCCGACGTCAAGGAAATTCGTGAGCTCAACGACCTTGGTCTGGTCGACGGCGTCACCACGAACCCGTCCCTGATCCTGAAATCGGGCGGCAAGATCACCGAGGTGACCAAAGAGATCTGCTCGATCGTATCGGGGCCGGTCTCCGCCGAGGTGGTCAGCACCGAATATGCCCAGATGATGAAGGAGGCCGAGGTTCTGGCCAAGATCGCCGATAACATCTGCATCAAGGTGCCGCTGACGCTGGACGGGCTGAAGGCTTGCCGCACCATCCGCACCGAAATGAACCGGCTGGTCAACGTGACGCTCTGCTTCTCGGCCAACCAGGCGCTGCTCGCCGCCAAGGCCGGCGCGTCCTTCATCTCGCCTTTCGTCGGCCGCATCGACGACACCGGTTCGGACGGCATGGAGCTGATCGCCGAGATCCGCCAGATCTACGACAATTTCGACTACCCTACCGAGATCCTGACCGCCTCGGTGCGCACCGTGAACCATGTGAAGCAAGCGGCGCTCATCGGTTCCGACGTCATCACCGCCCCGCCCGCCACGTTGCGCGCGCTGGTCAGCCACCCGCTGACCGACAAGGGCCTGGCGGCTTTCATCGCCGACTGGGCGAAGACCGGCCAGAAGATCGCCTGACCTTGAGATGGACCCCGCCGCGATTGCCAGAATCGTACTTGCGGCGATCGACGGCGGCGACCAGATCGAGCCGTTCACGGCGAAGGACGCGGCATTCTCCGAGGCCGACGCCTATCAGGTGACGGCCGAGTTGCGCGCTCTCAGGGTGGCGCGCGGCGAAAAGCCTGTGGGACGCAAGATCGGCTTCACCAATCGCAACATCTGGGAAGAGTACGGCGTCTACCAGCCGATCTGGGGCGACGTCTACGACACGACCATCGGGAACGTGTCGGCCGGCCACCGGGTGAGAGTGTCGCAACTGCCCGAGCCGCGCATCGAGCCCGAAATCGTGCTCGGGCTGGAGCGCGACGTGACGCCCGACATGGACATCGAGGAGGTCGCCCGCTCGATCGGCTGGGTGGCGCATGGCTTCGAATTCGTGCAGTCGATATTCCACGACTGGCGCTTCCGGGTCGCGGACTGCGTCGCCGATGGCGGGCTACATGGGCGGCTGTTCGTCGGGCCGAGACGGCTGTTGCCGGAAAACCAGCGCAACACGCTCGCGGCCGACCTGTCCGGCCTGAAGATCATGCTCAGCCGGAACGACGCGCCGGTCGACAAGGGGTTCGGCGCGAATGTACTGGACGGGCCGGTCCAGGCGCTGGCGCATCTGGCGGCCGTGCTCGGCAAGGACAAGCTCAATCCACCGCTGCGCGCCGGCGAGATCGTCACCACGGGAACGCTGACCCGCGCCTTTCCGGTGCTGCCGGGCGAGCGCTGGTCGACCGAGATCAGCGGATACGACCTGCCGGGCCTTTCGGTGGAGGTCGCGTAAGCAGCAACGGCTATTCCAGCCGGATGCTGGCGGCCGTGGCCGCGCCCTGCATGCGCTCCAGCTCTTGCTCGATGAGCCCCTTGAATTCCCCCGGAGAACTGCCGGTCACCACGGCCTGCTGTGCGGCGAGCTTGTCGCGGATATCAGGCATGGCGAGCGCCTGCCCGAGAGCATCGCTCAGCCGGCTAACGATCGGCTCCGGCGTGCCCTTTGGCGCGACCAGGCCGAAGAACGCCACCCAGTTCATGTCCTCCAGCCCGGCCTCTGCGAAGGTCGGCACGTCGGGAAGAGCCGGCAGCCGCTTTTCGCCGGAAACGGCGAGCGCACGCAGCTTTCCCTCCAGCACCAGCGGCAGCGAGGTGGGCAGATTGTCGTACATCACCTCTACCTGGCCGCCGACGACTTCGATCAGCGCCGGGCCGACGCCCTTGTAGGGAACGTGGACGAGATCGGTTCCGGTGGCGAGCTTGAACTGCTCGCCGAGCAGGTGGCTGACCGAACCGTTGCCGGCCGATGCATAAGCAAATTCGCCGGGATGGGCGCGGGCGAGCGCGATGAAGGCGGCCATATCAGGGGCATCGATCGACGGATTGACCGACATGATGTTCGGCACTTCGGCGATGCCGCCGACCGGCACGAGGTCATCAAGCACGTTGAAGGAAAGGTTCTTGTAGACGGCGGGGTTGATGGAAAGCGTTGACGCCGTGCCGATGCCGATCGTGTAGCCGTCGGGCTCGGCCTCTGCGATCGCCGCCGTGCCGATCGAGCCGCCGGCGCCGGCGCGGTTTTCCACCACAACGGTCTGGCCGAGCGCCTGGCGCAGCCCCTCGGCGACGATACGGCCGATCGCGTCTGTCGAACCACCCGCCGCGAAGGGCACGATGAGGGTGATCGGCCTGGAGGGATAGGCGTCCTGGGCGATGGCCGGCGCAGCCAGCACCGAAAGGCCGAAGACCAGGGCTGCCGCGATCCGTTTCATCGCAGCGGCGGCACCGTCCCTATTTGGACAGTTGCTGCGCGATGGCGAGGTTGAGCAGCTCGGCGAGTTCGCGCGCGGCGCGATCCTCGGCATTGAGGCGGGCGCGGTAGGCGGCGAATTCCTGGCGCGGCACGTCGTAGGAAGAGGTGATCTGCCGCTGGCCGCTGGTGACGACCTCGCCGCTCTTCGTGCCGGTAAGCGAATAGTGCGCGGTCAGCGTGACCGTGCCGGCTGTCGGCTCGTTGTCGTCGCCGACCTGCACCACCGCAGCCGTTTGGTGGAGCGCGGTGACGTTGAGCGTCAGAGTATAGGCGGCGGCAGCCGGCTGGCCGGCGCCCTTGTTGAACAGGAAGATCAGCTGGTTGCGCACCTGCTGGGCGTAGCGCTGCTCGACCGGCTTGATGGCTATCGACGACAGGTCGGCGGTGACGCCGGCCTGGGTGCCATCGGATGCCGGATTCGAATAGAGCGGCTTCACCGTGCAGGCGGTTGCAAGTGGCAGAACAAGAAGGATGAAAACAGCGGCGGCGCGGCGAAAAGCCGTGAAGGACCAATCAGACAACGACATTGACGATCCTCTGCGGCACGACGATCACCTTGCGCGGCTTCTTCCCCTCGAGAGCCTTCTGCACGACATCGAGCGCGAGGGCGGCTTTCTCGACCGCACCTTGATCCGCGTCGCGGGCGATTGTCAAATCCCCCCGCTTCTTGCCGTTGATCTGGACCGGCATGACGATCTCGCTGTCGACAGTAAGCGCCGGATCGAAGGCCGGCCATGGCTTGTCGGCGGCCAGCCCCTTGCCGCCGAGCGCGGCAAAACACTCCTCCGCCAGATGCGGCATCATCGGCGCGATCAGCACGATTAGCATGTCGAGCGCCTCGCGGACGGCCGCCTGCATTTCGGGTGAAGCCTTGCCGGCGGCGATGTCGGCGAGCGGCGCCTGCAGCGCGTTGGTCAGCTCATAGATGCGGGCGACGGCCTTGTTGAAGCCCAGACGCTCGATCTCCTCGCCGACCGCCTTCACCGTCTTGTGCGCCGCTTTGGAGATCGCCGCGGCATCGCCCTCGGCGGCCGCCTTCGGCGCGACCGAGGACAACGCAGCCGCCGATTCGGAAACCAGGCGCCACAGGCGCTGCACGAAGCGGTGGGCACCCTCGACGCCGGCCTCGGTCCAGATGACGTCGCGCTCGGGCGGCGAGTCGCTCAGCATGAACCAACGCGCCGTGTCGGCGCCGTAGCTGCCGATGATGTCGTCGGGGTCGACCACGTTCTTCTTCGACTTCGACATCTTCTCGATCGCGCCGATCTCGATCGGCGTGCCGTCGGTGAGCAGGAACGCCTTGCGCGAGCCGTCGAAGTCTTCGACCTTGACCTCGGCGGGCGTCACCCAGCCGTCCGGCCCCTTGTAGGTCTCGTGCACGACCATGCCTTGCGTGAACAGGCCCTCGAACGGCTCCTCGACCGAGTTGAGGTGGCCGGTCGCCTTCATGGCACGTGCGAAGAAGCGCGAATACAATAGGTGCAGGATCGCGTGTTCGATGCCGCCGATATACTGGTTGACAGGCAGCCAGCCGCCCTTGCCGTCGACGCAGGAGAGCGTCGTCGGCGCAGTCTCGTTCCACGGATCGGTGAAGCGGGCGAAATACCAGGACGAATCGACGAAAGTGTCCATCGTGTCGGTGTCGCGCCGAGCATCCTTGCCGCATTGCGGGCACTCGACATATTTCCAGGTCGGATGATGGTCGAGCGGATTGCCGGGCTTGTCGAAGGTGACGTCGATCGGCAGTTCCACCGGCAATTGCGCATCCGGAACCGGCACCGCGCCGCAGGCGTCGCAATGGATGACCGGGATCGGGCAGCCCCAGTAGCGCTGGCGCGAGATCAACCAGTCGCGCAGGCGGAACTGCACCTTGCGCTCGCCCTGGGGGCGGCCGCCGACGGTAACGCCGGAAAGACGCGTGGCGACCTCGTCGAAGGCCTGCCCCGGCTTCAGCCCGTCGAGGAAGCGCGAATTGATCATCACGCCGTCGTCGACATAGGCTTCCTCCAGGATGCGGAAGGTCGCGATGTCGGCGTCTTCTGGCATGACCACCGGGACAACCGGCAGACCATATTTGTTGGCGAAGTCGAGGTCGCGCTGGTCACCCGACGGGCAGCCGAAGATGGCGCCGGTGCCGTAATCCATCAGCACGAAGTTCGCGACGTAGACCGGCAGCGTCCAGTTCGGATCGAAGGGATGCACGACACGGATGCCAGTATCGAAGCCCATCTTCTCGGCTGTCTCGAGCTCGGCAGCCGAGGTGCCGCGATGGCGGATGTCGTCGATGAAGGCGGACAGCTTCGAGTTACCCTCCGCGGCCTTCTTCGCCAGCGGATGGTCGGCGGCGATCGCCATGAAAGAGGCGCCGAAAATCGTGTCCGGACGGGTTGTGTAGACCTCAAGCTCGGCAGCACCTGCAGCGGCCGGATCGGCGATCTCCCACCGGATCAGCAGGCCCTCCGAGCGGCCGATCCAGTTCGCCTGCATCAGCTTGACCTTGTCCGGCCATTTCTGCAGCGTGTCCAGGCTGTCCAAGAGCTCCTGCGACATCGAGGTGATCCTGAAGAACCACTGCGTCAGGTCGCGCTGTTCGACCAGGGCGCCGGAGCGCCAGCCTCGCCCGTCGATGACCTGCTCGTTGGCGAGCACGGTCATGTCCTCGGGGTCCCAGTTGACCTTGGCCGACTTGCGCTCCGCCAGCCCCGCTTTCCAGAAGTCTAGGAACATCTTCTGCTGGTGCTTGTAGTAGCTGGGGTCGCAGGTCGCGATCTCGCGCGCCCAGTCGAGCGACAGGCCCATGACCCTCAGTTGGGCCTTCATCGCCTCGATGTTCTGGTAGGTCCAGGAGCGCGGGTTGACGCCGCGGTCGCGCGCGGCGTTCTCCGCCGGCAGGCCGAACGCATCCCAGCCCATCGGGTGCAACACGTTGTAGCCCAGCGCGCGGCGATGGCGCGCCACAACGTCGCCCATCGTGTAGTTGCGGACATGGCCCATATGGATGCGCCCCGACGGATAGGGGAACATCTCGAGCACGTAATATTTCGGGCGCGGGTCGTCGTTCTCCGTCTCGAATAGCTTTGCAGCGTCCCAGGCTTTCTGCCATTTGGGTTCGGCCGCGCGCGGGTTGTATCGTTCGGTTGCCATGACCGGTATTTCACTTAAAGAAGAACAGACGAATCCACCCGGTCGCCCGGCGGAACAGGAATATCGGGGCGGACCTTCACCATGTATTGCCGGAAGCGTCAACTCCGCGAGCGCCCGGAAAGGCGCAAAACAAGGCGAAAGCAGGCATGAGCGGCGCGGTCGAACAGCTTGACATAGTGAGAGGCAAGATCGCCGCGGCGGAGAGCGAGGCGAAGCGGCCGGCCGGTTCGGCAACGCTGGTCGCGGTGTCAAAGACATTCGACGCCGGCGCGATCAGGCCGGTGATCGAGGCAGGGCAGCGTGTCTTTGGCGAAAACCGCGTGCAGGAAGCGCAAGGCAAATGGCCTGACCTGAAGGCGGAATTACCCGATATCGAGCTGCACTTGATCGGCCCGCTGCAATCCAACAAGGCGAAGGAGGCGGTGGCGCTGTTCGACGTGATCGAGACGGTCGACCGCGAGAAGATCGCCGCCGAGCTGGCGAAAGAGATCGCCAGGCAGGAAAAGACGCCAAAACTCTACGTGCAGGTGAACACCGGCTCGGAACCGCAGAAGGCAGGCATCGAGCCGCGCGAGGCGGTGGCTTTCGTCAAGCGCTGTCGCGAAGTCCACGGGCTTGAGATCGAAGGGCTGATGTGCATCCCGCCGGCAGAGGAAAACCCCGGGCCACATTTCGCGCTGCTGGCGAAACTTGCCAGGGAAGCGGGCCTGGAGAAGCTATCGATGGGCATGTCCGGCGACTATGAGTTGGCTGTCGCCTTCGGCGCGACCAGCGTCCGCGTCGGCAGCGCCATCTTCGGGCACCGGTAGGCAAGGCCGCAGCAATGACTCCCTCGCCCCGCTTTCTGAACCTTCCCGACCACCTTGCCGATGGCAGCGTGCCCCGCGCGGTGATCTTCGGAGCTGGCCACGGCAGCAATTATCCTGGCGAGGACAGCAGCGGTTATGCGCTGGCTGCCGACGCCATCCGCGCCGCGAGCCAGGCCGATACGGCACTCGTCGGCAACTGGGATTTCGATCTCGGCGGTCCGCTGTTCGACGACAAGCCGGTCTGCTGCATCGATGTGGGCGACATCTCGACCATCATGCACGACAATGCCGGCAACCGCGCCCGGATCGAGGCAAAGACGCGCGAAATCCTGGCAGTGCACGCCGTGCCGATCATGCTCGGCGGCGATGATTCCGTGCCTATTCCCATTCTCGCCGGCTTCGCGGATCACGGGCCTATCTGGATCCTGCAGATCGACGCTCATATCGACTGGCGCGACGAGCGGGACGGCGAGCGCTACGGCTATTCGAACCCGATGCGGCGAGCGAGCGAAATGCCGCATGTCGCTGGCATGGTGCAGGTCGGGCTGCGTAGCGTCGGCAGCGCACGCGTGACCGAAATCGAAGCGGCGCAGAGCTACGGAAGCCGTTTCGTCACTGCCCGCGAGGTCCACGCGAAAGGCGTCGAAGCAGCGCTTCGGCATATCCCCGAGGGCGCGCGTGTCGTCATCACCCTCGACTGCGACGGCCTTGATCCGGGCATCATGCCCGGTGTGGCGGCGCGTACACCCGGTGGCCTCACCTACACGCAGGCGATCGACCTGATCTCGGGCGTCGGCAGACGCGGCAAGATCGCAGGTTTCGATCTTGTCGAGCTTTACCCTCCCGCAGACATCAACGGCCTGGCTGCGCTGACCGCGGCTCGCCTCCTGGTCAACGCGATCGGCTCGATCGTCCGGCAGGCCTATCCCCGCAGCCCCTCCACCACTGGACGGCGGTAGACGAGCGCCGCCGGCACCAGCGCGAGCAGCATGCCGAGCGTAAGCAAGATGGCGACCCAGAAGAGCTCGGTCGGGCCGATGGTGGCGGCCATCGAGACGCCGGTTGCCTCAGCGACCAGCGACGAGACCGCCGCGGCAAAGGCCCAGCCGAGCGGCAGGCCGATCAGCGCGCCGGCACCGATCAGCACGGCAACATAGAGCCAGACGGTGGCGAAGACGAAACGCGCCGGTGCGCCGAGCGCGCGCAGCACCGCAAAACGCTGGCGCTGCAGGTCGAGCAGGGCAAGGATGCCGGCGAGGATGGCCGCGACGACCAGCACCTGCGCGGCAAGCGTCAGTGCGCCCATGACGCGCGCGACGTTGCCCATCACGCCATAGATCTCAACCAGCACCTCGGCCGGGAAGAAGGCCGTCGATTCGGCGCTGCGGTAGAGGCTGCGCAGGCCGTAGGCGGCGGAGACGTCGATGGGTTTCAAGACGACCGCGGGCACGCCAGGCAGCGCAGCCGGATCGAAAGGCGGACCGATACTGATGTCGCCGGGCGCATGGCCGGTGCCGAGGCCATGGACGCGCCAATTATATTCGATCGGCACGACGACTGCCCGGTCCCAGGGCGTGCCGGTCGGACGCATCCGCCCGACGACTTCCACCGCGACATGCTCGTGGCCTTCTTCCTCGGCAGCGTGATCCTCCTCGCCGGTATGCTCCTCCTCACCGGCTACATGTTCATCATCGGCGGCGTGGTCGTGGGCTTCCTCGCCCTCTACCGCCTCATCGGCATCGCCGCGTTCGCCCGGCGCGCCATGGCCGATCTCCAGATGGTCGCCGACGCGGCTCACCGCGAGCGCGCCTACCACCGCCTCGTCGATCTTCTCGAAGACCCGGCCTTCCGCCAGTCCGTTGCTCAGGTAATTGACGAAGGCCGGGGTTGTGCCGACAACAGGCATGCCGTCGTGATTGTCGCCGAAGCCGATCGGCGCGGCGAACTCGGCGCGCGTTTCGGCGAGTACCTTTGCGGTGATATCGGGCGGCAGCAGTTCGACCGCCGTCGGGTCGAGATAGACCACCGAGAAAAGCACGTCGTTGTGGCTGCCGGGCGCCGCCACGATGAGGTCGAAGCGGTCGGCCGCCCGCGCGCTGCCCTGGCGCAACGCCCGCTCCTGCGCTGAGATGGCGATGCCGAGCGCCACGGCGAGTGCGATCAGCACGACGAAGAGGATGGCGGTGGAGCGGTTGCGCCTGAGGCTCGCCCAGACGATCGGCAACGGATTCATGACGCCGTCTCCGCGGTACTCTCCGCAACGAGGCGGCCATGGTCGAGCGCGATCGTGCGGTCGGCGAGCGCAAGCACCGCCTGGTCGTGTGAGGCGACAATAACCGTCTTGCCCTGGACGGTGGCGAGATCGCGCAACGTCTCGGCGATCGTCTGGCCGGAGCGCGCGTCGAGGCTTGCGGTGGGCTCATCAGCGAAGACGATTCTGGGGTCGAAGAGAAGCGCGCGGGCAATCGCCACGCGCTGCTGCTCGCCATTGGAAAGGAGCACGGAGCGGCGGCGTTCGCGCGGCACGCCGAAGCGGTCCAGCAGCTCGCCCGCCCGCTGCCGTAAGCTGCCTTTGTCGGACGACGCGAACCAGGCCGTCACAAGCACGTTCTCCAGCGGAGACAGCTCGTCGATCAGGTTGAAGGACTGGAACACGAAACCGGCAAGCTTGAGCCGCCAGCGGTCGCGTGCGGATTCGCGCTCCCGCGCAAGATCGAAGCCATCCCATAGGATTTGACCTGAATCGGGGACCAGCAGGCCGGCAAGCAGATAGAGGAGCGTCGACTTGCCGGAGCCGGACGGGCCGGACAGCGCCGTCATCCGGCCGGGCTGAAAGGAGAGAGACGCAATGTCGATGATCTTCTGCCGGCCGTGAGGCACGGCATCGACGGCAAACGCCAGTTCCCTGACCTCGCCGGACAGGCCACCCATCACGTTAAAAGGCCCCGCTTTCAGAGCTTACGGTAGCTGACGTCCATAAGGCGGACGAAACTGACGAAACCGGTTTCGGCGTCCTTCTTGAAGCCGGTCTCGAACGTGCCCGTGACGTTGATCAGGTCGGTGTAGCGGACGATGTCCAGCGGCTTGTTCGATATGGCGAGCACCAAGTCGTCCGGCCACTGCGCCTCGCTTTCGCAGAAGGGACAGGTCGACATCGGCAGTTTTGTGAGCACGAAGAAATCGATCTCGGGCTTCAATGGCGGGGCCATATAGCCCGTCATCGACACCTGCTTGCCTTCGAGGGCCTTGGCCTTGTCGGTGAGATCGTTGCCGCGAACGTAGAGCTCGCGGAACTTGATGGCGGGAATCTCGGCGAAAGCCGGCTTCGAGAGCAATGGCAGCGCCGCCGAGGACGCCATCGCCGCCAGAACATCGCGCCTGTTCATTGGCCTGTCTCCTGCTTGCTTCGAACCGGAACGGCGCCGGTTTTGCCGGCGCCGCCTACTAGCTTATCACAAAGCTTACTGCTTCGGACCCATCTCGGCCGCCTTCGCGAGAACGTGATAGATCATGTTCTGCTCGACGATGCCCTGGAAGAGGTGAGCCCAGGGGCCCTGCGCCAGGATGGCGACGTCGTCGCCGGCGTGCGTCTCGCTTTCGCCGAGCGGTACCAGCGCCTGCTGCAGGAAGTCCGGATCCTGCGTGTCGACGTTGGTGAGGTCGGCGCGCAGTTCGTCGAGCTTGGCGCCCGGGCCGTTCATGTAGCCGAGCGTGGTGTAGGGCTTCTTGTCGTCGCCGGTGCCGGCGATACCGAGGATCGGGTTGTTGCGCTTCGGATAGCCTGCGATCGAGAAGACGTGGCTGTGGTCTGCGGTGACGACGATCAGCGTCTCTTCCGGGTTCACCTTGGCGAGCGCGGCAGCGACGGCGTCCGACAGGGCGACCGTGTCCTGCAGGGCGCGGTAGGCGTTGCCGGCGTGGTGGGCGTGGTCGATGCGGCCGGCCTCGACCATCAGCACGTAGCCCTGGTCGTTCTTCGACAGCATGTCGATGGCCTTGGTGGTCATCTCGGCCAGCGACGGCTCACCGCCCTTGTCCTTGGCGCGGTCGGTCTCGTACTGCATGTGGCTGCGCTCGAAGAGGCCGAAGAGGTGACCGGTCTTGGAGACGTCGACGGCGTCGAACTCTGCCTTGTTCCAGACATAGGCACCGTCATTGTACTTGGCCTTCCAGTCGGCGATCAGATCGCGGTCCTTGCGGGCGCCCATCTTGTCTGCGGCTTCCGGATCGGCCTGGTCGGCCTTCATGAAGTTCGAGCGGCCACCGCCCAGGATGACCTCGAAGCCGTTGCCGGCCGGCCAGTCGATGAGCTGAGCGGCGATGTCCTTGCAGCCTGTTTCCTTGACCTGCGAATCGTTCTCGATGTCGCGGTTCGCGGTCTTGGCGTAGGTCGCGGCCGGCGTCGCGTGCGTGATGCGGGCGGTCGAGACGACACCCGTCGAAAGGCCGGCGGTTTCAGCCTGTTCGAAGATCGTCGTCACTTCGTTGCCGGCGACCGTCGAGCAATCCTCGTAGACTGCCTTCTGCGTCACGCCGATCGTGCCGTTCGGCGCCTTGACGCCGGAGACCATGGCGGTCGCGGTCGGTGCGGAGTCGGCAACCTGCGCGTCCGACGTATAGGTCTTGGAGAGCGCCAGGTAGGGCAGCTTCTCGAAGGAGAGCTTGTTCGACTCGCCATCGACGCCCTTCTTCTGGCCGTCGAAAATGCGCGACGCCGTGATGGTGGGGATCGACATGCCATCGCCGACGAACAGGATCACGTTCTTGGCCTTGCCGGTGTTCGGCTGCAGGGCCATGATCGCCTGCATTTCGGTCTGCGCCTGCTTGAAATAGCTGTCTTCCACCTGCTTGACGTCCTGCGCGAAAGCGGGGGCGGCAATAGCGGCAATCGATATGCCTGCTGTCAGTGTGCGAGCGATTTTCCTCATGGAATTGCCTTCCGAAAATGGTTGCGAACAGGTGCGGCCAAAGGCGCCGCCAAGGCCCGTGTAGGCGACATACATAACAGCGATGTGTCGGTTTCCACCGCGGGTAGAGCCTGCCGGTTCGTGAGCCGGCTGCCAATCCTTCGGCCAGCTGCGAAATCGGTTGCGCCACAACTAGCAGCAAGGGACGGCGTGGCCTATTTTTGCAGTGCAAACAATTCGGCGCGGCGCCACTTGAGCGTCGCGGCCACGGAGCATCATCATGCGTTACAATCAACTCGGAAACACGGGACTCTTCGTCTCGGAAATCTGCCTGGGCACCATGACCTTCGGCCCCCCAACCAGAACGGCCAGTGGGGTACCATCGCCAGCCTCGACCAGGCCGGCGTCGACCAGGTGATCGCGCGCTCGGCCGCGATGGGCGTCAACTTCTTCGACACGGCCGATGTCTATTCGCTCGGCAAGTCGGAAGAGCTGCTCGGCCAGTCGATCCGGAATCTCGGTCTGAAGCGCGAGGACGTCATCTTCGCCACCAAGGTGCACGGCGCCATGGGCGAAGGTCCGAACCAGCGCGGCTCCTCGCGCGGCCACATCATGGACTCGGTCGAGGGCAGCCTGAAGCGGCTGCAGACCGACCACATCGACCTCTATCAGCTGCATGGCACCGACATCGTGACGCCGATCGAAGAGACGCTGAGGGCGCTCGACGATCTCGTCTCCAGCGGCAAGGTGCGTTACGTCGGCGTCTCCAACTGGCAGGCCTGGCGCATCGCCAAGGCGCTCGGCATCTCCGAGCGCAAGGGCTATGCGCGCTTCGAGACCATCCAGTCCTATTATTCGATCGCCGGCCGCGACCTCGAACGCGAGATCGTGCCGCTGATCAATGAGGAGAAGCTCGGCCTGATGGTATGGTCGCCGATGGCCGGCGGGCTGTTGTCGGGCAAGTACGGCCCCGGCGCCCCGGGCAATGGCGAGGGCCGCCGCGCCAACTTCAACTTCCCGCCTGTGAACGAGGACCGAGCCTGGGCGGCCGTCGCCGAGATGCGCAAGATCGCCGCAAAGCACAATGTCAGCGTGGCGACCGTTGCGCTGGGCTACGTGCTGGCGAAACCCTTCGCGATGAGCGTGATCATCGGCGCCAGCGGGCTGGAGCAGCTCGAGCAGAACCTCGCCGCAGTGAAGCTCAAGCTCGACGCCGAGGATCTGGCAAAGCTCAATGAGGTGAGCGCCCTGCCCTCCGAATATCCGGCCTGGATGCTGGAGCGCCAGGGCGCAGGTCGGCGGCCGGCCCCTTTCGTGCCGAAGGCCTGAGGTGAGACGCCGGGCCGTGCAAGCGGCCCGGTTGCCCGCCTAGTGCAGGGCGAACTCGCCGCTGACGTTTTTCCACTCGTTCGGTGCGATCAGCTTGCGGTGCGTGTATTCGACCGAGTGGAGCGGCCCTTCGAGCTTGGCCTTCCAGAACTCGACGAACTTGATCAGCACCGGGAAACGCGGGGCGATGTCGTAGTCCTGCCAGACATAGGTCTGCAGCAGATGCGGATGATCCGGCAGATGGTAGAGAATGCGGGCCGTGGTCAGCCCGTAGCCCTTGAGCATGAGTTCCAGTTGGGAATGGTCGCGCATGGCCCGTCCTCCAGGCGTTGTATCGTCCTCCCAACGTCCAGAGTGTGGAGGACATTGCTTAACCGTCTATGAAAATCTTTGTGAGCGCAACAGGATTCATGGTGCGAAATCAGCATGTTAGAAGCCTGTACCAGCGAGTGCTGACAGGCGGCTGCGGCAAGCCGCCACGCTCGGCGAACGTCTAATATTGCCCCTTTGGCACAACTGGTAATAAAAGCCGCGCTTCGTGGGGGCTTGCGCCGCGAGGCCCGCCGCAGCATGAGTGGCCGAACGTTCCGGGAGGGAGCCAGAAATGTCCGAGGTGCATGTCCACAAGGTCCAGTCGGCGTGGAAGAAACGCGCGCTGATCGACAACGAGACCTACCTGAAATGGTACAAGGACAGCGTGAAGGACCCGGACAAGTTCTGGGCGAAGCACGGCAAGCGCATCGACTGGTCCAAGCCCTACACCAAGGTCAAGAACACCAGCTACAAGGGCAAGGTCTCGATCAAATGGTTCGAGGACGGCGTCACCAACGTCGCCCATAACTGCATCGACCGGCATCTGAAGAAGCGCGGCGACCAGGTGGCGATCATCTGGGAAGGCGACAATCCCTACGACGACAAGAAGATCACCTATCGCGAGCTCCACGGCCATGTCTGCCACCTCGCCAACGTGCTGAAGAAGCACGGCGTCAAGAAGGGCGACCGCGTCACCATCTACATGCCGATGATCCCCGAGGCGGCCTATGCGATGCTCGCCTGCGCACGCATCGGCGCCGTCCATTCGGTGGTGTTCGGCGGCTTCTCGCCGGATTCGCTCGCCGGCCGCATCGTCGACTGCGAATCGACCTTCGTCATCACCGCCGACGAGGGCCTGCGCGGCGGCAAGGCGATCCCGCTGAAGGAAAACACCGACAAGGCTATCGACATCGCCGCCAAGCACCATGTCATGGTGAAGAACGTGCTGGTCGTGCGCCGCACCGGCGGCAAGATCGGCTGGGCCGACGGCCGCGACCTCTGGTACCACGACGAGGTGAAGAGCGTTCCGGCCGACTGCAAGCCGGAGCCGATGAAGGCCGAGGACCCGCTCTTCATCCTCTACACGTCGGGCTCGACCGGCAAGCCGAAGGGCGTACTGCACACCACCGGCGGCTATCTCGTCTATACCTCGATGACCCACCAATACGTCTTCGACTATCACGACGGGGACATCTACTGGTGCACGGCCGATGTCGGCTGGGTGACGGGCCACAGCTATATCGTCTACGGGCCGCTCGCCAACGGCGCCACCACGCTGATGTTCGAGGGCGTGCCCAACTATCCCTCGATGTCGCGCTTCTGGGAGGTCATCGACAAGCACCAGGTCAACATCTTCTATACCGCGCCGACCGCGCTGCGCGCGCTGATGGGCGCCGGCGACAGCCATGTGGCGAAGACATCGCGCAAGTCACTGAAGGTGCTGGGCTCCGTCGGCGAGCCGATCAACCCGGAAGCCTGGGAGTGGTATTTCAACGTTGTCGGCAACGGCAAGGTGCCGATCGTCGACACCTGGTGGCAGACCGAGACGGGCGGCATCCTGATCACACCGTTGCCCGGCGCCACTAGCCTCAAGGCCGGCTCGGCGACGCGGCCCTTCTTCGGCATCCAGCCCGAGCTCGTCGACGAAAAGGGCAAGGTCCTGGAGGGCGCAGTCTCCGGCAACCTCTGCATCACCGATTCCTGGCCGGGCCAGATGCGCACCGTCTATGGCGACCACGAGCGTTTCGTGCAGACCTATTTCTCCACCTACAAGGGAAAGTACTTTACCGGAGACGGCTGCCGCCGTGACGAGGACGGCTATTACTGGATCACCGGCCGCGTCGATGACGTGCTGAACGTCTCGGGACACCGCATGGGCACGGCCGAGGTGGAATCGGCGTTGGTCAGCCACCCGAAAGTGTCGGAAGCGGCGGTCGTCGGCTATCCGCACGACATCAAGGGCCAGGGCATCTACTGCTACGTGACCTTGATGGCCGGCGAGAAGGGTTCGGACGAACTGCGCGCCGAGCTCGTCCAGCACGTGCGCAAGGAGATCGGCGCCATCGCCTCGCCCGACAAGCTGCAATTCGCACCCGGCCTGCCGAAGACGCGCTCCGGCAAGATCATGCGCCGTATCCTGAGGAAGATCGCCGAGGACGATTTCGGCGCGCTGGGCGACACCTCGACGCTCGCCGATCCGGCCGTCGTCGACGATTTGATCGCCAACCGTCAGAACAAGAAGGCCTGAGATATTAGGCTTGCGGCGGCAGCTGAGTATCAAGCTGCCGCCCGCTTCGGCTGATTGTGATCATCAGTCGTCGGAATCGGTCTCTTCGGAGTCCGTTTCGTCTTCGTCGGAATCGTCGTCGGCCTCGTCCTCTGGCCTGGTCCATTTCAGCTGGAACTCGATTTCTTCCTCGTCGTCGCCGCGTTCGTGCTCGATGCTGGCGATGGCGCCGGCAGGAACCCGTATCCTTTCGCCGGCGATGCTGATCTCGAACCGCTTGCCCGTTTCGAGCGCATCGGCCAGACGGCGCAGCTTGGCGATGAACTCGTTGATCGGATAGGTCTTGTCGACATCGCGTTCGATGGGGCTGCTCATGCGGAATCTCCTTGGCGGGCACCGCTTGCTTGTTCCACACGCACATGGCTGTTGGATGAAGCTTCCCATTGCGCCAAGGCTTGAGCCGGTCGCCTTGCAGCGGTAAGCCGGATCGCCCGATCGGGCACGGAGATGTTTTTATGGCCGCACTGGGTCGTATCGCGAGACTATGGCGCTATCCGGCAAGCTCGCTTGGCGGCGAGAGCCTCACCGAAATGGCGGTCGACGCCGGCGGCGCCGAGGGGGACCGGCTGTTCGGCCTGGTCGATACCCAGACCGGCGAGATCGCAAGGCCCGACGCCCATGTGAAATGGCACGGCGTGCCGCGTATCCTGGCGCGGCTTGGCGAGGACGGCGGGCTGCAGGTCAGGATACCCGGCGGCGACTGGCTGGCCGCGCCGAGCGACGAAGCCGACCGCGCCGCAAGCGCCTTCCTCGACTTCGACGCGTCGATCCGGCCGTTCGACAAGGCCGGAGCGGCAGGCGGCGGCGCAGTATTCTCGGCGCGCTACAAGAAGGCGCCGATCCATCTTGTGACGACGGCCTCGCTGGCCGAGTTAAAAGCGCAGCATCCGGACGGCGACCCGGACCCGCGCCGCTTCCGCCCCAACATCGTGGTCGACATGCAGCCGGTCGCCGGGCGTTTTCCGGAGACGGAGTGGATCGGCCAGAAGATCGCGATCGGCGCGCTGGAATTGACGATCAGCGAGCCGTGCCGCCGCTGCGGCTTCACCATCATCGCGCAGGAAGGCTTCGACAGCGACCCGAACATCCTGCGCACGTTGGTGAAGAAGAACGCGCACAATCTCGGGGTCTATTGCGAGGTGACGCGGCCCGGCACAGTGCGGCCCGGCGACGAGATGCGGTTTGTCGGCTAAACTGAAGCTTTGGGCGACCAGACAGCCATCGCGCTACCGGTACAGATCGGCGCGCGTCGGCGGCAGCCCGCTGGCACCGCGCCTGCGCTTCGTCGCCACGGTCTGGTAGATCAGCACCGAGCCGCCGTCGAAGCCGAGCGAGCATCCGGTGAGATAGAGCAGCCACAGCCGCGCCTTGGCCTCGCCGACCTCGGCGATCGCGTCGTCGAAGCGGGAATGCAGGCGCTCCGCCCACAGGCGGCATGTGCGGGCATAGTGCTCGCGCAGATCCTCGACGTCGTGGACCTCGAAGCCGTAGGCCTCGAGGTTCTCCAGCGTCATGCCGATGTGATCGACCTCGCCGCCCGGGAAGATGTACTTGATCAGCGCCTTGTAGGACGGCGCCTTGCGCTTCCACGCGCGGCGGTCGCGCTTCATGCGCCTCGTGATCGCGTGATGCAGGTAGATGCCGCCGGGCTTCAGCAGGCGATGGACTGCGAGGAAATAGGCCTCATGGTTGGCGAGGCCGATATGCTCGAACATGCCGATCGACGAGATTTTGTCGAAGGTGCCTGTGAGCTCCGAATAGGGCTTCACCTCAATGGTGATCTTGTCCTCCAGCCCTTCGGCGCGGATGCGCTCGCGGGCGAGCGCGGTCTGGGCTTCTGAAAGCGAGACGCCGTGCCCGGTGACGCCGTAATGCTTGGCTGCATGGATGAGCATCGCGCCCCAGCCGCAGCCGATGTCGAGCAGCGTCTCGCCGGGCTTCAGCCTGAGCTTGCGGCAGATGTGGTCAAGCTTGTCGAACTGCGCCTGGTCGATGCCGTTGGCGAAATCCTTGAAGTAACCGCAGCTGTAGACCATGCGCTCGTCGAGGAAGAGCCGGTAGAAATCGTTGGAGATGTCGTAGTGGTGGGTGATGGCCTCTTTGTCGGAGCCGCTGGCGTAGGGATCGCGCCCGGCGAGATCCGCCATGGCGAAATTCTCTCCGCGCGAAAGCACGAGCGCCGGCAGGTCGCGCAGCATCTGCAGCTTTGGAAGTCGGCGCAGCTTCGCCTTCACCTTGCCTTCCGGCTTGCGTTCGACGATGTCGAACAGCGAGCCGTTCTCGATGTCGACGGCCTTGGAAATCCAGAGTTCGACCAGCGTCGTGAACACCGGCCGCCTGAGGATGCGGCCGACGATGCCGCTGTCGTTGATGACGAGCGCCGGCTCGTCGGCCGGGCCGATCCGTTCGCCGTTCCAGAGTCGGACCGCAAAGCCCGGCTTTACTTCCTCGACCGCGGTCCGGATGACCCGGGCCGCCCGTTCTGCGCTGTCCATCCCCATTCACCTGCCGGTGTCGTGGCTTTGCACACATGATGACCGCGCCGCGCCGCCGCGACAATGGGCTTGTCGCCCCGACGCCGCCGACGGCGAATTTTCGTCAGCACCCTTGCCATTTCGGCCGGGCGACCCCATCATCTCTGTGTGTTCAACAAACGAAAGGAGGTGATCCGATGTCGAGTGGTTTCGGTTTCCAGAGCGTGGCTCGAGCGGATTGTCCTTTCGGGAAGCAGCCTTCCTGACAGCGGCATGAAGCGCGGCCGGTAGTCTCGCTACGGCCACGAGCCGCGCCACGGACGAAAGCACGGGGCCGCCTCTCATGAGGCGGCCCTTGCTTTTTGACCTATCGGTATTCCTGGCTTACTGGGTCAGCGCCAGGCGCTCGGTGTTGGAGACGATTTCCTGCAGCGCATTGTCGAGTTCCTCGCCGGTGGAGGCCTCGAAATAGTGCTTGATGGCGGTCGTGTCTTGCGTCGCGCACTTTTTCAAGACGCCCTTTGCTGCGTCGCGCTCTTCGTTCGACATGTCCTTGTTGTCTAGGTCGAAGCCGATCGTGAAAATCTCGATCTTGTCGGCCTTCATGTTCTTGCAAAGGGTTTCCGCGTTCAGCCGGGTTTTCGAATCCTGCCCGTTGAAATTGCTGCTTACCCCTGCAAAGGCGGTGTTGAACTGGCCGTCGGTCATCAGGATCGCGACCTTCGAGATCTTCTTGTCGTCGCGGTCGGTCGGACCATCACCCAGCTTCGCGGTCTTGATCGCGCTCCGCCATTTCGGCGACAGCATGTAATAGGTCCACTGGATCGCGATGGCGCCGGCCGTGTAGCCGCTCGCCTCGAAGTCTTCGATCGAGTCCAACAGCGCATCCTGATCGGTCGTCAGCGGGACGATTTCCGCTTCCGGGCATACATTCATCCCCGAGCCGCTCAGATTGTTGTCGCGGTTCACCAGCGCATAATATTTCTTGCCGTCCTTGTTCAGGCGCACCGTGTCCGGGCCGTCATCGCTGAAATCGGGCTTGCCATCCTTGTCCTTGCGCTCGGTCGCGCAGTTGTCAGTGCGCGGAAAGGCCGTCGCAACCTTGGAGACATACTTGTCGAAGGCTGGCAGTTCGGTCGTCGTCTTCTTGCCGCCGATCGCTGTATCGTTGGCCGCCGGCGGGAGGTCGGGCTTGCCCGACTTTTCGACGTAGATGTTGTCCGCAAGAGCGCCCACATTTACGCCCGACGCGTAAGGCACCAGCGCCACCCGGACACGAGGGTTCTTTGGATCCTGTTTCTCCAGGAACGCCTTGACCGCGTTCTCCGCGGCATCCTTGAGGTCGCCGATCTTGTCGACCTTGCCCTTCTTGGCCATCGAGCCCGTCACATCGAGCATCATGGCGACCTCGATCTTCTTGTCGGCATAGACGGCAGCCGAGACGTTGGTCACCCGCCGCTCGTTGGAGAGGCCGAAAAGCGGGAAATAGAGATCGACGTCGACATGCGCGGCGACCTCGATCGTGCCCTTCGTCTTGTCGATGGTGAGCCGGTCCAGCACAAGCTTGTCGCCATTCGTGAAGGTCGGGTCGCTGTTCACCTTGAGGAAGCGGTCCACCAGATCACGGGCATCTTCGGTGCCCGTGCCGGACACGATCTCGCGCGCCGCCGAGGTGACGGCAGCGTCGAGCGCGTTCTTGAGGTCCGAACGCGCATTGTAGAGCTGGGCTATGTTGAGCGCGTAGCCCGCCGACAGGGAAAGCACTGCGACCACCATCGCCATCAAGATCGCGAAGCTGCCCGACCGCTCCTTGCCGAACAGCCTGAACTGCCGCGCGACTGCTGCACTGTACCGCATTATTGGCCTCCATCCGCACACATCTGCAGCGGACAGAGCAGGAATCCGGCCAAGCCGGCGCTTGCCGGTCGTCGGCAGGAGCACGCAGGCCAAGCCATTGAAATTAAACGACCTACGGGTCTGACATGGTAAATTCCCAGTTAAGCAAACAGCCGGATGGGCAAAATGCTAACGGCTTGTTTACCTACGGGTGGCTGGCGGATGGGAAAGCGTGTCGGCACGGGACAGGTGACGTGTCCCGGTTCGGGTCATTCGCACCATGCCCCGCGCCGGCCGCCTTCATAGGGGCGAACCAGTTTTTCACCCAGCAAGATCGAGGCCACGCCCTGGCCGCCTGATGTGGTGACGTCGGCAAGCACGCGGCCGTAGTATTTCGCTCCCGATATGTTGGAGATGGCGACCGGTTCTTCGCCGAAGAGCGAATCCAACGCGTCGCGCGCCTTTTCCGCAGCCGCCCGCTCCGCGTCGCAGCGCGCCTTCATCTCCGGCGCGTCTATGCCGCGGATGCGCACGTTCACCCGCACCGTGTGGCCGGGCCAGACGATGGCTTCGGCGAGGAAGGTGTCGCCATCGAGCACTTCGAGCACGACCGCCTCGACCGGCCCGCGAAACAGCTTCGCCGCCGAGGCCGGCAGCGGCGTCAAGTTTGCCAGCAAGCCAAGAACGGCTGCGAATCGGATATGCGAATCCATCAGAGGAATTTATTCCTCTGATGGATTCTACGCAATAGGGAGGCGCAGGAGGGCGGTCGTCAGGCCAGCATATGCGCGCCAGCGGTGCGGTCGATGCCGCGCCGGGGCGGCCGCGCAGGATGGCTCTCCTGCTCGTAGGTCCACACCTTGAACAAGGAGAGCCTGTGCGGGCCGAAACTGTGCAGCAGCGGCACGTCGGTGGCGTCGCGGCCGCGCGCGATGACGACCCGGCCGACGCGCGGCATGTTGTGGCGTGGATCGAACGTGTACCACTTGCCGTCGAGGAAGACCTCGACCCAGGCGGAAAAATCCATGGGCGCGGGATCCTCGGGCACGCCGATGTCGCCCAGATAGCCGTTCACGTAGCGTGCCGGAATGTTCATGCAGCGACAGAATGTGATGGCGAGATGCGCGAAGTCGCGGCAGACGCCGACCCGCTCCTCATGCGCCTGCGCGGCGGTGCGGGTCGAGCGGGCGTATCCGTAGCCGAAGGACAGCCGGTTGTGCACGTAGTCGACGATCGCCTGCACGCGCGCCCAGCCAGGCGGCATGTGGCCGAAGAGGTTCCAGGCAAGCCCGCTCAGATGATCGGTCTCGCAGTAGCGGCTGCCGAGCAGGTAGCCAAGCGCGTCATCTGGCAGGTGCTCGACCGGCGTCTCACCCGCCAGCGGATTAATCTCGTCCGGCTCGCCGGAATCCTCGATCACGGCATCGTAGAGGATGCGGAAGCTCCCCTCGGGCGCGACGAAGCGGCGGCAGGCATTGCCGTAGCGGTCCTGGTAGACGGAAGTCGGGACGGTAGGCGAGGTCAGGACGCGGGTCTGCCGCTGGATGTCGGGCTGCCGATCCCTGTGGATTTCGAGAAGCGAGATGGTCGGCGTCCGCTGCTGGCATTGGATAGAAATCTCGTAGCCGAGCCGAATGAGCATGGCTGAACCTCGCAGCGTTGGCATATCCGGAAGAAAGTCCGGAAATCAACGCATTGGCACCCCGCTTGTTCCAAGCCGAGCATCAAGATTCCTGGCGTGCAAGGCGAGCCCGTTCAAAAGTCCGTGGCGAGGCCCTTCACTTCCCAGTCGCCGTAGCGGACGGGTTCCTTGCCGCCGCGCCCGCCGATCTCCCTGGGCTGCGCCACCTCCTTCTCGCGAGCGGCCTGCCGGCGCGCCTCGGCTTCGGCGAGCGCGCGCTTCGCGGCAGGCGACGGCGGCTTGCGGGCCTGGTCCTTCGCTTCGGAGGCGGTTGGCGGCTGGTCGTGACTGTTCATGATGGCGCGATCGGGAAACGTTGAAACAAGGCGATGACTTTCCCATCATATAATGGCAAGTCACGGCTGGATCGAACGCTTTTCGACAGCCTCCAACGGAGACCGTCATGAACATCCTTCGCACGGCCATGCTTCTGGCCTTCATGACCGCCCTGTTCATGGCGGTTGGCTACCTCATCGGTGGCAGCGGCGGCATGATGATCGCGTTCCTGATCGCCGCCGGCATGAACTTCTTCAGCTACTGGAACGCCGACAAGATGGTGCTGAGGATGCACCATGCCGTCGAGGTCGACGAGCGCAACGCACCCGAATATTACGGCATCGTGCGCGACCTCTCCGCCCGCGCCGGCCTGCCGATGCCCAAGACTTACCTGATCCAGAACCCGCAGCCGAACGCCTTCGCCACCGGCCGCAACCCCGAGAATGCCGCGGTGGCGGCGACCACTGGCCTGCTCGAGCGGCTCTCCTACGAGGAGGTGGCGGGCGTCATGGCGCATGAGCTCGCCCACGTGCAGAACCGCGACACGCTGACCATGACGATCACCGCGACGCTTGCCGGTGCGATCTCCATGCTCGGCAACTTCGCCTTCTTCTTCGGCGGCAACCGCAACAACAACAACGGTCTCGGCATGATCGGCGTGCTGGTGGCGATGGTCGTGGCCCCGCTGGCGGCCGCAATGGTGCAGATGGCGATCAGCCGCACGCGCGAATATGCCGCCGACCGCCGCGGCGCCGAGATCTGCGGCCAGCCGCTGTGGCTGGCGTCGGCGCTGAACAAGATCGCTCGGAGCGCCGAGCGCATCCACAACCCCGACGCCGAGCGTAACCCGGCGACGGCGCATATGTTCATCATCAACCCGCTATCGGGCGAGCGCATGGACAATCTGTTTTCGACTCACCCGGCGACCGAGAACCGCATCCGCGCCCTGCAGGCGATGGCCAACGATGGCTTCGAGCCGCCGACCGCGCCGCAGGCCCAGGAAGAAGCGCCTGACGACAGCGGTCCATGGTCGCGCGGCCAACAGGCGGTGACGCCTGAAGAACCAGAGCAGCCGAAGTCCAACCCGTGGGGCCGCAACCCAACCGGGCCGAAGGGTTCCAGAGGCCCGTGGTCGTGAGCCGCCCGCAGGGGCGAAGCGCTCAACAACACAGGACCGGAGACGCCGTGGGCGCCGGGGACAAAAGCATCCCCGGCCTTGCCGCGCGCAAGGCGGCGGCGAAGCTGCTTGCCGTCGTCATCGATGCGAAGACGCCGCTCGACGGCCTCACCGACAACGACAACGGCCATCCGCACTATCTGGCGCTCGACCCGCGCGACCGTAGCCTCGTGCGCGCCATCCTGACCACGGCGCTGCGTTTTCGCGTCACCATCGGCAAGCTGCTGTCGAAACGGCTGGAGAAGCCGCTGCCGCCCAACGCCACGGCGTTGCAGCACATATTGCATGTCGCAGCGGCGCAGATCCTGTTCCTCGACGTTCCCGACAGCGCGGCGGTCGATCTTGCGGTGACGCATGCAAAGTCCGATCCGCGCGCGGCGCGCTTCGCGGCATTGGTCAATGGCGTGCTGCGCTCGCTGGCGCGCGGCAAAGACGAAGAGCTTCAGCCCACGCTCGACACCACGCTGGATGCGCCGGACTGGCTCGCCGGGCGGCTGACGGCCGCCTATGGCAAGGACAAGGCGACAGCGATCCTCGCCGCGCACCGCGTCGAGGCCCCTGTGGATTTCACCGTGAAATCCCATCCTGAGCTTTGGGCCGAGCGTTTCGGCGGCATCGTGCTGCCGACCGGCGGTGTGCGCGTCGAGAAGCTTGCCGCGAATGTTACTGACCTCGAGGGTTTTGCCGAGGGCGAATGGTGGGTGCAGGACGCCGCCGCCGCCCTGCCCGCGCGGCTGCTCGGCGACATCACCGGCAAGAAGGTCGCCGACCTCTGCGCGGCGCCCGGGGGCAAGACGGCGCAATTGGTGCTGGCGGGCGGCGACGTCACCGCCATCGATGCGTCGAAGAACCGACTGGTGCGGCTCGGCCGCAATCTGGAGCGGTTGCATCTGAAGGCCACGATCCTGCAGGCCGACGTGTTGACCTGGCAACCGGACGAGTTGCTCGACGCCATCCTGCTCGATGCGCCTTGCTCGTCGACCGGGACCATCCGCCGCCATCCCGACGTGCCGTGGACGAAGTCGTTAGCCGACATCGAAAAACTCGCCGCGCTGCAGGCAAACATGCTTCGGGCCGCGGTCGGGCTGGTGAGACCGGGCGGGCGAATCGTCTTCTCGAACTGCTCGCTCGACCCGGCTGAAGGAGAGGAGCTCTACCGGGCGTTCCTGGCCGGTAACAGCAATGTCGAACACGAGCCCATCCGACCGGGAGAGATCGCCGGAACGGACGAATTCCTGACTGAGTCGGGAATATTGCGCACCACACCCGCCGGTCTGCAGCTCGGCTCGTCAGGTATTTCCGGCCTGGACGGCTTTTTCGCCGCCCGTTTCCGCCGTCTTGCATAGGCAGAGCCGGGATTTGATCAAAAAGCGCGCCCTTGCCTTCACCTAAAATTCACTCTCGTGTAAACTTCTGAATCGACTAGGCTATTTTCGGGCGCGTCTGGGGCTTGGGCGGCCGGATCAGCGCGGCTGAGCGGGAGAGGACTTTTTGGCAAGTGCGGCGGGCAGCACGACGCGTCTCTGGACGCTCGTCGCAAAGGAGATGTGGCGCAAGACGCGCCGGCGCCTGCGCGCCGGCCCGGTCTATCGCTGGCGCTATTCCGGCCGCACGCCCGAGCGGGTGCTGATCGCACCGCCGGATTTGCGCCTCGCCGACCCGCAGATAGCATTGGAGATCTATTACGGCCGCTTTCCGCTGTCCGGCCATCTGGTCGAGACCGGCGGCCGCTCGCCCTTCCATATCGAGGTGCAGAATCGCGGCTGGCTGAAGACCTTGCACGGCTTCCGCTGGTTGCGGCACATGCGCGCGGCAGGCACCGAGCTCGCCGCCGCCAATGCGCGGGCGCTGGTGTCGGACTGGATCGCCACCAGTGGCGGCTCGATCTCCGGCATCGCCTGGGAGCCTTCGACGACCGCCAAGCGCATCATCGCCTGGCTGCAACATTCCTCCGTTGTATTGCAAGGCGCCGAGTTCCCCTTCTACCGCGCCTATCTGAAATCGCTCGCCATGCAGATCCGCTACCTGCGTTCGGTGGTGAAGGAGATGCCTGATGGCAAGGACAGGCTGCGTGCCCGGATCGCGCTCGCCTTCTCCGCATTGTCGCTGCCGGCGCCGGCCTCGGCGCTCCGCAGCGCGACGCGCCATCTCGCCGAAGAACTCGACCGGCAGATCCTGCCCGACGGCGGCCACATCTCGCGCAACCCGCTGACGGTGATGGAGCTGCTGGCCGACCTTTTGCCGCTCCGCCACACCTACACCAACCAGGCGGAAACGCCGCCTGCCGCGCTGATCAACGCGGTTGACCGCATGCTGCCGGCGCTGCGCTTCTTCCGCCACGAGGACGGCGCGCTCGCCCGCTTCAACGGAATGGGCGCGACGATCCACGATCGCATCGCCGCCATCCTGCGCCACGACGACACCGAGGGGGCACCGCTACTGCACGCGCCGCACTCCGGCTACGAGCGTCTGTCGATGGGCGGCACGACTGTTGTCGCCGACACCGGCATGCCGCCGCCGGTCGATGTGTCCAACGCAGCACACGCCGGCTGCCTCTCCTTCGAGATGTCGTCCGGGCGGCAGCATTTCATCGTCAATTGCGGCGTCGACACCTATGGCGCGGCCGAGTTCCGGCCGCTGGCGCGCGCCACCGCCGCGCATTCGACGGCGACGCTCAACGACACCTCTTCGGCGCGCTTCAACCACTCATTTCGTGTCAATGACATGGAGAGCCCGCCGCTGATCGGCGGGCCGCAGCACGTCCCCTGCCGGCGCACCGACCAGCCGGGCATGCAGGGCTTCATAGCCAGCCATGACGGCTATGTGGCGCGCTTCTCGATCTACCACGAGCGCGAACTGTCGCTGTCTTCCGAGGGTAACGTGCTCACCGGCGTCGACCGTTTCCTGCGCGGCGGCGGCGCGGCGGCCCGCAACGACGGCCGCGACCTCGTGACGATCCGCTTCCATCTGCATCCCGACGTCGAGCTGTTCGAGGACGAGGAAGGGCGGCTGGTGCTGAGCGCGCCGAATGCCGACCGCTGGGTGGTGTCCTGTGAGGAGGTGGCGCCGGAGATTGAGGAATCGATCTATTTCGCCGGCCTCGGCGGTCCCCGGCGCAGCCGCCAGCTCGTGCTGTCCTTCAAGGCTTCGGACCTGCAGGAAGTGCACTGGCAGTTCACCCGCACGCATAAGACGTCATACCCGCTGAACGCGTGACGGCTGCCAGCGCTGCGCCTTGATTTCCGCGCGGCGAGCCGGTAGCGCACCCGTTGGGTGAAAAATCACCTTTCTGTTGATTTTGGCTACAGCCGGAAAGCTCCCCCATGGCGGTCGCTTCGAAGAATATCCCCGCACCCGATCTCGTTCCGGTGCGCCGCGCGCTGCTGTCCGTCTCGGACAAGACCGGGCTGACGGAATTCGCGTCGGCACTGACAAAGGCGGGCGTCGAGCTGGTCTCGACCGGCGGCACGGCGAAGGCGATCCAGCAGGCGGGCATCGCGGTGCGCGACGTCTCGGAGCTGACGGGCTTTCCCGAGATCATGGACGGGCGCGTGAAGACGCTGCACCCCTCGGTGCACGGCGCCCTGCTTGGCGTGCGCGACGACCCGGAGCATGCGGCCGCGATGAAGACGCACGGTATCGAGCCGATCGACCTCGTCGTGGTCAACCTCTACCCGTTCGAGGAGGTCGGGCGGTCGGGCGCGGACTATGCCTCTGTCGTCGAGAACATCGACATTGGCGGACCGGCCATGGTGCGGGCGTCGGCGAAGAATCACGCTTACGTGGCGATCGTCACCGACCCGGAAGACTACGCCTCCGTGCTCAACGCGCTGGAGATGAATTTCGGCAGCCTGTCGCTCGACTTCCGCCAGAGGCTGGCGGCAAAGGCTTTTGCCCGCACGGCCGCCTATGACGCGGCGATCTCCGGCTGGTTCGCCGATGCGCTTCAAATCGAGCATCCGACCTGGCGGGCCTTCGGCGGCAGGCTGGACAGCGTCATGCGTTATGGCGAGAACCCGCACCAGCAGGCCGGCTTCTACGTCACGGGCGAGAAGCGGCCGGGCGTCGCGACCGCGCGGCAGCTGCAGGGCAAGCAGCTTTCCTACAACAACATCAACGACACCGACGCGGCCTTCGAACTTGCCGGCGAGTTCGACCCGAAACGAGTGGCTGCGGTTGCGATCATCAAGCACGCCAACCCCTGCGGCGTAGCAGAAGGGGCGACGCTGAAGGACGCCTATCTCAAGGCGCTCGCCTGCGACCCTGTCTCGGCCTTCGGCGGTATCGTCGCGGTGAACCAAATGCTCGACGCTGAGGCCGCCGAGGAGATCGTGAAGACCTTCACCGAGGTGATCATCGCGCCGGAGGCCAGCGAGGCGGCGCAGGCGATCGTCGCGGCGAAGAAGAATTTGCGCCTGCTGGTCACCGGCGGTTTGCCCGATCCGAGCGCCCCGGGCATTGGCGTCAAGTCGGTGGCCGGTGGGCTACTGGTGCAGAGCCGCGACAACGCAGTGGTCGACGATTTCGAGCTGAAGGTGGTGACCAAGCGCCCGCCGACCGACAAGGAGATGGCCGACCTGAAGTTTGCCTTCCGCGTCGCCAAGCACGTCAAGTCAAACGCTATCGTCTATGTGAATGACGGTGCGACGGTCGGCATCGGCGCCGGCCAGATGAGCCGGGTGGACTCTTCGCGCATCGCCGCGCGCAAGGCGCTGGATGCCGCGGAGGCAGCCGGTTTGGCCGAGCCGCTGACAAAAGGTTCGGTTGTGGCGTCGGACGCCTTCTTCCCCTTCGCCGACGGCCTGCTGTCGGCGGTCGAGGCTGGCGCGACGGCTGTCATCCAGCCGGGCGGCTCGATGCGCGACGACGAGGTGATCGCCGCCGCCGATGCGCATGGCATCGCCATGGTGTTCACCGGCACCAGGCATTTTAGGCATTGAGACCAACGCCACCTCCCCCTTGAGGGGAGGTCGGCGAGCACAGCGAGCCGGGTGGGGGTAGCTTCGCGGATAACCTCTCCCCGAGGCAAGCGTCGTGCTTACCCCTCTTTGTCCGCCGGGTAGGGCGTCGACCAGAGCACGGCCAGACCGCTTAGCAGGAACAAGAGAATCATCGCCATGCCGAGGCGCGGCGAGCCGCTGAGCGCGGTGACGGTAGCGACGAGGAACGGCGCGGCGAAGCTCGTAGCGCGGCCGGCGAGCGCGTAGATGCCGAAATAGCGGCCGGCCTCGTCTGGGGTGACACTGCGCGCCAGATAGGAACGTGACGAGGCCTGCACCGGACCGAAGGCCAGGCCGACCAGCAGGCCAAAGACAATGTACGCTTTTTCCGCCGGCGTGCCGAACAGGCCGCCGGTATCCGCACCAGGCAGTTGCAGCGTGCCGAACAGCGTGTAGCCGGGACCGGTGGATACGATGCCAAGCGTGGCGACGGTGAGCATCACCAGCGAGACGATGACGACGATCTTCGAGCCCAGGCTTGTGTCGAGGCGGCTTGCGGCGAGGCAGCCGAAGATCGCGACCACGTTGAGGATGATGCCGAATATGCCGATCTCGGTGATCGACCAGCCGAACATGCTGGCCGCGAAGACGCCGCCAAGTCCCAGCAGCGCGTTGACGCCGTCCTGATAGATCATGCGGGCGATCAGGAAGCGCAGGATGCCGCTGCGCCTGCGCACTTCGCCGATGGTCGATTTCAGCTCGGCCAGGCCCTCGCCCACCGCCCTGCCGATCGGCATCCCCTTCTGGCCGTCCGGCGTGAAGAAGAACATCGGCATGATGAAGACGAAGTACCAGATCGCCGACAGTGGGCCGGTGGCGCGTGCATCCTCGCCGAGCTTCGGATCGAGGCCGAGGATCGGGTCGACGCCGATGATCGTCTTGCCGGTCTCTGGCGACCCCGCCATCAAGGCGACGACGAAGATCAGGACGATCATGCCGCCGAGATAGCCTAGCCCCCAGGCGATGTTGGAGATCCTGCCGATCTCGGCCTTGGACACCAGGCGCGGCATCATGGAATCGTTGAAGACAGTCGAGAATTCCGCCGCGACTGACGCCAGCGAGAAGAAGAACACCACCCAGAACAGGTTGGAGCCGGGCGCGGCAAACCACAGCATGCAGAGGCTGAAGATCTTCACCGCGGCGAAGAAGCCGATCCACGGCTTGCGCGGGCCGGTCTGGTCGGCGATCGAGCCCAACACTGGCGACAGGATAGCGATGGCGAAGCCGGCAGCGGCGATGCCGTAACCCCAAGCCGCTTGGCCCGCGACAGGGTCGGCAGCCATGCGCGCGACGAAATAAGGGCCGAAGATGAAGGTGGTGACGACGGTGAAGAAAGGCTGCGCCGCCCAGTCGAACAGCATCCAGCCCCAGATGCCGCGACGGCTCGTCTTTGGTTCGCTCATGCCCAGCTGTTTACCGTGCCGATGCCTTCGATCATAGCCCCGCCAGGTCGCTCATCAGGCCGGACGCGACTGTGAGCCGCGACACGGTGATGTCGCCGCCTTCGGTGAGCGCCACCAGCCGCTCGCGCGTTCCGGCGATGCGCGCACCACCAGCCTCCAGCCAGGCAGCGACCGGATCGGCTTTCTTGCCGAAGCCGGTGAGCGCGGCTGCCGAGATGCCCCGGCGGGCAGCACCGATCGTGTCACCAGCGCGCGACAGCGCCATGCCTTCGTAATAGTCGGAGGTAGAGATCGAACCTGCCGCATCCTCTATGCGGCTGATGCGGAAGGCGTCGGTGACGGCGAAGAAGGCCTTCGCCGCGGCGTTGAGATCGGACTTCGCCTCCTTCGCCACCAGCACGATGTCGGGGATGAGCGCCGAGGCGTCGAGCAGGGCCAGCCGCTCAGCGAGACCGTCCGGCGTGCCGGCTTCGACGAGCACCGACTTACGCTCTGCCATGCGCTCCCTGGCGTATTCCGGCAGCAGCGTTGCGAGTTTCGGCTCGAGCTGCTTTCGGGCGTCCTGGAGTCTGGCGATCTGATCGCCGAGCGCAGCCGTGCTGTCGCCGTTCTTTAGGTCCCAGGCGCAAGCCGACAGCACCAGCCGCCCGACGGCGGCGTAGAGGTCGAGCTGCACCTGACCGTCGATCTTGTTGTCCAGCGCATCGATCTGGCCATAGAGCGCCGGCAGGCCGAAACCGTCGCGCACGACGGCGAAGGCGCGCACCACTTCGCGCGCACCGCGGCCGGTCGCGTCCATCAGCCTCGTGACGAAGGACGGCCCGCCGCGGTTGATCAGATCGTTGGCGACCACGCGCGCGATGATCTCGCGGCGCAGCCGGTGCGACGCGATATCGGCGCCGAACTTCTTCTCCATGCGATCGGGGAAGTAGGCCAGAAGATCGCGTTCGAAATGCGGATCGTCAGGCACGTCGCTGGCGACGATGTCGGAGAAGAGCACGATCTTGCCGTAGGCGAGCAGCACACCGAGCTCGGCGCGGGTCAACGGCTCGCGGCGCGCCTCGCGCTCGGCGAGTGCTGCCGGCGACGGCAGCGTCTCGACCACGCGGTCGAGCAGGCCGCGCGCCTCCAGCGTCGTCATGAAGCGCACCTGGTGCGGGAAGTCGGCCATGCCCGCCTTCTGTACGACCGACAGCGCCAGCGTCTGCTGGTAGTTGTTGGAGAGCACCAGCCGCGAGACCTCGCCGGTCATGTCGGCGAGCAGCTTGTCGCGCGCCGGACGCGTCAGCGCGTTCCTGCGCATGGCCGAGGCCAGCGCGATCTTGATGTTGACCTCGACGTCCGAGCAGTTGACGCCGCCCGAATTGTCGATGGCGTCGGAATTGCAGGCGCCGCCGAGCAGGCCGAACTGGATGCGGGCGCGCTGCGTGACGCCGAGATTGGCGCCCTCGCCGATCACTTTGGCGCGCAGCTCCGCAGCGGTGACGCGGATCGCATCATTGGCGCGGTCGCCGACCTCCTGGTCGGTCTCGGTCGTGGCGCGCACATAGGTGCCGATGCCGCCGAACCACAGGAGATCGACCGGCGCCTGCAGGATCGCCTTCATGATCTCGACAGGCGAGGCGACCGTCTTCGCCAGCCCGATCGCCGCGGCTGCCGCGGCGGTGAGCGTCACCGACTTCTGGCTGCGCGAGACGATGACGCCGCCGGCCGACAGCTTCGACTTGTCGTAATCCTGCCAGCTCGACCGCGGCTGCGCAAAGAGCCGCTTACGCTCCGCCATGGAGGTCGCCGCATCCGGGTCGGGATCGATGAAGATGTCGCGATGGTCGAAGGCCGCGATCAGCCGCGTCTGGTCGGAAAGCAGCATGCCGTTACCGAACACGTCGCCCGACATGTCACCGACGCCGACGGTGGTGAAGGGCGTCGTCTGGATGTCACGGTCCATCTCGCGAAAATGCCGCTTGACCGCCTCCCACGCGCCCTTGGCGGTGATGCCCATGCCCTTGTGGTCGTAGCCGGCCGAGCCGCCCGACGCGAAGGCGTCGTCCAGCCAGAAGCCGTGCTTCTGGCTGATGGCATTTGCGGTGTCGGAGAAGGTCGCCGTGCCCTTGTCGGCGGCGACGACGAAATAGGGATCGTCGGGGTCGCGCCGCACGATGTTTTCCGGCGGCACGACCTTGCTGCCCTCAATGTTGTCGGTGACCGACAGCAGGCTGGAGACGAAGTTGATGTAGGCGTTGCGGCCAGCCTCGAATATCTGGTCGCGCGAGAGACCCGCGGTCGGGCGCTTCGGGAAGAAGCCGCCCTTGGCGCCCACCGGCACGATGACGGCGTTCTTGACCTGCTGCGCCTTGACGAGGCCGAGCACCTCGGTGCGGTAGTCCTGTGCCCGGTCCGACCAGCGCAGGCCGCCACGCGCCACCGGTCCGAAGCGCAGATGCACGCCCTCGACCTCGGAGCCGTAGACGAAGATCTCGCGCCACGGGCGCGGCTCGGGCAGGCCGTCGACGGCGCGCGAGTCGAGCTTGATCGCCAGCGACTGGCCCTTGTCGCGCAGGCCGGGCACGAAATGGTTGGTGCGCAGCGTCGATTCGATCAGGTTGAGGTAGCGGCGGATGATCGTGTCGTCGTCGATGTTCGGAACATCTTCCAGCGCGTCCTTGATCTTCGCCTTGAGGTGTTTTGCAGTAACCTCGCCTTCCTTGCCGGCGGCGGGGTCTAGCAGGGCGACGAAGAGGCTGAAGAGGCCGCGCGCGATATCGGGATAGCGGTTCAGCACGCCGGCGATAAAACCCTGGCTCTGCGGGATGCCGGCCTGCTGCAGATAGCGTCCGTAGGCGCGCAATATGCCGATCGCCGCGGAGCCAAGGCCGGCAGTCTGCGCCAGCGCGTTGTAATTGTCGTTGTCGGCCTCACGCCGCCAAACGGAAAGGAAGACGTCCTCGAACAGCTTGCCGCCGTCGGAAAGATCAATCGGCGCGCCGAAGGCGTTTTCCAGCTCCATGTCATGGATGAAGACAGGGCCGTCCGGACCGCCATCGACCTCGAAGGTGCGCTCGCTGATCACCTTGAACCCAATATTCTCCAGAACCGGCACGCGGCGCGACAGCGCGACCGGCTTGCCGTGGTGGTAGATCTTGAGCGCCGCCCTTTCCGGCGACTGGTCGGCGTGACGGTAGTAGTCGATGGCGATCGTGTGCTTCGGATCAATGCCGGCGACGCGGCGCGCGTCAAGCAGCGCCTCGGCGGCGGTGAACGAGCCGCGATAGCTCTCAGGGAAGCGCGCGGCGGTTGCGAGCAGCGACAGGTCCGACCCTGAAGCCGCCGCCGCCTCGCGCAACGCATCCTCCCAGGTCCGCACGATGTCGCGGATCGCCGCCTCGATCGCGGCCGGCTCGATCTTAGGCGTCTTGCCGCCCGAGCGACCGATGATGAAGTGGACGCGCGCCAGGCCGCCTTCCGGGAAGGCCGGGTAGTAGGCGGAGAGGCGGCCCTCGAAGACGGTCTTCAGCCAGGCGCCGATCTTCTCGCGAACGACGGAATCGTAGCGGTCGCGCGGCACGAAGACGATGACCGACACGAAGCGGTCGAACTGGTCGACCCGGTAGAGAGCCCTGACCCGGGGACGCTCGACGAGGCCGAGGATCGACTCGGCATGCTTGCGCAGCACCGGCACCGGCACCTGGAACAGCTCGTCGCGCGGATAGCTCTCGAGCACGTTGATCAGCGCCTTGCCCGAATGGTCGTTGGGATCGAAGCCCGACTTCTGGATGACGGTCTCGGCCTTCGAGCGCAGGTACGGGATCTTCATCACAGAGCGCGTGTAGGCGGTCGAAGTGAAGAGGCCGACGACGCGTAGTTCGCCGGTGAGCGCGCCCTTCTTGTCGAAGGTCTTGATGCCGATATAGTCGAGATAGGCGCGGCGGTGGATGACCGACTTGGCGTTGGCCTTGGTGACGATCAGCGGGTCGGGGCCATGCAGGAAGGCGCGGATCTCGGGCGTGGTCGCCTCGCCCTCGGCGCGGCGCAGCACGCGCACGTCGGGGTCGGCGAGGATGCCGAGGCCGGCGAGCGGCGACCGCGTAAGCGTGCCGTTCTTCTCGCTGCCGGAATAGCGGAACTCGCGCATGCCGAGGAAGGTGAAATTGTCGTCGCGCAGCCATTCAAGGAAGGCGATCGCCTCGGAGACGGCGTCCTTGGCGAGCGGGATCGGCTGGTAGCGATATTCGGAGATGGCGCGGTCGAGCCTGGCGAGCATTGGCTTCCAGTCGCTGACGGCGGCGCGCACCTGCGTCAGCACGCGGGCGAGCCGCTCCTTCAGGCCCTGCGCCTCTTCTGATGTGAGTGCATTGATGTGGATATGGATCACGCTAAGGCGGTCTACCCCCTCGTGCTTGCCACCGTCGGCGATGATCTCGCCGACGCCCTTCTTCTCGTGGCGGACGCCGATGACGGGATGGGTGACGAAGGTCGGCTCGCCGGCCGTGTCGGTGATCTCGCCGAGCACCGAATCGAACAGGAACGGCATGTTGTCGTTAACGACGGTGACCGCGGTCAGCGCGCGGCCGTTGCGCAGGATGGCCGGGTCCGTGTCGATTGCGATGACGCTCTCGCCCTTGCGGTGGGAGAGCACCGCCTTCTCCGCCAGAGCCGCCGCTTTGGCGAGCACCTTCGGGTCGTAGGCGGCGGCGTCTTCGGCCGGCGCACGCGTCAGGAGGTAGGAGGCGAAGCCGCCGGTTTTGGAAGAACCCGCTGATTTTCGGGTTGCAGCAGCCGGTTTAGCGCGGTCCATCGTCGAATCCCTCCCCGAAGCATGCTTTTGCGGTCATCGTAGCAGAAGGCCAGCATTTGGCGACCGGCGAATATGACTGGCTGCGACGACCTGGCGCGGAATGCGCCGACTTCGGAAAATGCAGAGCGCAGATGAACGGCTTATGACGCCCCTATCATGACCCGATGGCCGATAGCCGCATCACGACCGCACGGCGATCGCCGCGGCCGCGCCGCCCATGGTGGCGGCGCTGATGCGGTTGGCGATGCGCATGGCGCGCTCGCTCTTGAGCAGCCTGCGCGCCTGCGCTGCCGCCAGCACCCAGGCGAGGTCGACGGCGATGAGCACCAGAGCCATGGTCAGCGTCAGCTCGGCCCAGCCGAGCGCGGTGACAGAGCCGAGGTCGATGATGGTCGGCAGGAGCGCCAGATAGAACATCATGATCTTGGGATTGCCGAGCGTGACGGCCATGCCGGCCAGGAAAAGCTTAGCCGGCGAATCCTCGCTGGGCATGCCGCCGTCGCGCACCGCAACCGGCGCGGTCCACATCTTCCAGGCGAGATAAGCGAGGTAGGCGACGCCGACCCATTTCACCGCGACGAAGGCGAGATGGAAGGTCTGCGCCACGAAGGCCAGCCCGAACACCGCCATTGAAAGCCAGATCGCCTCGCCGATCCACATTGCCGCCAGAAATGGGAACACGTCCCGGAAGCCTTTCGAGATGACGCGGGCGACGAGCGCGGCGATCGACGGGCCGGGCGAACCGGCCGCGACCAGCAGCGCACCGGCAAAAATGAGCAGCGAGGTCAACGTCATCAGATTTCCTCCTCCATCCATCATAGCCGCTTTTCGGCAGTCCGGCCAAACGCTTCGCTGGCCGCACCGTCAAATGGCGGCGACTTCGATGGGTTCGGCAAGCTTCGGCTTTGACCGCGAGGCGAGCAGGCACCCCAGAGTAATCAGCACCGCTCCCAGCACCGTCGACCAGCCGAGCGCCTCGTCGAACAGGAACCATCCCAGGATAGCCGCCCAGATGAAGGCCGAATATTCGGTCGGGATGAGATACTGCGCCTCCGTGCGGGCATAGGCCCAGCTCATCACCCCATGCCCGCCAAGCGCCAGCGCGGTCACGCCAAGGATAGGCACCCACTGGTCGGCGGTGGGCCAGACGCCTAGCCATGGCGAGGCAAGGCCGAGCACGATCAGCACCATCAGGTTCATCGAGAAGACGACCTCGACGGGCTTGGCGATCAGCGCCTGGCGGCGGGTCAGCACCAGATTGTAGGCGTAGAGGACGGCCGACGCGAGGACTGCGGCGGCGCCGAGCAGCGCGTCCGGCGCGTAGCCGGCGTGGCTGAACTTGCCGAGCAGGATGACGACCACGCCGAGAAGGCCGATGACCGACGCGGCAACGACCGAACGGCCGATCTGTTCGCCGAGCAGCATTGCGGCCAGGAACAGCGCCACCAGCGGCGCGATGAAGGACAGCGCGATCGCCTCTGCAAGCGGCAGGCGCCCGAGCCCCCAGAAGAAGGACAGCGCGACAAAGCTGACGACGACCCCGCGGAGCGCATGCAGCTTGAGCGCGTCGGCGTCGGGGCGGCGGCGAGCCGTGACGGTCCAGGCAAGTCCTGCTGCGAGGCTTGCAAAAGCGCTGCGCCACAAGAGCGCGTTGTAGGCGCCGATCGCAAGCACGAGTCCCTTCACCGCCGCATCCATGACCGAAAGCAGGAAGACGCCCGCCAGGCAAATGAGGATCGGCAGCACGGGCGACGGGGCATTCTTATGGGTCACGATGGCTCCGATCCGGCAGAGCCAGCGGTTAGATCGAATTCCGGCTATGAGGCCAAGGGCGCAGTCCGGCGTATCTCACGGTCCAGCCGAATGCTTGGGGCCTATTTGATCACCCGCAGCCTGGGCGGACTTCGCTTCGGCCGGTACGGGCTATCGGGATTGACGTCGAGGTCGACGTCCTTGACGCAGGTCTGCGCCTGGCTGTGTTCCCTGCCGGAACGCCACGGTCCGTCGATGATTTCGGCGTTGCTCACCTCGTCGAGGGACAGGCATTTCCACTGGCCGCGCACCGGTCCGCGGCTGCCGCTTCCCTCGAACTGCCAGGTCAGTGCCTTTTCGGCTCCGTCGGTATGGCCGAGGATAACAGGGCAGAGCGCGCGCGGATGGCCCTGATACATGCAGACGAGCGGCTTCTTCGCGGCCATCGCCTCCGCGAACAGCTCGTAGGTGCGGCTCGGCATGAAAAAACTCCGTTCGGCAGGCGCCAAACGGAGTTTATCTAGGCTTCGTTGCGTGAAAAGGCTTATGCCGCGCCGGCCACCTTCGCCGACTTCTCGAAACGCTTGCGCTCGTTGGGGTCGAGATAGAGCTTGCGCAGGCGGATGGTCTTCGGCGTCACCTCGACCAGCTCGTCGTCCTGGATCCAGGCAAGCGCGCGCTCCAGCGTCATCCGGATCGGCGGGGTCAGCTTGACCGCCTCGTCCTTGCCGGCGGCGCGGATGTTGGTCAGCTTCTTGCCCTTCAGCACGTTCACTTCGAGGTCGTTGTCCCTCGAATGGATGCCGATGATCATGCCCTGATAGACCTTGACGCCGGGGTCGATGACCATCGGGCCGCGGTCTTCCAGGTTCCACATCGCATAGGCGACGGATTCGCCCTGCTCATTGGAGATCAGCACGCCGTTGGTGCGGCCGGGCAGCTCGCCCTTATAGGGCTGGTAGGAGTTGAACAGCCGGTTCATGACGGCAGTGCCGCGCGTGTCGGTCAGAAGCTCGGACTGGTAGCCGATCAGGCCGCGCGTCGGCGCGTGGAAGACCAGGCGCTGGCGGTTGCCGCCGGAGGGGCGAAGCTCCACCATCTCGGCCTTGCGCTCGCTCATCTTCTGCACGACGACGCCGGCATGCTCTTCGTCGACGTCGATGACGACCTCTTCGACGGGCTCCAGAAGCTCGCCGTTATCGCCCTTTTGCATGACGACGCGCGGACGCGACACGGCAAGCTCAAAACCTTCGCGGCGCATCGTCTCGATCAGAACTGCCAGCTGCAATTCGCCACGGCCGGAGACGAAGAAGCTATCCTTCTCGGTCGATTCCTCGATCTTCAGCGCGACGTTGCCTTCGGCCTCCCGCAGCAGGCGGTCGCGGATGACGCGGCTGGTGACCTTGTCGCCCTCGGTGCCGGCGAGCGGGCTGTCGTTGACGAGGAACGACATGGTGACGGTCGGCGGGTCGATCGGCTGCGCATGCAGCGGCTCGGTGACCGCAGGGTCACAGAACGTGTCGGCGACAGTGCCCTTGGACAGGCCGGCGATGGCGACGATGTCGCCCGCCTGAGCCTCGTCGATCGGCTGGCGTTCGAGACCGCGGAAAGCGAGGATCTTCGAGATGCGGCCCGTCTCGACCAGCGAGCCGTCATTGGCGAGCACCTTGACCGGCTGGTTCGACTTCAGCGAACCGCTCTCGATGCGGCCGGTGATGATGCGGCCGAGGAACGGGTTGGCTTCGAGCAGCGTGCCGATCATGCGGAACGGGCCGGGGTGAACGGTCGGCGCCGGCACATGCTTGACGATGAGATCGAACAGCGGTGCGAGGCCCTGGTCCTTCGGGCCTTCCGGATTGGCCGAGACCCAGCCGTCGCGGCCGGAGCCGTAGAGGATCGGGAAATCGAGCTGCTCGTCGGTGGCGTCGAGCGCGGCGAAGAGGTCGAACACCTCGTTGACCACTTCGACGTGGCGGGCGTCGGGCCGGTCGATCTTGTTGATGACGACGATCGGCTTCAGGCCGACCTTGAGCGCCTTGCCGACGACGAACTTGGTCTGCGGCATCGGGCCTTCGGCGGCGTCGACCAGCACGATGGCCGAATCCACCATCGACAGGATGCGCTCGACTTCGCCGCCGAAATCGGCGTGGCCGGGCGTGTCGACAATGTTGATGCGATAATCCTTCCAGTCGACCGAAGTCGCCTTGGCGAGGATGGTGATGCCGCGCTCCTTTTCGAGGTCGTTCGAATCCATGGCGCGCTCGGCGACGCGCTGGTTCTCGCGGAAGGAGCCCGCCTGGCGCAGGAGCTGGTCGACCAGCGTGGTTTTCCCATGGTCGACGTGCGCGATGATCGCGATGTTTCTAAGGTTCATGATGTGGTCTCGGGGGTGCTGCAGCGCATCTTTCCGGCGCCGCGAATTCGGTTTGCGCGGCTCATACAGGTTTTTTCGCAGTTGCGAAAGGCCCCCGGTTACCGCGGATGGTTACTGAAAATTAGCCATTGGCTGCGAAAACAATCGCTAACCAATGCGGATCGTTTCGGCGCTGGAAAAGTTAACAGGCATGACGAAGGCGTTTTCCAGGATTTTTCGGGCAACTGCGGGCACGGCGGTTCTGACCCTGCTGCTTGCCGCGGGCGTTGCGCATTCCACCGATACGCGACGCATTGACGCTCCGGCTGGCCTTGCGGAACAGACCGCCGCAGAGGAAGCGTTTTCCGACGCTCCCTACGGCGTCGATGCCATGGTGACTGGGCCGACCAGCGTGTCGTTCAAGAAACAGCAGGCCGAAAATGGCTGCGATACCGCCGTCTGGCCGGATATCCCGCTCGCCTGCTACCCTAAGTAACTCTCAGGCAAGTCCCCGCTTCTGCATCATCGCGTCCGGCGACGGCATCTTGCCGCGGAAGGCGGTGTAGAGCGCTTCCGGATCGGCTGAGCCGCCGGCGGAATAAATGTTCTTCTTCAGCTTCGCCGCCAGTTCCGGGTTGAAGGGATCGCCCGTCTCCTCGAAGGCCGAGAAGGCGTCCGCGTCGAGCACTTCCGACCACATGTAGGAATAATAGCCGGCCGAATAGCCGTCGCCCGAGAAGACGTGTCCGAAATGCGGGGTGCGGTGGCGCATGACGATCGCCGAGGGCATGCCGAGCTCCTTCAGCGTCTCCGCTTCGAATTCCTTGGGATCGGCTGGCGCATCCTTCTGCGAATGATAGGCCAGGTCGACAAGCGCCGAGGAGGTGAACTCGACGGTGCGGAAGCCGGCATCGAAGGTGCGCGCCGCAAGCATCTTGTCGAGCAGCGCCTTGGGCATCGCCTCGCCCGTCTTGTAGTGCCGCGCGTATTTTTCCAGCACCGCAGGCACGGTCAGCCAGTGCTCGTAGAGCTGCGAGGGCAGCTCTACGAAGTCGCGAGATACCGACGTCCCCGACTGCGAGGGCCAATAGGCCTCGGTCAGCATGCCGTGCAGCGCGTGGCCGAATTCGTGGAACAGCGTTCTCGCCTCGTCGAGCGACAGCAGCGCCGGCTCGTCTTCCGGCGGTTTTGCGAAATTCATGATGTTGTAGATGATCGGGCTGGAGCCATGGCCGAGCTTGTAGCCGGACTGCAGCGCGCTCATCCAGGCGCCCGAGCGTTTTGACGTCCTGGCGAAATAGTCGGCGAGGAAAAGCCCGCGCCGCGAGCCGTCGGCGTTCAGCACTTCGAAGACGCGGACGTCAGGATGCCAGGCGGGGATGCCCTGTTTCTCGGCAAAGCTGACGCCGAAAAGGCGCGTCGCCACGTCGAAACAGGCTGCGATTATCTGCTCGAGCTGCAGGTAGGGTTTCAGCTCGGCCTCGTCGAACGCGTATTTCTCGGCGCGCAGCCGCTCCTGGTAGAAGCGCCAGTCCCAGGCGGCGAGTTTTTCGTTGCTGCCGGAAGCAGCCGCAAGGCCCTGCAGTTCGGCCTCGTCGGCTGCAGCCCTCTCGCGCGCCTTTTCCCACACAGGTTCGAGCAACTCGAACACGGCCTTCGGCGTCTTCGCCATCGTGTCGTCGAGCTTCAGCGCAGCGAAGCTTTCATAGCCGAGCAGCTTCGCCTTCTCTGCCCGCAGCGCCAGCATCTTCTTCACCACCGCGGCGTTGTCAGTCACCCCGCCCGTCTCGCCACGGCCCGTGAAGGCCTTGAATGCCTTCTCGCGAAGGTCGCGGCGCTCGGAAAAAGTGGTGAAAGGCTCGTAGATCGAGCGCGACAGCGTCACGGCGTATTCGCCCTTGTGCCCCCGCGATTCCGCCGCGCTCGCCATGGCGCTCTCGAGGAAATCGGGCAGGCCGGCGAGGTCACCCTCGCCGAGGAACATCACCCATCCCTTCTCGTCGGCGAGCACGTTCTGGCTGAAGGTGGTGCCGAGCGACGACAGCTCCTCGTTGATCGCTGCAAGCCGCTTCTTGCCTTCCGGGTCGAGCCTGGCGCCAGACTTGACGAAACCCTTCCAGCTTTTCTCGACCAGCCGCAGCGTCTGCGCGTCGAGCCCGAGCGAGGCGCGGCGCTGGTAGAGGTCGTCGATGCGGGCAAACAGCTTCTCGTTCATCGAAATCGCCGAGAAATGCCTGGACATCTTCGGCGCGATCTCGCGCTCCATCGCCTGGATCGTGTCGTTTGTGTTGGCGCCCGCTTTGCACCAGAAGACCGAGGAGACGCGGCTCAGCGGATCGCCGGCCAGTTCCATCGCGGCAAACGTGTTCTCGACCGTCGGCGTCTCGGGATTGCCAGCAATCGCATCGATGTCCGCCTGGTGTGAGGCGAGTGCTGCGTCGAAGACCGGCCCGAAAGCGTCATCGGCAATGCCGGGGAAATCGGGCAGGCCGAGGGGACCTTCCCAATGGGTGAGCGGGTTGCGGTCGAGGTCGACTTGCTTGGACATGAAGGGTTCCGGTCGGAAAGGCGGGACAGGACCCCGATGTAGGGCCGCGGATTATGCGCCGCAACCATCTTGACGCACGGATCGCCTAAATACTAAGGGATACTTATTATAAGCCAGCCTTAGCAAATCGGAGCGGGCCAGCCGGCCATGTCCCACAACAACGTCGATCCCGACAGTTTCGGCTTCATCGTCAACGACCTCTCGCGGCTGCTACTGGCCGAGATGGACCGCCGCACCGGCGAAGCCGGTATCATGCTCACTTCCGGCGAACGCCGTACGCTGGCGCACGCGGCCCGCGCCGGCGCCGTGCGACAGAACGTGCTCGCCGAGCGCATGGGGCTGGAGGCGATGACGCTCAGCGCCCATCTCGACAGGCTGGAGGCAGCGGGCCTTGTCGAGCGCCGGCCGGACCCCACCGACCGCCGCGCCAAGCTCGTGCATCTTACCCGCACCGCCGACGGCATCCTCAAGGCGATGATGCCGATCTCGGCCGCGCTCCACGCCGACGCCTCGCGCGAGATCCCGGAGAAGGACTGGAACCGGCTGCTCGAGCAGTTGAAGCTCGTGCGCGACACGCTGACGGCGATCCGCGCGGAAACCACGCGCGGGGACGCCGCCGCATGAACGTGGTCCAGCCCCTGCCGGCAGCAGGGCCGGTCATGAGCGAGCGGAAAGTGTCGGTGATCGGCGCGCTGCTGGTCGGCATCGGCCCCATCTCGATGGCGCTGTTCACCCCGGCGATGCCTGAGATCGTACGTGCATTCGGCACGACCGAGTCAGCCGTGAAGATGGCGCTCTCCTCCTATTTTGCCGGCTTTGCTTTTGCCCAGCTCATCTGCGGGCCGCTGTCGGACGGTTACGGACGCAGGCCGATCACCTTTGTCTTCATGGTCATCTATCTCGCCGCGACGGTGGCGGCGCTGCTGTCGCCGACCATTGAGCTCCTGGTGCTGGCGCGCTTCTTCCAGGGCGTCGGCGCGGCGGTGGGCGTGGCGATCTCGCGCGCCATCGTGCGCGATCTCTTCACCAATGAGAGTTCCGCCCGCATCATGAACCTGATCGGGCTGATCCTCGGCATCGGCCCGGCGCTGGCGCCGACGCTCGGCGGCATAACTCTCACATTCTTCGGCTGGCACGCGATCTTCGTCTTCATGCTGATCGCCGGCATCGTCATCATCCTGGTGGTGCGCTTCTCGATGGTGGAGACAGTCGCGCGCGACTTGAGCCGCATCCATCCAGCCGCGCTGATGCGCTCCTACCGCACGCTGCTCACCGATCCCTATTTCACCATGTGCAGCCTCGTGCTTGGTGGCGGCATAGGGGCGATCTACGCGCTGGCGACCATCCTGCCCTTCATCCTGATCGACGAGACGGGCCTGACGCCGACCGAGTTCGGCCTCGGCATGCTGATGCAGTCCGGCAGCTTCTTCGTCGGCTCGCTGGTGGTGCGGCGGCTGATGGGTAGGATGAGCGCGTACCGGCTGGTGCCGACCGGTCTGGTCTTCATCGGCTGCGGCTCGCTCGCCTGCGCTGCAAGCCTGTCGCTGCTCGAACCGACCTTCCTGAGCGTCATGCTGCCGGTCGGCATCATCGTCTTCGGCAACGCCTTCACCATGCCGGCCATGACCACCGCCTCGCTCGCCGCCTACCCGCATATGGCAGGCGCAGCGGCCTCGATGAACGGCTTCTTCCAGATGGGCGGCGGGCTGGTCGGCGGTGTCGCCGCGGCGATCGTCGGCGACCCGGTCACAGCCATGGCGACGGTCATCCCGATGATGGGCCTGGTCGCGATCCTTGCCTGGCTCTATTGGCGGACCTTGCCCGAGCCGACGATCCCCGTGCGGTAGGCGAAGCCGGACCTAGGCCGTAAGCGTCTCTTCCGGCCGCTCGAAATCGCCGGTCTCGCGGTTCATCACCCAGAGCTCGCCGGTCGAGATGTCGAACCATGCGCCCGACAGCGTCAGCCTGCCCTTGCCTTCCAGGATGTTGACGCAGGGAAATGTGCGCAAATTGGCGATCGAATAGCGGATCGAGATGCGTTCCAGCGCCGTCTGTCGCTCGCTGGTCGTCATCAGCGTGCTGCTCGACACGGTCTCAGCGGCCGGGCCGATCAGGCTCATCCACTTGCCGATGAAATCACCCGGCGACAGCGGTCCGGCGGAAGTGTCGAGCGCCGCCTTGATGCCGCCGCAGCGGCCGTGGCCCATGACGACGATGTTCTTCACCTTGAGGCTCTGCACCCCGAATTCGAGCGCCGCCGAGGTCGAATGGAATTCGCCGTCCGGCGCATAGGGCGGCACCAGGTTGGCGACGTTGCGCACGACGAAGAGTTCGCCCGGACCGGCGTCGAATATCGCTTCCGGCGCCGAGCGCGAATCGCAGCAGGCGATAACCATCGTCTCTGGCGCCTGCCCTTCTCGCGCAAGCTCGCGATAGCGCCCGCTTTCGGCGGGATAGCGGCCGCTCATGAAGTTGCGATAGCCGGTGAGGAGATGATCGGGGAGATGAGCCATGGCAGGACATTAACTGCAAAAATTTTCGCACTGCAACGTAAGACAAAAAAGCCGGTGGATCAGGCGTGGATAGCGACCGGGATTCCATGGCCATCTCGGCCGGGCGGATCGGGAAATGAAACCGCTTCGCCGCGCCGGATACGGCCAGCGACCAACATCATGCAGCAGGCGTCGAGAACATCGTCTGATTTCGCCCCGGCAGGTGCTCTTTGGTCGAGAAATACCCGCTCGTAGCCGTGCCGGCAAAGCAACGCCTTGCGTTCCGCCATGCCATCGGGGTTGACCACGCCCTTGATCTTCTTCGGCAGGCCCATGGAAATGCCGCCGTTCAGCCGCATGAACGCGACCTCGGGATGCGATTCGATCACCCGCTGCCGCAGATTGGGCCGTTCGCGCAGCAGCGCGTCGATCTCGCGGATTTTTCCAAAAATGCCAAATGCCTGGATCGACACGCCGCGCGGCGGATCGGATGTGCGCCTCGCGACCTCGCTCGCCCGCCGATGCGCCGCATACCACTCGGCGACGGTGGTGAAGGGTGCTGTCTCCGCATAGACGGCGGCGCGCGAGGGGATGGAAAAGATGCTCGACTGACGCTGGCCGAGCATCGGCCGCACCAGCGCTTCGGGGCCACGCCCGCCATGCCCAGTGAACTCGGGTAGGCCGATCGGCATATCGACGGCGACGGTCGCATCGCCGGGAAAGGCCGCGATCAGCTCGACGAAGGCAGCAAACACCCCCACCGCCGGTTCGCCGCCGTTCTGCCGCCAGACCGCGATCCAGCCACCGGGACAGCCGTCTACGCCGACGACCGTGCCGGAGTGCATGGTTACGCCCGCCTGTCCCTGCCGGGGTGGGTAAGATGGCGGAACTGCACCATCGCCATCGGGTGCGACAGGCTGCGCGCGTCCGTCTCGAGCTGCAGCTCGTCGCCGCCGCGCTTGGCGGTGCGGGCGAGGATCTCGTAGACGGCGGCGGTCGTCGTCTGCAGCGCCTTGGCATCGGGCTGTCCGGCCATCAGCCGCGCCAGGAAGACGGCGGCCGTCAGGTCGCCCATGCCGTTCGGCGGGCCGGAAATCTGCCTGTGCTCGGCAAGCAGCGCCTCGTGTTCGGTGACCAGGAGATTGCCGATGCCGCCCGCCATCATCCCCGGCGCCGAGGTGACCAGCATGCGCGGCGGCCCGAGATCAAGTGCTGCGGCGGTGATCGAGCGCAGATCCTCCAGCTTTCCGCCGACGATCCATTCCAGCTCGTAGCGGTTGGGCGTCGCGATATCGGCGAGCGGCAGCAGGAGGTCGCGCATTGCTGTCGCCGTCGCCTCCGGTACGTAGAGCCCGCCTTTGTCCCCCATCACAGGGTCGCAGACATAGAGTGCGTTCGGATTCTCGGTCTTCACCCGGTTAACCAGCGCCGCGACGTCGACGGCCTGCCGGGCATTGCCGAGATAGCCGGAAAGCACGGCGGCGACCTCGCCCAGCCAAGGCGCGCGCTCCAGATCCTTCATGAAGTCAGAAAACTGGTCGGCATCAGGCACGATGCGGGTCGAGGGGCCGTGTCCCGTATGCCAGGGCAGCATGACCGTCGGCACCGCCCAGACGGGATAGCCGAGCGTTTCCAGCGCGAACACCGCGGCGCGGTTGCCGACCGAGCCGCGCGCCACATGACTTGAAATGACGATTACAGCCCGTTGCGTTTCCGATGCACTGCCATTCATTCCGCGACTGCCAATTTCCGGGTTACGTATTTCGAGCGAGGTAGATCACGAGCCAGACGATCAGCCCGACGAGAAGCAAACGTCCGAGTATCCTGCCGATCCGTGTGCCCCAATATTCCACCCAGTCGTCGCGGTCCACATCGGCGGCTGGAACATGGTCGCGCGCCCGCCTTGCAGCCCGGTCGATCGCCGAATGGCCGCCGCTTTCGGCTTCCTGCGACACGCGTTCAAGGATGCGCCGCGATTCGGCCCTGCGCTCGCTCTCCAGGTTATCCGCCATGCCCGCTCCTTAGTTCGCGTCGTTTCTAGAGCAATTCAGGGAGACGTGGGAACCGGTTTCCGTAAAAACAAAGGGATAGAGCAACTTGCGCGCTCGACTGCCGGCCGGCGACCGCCGCCTTTCCGCAACTGTCATTTGAACCGTCTATCGTGCTAGATGTGTCGCCGGTTCGATTGCCACCCGAGGGATCCCCTATGCTTGCCTCCCAAAGACCGTCAGCCCTTCGTCTGCTGCCAGCCCTTTTCGTCCTGGCGTTCCTGCCGCTGCTTTCCGCCTGCGGCTACAACACCATCCCGACATTGGAGGAGCAGGCCAAAGCGGCGTGGAGCGAGGTGCTGAACCAGTACCAGCGCCGCGCCGACCTCATTCCCAACCTGGTCGAGACGGTCAAAGGGTATGCCTCGCACGAGAAGGAAGTGCTCGAAGGCGTGGTCGAAGCGCGCGCCAAGGCGACGCAGGTCACGGTCACGCCCGAGACGCTGACCGACCCCAACGCCTTCAAGGCGTTCCAGGACAATCAGGCCGGCCTGACCAGCGCGCTGTCGCGCCTGCTCGCGGTGGTGGAGAACTATCCCGACCTCAAGGCGAACCAGAATTTCCTCGCCCTCCAGGCACAGCTCGAAGGCACCGAGAACCGCATCGCGGTCGCCAGGCGCGACTACATTGAGGCGGTCCGGGTCTACAACACCTCGCTCCGCACCTTCCCCTCCATGCTCTGGAACTCGCTCTGGTTCGGCAACCAGCCGTTCCAGAATTTCACCGTCTCCGACGACGCCATGCAGCCGCCGAAAGTGGACTTCGGCACCCAGCAGCAGGGCGGGTGAACCTTCGCCGGTAGCCAACCGTGAGCTTCGCGGCATCCAGCGTCCGGGCGCATAGGCGCATCGCGAATAGGTTGACGGCTTGGGGCCTCGCACTGTTCGCCTTGCTCCTGCTGCCTGTTGCAGCTTTCGCGCAGGACCTGCCGGCGCTGACGGGGCGGGTCGTCGACGATGCCGGGCTGATCGACCCCGCCGCCAAGGCGGTGCTGGTCCAGAAGCTCGACGCCTTCGAGAAGAAATCCTCCGACCAGATCGTCGTCGCCACCATCCCCAGCCTCGGTGGGGAGGCGATCGAGCCCTATGCCAACCGCCTTTTCCGTGCCTGGAAGCTCGGCCAGGCTGGCGAGGACAACGGCATCCTGCTTCTGGTCGCCCGCGACGACCGCAAGATGCGCATCGAGGTTGGCTACGGGCTGGAAGGTACGCTGACCGACCTGCATTCCAGGCTGATCATCGAGAACACGATGGTGCCGGCCTTCCGTGCCGGCGATTTCTCCGGCGGCATCTCGAAGGCAGTCGACGACATCGTCATGGTGCTCGAAGGCAATGGCGAGGAACTCGAGGCGCGCGCCGAGCGCAACCAACAGACATCAGGCTGGGACCCCGACACCGTCATCGTGGTGCTGTTCTTCATCGTCTGGGCGTCGATCTTCTTCGGCGGCTTCGCCATGGCGATCCTGCCGCGCATCTATGGCCGCAAGCTCGGCCCCGGCCGCTATGAGTGGCTCGGCATGACCTTCAACTACAATTCGAGCGGCCGCTCGTCCGGCGGCGGCTGGTCATCGGGAGGATCTTCCGGCGGCGGATGGTCGGGTGGGTCGTCCGGGGGAGGCGGCTTTTCCGGCGGTGGCGGGTCTTCCGGCGGCGGCGGTTCATCGGGGAGCTGGTAGATGGCGAGCAAGACGATGACCGAAGAGGAGCATGCCCGCATCGCCGAGGCGATCCGCGCCGCGGAAGCGAACACCGCGGGCGAGATCTACTGCGTGGTGGCGCAGCGCAGCGACGGCTATTTCTTCTCCGCCGCGATGACGCTCACGATTTCGATCCTGGTGATCAGCCTGGGCATCGCCTTCCTGATAGAGACGTGGTGGCTGACCATGCGCCTGCCCGTCTTCGTCAGCGCGCAGCTCCTGGCGATCGCAGCCGCGCTTGCGCTGGTCTACCTCCTGCCTGGACTGCGCATCCGCCTGGCGCCGCGGCGCTGGCAATATATCCGCGCGCACGACAACGCGCTGAAGCAGTTCCTGTCGCGCAACGTCCACCTGACCGCGAAGCGGACCGGCGTGCTGATCTTCGTCTCGCTGGCCGAGCGTTACGCCGAGATTGTCGCCGACGCCGGCATCAACGCCAAGGTACCGCAGGATTTGTGGGATTCGATCGTCGCCGGCCTGCTCGAAGACGCCAGGAACGGCCGGCTGGCCGACGGTTTCGTGACGGCGGTGGCCGAGGTCGGAACGCTGCTCGCCGAGCATTTCCCGGTCGGCACCGAGGACGTCAACGAACTGGACGACCACCTCGTGGAAATCTGATCTCCATCCGCCCTTTGGGGGATCGGGCTTGGCTGCGGCTGAACTTTTGGCGGATAGCGCTTCACACATTTCAGGGTCATGCTCGTAGCCGCTTGCCACGGAGTCGAACCAGCGTTTATGGTTAACAAATCATGAAGACGTTGACGATCGACATCAGGAAGGCCGAACCGAGGGACGCTGCGGCGATCGCCGACGTCCATCAGGACGCCTGGCGCGGCGCCTATAGCGGCATCATCCCGCACCGCGCGCTGACCAAGATGATCAACCGCCGCGGCCCCGACTGGTGGGCGAACGCGATACGCCGCTCCGCCACCGTGCTCGTCATCGAGATCGGTGGCAAGCTCGCGGGCTACGCCACGATCGGCAGGAACCGCGCCCGCGAACTCTCCCAGCAGGGCGAAATCTACGAACTCTACCTCAGCCCCGAATACCAGGGCATCGGCCTGGGCAGCCGCCTGTTCGCCGCTGCGCGCAAGAAGCTCGCCGATTCGGGCCTGCGCGGTCTGGTGGTCTGGGCGCTGGAGGAAAATGGCGGCGCGCTCTCCTTCTACGAAGGTGCGGGCGGCCGCGACATCGCCGAAGGCGTCGAAGTCTTCGACCAGAAGGCGTTGAAGAAAGTCGCTTTCGTCTGGGAATGATCCCGGACGCTTCCAGCAAATCTCCTCACCGACCGTTTCCAAGAGGCTTGCGCGGCGCGCCATATCTGGCGACAGCCGTGAGCGTGATGGCGAGCATCAGGCCGATAAGCACGTGCCACATGAAATGAGTGCCGAGCGGGAAGGCGGCGCAGACCTCCTGGTCGATGGCGCGAAAGACGAAGCCGGCAAAGAGGATGACCGCGCAGGCGATGAGGTACCAGCCCGCCGGGCTGCGGTGGATCAGCGCCACGACCCCGAAGAAGGCGTAGCCTGCAAGCGCCGGCAGATAGGCGGTGGTGCCGTTAGTGGCCACGCTCAGCCATGACGGAATGAGCCAGGTGATGACCGAGATGACGGCGAAGTAGGAGACGAAATAGACTGATGTCCTCGGCCAGCTGAGCCCGGAGAACCGGCGCAGGCAGAAGATCGCCATGGCCAGCGTGAAGGTGGCGATCGGGATGATGTCAGCCCATTTGGTCAGCTCGACAGCCGTGGTGTGGAAGAGCAGCGAGCCGAGCCCGATGACGACCACCCACCAGCAGAGCACTTCCGCATAGACGCCGGTCTTCCTGGCGCGCACCTGCGCCAGACCGAAGAAGCCGGCGCCGAGGATGAGGAGATTCGTGAGCACGTTGACGGGCTCCGACCAGAGCCCTGCGTCCGTGCGCTCGCAATAGATATCCAGGGACGCGAACAAGCGTTCCATCCGAGACTCCCCCTGCGCGTGTATATAGCGTGAGATTCGCGCCGAAGGCGATTGGCAGCAGACGCAGAAAACGCGCCGCGCCACATGACGCAGCGGAAATCCCTGGGCAGCGTCATCAAAATGCCACAGCCTTTTGCCGGTTCAGCGATCTTGCAGGCTCGCATTGCGCTCTGCCTGACCTGTCTGTATTTCACCGGTCGTCATATGAGGGACGTGTATGCGCATTGAAGCGATACCCAGCGGCAAGAACCCGCCAGAGGACGTCAACGTCATCATCGAGGTGCCGATCGGCGGCGAGCCGATCAAATACGAGATGGACAAGGCGGCCGGCACGCTGTTCGTCGATCGCTTCCTGCACACCTCGATGCGCTACCCCGGCAATTACGGCTTCGTGCCGCACACGCTGTCTGGCGACGGCGATCCGATCGATGTCTTGGTCTGCAACACGCGCGCGCTGGTGCCGGGCTGCGTCATCAACGTGCGACCGATCGGCGTGCTGGTGATGGAGGACAATGCCGGCCAGGACGAGAAAGTGATCGCCGTACCCTCGCCCAAGCTGACGCTGCGCTACGAGCACGTCACCGAATACAAGCAACTGCCGGATATCACGCTGCAGCAGGTGCAGCACTTCTTCGAGCACTACAAGGATCTGGAGCCCGGCAAATGGGTGAAGATCGAAGGCTGGTACGATGCCGCCTACGCGAAGAAGATGATCGTCGAGGCGATCGAGCGGGCCAAGAAGACCTGATCAGTTCTCGCTGCGGGTGAAGTCCGGCACGGAATCGCCCACAATCACCCGTTCGTCTGTTCCGCAGGTGAAATTCCGCGCCCGTTCGTCCGCTATCCGGCGCGCTTCCTCATTGGCCCTGGGGTTGCCGGTCGCCACCACCAGCCCGACCGCGCATCCCTGGCGCTCATGCAACTGGCCAACCTTCGCGACGACCAGCACCTCGGTCTGCTTGTCCGAATTCTCCGGGTCGGCGCTGACGAACCAGCGATGGATCGCCGCGAAGGGAACGGCGCGAGAACCGTCCGTCTCGATCCGCCACTCGATCCTCGGGCCTGTCGAGTTGAAGGCGGAAAAGCTTTCCCAGACGGGAGCGAGGTCGCCATCGGGCGGAAAGCCGTAAAACACCGATTCCCTGAGATCGCCGGAGTAGATCAGAACCGGATAGCCGCGCCACCCATTGCAGGCGAGATTGGCGAACTCGCCGCCTTCTTCGTTGGTGGAGAAGATCGAGCAGGTCTTGTCGGTGTCGATATCCGTATAGGCGCTGGAAATCTCGCCCGCCGCGGCGCCCTGGCCGAGACCAGCGAGAATAATGGCTGCGATTCCGGCTCTCGTCATGGACGTACCTCACTTCCGACGGCCAACATGCCGAAGCTAACGCGCCCGGCCATGTTGCGCCAGCCGGATCGCCGCCTCGACCGCCTTGACGATCTCAGCCGCATCTCCAGTCAATCGCACGGTCTTCAGCCGCGAGGTCGAGCCCGCCACCACGCTCACCGCCCGCTTCGGCAGGTCGAGACGGTCGGCCAGCAGGCGCTCCAGCGCCGCGTTGGCGGCGCCCTTGTCAGGCACGGCGCGCACCCGCGCGGCAAGATGCACGGAACCGTCCGCCGCCTCCTGCACGCCGTCAATCGCGTCGGCCGAGGATTTCGGCGTCAGCCGCACGAACAGGTCGAGGCCCTCCGGCCGCGTCCTGTAGCAGGCGGCCATGTTCAGGCGAAAAGCGGATAAATGGTCGACCAGAGCAGCTGGCGCAGGAAATAGATGATGAGAAGCAGCACGATCGGCGAGATGTCGATGCCGCCGAGGTCCGGCATGAAGCGGCGGATCGGCTTCAGCGCCGGCTCCGTCAGGCGGAACAGCATGTTGCCGACCGTGCCGACGAACTGGTTGCGCGGATTGACCACGTTGAAGGCGTAAAGCCAGGAGAAGATCGCCGAGGCGATGATGATCCACCAGTAGAGGTAGAGCGCCAGGTCGATCGTACGTATGAGGGCAATCATGCCGGTCTCCTATGAACCCGCGACATTTAGCCATTGGCCGGCGGAGCGGCAAGGGCCGGCGACGTTTCGTGGATTTGACATGATGTTGCTGGCTGCGCGCGGCGCTCTTTCCGGATCGGACCGGTGCTTGACAGGTGGGGAGGCAGGTCGATAAATGCGCCATCCGTCGGACGGGGCTGTAGCTCAGCTGGGAGAGCGCGTCGTTCGCAATGACGAGGTCAGGAGTTCGATCCTCCTCAGCTCCACCAACGGCGGACCCCCTCCTGAAGCTTACAACTTAAAACGCGGAACCGCGTGGCAGGTTCACCCTTTCCTAACCACATCCGCTGCACTATACGTTCTCTTTATGTTCTAAGGCGCACGTATGGCTGGCAACACGGCAATCGAGTGGACCGACGCGACGTGGAACCCGGTAACGGGCTGCACGAAGATTAGTCCCGGCTGCGACCACTGCTACGCAGAGCGATTCTCTGAGCGGTTCCGGAGTGTGCCGGGTCACCCCTTCGAGCATGGCTTCGACCTAATTCTCCGTCCCGAGCGCCTTGAACAGCCGCTGACCTGGAAATCAGCGAAGATGATATTCGTCAACTCGATGTCGGACCTCTTTCACAAGGAGATTCCGTTCGACTACGTTGATCGCGTGTTCGATACGATGGAGCGCGCCGACTGGCACACGTTCCAGATTCTGACGAAGCGGAGCTCTCGGATGCGCGACTACGTGAACCAGCGCTACGGGTCGGACGCCGCCCCGCCGCATATCTGGCTTGGAACCTCGGTCGAGGATGGCGGTCGCAAGTCTCGCATCAAGCACATGCAGCAGATGAATGCGTCCATACGCTTCCTGTCCGTTGAGCCGCTGATTGGCCCCATGGGTCGAATAGATCTCGACGGCATCGACTGGGTGATTGTTGGCGGGGAGAGCGGACCTGGCGCGCGGCCAATGCTTGCGGAATGGGTTCGCGAAGTACGCGACCAGTGCAACGAGGCTGGTGTCGCATTCTTCTTCAAGCAGTGGGGCGGGATTCGACCGAAGAGCGGTGGCCGGATGCTAGACGGCGAAGAGTGGAACGAGTTACCCTGCGTCAATCCGACTCGGGAGGGAGTCTCGGTAGCCGCTGAGTAGCAAGCCACGAGGGTCCTGTATGGATGCAGCCTACTTCGAACGCGAACAGACAGCCGCCAAGCATTTCATCCTCCGCAACTACCTCCAAGAACTCGCCTTGATAACCCTGCAGGGTGCGTTCTCCACCCTGACCTACGTCGACGGCTTCTCGGGGCCGTGGAAGACGCGGACGAGTGACTTCTCCGACACCTCGTTCATGATTGCCATCCGGGTGTTGAAGGGCGTGCAAGGGCAGCTGCGGGCTCGCGGCCTCTCCCCTGTGGTAAAGTGCTTCTTCGTGGAGAAGGACGCCGCTGCGTTCGCGCAGCTTCAGCCGGCCGTCATGAAGTTCCATGACCCGGCGAACGGCTTCCACGTCGAGACGTTCCATGGCAGGTTCGAGGACTCCGTCCCCTCGGTCGTGAAGTTCGCCAAGGGGATGACGCTGACGTTCATCGACCCCACCGGCTGGACCGAATACGCCTTCGATAAGATTGACCCTCTGCTCAAGCTGCCGGCGAGCGAGACTCTCGTCAACTTCATGTATGACCATGTCAGTCGCTTCACTGCTTGGGACGACCCGACCATCATCGATTCGTTCAATGGCATCCTGCGGCCCGGCTGGCGCGACCGTATTGACCGCATGCTCTCGCCAGGCGAAGCGGCGGAGCAATTGTTCCTGAAGGAGTTCAAGGCTGCGGGCCAATTCGGCTATGCTGTGTCCACACCCATCAAGAAGCTCTCCGACTGCACGCACTTCTGCATCACCTACGGAACGAGGCATCCGAAGGGGATAGAGGTCTATCGAAACGTCGAGCACCGGGCGCTGCGCGAACACGAGTTCCGACGTCTGGAATCCCGCCTCGCCAAGGAAGCGGCATCGGGAAAGCCTCAGCTTTTCGGAGCCGATGATCTTGATGCGGCGGGAGCCTTTGACGCGCTGTGCGTTCGGGAGCAGGGAGCGGCAGAGCAATGGCTGCAGCAACGACTGTTCGGCCGCGCGGGCGGGGAGTACTTCGAGGACATCTGGCCCGAGATGCTCGAAGCCTTCATGGTACGGAAGACGCACGCACGCGATATCTGTGCCGCGCTGGCCAAGCGAGGCATCCTGGAGCCAACCTGGAAGGCGCGGGGGCCGAAGATGCAGAAGCCCCACGACAGCGACCTAATCACCCTGCGCTCGCCCGCGTTGGTCGTCCCGTTCTGACGGGCCTATGATGCCGCCCTGCTGGGTCGGCGGTAGCCTCAGTAGGTGTCACAGTGAGTGTAGCCAGACACGGGGCGGGCTAGACCCGCGCAACGTTGCGGCTTGTAGCCGGAGAAGCCACGGTCCTCAGCTCCTCCAAAGGCGGATCAGGTTCCCTCCACCGCTGCCCGCACCTTGATGAAGCATAGGCACCCGCATCGGCGCTACACGCCAGCCTGCGTCGACCTTGCCAGGCGCTGCTCTTCTTCGACGATGTAGTCGCGGATGACGGGCACGTCGTCGCGCTGGGCCGAGATCAGGATCTGGAAGACGAAGTTCGAACCGTGCAGGAAGCCGAGTTCGGCCATCGCCAGATAGAAGTCCCACATACGGCAGAAGCGATCGCCCATCATAGCGACGGCCTCGTCTCGCTTGGCGTCGTAGCGGCGGCGCCAGTCGCGGAGCGTCCAGTAATAGTGCAGCCTGAGGTTCTCGCAGTCGTCGCACCAGATTCCCGTGCGCTCCAGCGAGGCGAACACCTCCGACAGAGCCGGCACGTATCCCCCGGGGAAGATGTACTTGCGGATGAACGGCGCCGTCGTGCCGGGCGGCGACATGCGGCCGATTGCATGAATCAATGCGAAGCCGCCCTCCTTCAGCATGCCGCGGACGGTGGTGAAATAGCTGTCGAAATGCGCGACGCCGACATGCTCCATCATGCCGATCGAGACGACGCGGTCGAACTGGCCGGTGATCTCGCGATAATCGGCCTCGCGGAAATCGATCAGGTCTGCGACCCCGGCGTCCTTCGCCCGCAGGCGCGACGCCGCCAGCTGGTCGGTCGAGACGTTGATGGCGGTGACCTTCACGCCGCAATGTTTGGCGAGATAGATGGCGAGCGCGCCCCAGCCAGAACCGATCTCCGCCACATGCATGCCCGGCTCCAGCTTCAGCTTGGCGGCGATGTGCCGGAGCTTGTCCATCTGCGCCTGGTTCAGGCTGTTGTCCGGCGCCGTGTAGTAGGCGCAGGAGTAGGTCATGCTGTCGTCCAGCCACAGCTCGTAGAATTTCGTCGGGATGTCGTAGTGGTGCTGGACGTTCTTGGCGGCTTGGCCAAGCTTGTTGCTCTGCTGGCGCCGGCGCAAGGCGCGCCAGACTTTTCGCAGCGCCTTCTGCACCGGGTGCGCTCCCAGCCCGGTACGGTTGACCGAAAAAAGCGACAGGAGGTCGTACGCCTTGCCGCCGTTCTCGATCACCAGCCTGCCATCCATATAGGCTTCGGCCGCCTTCAGCTCCGGATTGAAGAAAATCTCACGCTCGACTGCCTTGTCGGTCAGCCGGATCGTGACGTCGGGTCCGTCTTTTCCGCTGCCGAAGGCTTGCCTGGAACCGTCCTCGAAAACGACGGTCAGCCGCCCGTTCTTTATGAAGCGGGAAAGCAGATTTGGAAGCAGGCGCATGCTGGTTGGGTCCCGACAAAGATCGGGTGAGTATGACCATACGGTGCCGGACATCAATACCGGTGGGCCGGTCGAGCCCGCAGAGGCGCTGGCTAGCCCGGTTCAGCGCCAGCCCAGAGCCGGCGCGACGTGCTTCAGGATCGCCTCGATGACATGCGCATTGTAGTCGACGCCAAGCTGGTTGGGCACGGTGAGAAGCAGCGTGTCGGCCTCGGCGATCGCCTCGTCGCCCTTCAGTTGCTCGACCAGAACATCCGGCTCGGCAGCGTAACTGCGCCCGAACACGGCCATCTTCTCCGGCTCGATATAGCCGAAATGATCGGCGGTTTCGCCGCGGCCGAAATAGGCGCGGTCGAGGTCGTTGACCAGCGCGAAGATGCTGCGGCTGACCGACACGCGCGGCTCTCGTTTGTGGCCGGCCTCCGCCCACACCTTGCGGAATGCCCGGATCTGCTCCGCCTGCTGGATGTGGAACGGCTGCCCGCCCTCGTCGAACTTCAGCGTCGAGCTCTGCAAATTCATGCCGAGCTTCGCCGCCCACTCGGCGGTGGCGTTGGTGGCGGCACCCCACCAGATGCGCTCGCGCAGGCCCTCCGAATGGGGCTCGAGGCGCAGCATGCCTGGCGGGTTCGGGAACATCGGCCGCGGATTGGGCTCGGCGAAACCCTGGCCTTTCAGCACTTCCAGAAAAACCTCCGCGTGGCGGCGCGCCATGTCGGCGTCGGTCTGCCCCTCCGGCGGCGCGAAGCCGAAATAGCGCCAGCCGTCAATGACCTGCTCGGGCGAGCCGCGGCTGATGCCGAGCTGCAGCCGCCCGCCGGCGATGAGGTCGGCCGCGCCCGCATCCTCCGCCATGTAGAGCGGGTTCTCGTAGCGCATGTCGATCACCGCCGTGCCGATCTCGATGCGGCTCGCTTTCCAGCACAGTGGGATCCGAAGCTTGGAATTCACGTGACTTGAAGTCGCGGC
>JADMIO013025676.1_pt1 | contig 66323 bp, 33 predicted proteins | sample 8958161 | NCBI WGS metagenome assembly JADMIO01 (sample SAMN16585339, study PRJNA669376) | soil metagenome | isolation source: Crop rotation soil | place: USA: Cullars Rotation, Alabama | collected 2011 | reverse complement strand
CTGGGACCACGGTCCCACTCGTATCGTCGGTCTGATTATTAGTCTGGGACCACGGTCCCACTCGTATCGTCGGTCTGATTATTAGTCTGGGACCACGGTCCCACTCGTATCGTCGGTCTGATTATTAGTCTGGGACCACGGTCCCACTCGTATCGTCGGTCTGATTATTAGTCTGGGACCACGGTCCCACTCGTATCGTCGGTCTGATTATTAGTCTGGGACCACGGTCCCACTCGTATCGTCGGTCTGATTATTAGTCTGGGACCACGGTCCCACTCGTGTTGTCGGTCTGATTATCGGTCTGGGACCACGGTCCCACTTGTATTGTCGATCAGACTATCAGCGTGAGACTACGATTCCATCAATGCCTGTCAAGGGCAAGTATTGACATTCGTCGTAACCTGTAGAACGGAGTAACCTCGGTGTGCGGTTGTATGCCTGCTGTGGATTGCTGCTGTGTCCTGCTTATCCACAACATTTTGCGCACGGTTATGTGGACAAAATACCTGGTTACCCAGGCCGTGCCGGCACGTTAACCGGGCTGCATCCGATGCAAGTGTGTCGCTGTCGACGAGCTCGCGAGCTCGGACATGAGGTTGCCCCGTATTCAGTGTCGCTGATTTGTATTGTCTGAAGTTGCTTTTACGTTAAGTTGATGCAGATCAATTAATACGATACCTGCGTCATAATTGATTATTTGACGTGGTTTGATGGCCTCCACGCACGTTGTGATATGTAGATGATAATCATTATCACTTTACGGGTCCTTTCCGGTGATCCGACAGGTTACGGGGCGGCGACCTCGCGGGTTTTCGCTATTTATGAAAATTTTCCGGTTTAAGGCGTTTCCGTTCTTCTTCGTCATAACTTAATGTTTTTATTTAAAATACCCTCTGAAAAGAAAGGAAACGACAGGTGCTGAAAGCGAGCTTTTTGGCCTCTGTCGTTTCCTTTCTCTGTTTTTGTCCGTGGAATGAACAATGGAAGTCCGAGCTCATCGCTAATAACTTCGTATAGCATACATTATACGAAGTTATATTCGATGCGGCCGATCTAGCAGAAAGTCAAAAGCCTCCGACCGGAGGCTTTTAACTTCTGTCACCTAGGTTACGCCCCGCCCTGCCACTCATCGCAGTACTGTTGTAATTCATTAAGCATTCTGCCGACATGGAAGCCATCACAAACGGCATGATGAACCTGAATCGCCAGCGGCATCAGCACCTTGTCGCCTTGCGTATAATATTTGCCCATGGTGAAAACGGGGGCGAAGAAGTTGTCCATATTGGCCACGTTTAAATCAAAACTGGTGAAACTCACCCAGGGATTGGCTGAGACGAAAAACATATTCTCAATAAACCCTTTAGGGAAATAGGCCAGGTTTTCACCGTAACACGCCACATCTTGCGAATATATGTGTAGAAACTGCCGGAAATCGTCGTGGTATTCACTCCAGAGCGATGAAAACGTTTCAGTTTGCTCATGGAAAACGGTGTAACAAGGGTGAACACTATCCCATATCACCAGCTCACCGTCTTTCATTGCCATACGAAATTCCGGATGAGCATTCATCAGGCGGGCAAGAATGTGAATAAAGGCCGGATAAAACTTGTGCTTATTTTTCTTTACGGTCTTTAAAAAGGCCGTAATATCCAGCTGAACGGTCTGGTTATAGGTACATTGAGCAACTGACTGAAATGCCTCAAAATGTTCTTTACGATGCCATTGGGATATATCAACGGTGGTATATCCAGTGATTTTTTTCTCCATTTTAGCTTCCTTAGCTCCTGAAAATCTCGATAACTCAAAAAATACGCCCGGTAGTGATCTTATTTCATTATGGTGAAAGTTGGAACCTCTTACGTGCCGATCAGATTAAAACGAAAGGCCCAGTCTTTCGACTGAGCCTTTCGTTTTATTTGACCATGTTGGTATGATTTAAATTAATACGACTCACTATAGGGTCAGTGCGGCCGCGACTTCAAGTCACGTGAATTCCAAGCTTCGGATCCCACTGTGCTGGAAAGTAATGAGTTCGAAATGATTGCCGGTTACTCTGCAATCAACTCCCTCCAACGAACGATTTAACGCCTCGATCGTGCTAAACGATCAAGTCTCCGGAAGTCGTCGTTCAAGATCGCCTGACTAACTTCTAGTTCGGATCTAGTTGGCCCAGCGAATCGCTTGAACAACATGCTCGCCCAGAGCGGGAAGACAAGTCGTCCCGCGAGCAATTCAAGTTACGCGTTGCCGTGTCTAACGACGCGGCTACAAATTTACGCGCCTCGCGACCGAGGCTTCCCCTCTTGGGGTTCGGCGTGACGGGCTAAGTTCGCCTATTGTGCGGAATAGGCCTAAGGACAGGCAGAGTCGAAGTGTGTCTATAGCAAGGTCAGTACGGCGAGTGATACTGACCCCTTCCAGGTTCATTCTTCTTTATGGTCAGCATTGCAATTAACAGCACTCCTCTCGGTGTTGAACGAGAGGGCAGATCTGAGGCTGCCGGCGAAACGGTTCGCCGGACTGAGAAAGCGGCGTTAACTCGAGAAGTCACGGACGGTTTGCGCCGGCTCGCGGATACGGAGACGTTGATCCACGGAGCGTGGGCCATCCTGTTGAGTCGTTACAGCGGCGAGAGCGAGGTTGTGTTTGGTTCGAGAGATGTTTCCGGCGCGATGCTGGCGTTGAAGGTCGTCGTCGATCCGGGCGCGCGAGTAGAAGAGTGGTTGAAGCGTCTCAAGTCCGGAGAGACAGCGTTAACGCGATTCGAAACGAGCGTGGCCTTCGCAGAGGTAACGGAGCCGAACGGAGCTCTCGTCGTCGTTGCACTGCCGCACGAGCAACTCACACTGCAACTCATCTATAGCAGCGAGCGCTTCTCTGACGACGTGGTGCAGCGAACGTTGGGACATTTGAAAACACTGCTGGAAAGCATGGCAGCCAACCCCGAGCAACGTCTTTCACAGTTGCGACTCCTCACGACAGCAGAGCTCGAGCAACTAACCGAGTGGAACAACATCACGCACAAATACCCGCAACACGTCTTGATGCACGAGTTGTTTGAAACGCAGGCGCAACTCACGCCCGACGCCACTGCCGTCGTATTTCACAAATCACGAATAACCTACGAAGAACTCGATCGCCGTGCGAACCAGTTAGCGCATTACCTGCGGCGCCTCGGAGTTGGACCAGAAGTGCAAGTCGGCGTTCTGCTGGAGCGTTCGATCGAAATGATCGTCAGTATGCTCGCAGTGCTCAAGGCCGGCGGTGCGTACGTGCCGCTCGATCCGCAATACCCGGAGGAACGGCTGGCCTTCATGATCGACGATACCGGCGCTCGCGTGGTGATCGTGCAGGAACACTTGCGCCGGCGCTTGCACGATCGGGCAGTCGATCTTGTTGTGATAGAGGAGCAGGGCCGGAGCGACGAACCAATAGAGAAACCCGCAGTACGGATCGATGAAGAGAATCTGGCGTACCTGATCTACACCTCCGGTTCGACCGGCGTGCCAAAGGGCGTCGCTATCATGCATCGCAACGCCGCGGCGCTGATTCATTGGGCTTTAGACACTTTCGATCCGGAAGACCTCGCGGGTGTGCTGGCGTCCACGTCATTCTGTTTTGACATTTCGATGTTCGAGTTGTTTGTGCCGTTGAGCATGGGTGGCCAGGTGATTCTGGCCGAACACCTGCTGGCGTCGGCAATACTCGAGGCAAAGGCGGAGGTGCGTTTAATCAACACCGGCCCGTCGATTGTCAGCGAGTTGTTACGCATGCAAGGACTGCCGCCAAATACGCGCGTTGTGAATCTCGCGGGTGAAGCACTGCGGCGGCCGCTGGTGGAGCAGTTGTACAAGCAGCCGCCGGTCGAGCAAGTGGTAAATCTTTATGGGCCAAGTGAAGACACAACTTATTCGACCTGGGCGGTGATCGAGAGTGAAGATGAAGGCCCGGTTGTTATCGGGCGGCCGTTGACGAATTCGTATGCGTACGTTGTTGACAGCTCCGGATCTGTGTTGCCAATGGGTGTCGCGGGGGAGTTGTGGCTGGGTGGCGCGGGACTGTCGCGTGGCTACTTAAATCGACCAGACGTCACTGCGGATAGATTCATACCGGATGCACTCAGCGGGCGCAGCGGCGCGCGGCTTTATCGCACGGGAGACTTGTGCCGGTATCGCGACGACGGAAATATCGAGTTTCTTGGGCGCATCGATCATCAGGTGAAGATTCGCGGCATCCGCATCGAGTTGGGTGAAGTCGAAACTGTACTCACGAGTCACGCCGCAGTTCAGGAAGCAGTTGTCGTTCTTAAAGGCACCCGCCTCGTCGCGTACCTGGTTTCCTCGCGAAATGATTTAGACCAGTTGTCGCGGGACTTGCAGCGCTACATGCGCAAGAAAGTTCCAGCGATCATGGTTCCCAGCTTGTTTGTCACACTCAGTTCACTGCCGCACACGCCTAACGGCAAAGTCGATCGAAAGGCATTGCCGGAGCCGGAGTTTAAAGAGTGCAAAGTTGACTACGTTGCGCCGCGAACACCAGTCGAGGAGACGCTTGCGGCGCTATGGTCGGAGGTTCTTGGTAAGAACCAGGTCGGAGTACACGACGACTTCTTCGATCTAGGGGGAGATTCGTTGCTTGCCACCATGATCAATGCGCGCGTGCGCCAGTTGCTCCAGGTAGATCTGCCGCAACAACTTTTCTTTGATAGTGCGACCATCGCGGAGTTGGCGGAGCATGTTGACGAAATCAAACGTTCGCACGAAGAGAGAGTGAATACCGTGAATGAGCCAGAAAAAACGTTGAACGAACTCTCACCGAGTCAACGCGCGGCGCTGGTCATGCGCCTCAAGAAGAAAGCGGTTGACGACACGACAGAACACGCGATTCCACGCCGCAGAGATGCAGGCCCCGTGGCGCTTTCATTTGCTCAGCAGCGGCTCTGGTTTCTGGAACAGATGGGCGACAGCAATTACATCGTTCCAGCTACTTCCCGTTTGACTGGTCCACTCAACGTCGAGGCGCTCGAACGTAGTCTCAACGTGATTGTTGAGCGCCATGAAGTATTGCGTACGACCTTCACAACGATCGACAACCAGCCAGTGCAGGTGATTGCGCCGCGTGTGCCGCTGACTTTGTTGACACTCGATTTGAGTCATCTTCCGGAGAGCGAGCGCGACGTGGAGGTGCGTCGCATGCGTGAAGAAGCGCTGCGGCCTTTCAATCTCGAGCGCGGTCCGCTGATTCGCGCGAGACTTTTGCGTCTTGCCGAGGAAGAGCATCTGCTGCTGCTGGCGATGCACCACATCGTCTCCGATGGCTGGTCGCTGGGAGTGGTGATCCGCGAGCTCGCGGCGCTGTACGAGAGTTTTGTTGAAGGCACGACACCGAACCTGCCTGAGCTTCCGATTCAGTACGCCGACTTTGGCGTGTGGCAGCGTCAGTGGTTGAGTGGCGACGTGCTCGAAGGCCAACTGCAATACTGGCGCGAGCAGTTAGGTAATCATCCGCCCGTGCTCGAGCTCCCTACGGATCGCCCGCGCCCGTCTGTGCCGACTTACAAAGGTTCTTTCGTGACGTGCGAGATCGGGAAAGACTTAACCGAAGCGCTGAAAGATTTGAGCCGTCGCGAGGGAGTCTCGCTGTACATGACGCTCCTGGCGGCATTCAAAACTCAGCTCGCGCGCTACGCCGGACAGGATCAGGTCATCGTCGGCACTCCAATCGCGAATCGAAACCGCGTCGATATCGAAAACCTGATCGGTTTTTTCGTCAACACACTCGTATTGCGAAGTGATCTCTCCGGCAATCCGCGCTTTCACCAGTTTCTGAAACAGATCAGGGAAGTGACTCTCGGTGCTTTCGCGCACCAGGACGTGCCGTTTGAAAAACTCGTCGAGGAGCTGCAGCCGGAACGCGACATGAGTCGCACGCCGCTGTTTCAGGTGATGTTCTCGCTTCAGAACTCTCCACTGCCGCCGCTCAAACTGTCGCAGGTGACGATGACGTTGCTTCAGGACGACAGCACGACGTCGCAGTTTGATCTGACGCTCGACATTACCGAGCGCGGCGAAGGCATGGATTGCCTGTTGGAATACAGCACGGAAGTTTTTGACCACTCCACCGCGCTGCGCATCCTGAATCATTTTACGAATCTGCTGGAGAGCATCGTCGTCAGTCCGCATCAGCGTGTGCGCGAACTGCCGCTACTGACGAATGCGGAACGCGAACAGATCCTCGTCGAGTGGAACAGAACCGCCGGCAGTCACGAACGTTGTATTCACGAGCTCTTTGAAGAGCAGGCCGAGCAGCGGCCTGATTCGCCGGCACTAATCTTTGGCGGCGAGCGCGTCACTTACGCTGAACTGAACCAGCGCGCGAATCAGCTTGCGCGCTATTTGAAGGAACTCGGCGTCGGGCCGGAGTCGCGAGTCGGCATTCTGCTGGAGCGGTCAGTTGAGATGGCGGTCGCGCTGCTCGGGATTCTCAAGGCCGGTGGAGGATACGTTGCGTTCGATCCGTCGTATCCAGCCGAGCGTTTGCGCTACATGCTCGAAGACTCGGGCGTAACGCTGTTGCTCACGCAGCAGAATTTAATGACGAGCGATTTTCGTGTTCGTCCGATCTTTCTTAACGCCGAGCGTGATGCGATTGCCAAGCGCGATACGCAGAACGTGCAGAGCGGCACCGATCCCTCGAACATCGTCTATCTCGTCTACACATCGGGCTCGACTGGACGCCCGAAAGGCATCGTCATCGAACATCGATCGCTCGTCAACGCTGCTTACGGATTCATCAACAATCATCGGATGACTGAGCGTGACCGTCTTCTGCAGTTCGCTTCGTTGAGCTTCGACGTGGCGGCGGAAGAATTCTTCTCGGCGTGGTTGAGTGGAAGCTGCATCGTCATGCGGCCTGATACGGTGATGTCATACGCCGAGTTCACCTCGCTGTTGCAGCAGGAAGAAATAACGATCGTGAATCTTCCGGCGTCGTTCTGGCTGGAATGGCTCACGGCGATCAACGACCAGGGCCTCGAGATACCGAGCAGCTTGCGGCGTGTGATCGTGGGCAACGAGAAGACGCTTGAAGAGACGCTCGCGAAGTGGCAACGCACGGTTGGTCAGCAGGTTGAGTGGTGTAACGCGTATGGACCAAGTGAGACGACGATCACCGTCAGCAACTACGAGCCTGCGACGACGAGTTCGGCACGCGAGGAAAAGAGCGTCGTGCCGATCGGGCGTCCGTCGCTGAACGCCGAGTTGTACGTGCTCGATCCTGCGCAACAACTGGTTCCGACGGGCGTCGCCGGCGAGTTGTACATCGGCGGCGCGGGTCTCGCGCGTGGTTATCACAACCAACCGGCGCAAACAGCGGAGCGGTTCATTCCACATCCTTACAGCCAGAACGCGGGCCAGCGTCTTTACCGCACCGGCGATCTCGCACGATATCGAGCGGATGGAAACATCGAGTTTCTCGGGCGAGTCGACGAGCAGGTCAAGATTCGAGGATTCAGGATTGAGCTGGGAGAAGTTGAAGCCGTGTTGGCCCAACACGCAGGCGTTCGCGAGAGTGTTGTGGTGGCGCGTGAAGACGATCGGGGAAGCGCGCGCCTCGTTGCTTACGTCGTGGCGAACAACGGCGATCTCCAGACCGCTGACTTGCGCAATCACATGACGCGAAGGTTATCGGAGTACATGGTGCCTTCGAGTTTTGTGGTGATGGAAGCTTTGCCGCGCACGCCGAACGGCAAAGTTGATCGGCGCGCTCTTCCGAAAGATGACGGTGCGCGCGCGGAAGCTGAGGAAGTCTACATCGCGCCGCGCTCCGGGATGGAACGCACGATCGCAAACATCTGGCAGGAGCTGCTCAAGGTAGAGAAGGTTGGCGTTAACGACAACTTCTTTGGCCTCGGTGGACATTCGCTGCTGCTGGTCAACGCGCAAAGTAAAGTGACTGAGGCGCTGCGAGTCAAAGTCTCGATGGTCGAGATGTTCAAGTATCCGACGATCAGCGCGCTCGCCGAGTACCTGAGCCAGCAAGGCAGCGCGATGGCTGCCGCCGCCGCGCCGGCCAGAAACCAGGCCGAGTCGCGCATCGACGCTCTCAACCGCCAGCGACAACTACGACAAAAGACAAGGCCACAAAGAAGCACATAAATTTTGTGCTTTCTTGTGCCTTTTTGTGGCAATAAAAAATGCTTGATGAAACAGTAGAGAATGTGGCTCCGCTCGACGATCACGCGGCGTCGGAAGTGGCTGTGATTGGATTCGCGGGACGTTTCCCGGGCGCGCGAAACACGGACGAGTTCTGGCAGAACCTGCGTGACGGCGTGGAGTCGATCTCCTTCTTCACGCCGGAAGAACTAGCTGAGCCAGAGTTTTTTAGCGCGCCGGAGTATGTGCCCGCGAAAGCGATCCTCCAGGACATCGAACTCTTCGACGCGAACTTCTTCGACTACAGTCCGCGTGAAGCGGAGATGCTCGATCCGCAGCTCCGCATCATGCTGGAATGTGCAGTCGAAGCGTTCGAACATGCCGGCTACGATCCGGAGCGGTTCAAAGGTCGCATTGGTGTCTACGCGGGAGTCAGCGCCGGGAGTTATCTCGAAGTCAACCTGTCGTCGCACACGGACTTAATCGAGCGTGTTGGTCCATACCAGGTGGACATCGGCAACCACGGCGAGTTTGTTCCCACGACGATCTCTTTCAAGCTGAACCTCAAAGGCCCGAGCATCAATATTCAAACTGCTTGTTCGACCTCGCTCGTAGCCGTACACGTCGCCTGCCAGAGTTTGCTCAACGGTGAATGCGACATGGCGCTTGCGGGCGGCGGCTCAGTCACGTTCCCGCACAAGGAAGGTTACTTCTATCAGGAAGAAGGCATTCTCTCTCCTGACGGACATTGCCGTCCGTTCGACGCTGACGCGCGCGGGACAGTCGGAGGCGAAGGCGCAGCGCTCGTGGTGTTGAAGCGTCTGGTTGATGCGGTCGCGGATGGCGACACGATTCACGCGGTGATCAAGGGTTCGGCCGTGAACAACGATGGGTCGGTGAAGATTGGTTACACCGCGCCGAGCGTTAACGGGCAGTCGGAAGTGATTTCAGACGCGCTTGCGATGTCGGGTGTTAGTGCCGAGTCGATCAGTTACATCGAGACTCACGGAACCGGGACCGCACTGGGCGACCCGGTTGAAGTGGCGGCGCTGACGCAGACATTCCACGCTGACACGCAGTCAAAGGGGTTCTGCGCGATCGGATCGTTGAAGAGCAACATCGGCCATCTCGATGCAGCAGCCGGCGTGGCCGGATTAATCAAGACGGTTCTGGCGCTCGAGCACGGCCAGCTTCCGCCGAGTCTTCACTATGAGCATCCGAATCCGAAGATTGACTTCGCGGCTAGTCCGTTCTTCGTCAACGACAAACTGGTCGAGTGGAAGCGTGGCGACACACCGCGGCGGGCAGGCATTAGTTCTTTTGGTATCGGTGGAACGAACGCGCACGTTGTCGTCGAGGAAGCTCCGTTGAATGAGCATTCCTCAACTGCGTCGAGACCGCTTCAGCTATTGTTGCTCTCGGCCAAGACAGCTTCAGCTTTGGACACAGCGACGGCAAATCTCGCCGCGTACTTGAAACAGAATCCCGAGGTCGACTTGTCAGACGTGGCTTACACGTTACAGGTCGGACGCGGCGGCTTCGGTCATCGACGCGCGCTGGTTTGTAAAGATCGGACGGATGCACTGAACGCGCTCGAGAGCGGCGACGCTTCACGTCTCATGACACTGTTCCAGGAGCCGCGGCATCGACCGGTGGTCTTCATGTTCCCAGGTCAGGGCACGCAGCATGTCGGCATGGCGCGCGAGCTCTATCAAAGCGAGCCGACTTTCTGCGAGCATCTCGATCTTTGCGCCGAACAGTTGATCATTCATTTGAATCTCGATCTGCGTGAAGTGCTCTATCCGAGCGCTGGCGGAGAAGACGAAGCGAGTCGTTTGCTGGGCCAGACTTTTGTCACGCAACCCGCGCTCTTTGCAATCGAATACGCATTGGCCCAACTCTGGATGAGCTGGGGCGTGATGCCGTCGGCGATGATCGGTCACAGCATCGGTGAGTACGTCGCGGCGTGTCTTGCGAAAGTCCTTTCACTGGAAGATGCGCTCGCACTGGTCGCCATGCGCGGGCAGTTAATGCAAAGCCTGCCTGCGGGCTCGATGCTTGCCGTAATGCTTTCAGAGAAAGAAACGCGCGGGCTGCTGCGCAATGGCCTCTCATTGGCTGCCGTCAATGGTCCAAAGAACTGCGTCGTTTCCGGCACGAGCGAGGGCATCCAGAAGCTTCACGATCAGCTCAAGCAGCAGGACGTGTACTCGCAGTTGCTGCACACGTCACACGCGTTCCACTCGGAAATGATGGAGCCGATGCTCGAGCCGTTTACCGAGCGCGTCAGGCAGGTGAAGCTAAGCGCGCCGTCGATTCCGTTTCTCTCCAACGTAACAGGCGCGTGGATCAACAACGCACAGACGACTGATGCGACGTACTGGTCGCGTCACGTGCGCCAGACGGTGCGCTTTGCAGACGGGTTGGCTGAGCTATTAAAGGACTCCGAACGAATCCTTCTCGAAGTTGGACCAGGCCAGACTCTAAACGCGCTCGCCAAACAGCACGGCGCCCAACTCGGCAACCAGGTCGTCATCAGCTCTCTGCCACGCCCGCGTGATGCTCAGTCAGACAGCGAGTTTCTATTGACGAGTGTGGCGAAGTTCTGGCTCGCCGGCGGCCAGATTGATTGGGAACAGTTTTACGCAAACGAGCAGCGGCGTCATGTTCCGTTGCCAACTTATCCATTCGAACGGCAGCGTTACTACATCGAGCCTGGCGAAAGTCAGAACAAAGAAACACGCCCGCAGCGTTCCGCCGCAAGAATCTCAGATATTGCTGACTGGTTTTACCTGCCTTCGTGGCGACAGCGTGAGTTACTGCCATTCACGAAGACACAGGATAATTCATGGTTGATCTTCTGCGACGACAGCGGCGTTGGAGATGCGCTCGTCAAGCGTCTCAGAGAACGAGGCGATGAGGTCATCGTTGTTTATGCCCGGGAGCAGTTGCGGCGCATCGACGTGCTTGATTACACGATCGATCCGCGACAGAAAGAGCATTACGAAGCTCTGCTGAAAGAGGTGAATGCGGGAAAACGCGAGGCTGCGTTTCCAAACATGGTCCATCTGTGGAGCATCTCCTCTGCCGGAGACCCTTTTGAGAGAGCGCAAGAGTTGGGATTTTATAGCCTGATCCTTTTGACGCAGGCGCTCTCCGCGCAAACGATCCTCGGTTCGCCGAAGCTGTCGGTTGTGACTGACAGCGTGTATGAAGTTGTTGGCAGTGAGTCTCTTCATCCCGAGCAATCGCCCATACTCGCTACCTGTAAAGTCATACCTCAGGAGCATCCCGAAATCTCCTGTTCCAGCATCGATTTTGTTGTGCCTCGCGAGCAGAAAGATCTGCTAGTCGAACAACTCTTTCGCGAGATCAATGAAGACAACTCCGATCGCGTGGTCGCATATCGTGGGCGCCAACGTTGGGTGCAGGACTTCGATCCCGTGCGAGTTGAAAAAGGAGCAGGCTCGCAGCGTTTGAAGGAAGGCGGCGTCTACCTGATTGTTGGAGGTCTGGGATCGGTGGGGTCCGCGCTGGCGCAGCACATGACGCGAAATTTCAAGGTGAAGCTGGCATTGCTTGGACGCAGCGCTTTACCGCCGCGCGAGGAGTGGCCGCGCTGGCTCGGCGAGCACGCCAGGGGAGATGAAGTAAGTGAAAAAATAATAGCGATGCAGGAGTTGGAAGCGGCAGGTGCGGAAGTGCTGTTGTTGCGTGCTGACGTCGGTGATGAAGAGCAGATGCGTGCCGCGGTTGATAACACGTACGAGCGCTTCGGCAGGCTTGATGGCGTTATCTACGGCGCGGCGGCTGGAGCGAGCACGGACAAAGAGATCAAAGAGTTGACGTTGGCTGATTGTGCGAGTCAGTTTCACACCAAGGTGCAGGGCTTGCTGGTCCTGGAGAAAGTCTTGCAGGGTAGAGACATTGAGTTTTGTTTGTTGCTGTCGTCACTTTCGACTGTGCTGGGCGGCGTGACGTTTACGGCGTACGCTGCTGCGAACCTCTTTATGGATACTTTTGCGCGCAGGCACAACCAGGCACATCAGCCAACGTGGATGACGATCAACTGGGACGCGTGGAATTTTGATGAAGAGGGGCAAGTCTACGAGGGCTTGAGAGCCGTTAATGAGGAGGGGATCAGGCCCGGCAACGGCGGCGAAGCTTTGGAGCGCATACTCTCACTTGGACCACTCACTCAGGTGCTGGTATCGACTTACGATCTGCACGGGCGGCTCGAGCGTTGGGTGAAGTTTGCGGAGGCTGAGAATGTCGCGGCGGTGAAGGAAGTCGAGCCTGCGTCGGTGCTTCATCCGAGGCCAAACTTAGTCGAGCCGTACGTTGCTCCGAGCAATGAGCTTGAAGAAGATTTGGCGAACACGTGGCAGGAGCTGCTCGGCATCGCGCAGGTTGGTGTTAACGATAACTTCTTCGAGTTAGGTGGACATTCGTTGCTGGCGACGATGGTGATCTCTCGTCTTCGCAAAGAGTTTGGCGTGGAGTTATCGCTGCGCAGCTTCTTCGAATCCCCCACGATCGGCGGCCTGGCCCTGAGCATCGCCGAGCGCGTGATCGAAGGTCAGGACGAAGAGAGTATCGCGCAACTCCTCGAAGGCGCCGCCGGCGCATAAACGCCTTCGGCGTTATTGTCTGACATGGCTGACATATCAAGTCACGTAGCGTCGCTTTCACCGCAGGAACGCGCATCGCTTGTCATGCAGCTCAAGCGCAAGGCTCGACGCGCTGAGAAGGCGGTGGACCAGGCGATTACGCGGCGCGAGAACAGAATCGATGCGCCGCTTTCGTTCGCGCAACAGCGGCTGTGGTTTCTTCAGCAACTCGATCCGGGCAGTGCCGCTTACCACCTGCTCGTCTTCTACCGCCTAAAAGGCCAACTCGACATCGCAGCGTGGGAGCGAAGTCTGAACGAAATCATTCGCCGTCACGAAGTGTTGCGCACGGTCTTCCGAGAACAAAACGGCACTCCCGTCCAGATCGTTCTCCCAGCAGTACACATCGACTTGCCCATCACCGATCTGACTGCTCTGCCAAGATCCGAAGCTGATCGAGAGACGGAACGGATTTTCGAAACCGCAGCATCACAACCTTTCAACCTGTACGATGGACCACTCCTTCGCGCGATGCTGTTGAAATTTTCTGAAGAGGAACACGGTTTCTACCTCGTCATTCATCACATCGTGACAGACGGTTGGTCCATGGACATCTTCATGTCCGAGCTCGGCACGCTCTACGACGCTTTCTCGACAGGCGAGCCATCTCCGTTGACAGAACTTCCGGTTCAATACGCCGACTTTGCCGCGTGGCAACACGAAGAGACCGTCACGAAGAGTCTGGAAGCACAGCTCGCTTACTGGAAACGACAGTTGAACGGCGCTCCAACAGCCCTTGAGCTTCCAACGGATCATCCGCGGCCGTTGCGAATGACGCACACCGGTGCGGATGAGTGGTGCGACGTCACGCGACACCTGACCGAGAAGCTGAACGAGTTGAGTCACAGCGAAGGCGCCACTCTCTTCATGACGTTGTTCGCAGCATTCATAACTCTGCTGCACCGCTACACAGGACAGCGAGACATCCTACTCGGTACCGTCAATGCCGGACGCAACAACGCGCAGATCGAACACCTCATCGGCTTCTTCATAAACACCCTCGTGCTGCGCACCGATTTGTCCGGCAACCCAACGTTTCGCGAACTGCTGCGACGCGTGCGTGAAGTCGCGCTCGGCGCTTACGAACACCAGGACGTGCCTTTCGAGAAGCTGGTCGAAGAGTTGCAGCCGCAGCGCGACCCGAGCCGTCAGCCATTCTTTCAAGTGATGTTCAACCTGCAGGCTGCGGCAGACGAAGAACCGGCAGCGCGCGGCTTAAAGATCACAACACAAGACATCGGCAACCAGACAAGGTTCGACCTCGAATTTCATTTGTGGGTGGTGCCGGAAGGTCTCGCCGGGCCGTTGATCTACAACACGGATCTCTTCGAGAGATCAACGATCGTGCGAATGCTCGCGCACTTTCAAACGCTGCTCGAAGCGATCGCGACTAATCCTGACGCACGTCTCTCGGAGCTTCCGCTGCTCACAAAAGAAGAGCAGCAGCAGGCGCGCGAGTGGGGCACGAGTGAGAGTGAATACGAACGCGATCTGTGCGTGCAGACGTTGGTCGAAGCACAAGCAGCGCGACGGCCTGATGCGGTGGCGCTGGTCTATGGCAACCGCCAGCTCAGTTACAGAGAGCTGAACGAGCGCGCAAATCAGTTGGCTCATTACCTGCGCAAGCGCGGCGTTGGTCTGGAAGTGCGCGCCGGCGTGTTGATGGAGCCGTCGATCGAGTTCGTCGTGGCGCTGCTCGCGATACTCAAAGCGGGCGGATCTTACGTGCCACTCGATCCGGGATATCCGAAGCCGCGTCTGGATTTCATGCTGGAAGACGCTGCCGTGCGATTGTTGCTGACGTCGCCCGGGCGAACAGAAGTGGGCGACGAAGTTGTCTATCTCGACGAGACGTGGGAACAGTTCGCTGATGAAAGCCGAGAAAACCCGCAAACGCAGACGACGGCCGAGGATCTCGCGTATGTGATGTACACGTCCGGATCGACGGGCCAGCCGAAAGGCGCTGCGATCACGCACCGTGCGATCAACCGCCTCGTGCGCAACACGAATTACGTGCAACTCGAAGAGAGCGACCGCCTCGCGCAACTGTCGAACGTGTCGTTTGACGCAGCGACGTTTGAGATCTGGGGCGCGCTGACGAGCGGCGCCACGTTGGTTGGTCTAGCGAAAGAGACGGTGTTATCGCCGTCAGAGTTCAAGCGCGCGATCGCCGAGCAACAGATCAGCGTGATCTTTCTGACGACAGCGCTTTTCAACCAGGTAGCACAGAACGAGCCGGACGCCTTTGCGCACGTGCGCTACTTATTGTTCGGCGGTGAAACCTGCGACGCGCAGGCGGTGAGGCGAGTGTTGCAGAGCGGAAAGCCGCAGCATTTGAATCACGTTTATGGTCCAACCGAAGCGACGACTTATTCCAGCAGCTACGCAGTCAACGAAGTTTCCGCAGACGCGCGCACACTCCCGATTGGCCGAGCGCTCTCAAATACTGAGCTTTGGGTGTTGGACCAGTATGGACAAGTGGCGCCGGTGGGCGTGCCTGGAGAGCTGTACATCGGCGGCGACGGGCTCGCGCGCGAGTACCTGGGCCGGCCAGATCTGACCGCGGAGAAGTTTGTGCCGCATCCGTACAGCACTGATCCCGGCGCGCGGCTCTATCGCTCGGGAGACCTCGTGCGTTACCTGAGTGACGGAAATATCGACATCCTCACGCGCATGGACCAGCAGGTGAAGTTACGCGGCTTCCGCATCGAGCTAGGCGAGATCGAAGCCGTGCTGCAACAGCATCCGGCGGTTCGCGAGGCTGTCGTCGTGTTTCGCGAAGACTTGCCCGGCGATAAGCGCCTGGTGGCCTATGTTGTCGCAGACACTGAAGCGGAACTTCGCGGTTGGTTGCGCGAACGTCTGCCGGATTACTTCGTGCCCGCGCACTTCGTCGTCCTCGACAAGTTACCACTGACACCCAACGGCAAAGTCGATCGACGTGCGCTGCCGGCGCCCGACAACACCGCGCAATCATTCGCAGACACATTCGTCGCGCCGCGTACTCCCGACGAAGCAAAAGTCGCTGATATTTGGTCCGACGTACTCGATATCAAGGCAATCGGAGTCGAGACCAACTTTTTTGATTTAGGCGGACACTCGTTGCTCGCTACGAGAGTCGTCACTCGTATCCGTGAAGCATTCAGCCTCAACGTGCCGCTGCGTGTGATGTTCGATTCACCGACCATCGCAGGCGTCGCGGCGTACGTGGCGAACGCCGGAGCCCAGCATGAAGTGACCAGCATCGCAGAGATGGTAGAAAAGTTAACCCAGCTTTCAGATGATGAAACCCGGTCGCTGCTGCAAAAGGCAGCGGGCCAAGAGGAGTCCTAATCCCCATGAGCGACATTGCAAAACAAATCACCGAACTGTCTGTTGAGAAGCGCCAGTTGCTCGATCGCTTCCTGAAGAAAGCCGGTCTCAATCTGACGAGCGCGATCATCATTCCTCAACGCAGAGACACCAACAAGTTTCCGATGTCGTTTGCGCAGGAGCGGCTGTGGTTCCTGGACCAACTGGAGCCGAACCGGCCCATCTACAACCTCCCCGATACACACTATTTCAAGGGCCCACTCGATCTCGACGCGCTGCAGCGCAGCCTGAACGAGATCGTGCAGCGTCATGAACTTCTGCGCACTACGTTTCAGATGGTTGATGGGCAGCCCGTGCAGGTGATTGCGCCGCCGCAACCGCTGGAATTACCGGTGATCGATATCAGTCATTTGCCGGACGCGGAGCGATCGGTGAAGGCGCAACAGTTAGCGGATGAAGATTCAATGAAACCGTTCGATCTAAAGTTTGGTCCATTGTTTCGCGCGCAGCTGGTGCGACTGGCGGAAGAAGAGCACTTGTTGTTGTTCACTATGCACCACATTATTTCTGACGGCTGGTCCATGCTGGTGATGGGAAGAGAGATGTCGGTGCTTTATGAAGCCTACAAGTTGGGAAAGAGCGCGTCGTTGCCACAGTTGCCGGTTCAATATGCAGACTTTGCCGTGTGGCAGCGCGAGTGGTTACAGGGTGAAGTGCTGGAGAAACAACTTGAATACTGGCGCGAGCAGCTAGGCGGAGAGTTGCCCGAGTTGGAGTTGCCGTTCGACCACGCGCGGCCTGCACGACAGAGTTATCGCGGCGCCGCGGACAATCTCGAGTTGAATTCAGAGGTGAGCCAACGATTGAAAGAGATCGCGCGCGAGAACGGAACGACGCTGTTCATGACGTTGCTGGCAGCCTTCAACGTCATGTTATGGCGCTACACCGGGCAGGATGATCTGCTGGTGGGCACACCGATCGCAAACCGCACTCGCCGTGAGACAGAAAACCTGATCGGCTTCTTCGTCAACACCCTGGTGCTGAGAACGAAGATAAAAGCCTCGAGTACTTTTCGGGAATTGCTGGAGCAGGTGCGTGAGACGACGTTGGCCGCGTACGAACATCAGGACGTGCCGTTTGAGAAGTTAGTTCAGGAGTTGCAGCCGGAGCGCAGTCTCAATCGCAATCCGTTGTTTCAGGTGTTGTTTGCGCTTCAGGATGGAGGCGAGCTGAAACTCAGCGGGCTCGAGTTGACCTGGATGGACACGCAGAACGACATCGCCAAGTTTGACTTGAGTTTCTATATCAGCGAAACGGAAAACGGATTGTACACGTGGTTTGAATACGACACGGATCTGTTCGAGCGAGCCACGATTCTGCGCATGCTCAGGCACTTCGAGGTGCTGGTGGAAAAGATTGCCGGCAGCCCGGACGCGAAACTATCCGAGTTGGAAATACTGACTGAAGCAGAACGGGAGCAACTGTTTGCGTTCAATCAAAACACGACCGATTACGGGCGCGACCTGTGCGTCCATCAGATCTTTGAGTCGCAAGTCGCAACGCAGCCGCAAGCCCTGGCGATAATCGACGGTGAGACACAGATCACTTACGAAGATCTCAATCACCGAGCAAATCAGCTAGCGCATTTCCTGCGAAGCAAGGGCGTTGGACCGGATGTGCGCGTGGGTGTATTGCTCGAGCGCTCGTTGGAGTTTGACGTGGCGGTGTTGGGAATTCTGAAAGCGGGTGGCGCGTACGTGCCACTGGATGACACGTATCCGAAGCAGCGTTTGCAGTTCATGATGGAAGACGCGCAAATGCGCTTGCTGCTGACGGCGCAATACCAGTCTGAGCTAGTAGCGGATGTGACGACGGAGGTCGTTTACTTCGATGATGCTGCGGAGTTGTTCGCGAATGAGAGTCGTGAGAATCCGGAGAACATGAATGAGGCAGAAGATCTGGCGTACGTGATGTACACCTCCGGCTCGACGGGACAGCCGAAAGGAGTCGCGGTGACGCACCGCGCGATTAACCGGCTGGTGCGCAATACGACTTGCGTGCAGTTGGATAACAGTTACCGGCAGGGACAGGGATCGAACGTGTCGTTCGATGCATCGACACTGGAAATTTGGGGGGCGTTGTTGAACGGCAGCGCGTTGGTGGTGCTGCCGAGAGAGACGGTGCTCTCGCCGTTGGAGTTGAAGCGTGCGATTCCGAAGCAGCAAATCGATTCGCTGTTTTTGACGACCTCGCTGTTCAACCAGATGGCCCAGAGTGTGCCGGAGGCATTTGGTTCGCTGCGTTATATGGTGTTTGGCGGTGAAGCCAGCGACGCGCAGGCAGCGAAACGCGTGCTCGAGCGTGGCCGACCACAACACATGATCAACGGCTATGGTCCAACTGAGGGCACGACATTCACGACGGTTTACGAAGTTAACGAAGTGGCGCCAGGCGCACGGACACTTCCGATTGGACGAGCAGTGTCAAACACGGAAGTTTGGGTGTTGGACCAGCAAATGCAGTTGGTGCCCGCGGGAATTGCCGGTGAGCTATACGTTGGCGGCGACGGAGTTGCGCGTGAATATCTGGGACGGCCGGAGTTAACGGCAGAGAAGTTTGTGCCGAACCCGTACAGCACGAAGCCGGGCGCGCGGTTATATCGCACGGGCGATATGGTGCGCTATCTGAGTGACGGCAACCTCGATTTTCTCAAGCGCAGGGACCATCAGGTGAAGATACGTGGCTTCCGCGTTGAGTTGGGAGAGATTGAAGCGGCGCTCGATCAGTATTGGGCCATCATTGAGTCAGTGGTCGTCGATCGAGACGATCTTGGTGGTGGGACGCGGCTGGTGGGTTACATCGTGCCGGAAGAAGGCGTCGAACCGACGACGGCAGAGTTGTATGCGTTTCTCAAGGAAAAGATACCGACGTACATGATTCCCTCGATCTTTGTGACGCTCAAAGAAATCCCGTTGACGCCGAATGGGAAAGTGAACCGGCGCGAATTGCCTGTGCCGGAGTTTAGCGAAGACGAAGCGAATGCGAACTTTGTTGCGCCGCGAACGCCGGTGGAGGAGACGCTGGCGGGTATCTGGTGTGAAACGCTTGGCGTTTCGCAAGTCGGGGTTGAGTCAAACTTTTTCGACCTCGGCGGGCACTCGTTGCTGGCGACGCGCGTTATCAGTCAGATCCGTGAGAAGTTCGGGATAGAGTTGCCGCTGCGGGTGTTGTTCGAGTCGCCGACGATCGCCGGGTTGGCCCAACATCTTGACGGCGCGCAGTCGAAAGACACGGAGTTGCAGCGCATCCTCAGCATGTTGGAAAACGTGGAGAACATTTCCGAAGAGGAAGTCACCGCCCTTCTCGCGAAAGCCGAAGCCGCCGGTTAGTTCTTACCCACAGATTACACAGATCAGTCAGGTTATATGAGTAGCTTTGCCGAGCGTATTGCCGGGTTGTCGCCTAAGAGGCAGGAGCTATTGGCTCGACTGCTGAAGCAGGAACACCTCGATGTGTCGAAGAACGTTATTGGACCACGCAAGCGAGATAACGCGAATGTGCCGCTGTCGTTTGCGCAAGCGCGGCTGTGGGTGCTGGACCAGCTCGAGCCGAACCGGCCCATCTACAACGTTCCTGATACTAACTACTTCAAGGGAGCATTCGATCTCGACGCGATGCAGCGCAGCCTCAGCGAGATCGTGCGCCGCCATGAAGTTTTGCGCACCACGTTTCAGACGGTCGACGGACAGCCGGTGCAGGTGATCGCGCCACCGCAACCAATGACACTGAACGTGATCGATATCAGCCACCTGCCGGATGAAGAGCGCGCAGCGGAAGCACAGCGGTTGACGAATGAAGAAGTACACAAACCATTCGATCTAAGTCGTGGTCCACTGTTTCGCGTGAAACTGGTGCGACTCGCAGAAGAAGAGTTCCTGCTGTTGTCGGCCATGCACCACATCATCTCCGACGGCTGGTCGTTGGGTGTGATGGGCCGAGAGTTGTCGGCGCTGTATGAGGCTTACAAAGCCGGCCAGCCTTCGCCGTTGCCTGAGTTGCCGATTCAGTATGCCGACTTTGCGGTGTGGCAGCGCGAGTGGCTCGAGGGTGAAGTGCTCGAAAAACAACTCGACTACTGGCGCGAGCAGTTAGGCGGAGACTTGCCTGACCTGACGTTGCCGGCCGATCGCGAGCGTCCGGCGCGGCAGAGTTATCGCGGCGCTTCAGAGCACGTCGAGGTCGATGCGGAGGTGGTCCACAGGCTAAAGGAGATCGGACGTGAAACCGGCGCGACATTGTTCATGACGCTGCTGTCAGTGTTCAACCTGCTGTTGTGGCGTTACAGCGGGCAGGACGATCTGCTGGTCGGAACACCGATCGCAAACCGCAATCGAGCGGAGACAGAAAAGCTGATCGGTTTCTTCGTCAACACGCTGGTGTTGCGGACGAGGGTAAACGGCGCGAGGAGTTTCCGAGAGTTGCTGGAGCAGGTGCGTGAGACGACGCTGAGAGCGTACGACTATCAGGACGTGCCGTTTGAGAAGTTAGTCGAAGAGTTGCAGCCGGAACGCGATCTCAGCCGCCAGCCTTTGTTCCAGGTGATGTTTGCGCTCAACGATTTGCACGATTTGAATTTGACCGGCCTGGAATTGAATTGGAAACAAACTGAGATTCGGACCGTCAAGTTTGACATGACGCTCACGATGGTCATGGGCGAGCACGACTATGTGGGCGGTGCCTTTATATACAACGTCGATCTGTTTGACGCGGCGACCATCAAGCGGATGGTCAGATACTTTGAAGAACTGTTGGTGAGCGTCGCTGCTGATCCGGACCAGCGGATCTCAGACTTGCCGCTGACTGAGACTGATCGGCAGCAACTCGCTGAGTGGAACGACACGAAGCTGGCGTATCCGGAAGGTTGTCTACACGATCTATTCGAAGCGCAAGTCGCGCGCACTCCGGACGCCGTGGCGCTGGTGTTCAATGAAGAACGACTCACTTACGAGGAGCTCAACGGCAGAGCGAACCAGTTAGCGCATCACTTGCGAAGCCTTGGTGTTGGACCAGAAGTGCTGGCCGGCATTCTGATGGAGCGTTCGATCGAGCTGATCGTGGGAATACTCGGCGTGCTCAAGGCGGGTGGAGCGTTTGTGCCGATCGATCCGAGTTATCCGCAGGAGCGGATCGAGTTCATGCTCGCTGATGCGGGTCTGTCGCTCCTACTGACGCAGGAGAATTTGACCCCTCCCTGGAGTGGGGTGCCTTGGCACCGCTTTAGTATGAGTGGCATAACCGTATATCAAAGCGGTGCCAAGGCACCGCACTCCAGGGAGGCGCCCACACCGGATAATCTCGCTTATGCCATCTACACTTCCGGATCGACCGGCCAACCAAAAGGCGTTCTGATCCAGCATCGAGGAGTTGCGAACCTTGCATTCGCACAGCGAGACGCGTTCGGAGTTTCAGCCGAGAGTCGCGTGCTGCAATTCGCTTCGATCAGCTTCGACGCCGCCGTGTCGGAGATCTTCAAGACGTTGTTGACAGGCGCTACACTCTGCCTCGCGAAACCCGAGTCGCTCATGCCTGTCGATCCGCTGTTGCAGCTTTTGCGCGTACAGCAGATCACGACCGTCACGTTACCTCCATCAGTCTGGGCGGTGCTGCCAAGCGACAACTTGCCGTCTCTGCGCACTGCCATTAGCGCCGGTGAAGCTTGCCAGCCACAGATCGTCGCATCATGGGGACGCGACAGCCGTCGCTTCCTGAATGCTTATGGACCAACGGAAGTGACCGTTTGCGCAACCATCAGCGATGCTCTCGACGGCGACGGCAGACCTCCGATCGGACGAGCAATCGCAAACACGCAAGTACACGTTCTTGACGCCGATCTAAAGCCGGTGCCGATCGGTGTTGTTGGCGAGTTGTACGTAGGCGGCGTCGGACTCGCGCGCGGATATCTGAACCGAGTTGCTTTAACAGCCGAACGATTTATCCCCGATCCGTTTTCAGACCAGCCCGGAAGCCGTCTTTACCGGACCGGCGATCTGGGCCGTTACTGGTCCAACGGCAATCTCGAATACACCGGCCGTGTGGACCAGCAGGTGAAAGTCCGCGGCTTCCGTATCGAGTTGGGCGAGATCGAGAGCGCGCTCGTGCAGCATCCTTCGATACGCGACGCCGTGGTCGTTGCCAGGGAAGACACGCCGGGCGACAAGCGCCTCGTCGCTTACCTGATCACTGACAAGCCTTTAGATGTCACTCAGTGGCGCGCATGGTTGTTGCGAAAGCTGCCCGAGTACATGGTGCCGGCGGCGTTTGTGTCGTTGCAGGAGTTTCCGCGCACACCCAACGGCAAAGTCGACCGCCGCGCTTTGCCTGCGCCTGATGCGAGCAGGCCGGAGCAGAGCGAAGATTACATTGCGCCGCGCGATCAGCTTGAACAGTTCCTCGTCGACTTGTGGCAACGTACGCTGGGCCTGAAACAGATCGGCGTCAAAGACAACTTCTTCGACAGCGGCGGCAACTCGCTCAAAGGCGCAGTCCTGATCAACCGCTTGCAGGAACTTCTCGGTGAGTACGTCTACGTCGTAGCGATCTTCGACGCGCCGACTGTCGCCGACCTGGCAGTCTACCTGCGACGCCATTACCCGGAAGCCGTGAATCGAATCTGCGGCTCGCAAGCTTCGACTTCCGACAACCCCCAGCGCCGGATCAGCGCCGCTCAGATCTCGGAATTCAAGCAACTGATTCCACCGCTGAAAGACACGCGCGTGCGCTCGAGAGAATCGAAGAACGCGCCGGCGGTCTTTGTGCTCTCGCCGCCACGCTCAGGCTCGACGCTCATGCGCGTGATGCTGGGCGGACATCCGCGTCTCTTTGCGCCGCCCGAGCTGGAACTGCTCTCCTTCAACACGCTCGCAGAGCGACGCGAAGCCTTTGCGGATCGTTTCAGCTTCTGGCGCGAAGGAACCATTCGTGCGGTGATGGAGATCAAGCGGTGCGACGCTGATGCCGCCACGTGGCTGATGGAGCGATGCGAAGAGCAGCAGCTTACGACGAAGCAGTTTTATGCGCTGTTGCAAAGCTGGTTGGGCCAACGCCTGTTGGTGGACAAGACTCCGTCTTATGCTCTCGACATCGAAGTGCTGCGGCGAGCCGAGAGTGATTTTGCCGACACTCGTTTCATTCACCTGATCCGGCATCCCTACGCGATGATCCGGTCTTTCGTGAACGCTCGTCTCGAGCAGGTTTTCTTTCGCCATCCGCACAACTTCAGCAGACGTGAACTCGCCGAGCTGATCTGGATCGTGAGTCAGACCAACATTCTGCAATTTCTCGAAACGGTGCCGGCGGAGCGGCAGCTCCAGGTCCACTTCGAAGAGTTGGTCAGCGATCCCGAACGCGTGTTGCGTGGGATTTGCGAATTCCTTCGCATCAAGTACGTGAGCGAGATGGCCACGCCGTATCAGGGTTCTTCACAGCGCATGACGGACGGCATTCACCCGCTTTCGAAGATGCTTGGCGACGTGAAGTTCCACGAACACAAAGACGTCGATGCAGGTATTGCGGACCGCTGGCGGCAGGAACTTGAAGCTGACGATCTGCTGGGAGACGAGACGTGGACCATCGCCGAACGTCTCGGCTACCAGCGCATTGAAGTTTCCGCGAGCCGTTCTGGTTTGCGGGCCATTCGTCGCGTTGAGAGTGGCCGTGATGTGGGACTACCGCTCTCTTTCTCGCAGCAACGTTTGTGGGTAATCGATCAACTCGAGCCTAACAGTTCTGCTTACAACATCCCGCTGGCTGAACAGATAAGCGGCCCGCTCAACGTCTCGGCGATGGAGCGAAGTTTCAACGAACTCGTGCGGCGGCACGAGTCTTTGCGAACAACTTTCACGATCTCCGGTGGCCAGCCCGTGCAGGTGATTCATGAGCCGCGCCCGCTGCGCCTGGAAGTGATCGATTTGACTCACTTGCCTGAACGGGAGCGCGAGCGCGAAGCAGAGCGCCAGACTCGCGAAGAATCGCAACGGCCGTTTGACCTGTCGAATGGACCACTGTTACGCGTGCGCTTGCTGAAGCTCGGCGAAGCAGACCATGTCCTTTTACTAACCATGCACCACATCATCTCCGATGGCTGGTCGATGGATGTCTTGGTGCGAGAGCTTAGACAACTTTACGACGCCTTCATCGAGGATCGTCCATCGTCGCTGCCGGAGCTGCCGCTACAGTACGTCGATTTCGCGCTTTGGCAACGAGAGTGGCTCAAGGGCGAAGTGCTCGAACAACAGCTTGCTTACTGGAAGCAGCAGCTTGGCGGCACACTGCCGGTGCTCGCGTTGCCGCTCGATCGACCTCGACCACCGGTGCGCACCACTCGAACCGCGCACGAGGATATCACCATTTCCGAAGACGTGAGGGCGGCACTCAAACAAATCGGACAGCAGGAAAGCGCCACGATGTTTATGACCTTGCTGGCCGCTTTCAAGCTGCTGCTGTTTCGACTCACCGGCCAAAGCGACATCCTCGTCGGCACGCCAATCGCCGGACGGAGCCGCGCCGAGTTTGAAAGTCTGATCGGCTTCTTCGTGAATACGCTCGTGTTGCGCACCGACCTCTCCGGCGATCCGACGTTCCGCGAGCTAGTCCAACGTGTTCGTGGTGTCTCGCTCGGCGCGTACAAGTACCAGGACTTTCCGTTTGAGAAGCTGGTCGATGAATTGAAGCCCGATCGAGATCCGAGTCTTACTCCGTTGTTCCAGGTCATGTTTCTGTTTGAACAGGCAGCGGAGGAAGCGATCGAATTAAGTGGATTGCAGTTTACCGAGGCGCGCGCTCAAGTCGAGTCGGGCAAGTTTGATCTAACGCTTGGGATGGGGGAGAGCGGGGAAGAGTTGAGCGGGATGCTGAGGTACAACACAGACCTGTTCAACGCCGGCACGGTCAAGCGATTTGTCGGCTGCTTTAAGACGCTGCTGAAAGGCATTGCGGAGAATCCGGATCGGCGCATCTCGCAGTTCGCGCTGTTGAGTGCTGAGGAGAGTTCTCAGTTACTCGAACAGTGGAACCAGACGGCGGTGAGTTTTCCGGATCGCTGTGCGCACGAGTTGTTCGAGGAGCAGGTCGAGCGACGGCCCGAGGCGACGGCGCTTGTTTTTGGAGAGCAGCGACTCAGCTATCGCGAGTTGAATGCGAAGGCGAATCAACTGGCGCATTACCTGCGCGGGCTCGGCGTTGGACCAGACGTGCTGGTTGGCATTCTGATGGAGCGTTCGGTCGAGATGATCGTGGCGATACTCGGCGTGCTCAAGGCGGGCGGCGCATTTGTGCCGATCGACCCGAGTTATCCGGCGGAGCGAATCGAGTTCATGCTCGCGGATGCCGATTTCTCGCTCCTGCTGACGCAGGAGAATTTGACTTCTCCCTGGAGTGCGGTGCCTTGGCACCGCTTTAGTACGAGTGGTGTAACCGTATACCAAAGCGGTGCCAAGGCACCGCACTCCAGGGAGATGCCCATATCGACAACGCCCGATAACCTGGCGTACGCGATTTACACGTCAGGCTCGACGGGACGACCGAAGGGCGTGCTGCTGCAGCATCGCGGGTTGACGAATCTCGCTTTGGCCCAGGCGGAAGCGTTTGCAGTTTCAGAAGACAGTCGAGTGCTGCAATTCGCGTCGCTCAGCTTTGACGCCACGGTTTCCGAGATTTTCAAGACTTTCCTGAGCGGCGCGACGCTCGTTATCGCAACTGCGGAATCGCTGATGCCCGTGACGCCGCTCTTGAACGTGTTGCGGGAGCAGCGGATCACGATGGTCACGTTGCCACCGACTGTCTTAGCAATTCTCCCCAACAATGATCTACCGGATTTGCGGACGGTGATCAGCGCGGGCGAGGCTTGTTCCGCTGAGCTGGCTGCGAGTTGGAGCAGCGATGGACGTCGCTTCCTGAACGCGTATGGACCAACCGAAGTGACGGTTTGCGCGACACTAACCGAGCCGCTCGATGGCAGTTGTAAACCGCCGATCGGAAAACCGATCGCGAACGCCGAGTGCTACGTGCTCGACGCTAATCTTCAGCCCGTGCCCACTGGAGTCGTTGGTGAGTTGTACGTCGGCGGCGTCGGGTTGGCGCGCGGATATCTGGGACGGCCTGAACTGACTGCCGAACGTTTCATTCCGCACCCGTTTGCGCAGCAACCTGGTGGTCGGCTCTATCGCACAGGCGATCTGGCGTGCTTCAAGGAGGATGGCCAACTCGATTATCGCGGGCGAATAGACCAGCAGGTGAAAGTGCGTGGCTTCCGGATCGAGTTGGAAGAGATTGAGGCCGTCCTAAGCCAACATCCTGACGTACAGGATGCGGTGGTTTTGGCGCGCGAAGATGTGCCTGGTGACAAGCGGCTGGTGGCTTACGTTGTCAGTGACCAAGGCGCCGGCGAATTGCGCACGTGGCTCAGTGAGAAGTTGCCGGATTACATGCTGCCATCGGTGTTCATCTCGATGGAAGCGTTTCCCTTAACCAGCAGCGGCAAGATCGACCGCGCTGCACTGCCTGCGCCGGATGCGAGCAGGCAATCGCAAGAAAATACTTACGTAGCGCCGCGCGATCAGCTCGAACGGTTGCTGGTGGATCTGTGGCAACCGTTGTTGGGTTTGAAACAGTTGGGGATTCACGACAACTTCTTTGAAGTCGGCGGTGATTCAATCAAGGGCGCGATCCTCATCAATCAACTTCAGCAACTCCTTGGCGAGTATGTTTACGTAGTCGCGATCTTCGACGCGCCGACCGTGGCCCAACTCGCAAAGTACCTGCGCCGGCATTATCCAACCGCTCAGTGGGCTGGCGAAACCTGGACCATCGCCGAGCGCCTGGGCTATCAACGCATCGAAGTCGCTGAAAGTCGTGAATGGTCACCGCTGGTCCAACTTCAGCCCGGTGACGGCAGCCGGCCGCCGCTCTTCTTTGTACATCCGGCGGGCGGAAACGTTTTCTGTTACGGCCCACTCGCCCGCCATCTTGGTGCAGAGCAGGCGTTCTACGGTTTGCAGTCGTTTGGGTTGGCGAAAGGTTATTCGCCGCTGACCGGCATTCCGGAAATGGCGCGCCGCTATCTCGAAGCCGTGCGTCGCTTGCAGCCTGAAGGTCCGTACATGCTGGGCGGCTGGTCCATCGGCGGGAACATTGCTCTCGAGATGGCGCAGCAGTTACAGAGCGCGGGGCAAGAGGTCGCGTTGCTGGCGCTGATCGACACTTACCATCCTTTTGCTATGGACTTCGCCATGGAAGTTGATGACGAAAAACGAATGCTCCGGTTTAAGTCTGACATGAGCGCGGTCGGCATGGATCCGGATCTCGATCCGGACCAGTTCGATCGGCTCTTCCAGGTCTTCCAGGCAAACGTGCAGGCCATGATCGACTATGAGCCACAGACTTATCCGGGCCGAATCACGTTCTTCAAAGCCACTAATAGTCTCGGCGGCCGCGCGTACGATCAGGCTGAGGACTGGCGCAGTGTGGCTACGGACGGAGTCGAAGTTCACATGGTTCCAGGGAATCACTACACGATACTGCAAGAGCCGTCAGTGCTGGTGCTCGCTAATTGGTTGAAAGTTTGCCTCAGCATTAATCAGAAATTCGAAGCCGCAAGCTCAATTTAAAGCCACAACAAAGCATTCTTTGTGGCGTAAGTCGAAGGTGAAATTATGAACGATACTCAGACGTCAGTTGCGACGGCGCCTGCGCGCGAACAATCGATCGGTTTGTTTGGAACGTGGTGGCAGTCGCAGGAGATTAAGCCCCTGATAGAGCTTTATGCTGCCAGACCGCTGTTTGGAAATACCGCGGAGTGGCTCATTCGCGATAACCCGTATCGCCGTCCGGTGGATTGGGAGATGGTGCAGCAACTCGATTTCACCGGCACTCTCAGCAAAGCGGAGATACTCGGCGCGAGCGCGCTCGCCGCGCATCGAATGCTGCTGAACATCTACGAGACCGACCTGATCTTCCTGCCCGCAAGCGAGTTCGCAAGCAAGCGCAACGATTTCTCCAGCTACTACTCGAATGACAACAAACTGCTCGGCGAAATGATTCGCCCAACGCTCGAAGCTCACGTCTTCAGTTTCCTCAACGATGAGATCGACGTGACCGGCAAATGGACCGTCGAAGCTTTGAAGTCGTACTTGCAGTCGATCCTGGAGAAGCACGAACAATCCGAACTCGAGATCTGCGCGAAGATTCTTGCGTCGGCGGATCCGCAGCGCGCGGCGCGCGCGTTGTTGATTCAGGTGGCGGGCGACTTTCTGTCAGAGGCGTCGGCGTCGGCTCGCAACATCCTGGGCAAGTATGGCGACATTCAGTCGGAGCTCTTCAAGATCGTCATCGACGATTATGGCTACGGAGTTCATCCGGCGAAGCACAGCACGCTTTTTGAAAACACGCTGACGACTTGCGGGCTAATCGGCGACGTGCATTCTTACTGGCACTTCTATCTCTCGTCTTCGCTCGCGATCAATAACTACTATCACTACGTCTCGCGCGATCACAGCAAGTACTTCCGCGCGATTGGCGCGATCGCGGTTGCGGAAGCGATGTTTTCGCACACGTGCCGCGAGATTTCGAGGATGCTCCACGCAGTGTTTGGCAAGGCTGTCGATACTTATTATTTCGACGAGCACTATCACATCGATGCGCATCACGGGCGCATGGCTTTTGATTATGTTGTAGCGCCGGCGATTGCACGGCACGGCAATTCGGTGATTCCGGACATCGTGCGCGGGATGGAAGAGTTGCAATTACTGACGGCCATCACCGACGAAGATCTCATGGCGCAGATCGCGTTCGCGGACACTGCGAAGCCGCAGAGCCTGGAGGAAGGACCTCACGACGCGGGAACAAGTCACGTCGGGAGTCGCAGCCAGTCGCTGGTTACGCGAGTCTGCGATCAAGACAAGCTCTACGATGTTGAGTCGGGTTCGCTCGACGTCGTGATCGGGCCGGACCAGTCGGTGCGGCTTGAAGCGGGGCAATCGATGGTCGTTCCGCGTCAACGTCTGCACGGCACGGCAATCGTGTCTGAAGGCTGCCGCTACCGCACTTACGATTTAAGCTAAAATCATGATTGTCGTAACATTCGATCCTGAAGAATTCAACTTCATCAAAGCCGGCGAGAACTCGTATTTTCTCCTGCGCTTTGCCGACGGCACTCTTGTGCTCTACAACGATTGCTGCGATCATCGGGGCGGGCCATTACACCTCGGCGAGTGGGACAGCGATGCGAAGTGCCTCGTGTGTCCGTGGCACAGAAGCAAGTACTCTGAAAAGGTTTTGCGAAAGCAGGCCAAGCCGTTGATTCAACACTCGGGGCGCGTGACCGCCGTTTTGGACATGGACCCCTCAACTCCGATCCGATTAGTGAAAAAGACTATACTTGCATTGACGACCTGAGATGCTGAACTCTTCACTGTGCAACCTCTGTGTTCTCTGTGTCTCCGTGGTGACACTCTTTCTTGCCCAAATTTCGGAGCCGACCATCTTCGGAGATGGCGTCATCTCGACGCGCGACTACGAATCGAGCATCACGTTCACACCCGACGGCAAAGTTGCTTACTTCGTGAAGTCGAGCCCCGATCTCAGCCTGCGCGTCATCGTCATGTCGCGCTTTCAAAAAGGGAAGTGGACCACTCCCGAGGTCGCCCCATTTTCAGGAGAATACAGCGACAACGATCCATGCTTCTCACCGGACGGCACAAAGCTCTACTTCACTTCGCGCCGCCCTGTCGAAGGCACAACTCAGAAACCCGATAACGACATTTGGGTAGTCGAGAAGACGAGCACGGGCTGGAGCGAGCCAAAACATCTGAACGCGCCGGTGAATACTGAGAGCCAGGAGTTCTCTCCGTCGGTAACGTCAGACGGAACTCTCTATTTCGGTTCCAACCGCCCGGGGGGCAAAGGCGCAGCCGACATCTATCGCTCCAAGCTGGTCGACGGAAACTACAGCGCCCCGGAAAACGTTGGCGATGCGATCAATACTGCCGGTCCAGAATTGCAGGTGTTCGTAACTCCCGATGAAAATACCCTCGTGTTTGCAGCACTCGGGCGACCGGATGGACAGGGCAGCGTTGACCTTTACGTCAGCAAGCGTACGAACGGCGCGTGGTCCAAGGCTGTTAATCTCGGAAACAAGATCAACTCGCGAGCCGTCGATTCCGCGCCGCGCATCTTTCAAGGTTATTTTTATTGGACCAGCACGCGTGGCTACGGCTTTGAAGATCAGCAGTCCACACGTCTGAGCTACAAAGAGCTTTCGAACAAGTTGCAGGGCGCCGGAAACAGTCTCGGCGATATCTATCAAATCGATCTGAAAGCCGTTCCCGGTCTCAATTAATCGATGCGTCTACCATTGCTAATCATCTGTGCCTTTTGCGCTTTGATGTGGACTGCCTCCGAGGAGCCTCCATATGCTTCGAAGCAGCCGATAACAGAACCGACGATCTTTGGCAGCGGCGTCATCTCTACCGCCGATTTTGATTCACATCCCGCGTTCACACCGGACGGCAGGACTCTTTACTTCTTGAGGAGCAGTCCAACGTTCAACTTCTGGACCATCCTCGTTTCGCATTTCGAGAACAATCACTGGAGCGCTCCCGAAGTGATTCCGATCTCGGGGCAGTATCGCGACGCCGATCCATTCATCACGCATGACGGCAAGCGGTTTTATTTCATCTCTGACCGCCCGAAAGACGCCGCGAGCTCCGAAGAACGATCGCTGGATATCTGGTTCATGGAAAAGGCGGGGAATGGTTGGGGTCCGCCGCAGAACGTGGGCGCGCCTATCAACAGCCCAGGGCAGGAGTGGTATCCGACCATTGCTCAGGATGGGACCATGTACTTTGGTTCCGATCGCGCGGGGGGAAAGGGACGCACCGATATTTATCGCTCGCGCTTAGTTGATGGGAAATACACAGAGCCTGAGAACCTCGGCGACGCGATCAATACTCAGTTCGAAGAGTACGAGCCTTACATTTCGCCGGATCAGAAGTATCTGATCTTTATGGCGCAGCGGCCGGACGGGCGTGGCGGTTCCGATCTCTACATCAGTTATCAGCGCAATGGCGCATGGACCAAGGCCGCAAACCTTGGCGACAAGATTAATTCAAGTGGTTCTGAGTATTCGCCGTCAGTAACACCTGACGGAAAATACTTCTTCTGGTCCAGCACCAGAAGCTTACCCTCAACCTCGCAAACGAAACGTCTTACTTACGCGGATCTTCTGAACAAGCTAAGAAGTCCGGGCAACGGTCTGGGAGACATCTACCAGATCGACATCAGCGCATTGAACATTCAACCTTAGTAAATCCTTTTAATCCGAAATCTTTGCGGGCCTCTGCGTATCTCTGCGGTCTCTGCGTTGAAATAGCTATTTAACGCAGAGTACGCAGAGATACGCAGAGGCCCGCAGAAAATCCCGTTGTGAGGAGGGTCGAAACATGTCTCAAGTGGCCGTAATGGAACGAGCCGTCGAGAGCAAACGAACGCTCGATATGGTTGCCAGTCTGCTGGCCAAGGGTGAAGCACACCTGGAGAAGCACCAGTTTACCGACGCCGTCGATTGCTTCGAGCTCGCACTATGTTTGGACTCGACCAATCAGCAGGCGCAACTCGGCCTCAATCGCGCGCATTGCCAGATCGTTCCCCGCTGGCACTTCGAAATGCTCAACGACGAGCAGCGCAACGCGGCCTTCCAACGAGCACTCACGAACCTCATCACTCCGGAAACCGTCGTGCTCGACATCGGATCGGGAACGGGACTCCTGGCGATGATGGCGGCGAAGGCCGGAGCGAAGGAGATCATTACTTGTGAGATGGTGCCGCAGTTGGCCGAGTTGACGCGCGACACGATCGCGCTCAACGGTCTGTCGGAACGCATCGTGACCCTCGACAAGAAATCCACTTCACTCGTCTTCGGTATCCAGATGGTCAACAAAGCCAACTTGCTGGTCACTGAGACGGTTGATTGCGGTTTGCTCGGCGAGGGCATCGCCGTGTCGATTGCTCATGCGAAGGAAAACCTGTTGACGGACGATGCGAAGATCGTGCCTTGTACCGCGACTGTTTATGCGATGCTCGTGGAGAGTCCGCGCCTGCACAATCTCAATTGTGCGGGAACGGCGGCGGGCTTCAACGTGAGTCTCGCGAATCGCTACGCGACGTCGCATTATTTTCCGGTGCGCCTGGCGGCGTTTGAATACACCCCGCTGACGGATCCGTTTGAAGTGTTTCACTTCGACTTTGCGAACGAGACGATCGTGCCCGAGCGAAAGACGATCGAGGTTCGTGCGAAACGCGACGGCGCCGGTCAGTGCATCATCTTCTGGTTCAACATGCAGCTTGATGAAGAGAACGCAATCTCAAACGAGCCCGGCTCGACGACGCACTGGGAGCAGGCGCTTCAATGTTTGGACAAAGAAACGCCCGTACGCGCGGGAGATACACTGTCAGTTAACGTCGAACACGACTGCCACCTGATTCACTTCAAGCTATGACTGCCCCGCGACGATTGTGGCATTACATCGCGCCTTACAAGGTGCTGCTGGTTCTTGGAATCGGCTGCGTCCTGGTGGCGAATGTGGGCCGCATGCTTGGTCCAATCGTCCTGCGCGATGCGATCGACGATCTGACAGTCGGCATCACGCAATCGAAATTGCTCTGGTACGGCGGCGCATTCGTCGCCATCAGCGCCATTGTCGGACTCTTTATCTTTCTTCAGAAGCGCCTGATACCGAACGTCGCACGCAGTAGCGAATACGACCTCGCAAACGATTTTTACGCTCATCTGCAAAAACTCCCGATGGAGTTCTACCAGAGCTCCCGCACCGGCGATCTGATGTCACGCGCCATCAGCGATCTGGCTGCAGTGCGAATGGTTGTCGGCGGCGCATTGATGTCTGCCGTCAACGCCATCTTCGCCGTCGCGTTGATCCTGCCGCTGATGTTGCGGTTGGACTGGCGGCTTACGTTGCTCGCCTTGCTTCCGCTTCCGCTCGTCTCTTTGACGACCAAGATCATCTCGAAACACGTCCACGAAGAATCGACGCGCGTGCAGGAACACTTCGGAACAGTCGCTAACCGCGTGCAGGAATCGATAGCCGGCGTGCGCGTCATCCGTTCCTACGTTCAGGAAGACGCGGAGCTGGCGAACTTCAAACGCGTCAACGCCGAGCTCGTGCGTCGCAACGTCAGGCTCATCCACCTCAACTCGTTCTTTTCACCGGTAGTGAACTTCATGGTTGGTCTCGCGCTCGTCGCCGGCGTCTGGTACGGCGGACTGCTCACGTTGCAGGGGCGCCTGACGATCGGTCAGCTCGTTCAGTTCACGCTCTACCTCGATCTCCTGATCACTCCGATGCTCCAGCTCGGGATGATCATCAATTACTACCAGCGCGGCATCGCTTCGATGAAACGTTTGCACGAAGTGATGTCGATCGAGCCGGCCATCGCCGACAGCGCCGCGGTCGATGACGCGGCGGAGATAAAGGGTGAGATCGAATTCTGTAATCTTACATTCACTTATCCAGAGGAAACGGAGCCGGTGCTCAAGGATATCGACCTGCACATTCAGCCGGGGCAGACGGTTGCATTTATAGGGAACGTTGGCTCGGGTAAGTCAACGCTCGTCAGTCTTGTGGCGCGTCTGTTCGATGCTGAGCCGGGACAGATCCGCATCGACGGTCGTCCGATTCAGACTATTCCGCTCAAGAAGCTTCGCGCCGCGATCGGCTTCGTTCCGCAGGAGACGTTTCTCTTCAGCGAAACGATTGCGGCAAACATCGCGTTCGGCGATCAGCAGGCGGGCGTGAAAGAGATTGAGCGCGCGGCGCTCGAAGCGGGTCTGGCGGAGGACATCGAACAGGAGTTTCCCGAGAAGTATGAGACTGAAGTCGGTGAACGCGGCATCACGCTCTCGGGTGGTCAGAAGCAACGCACCACACTCGCGCGTGCACTCATTCGCCGCCCGCGCATACTCATCCTGGACGACTCGCTGTCTGCTGTTGACACGCACACCGAAGCAAAGATTCTCAAGCATTTGAAGCGTTTGTTCTCGGGACGGACCACGCTGATCGTCTCGCACCGGATCTCAACCATCAAGGATGCCGATCTGATCGTCGTACTCGAGGATGGCTGCATCGTCGAACGCGGCACGCACAACGAGCTCGTTGCAAAAGGCGGTCAATACGCGCGGCTCTACGAGAAGCAACAACTCGAACAAGAGCTCACCGCCGCGTGATCGAAGCCACAGATTTCACGGATGAACACGGATCTGGATACTCATTTGATGCGGCGCTTGTTGGGTTACCTGTGGCCCTATAAGCGTTACGTCATGTTTGCGCTCGTGTTGACGATGCTGGGTGGGCCACTGGTTGTTGCCGGCCCGCCGCTCGTCAAGGCTGCGGTCGATCTCTACTTGTTACCCGATTCGACGCGCGCGCCGGAAGGCTATACGCTGCTGATTAAACGTGCGGCTGAAGCACTCGGGTTCGGCAGTCAGCCATCCTCGGGTGTTGCATTCATAGCGCTGCTACTGTTGGCCGCGAAACTGGCGGCGATGTTTGTTTTGTATTTCGAGTCTTTTCTGCTGCAGCGAATGGGCCAACACATCATGTTCGATCTGCGCAACCAGATCTTCGCCCACTTGCAGCGACTGCCGCTTCAGTTTTACGACCGCAACCCGGTCGGACGTCTGATGACGCGGCTCACCAGCGACGTCGAAGCACTCAACGAGCTCTTCAGCTCAGTCGTCATCGCCTTCTTCGGCGACATGGCGATGCTTCTTTACATCGTCTTCTGGATGTTTCTAATCGACTGGCGGCTCGCGCTTGTCTCGATGCTCATCCTGCCGCCGCTGTTCGCAGTCACCATCTGGTTTCGACTGCGATCGCGCACCGCCTTCCGGGCCGTGCGTACGCACATCGCGCGTGTCAGCACGTTCTTGCAGGAACGCTTGACGGGCATGTCGGTGGTCCAGTTGTTCAATCGCGAAGATAGTGAGCTGCGTGAATTCAAAGGCATCAATCGCGACTACCGTAAGGCAAGCCTTGATGCGATCTTTTACAACGCCGTTTTCTTTCCGGTGATCGATATCATCGTCGCGGTCGGCATAGCACTGATCATCTGGTATGGCGGCGGTCAGGTGCTGCAAGCCTCGATAACGCTTGGCACCGTCATCGCTTTTCTGCAAATGGCAGAGATGCTCTACGAACCGATTGGCGACATGAGCGAGCGCTACAACCTGCTGCAATCGGCGATGTCGGCTGCGGAGCGCATCTTCGAGTTACTCGACGAACCCGTTACGATGACGTCGCCGGATAAACCAGCCGTCATCGACAACGTCAAGGGACACATCGAATTTCGCAACGTCTGGTTCGCTTACGACGATGAAGATTGGGTGTTGAAAGACGTCTCATTTGTGGTCCAACCAGGCCAGAGCGTCGCTTTTGTGGGTCACACCGGAGCAGGGAAAACTACTATCACAAACCTTCTCCTGCGGTTCTACGACGTGCAACGCGGACAAGTGTTGCTCGACGGCGTGGACGTTCGCGACCTCGAGCCCGCAAAGTTGCGCTCGAGTTTCAGCGTCGTTCCTCAGGACATCTTTCTCTTTTCAGAAGACATCGCCAGCAACATCAGGCTCGGCAACGAGGGCATCAGCGATGAGCGCGTGCGCGCAGCCGCGCTGCAAGTAAATGCAGATCGCTTCATCAAAAAACTGAGCAGCGGATATGCAACGGATCTGCACGAGCGCGGCGGCGGGATCTCCGTGGGCCAGAAACAGCTCATCAGCTTCGCGCGCGCGCTCGCTTTCGATCCAAGAGTACTGATTCTCGACGAAGCTACCAGTTCTATCGATACCGAGACTGAAGTCCTGATTCACGACGCAGTGAAGCGTTTGATGGTAGGACGAACATCGCTTGTCATCGCACACCGGCTCTCGACCGTCCAGGCCGTCGACAACATCATCGTGTTGCACAAAGGTGAAGTGCGCGAATCCGGCACGCATCAGGAACTACTCCACCAGCGCGGGCTCTACTGGCTCCTCAACCAGTTGAGCTTGTACCAGGATGAGCACGAAGAGCTCGTCGAAAGCGTCTCAGCTTAAAGCCACAATGAAAAATGTTTTTTGTGTTTTATGTGCCTTTTTGTGGCTTGCTTTCGGCGTAACCATCGTGGCCCAACCAGCGATGGTCGTGCCTTCGGATAAAACAAAACCGGCGCTCATCCCGCGCTTCGAATCCGCGCCGGTTATCGACGGCAAACTCAACGACAATATCTGGACCGCCGCTGCTGTCTTCAAAGATTTCTACCAAACGGAGCCAGGCGACAACATCCCGCCTTCCAAACCGACCGAAGTCCTGCTCGGCTACGACTCCAAGTTTATCTACCTCGCTTTTCGCGCATACGACGATCCTGACAAAGTCCGCGCCACACTCGCAAAACGCGACGACATCTTCAACGACGATTACGTCGGCGTGCTCTTCGACACCTTCAACGATCAACGCCGCGCTTACGAACTCTTCTTCAACGCTTACGGCATACAAGCCGACGGCATTTACACCGAAGGAAAAGAAGAAGACTTCAGCGTCGACATCGTGATGGAGTCGAAAGGGCAACTTACAGAGGACGGCTACGTCGTCGAAGTCGCCATTCCATTCAAGTCGTTGCGCTACGAAGCCGGCAAAGGCGTTTTGTGGGGCGTTCACTTCCAGCGCGTCATTCATCGCTTCAACGACGAAACCGATTCATGGATGCCGCTCTCTCGCGATCGCACCGGTTTCCTCAACCAGTCCGGACATCTCACCGGCATCGAAGGTATCTCGACTGAACGTGTGCTGGAGATCATTCCCAGCCTTACGCTCTCAGAAACCGGAACGCGCGTGCCGACGATACCGCCGGCCGCGTTGTTCGACGATCCCACGTTGCTCGACTTCGGCCGCTTTGTGAATGAGCCCGTCAAGGTTGATGCCGGCTTGAACGTCAAATACCAAATCAGCTCGCGAGTGATCCTCGACTTCGCTTTGAATCCTGACTTCGCGCAGGTTGAAGCTGACGAAACAGTCGTCACCGCCAATCAACGTTTCCCGATCTTCTTCGAAGAGAAGCGTCCATTCTTCCTTGAAGGCATAGACATCTTTCAAACGCCGCTGCAAGCAGTTCATACGCGTACGATCATCGATCCTGATTACGCCGCCAAGATCACCGGCAAAGTGGGACGCAATACGTTCGGCTTGTTGGCGGCGAGCGACAATGCGCCCGGCGACTTCCGTGGTGATGAGCGTCTCGAGCCGGCGAATTTCCGCTTCCTCGATAAGAATGCGTACAGCGCTGTCTTGCGTCTCAAACGCGACGTCGGCGCCGAGTCGAGCATCGGTTTCATCGGCACCACTTACAACTTCATCGAGAACCACAACCACGTCGGCGGTTTCGACGGCCAGTTTCGACTCAACCCGAAAACGGTCTTGTCATTCCAGTTGCTCGGCACAAACTCGCGGCGTTTCTTTTTCGATCCGGAGAAAGCCCGGGCCCTCTATCGCACCGGAAACGGATTTGGTTATTACGTGAACTACAATCGCGGCGGGCGTCATCTCTCGTACAGCTTCACCGGCAGCGGCCGCACGCAGGACTATATCGCGGACCTCGGCTTCACTCGCAGGACCAACACCAACCGCGAGGATTTCCTCATTAACTATCAATCGGAACCAAAGCCGAACGGGAAGCTGATATCGTGGCGCTATTCACACAACGTCGGCACCAACTTCGACTGGCAGGGCAGATCGCAAGCCTGGAACAGCACCTCGCAGTTCACCTTCAACCTGCAACGACAAACGTCGCTGACCTTCGGCTACTTTCGTGGTTACGAGCGACTATTCGAAACTGAGTTTGGACCAGTGGGAACATTTCTGGACCATCCCGAACGCTCATCGCCGCGCCAGGTTGCGATCTTCAACGGCCAAACGACGCCTTCAGAAAAGTTCTCAATGGCTGTTGCACTTAATTACAGCTGGGACTCGTTTGATTTCGATCTCGGTGCTGGTCCGAAGTTCCAGCGCGTCAGCCCCGCGGCTCTGGAAGATCCCTTCGCGCCGCTCGATCCCGGTCCGGGAAAAGAGTTGCGCGCCGATCTCAATCTCACTTTTCAGCCGAGAGATGCGTTGCGAGTTGATTTCGATTACACGAAGGATCGGCTGGTGCGCAACGATACGCGCCTGGTCGCTTTCGACGACAACATTTACGCGCTGCGCGCGACTTACCAATTCTCTCGCTTCACGTTTGTCCGCGCGCGAGTTGATTACGACACGCTCTTTGCCAACGTCCGCGGCCAGTTTCTGTTTGGCTGGACTCCCAACCCCGGTACGTCCTTTTACGTGGGCTACAACGACGACATGAATCGTAACGGCTTCAATCCGTTTACCGGACAACTCGAGCCGGGATTCAGACGAAACGGACGCACGTTCTTCGTCAAGATGTCGTACCTGATTCGACGCACTTTTTAAAAGCCGAACCGGAGGTTTGCATGTACAAGATCGCATTAATAAACATGCCATTTGCTAACCTTTCAATGCCATCGATCGCTCTCACGCAGTTGAAAGCGGTGGTGGACGAGAGATTCAAAGATCAGGTGTCGGTTGACGTTCATTATCTGAGTCACGACTTCGCCAAATACCTGGGACTCGATCTCTACGACTTAATAACCTGGTCCGGCGATTCGCAGAACGCCGGTCTCGGCGACTGGTTCTTCCGGCAGACAGCTTTCCCCGAGTTGCCAAACAATGCGGGTGTGTATCTCTCGCGATACTTTCCTTTTCGCACCGAGGAGATGAATACACTCAAGAGTCGTATTCTTGAAAAGCGCCGCGGGTTGGACCAATTCTTCGACAGCCTGATTTCCAAATACGCGCTCGATCAAGCGCAACTCGTTGGCTTCACTACGATGTTCATGCAGAGTGCGGCAGCGTTTTCGCTCGCCCGCAGGCTTAAAGACGGTCCTTCGAAGCCGATCATCGTGATAGGCGGCGCAAATTGTGAGACGCCGATGGGCCAGGTCATAGCGAAAGAGGTGGCGCCGATCGATTACGTGTTTTCCGGACCGGCGCTCAAAAGCTTTCCGGAGTTTGTGCAACATTGCCTCGACGGAGACCTCTCGAAGGCCGGGTCGATCAAAGGCGTGTTCACGAAACGCAACTACATCTTTCAAACTGGACCAGATGCGATTGGCGAAGAACTTAATATCGATGCGCCGATCGATCTCAACTACCAGCCGTTTATTGAAAGGCTGACGCAATATTTCCCCGACGGTGAGATTGAACCGATCCTGTTGATTGAAACGTCGCGCGGTTGCTGGTGGGGCGAGCGTGCGCACTGCACGTTTTGTGGTCTGAACGGGATCTCGATGGCGTATCGAGCGATGAGCCCGGATCGCGCATTGAAACAATTCGATTCGCTTTTTGAGTTTGCGCCGAGAGTATCGCGCATTTACGCTGTCGATAACATCCTGCCGAAGAGTTATCTTCATGAAGTATTGCCTCATCTGAAGACACCTGAAAACATATCGATCTTCTATGAAGTCAAGGCGGACCTGAGCGAGTCAGACGTGCAAACGTTGGCGAAGGCGCGCGTAAAGATCATTCAACCGGGAATCGAATCACTCGCGACTTCGACGTTGAAGTTGATGAAGAAGGGAACTTCGGCTTTCCGCAACGTCGCGTTGCTGAAGTTTTGTGCGATGTATGACATCGAACCGGAGTGGAATCTCCTCGTTGGCTTCCCTGGCGAGGGCGCGGAAGTGTACCGGAAGTACATCGACGATCTTCCATTGCTCACGCACTTGTGCCCGCCAAGCGGCGTCTATCCGGTGCGGTTCGATCGGTATAGTCCGTATTTCATGAAGAGCAAGGAGTATGGGCTCGATCTGCACCCGCTTGACTACTATTCAATGATCTATCCGTTCAACGGAGAGCAACTGAACAACCTCGCGTATTACTTTTCTGACGTCAATATCGGCGCTGAATATGCGCAGACAGTGTCGCAGTGGCTCGGCAAGATCAGAGAGAAGATCAATTTCTGGATTGACTGCTGGAAGACTAACGACGGTCATCCGGAATTGTTGCTCTACAAAGACGGCGATCAGCACATGATCAGAGACTCTCGTACGGGCGAGTTAAAGGAGTATCCGATCGGAGAAGTGGGCGCGAGAATACTCAACCTGCTGAGTGACACGAAGCGAATGGGCGACGTAGTCAACGAATTCCGCGACATCTCCGGCTTCGACGCCGCCAAAGAAATATCAATCCTCCGCGAAAAGAACCTCCTCTTCCACGAAGACAACCGCTTCATGAGCCTGGTCCTCACCCGCAACGGCCACCAATAGATTTAGCCACGGATTTCACGGATGAACACGGATCTAAAATCCGTTTTCATCTGTGTAAATCTGTGTTTTTATCTCTTCATGCTGTTAACTATCACCACCACTCATCAGCCTGCCACGGACCTCGGGTATCTGCTTCATAAGAATCCGTCGCGGTTGCACTCGTTTGCTCTATCGTTCGGAGAGGCACACGTGTTCTATCCGGAAGCGACTTCGGAACGCTGCACGGCGGCGCTGTTGCTCGACGTCGATCCTGTCGGGTTGGTTCGCAATCGAAAAGGGCCGGCTGGTGAAGGCGGGACATTCGAGCAGTATGTGAACGATCGACCGTACGTCGCATCGTCCTTTTTGAGTGTGGCAATCTCACGCGTGCTGGGAAGCGCACTCGGCGGCAGGAGCAAAGGAAAACCTGAGCTTGCCGCGACGCCCATTCCGTTGCAGGCGAAGATCTCAGTGCTTCCGTGCCGTGGTGGTGAACGTTTTCTGCGCCGGCTGTTTGAACCGTTGGGATACAGCGTCGTTGCCGAGCGCCATGCACTCGACGAGCAATTTCCCGAGTGGGGAGAGAGCCCGTATTACACCGTGCAACTAAACGCTGACGTTCGTCTGCAGGATTTGTTGACTCACATCTACGTGTTGATTCCGGTGTTGGATAACGAGAAGCACTACTGGGTTGGAGATGATGAAATAGAGAAACTCCTGCGACACGGAGCCGATTGGCTTGCGTCGCATCCGGAAAGGGAAGAGATCACGAAACGATATTTGAAATACCGGCGCGATCTTGCAAAAGAGGCACTGGCTCGATTGGTGGATGAAGAGAGTCCCGATCCGGATGTCGTGCAGGTAATCCACAACAGCGAGGAAGAAGCCGTCGAGCAAAGATTGAACTTGAACGAGCAGCGGCTCAACACGGTCATGGCAGCGCTCAAGAGCGCGAATGCCAAACGTGTGATGGACCTTGGCTGTGGTGAGGGAAAGTTGTTACGCGCGCTTTTGGAAGATCGGAGCTTCGATGAGATTGTTGGTGTTGACGTGTCACACCGCACGTTGCAAATCTCTAACGAGAGGCTGCGATTGGAACGATTGCCCGGTCGCCAGCGAGAACGGATCAAGTTGATTCACGGATCATTGATGTATCGTGATAAGCGACTGGCCGGATTCGATGCCGCGGCAGTGGTTGAAGTCATCGAACACCTGGACCAGCCGCGATTAGCTGCTTTCGAGCGGGTGTTGTTTGAGTTTGCGAAGCCTGCGACGGTGGTGCTCACCACTCCCAACGTCGAATACAACGTGCGCTTCGAGACTCTGCCCGCCGGCACATTTCGGCACAAGGACCATCGCTTCGAATGGACGCGTGAGCAGTTTAGAGAATGGGCGGAACGGATTGGCCAGACGTATAGCTACACAGTGCGCTACCTGCCGGTTGGACCAGAGGACAGCATTGTCGGCGCGCCAACGCAGATGGCTGTGTTTGAGAGGAACTCAGGTTGAACAAGATCACCATCCCCGAATTGTCGCTCGTCGTTCTCATCGGCCCGTCAGGGTGCGGGAAGTCGACGTTTGCGCGGACTCACTTCAAACCGACTGAAGTGCTCTCGTCCGACTTTTGTCGTGCCCTCGTATCTGACGACGAAAACAACCAGGCGGCAACGAAAGATGCTTTTGAGATTCTGCACTTCATCGCCGCCAAGCGTCTCGCCGCGGGCAAGCTAACTGTAGTCGATGCTACTAACGTGCAGCCCGAAGCTCGCAAACCGCTGGTTGCACTTGCGCGCGAGTATCACGTGATTCCAGTCGCTATCGTGCTCAACTTACCCGACCGTCTGTGCCAGGATCGAAATCGCGAAAGACCGGATCGTAGTTTTGGACCACACGTAATCCGGCAGCAGAGTCAACAACTGCGACGTTCTCTGCGCAATCTCAAACGCGAAGGCTTTCGTCACATTCACGAATTCTCGATACCCGAAGAAGTTGCCGCAGTCGCTATCGAACGGCAGCCGCTCTGGAACAACCGCAAGCAGGAGCATGGGCCGTTCGACATTATCGGTGACGTACATGGATGTTTCGACGAGCTCGAGGCCTTGCTGACCAAGCTAGGTTACGAGTTCACTCAACCTTTCCAGGCGCGCCATCCGGAGGGACGAAAAGTCATCTTTCTCGGCGATCTGGTCGATCGTGGTCCAAAGGTTCCCGAAGTCCTTAAACTGGTGATGAGCATGACGGAAATTGATCAGGCGCTTGCGGTGCCGGGAAACCACGATACGAAGTTGATGCGCAAGCTTCGTGGCAGAGACGTGCAGATTACGCATGGCCTCGCTGAATCGTTGCAGCAACTGGATCAGGAACCACCCGAGTTCAAAGAGCGTGTCGCTGACTTCATCGATAGTCTCGTGAGTCATTACGTGTTCGATGATGGACGGCTGGTTGTCGCACATGCTGGTTTGAAGGAGGAGTTACAAGGCCGCGGCTCGGGAAAAGTGAGAGACTTCGCCCTTTATGGTGAAACTACCGGCGAGACTGACGAGTTTGGATTGCCCGTCAGGTACAACTGGGCTGCCGAATATCGTGGGCGAGCGATGGTTGTTTATGGACACACTCCTGTTCCCGAACCCGAATGGTTGAACGGCACGATTTGTATCGACACTGGTTGTGTGTTCGGAGGAAAGTTAACCGCGCTGAGATATCCGGAAAAGGAACTGGTTTCAGTGCCGGCGCTGCAAACTTATTACGAGTCTGCAAAGCCATTCCTTCCAGTGGAGGACCAGGCGCCCGCGCTCACGGCGCAGCAGCAACACGACGACGTGCTCGATATCGACGATGTTTCCGGCAAGCGCATTATCTCAACTCGTCTCCATCGCACCGTCACCATTCGCGAAGAGAACAGCATAGCTGCACTCGAAGTGATGAGTCGCTTTGCTACCGATCCAAAGTGGCTTATCTACTTGCCTCCAACTATGTCGCCGTCGGAAACAAGCCGCGAACCCGGCTTGTTGGAGCATCCCGCGGAGGCGTTTTCTCATTACCGCTATCAAGGCGTTGCGAGAGTCATATGCGAAGAGAAGCACATGGGTTCGCGAGCGGTGGTGATCGTGTGTAGAGATCAGGATGCTGCGCGGCGGCGTTTTGGTGTAGCGGAAGACGGCATCTGTTACACGCGCACTGGCCGGAGATTTTTCGACGATCGTGCAATGGAGCGCGAATTTATTGGCGTGGTGCAAAGAGCCATCGAGCGTTCGGGTGTTTGGGATGAGTTCGAGACGGAGTGGGTGTGTCTCGATTGCGAGTTGATGCCGTGGTCTGCGAAAGCGCAGGAGTTGTTGCGCCAGCAGTATGCGGCGGTCGGAGCTGCTGCGCGCGCCGCGCTGGTCGATGTTGTTGCCGCGCTCGAACGAACAGCGTCCGATGTGGGTGGGTTGCTCGATCGTCATCGAGAGCGTATGGGTGCGGTAGAGAAATATGTAGATGCTTATCGTCGTTATTGTTGGCCAGTGCGATCGCTCGACGACCTGAAGCTCGCGCCATTTCACCTGTTGGCAACTGAGGGACGAGTCCACACGGATCGAGATCACTTGTGGCACGTGCAAACCTTGAAGAGACTTTGCGATTCAGGTGAAGGACTGCTGCTGGCTACGTCGTACTTGGTTGTAGATGTGACTGATGCTGCAAGTCAGGAAGCGGGCGTGCAATGGTGGCAGGAACTGACGGACCGAGGTGGTGAAGGGATGGTCGTCAAGCCCATCGACTTCATCGCGCGCGGATCGCGGGGGCTGGTACAACCGGCGGTGAAGTGCAGAGGCAAAGAATATCTACGCATCATCTATGGACCAGAATACGCGCTGCCCGAGAATCTCGAGCGTTTACGAGGGCGCGGCTTGTCCACCAAGCGTTCACTCGCACTGCGAGAATTCGCGCTCGGCATCGAGGCTCTGGAGCGCTTCGTTCGCAAGGAGCCTTTGCGACGCGTTCACGAATGCGTATTCGGTGTGCTCGCCCTCGAGAGTGAACCAGTCGATCCTCGACTTTAGCCACAAAGATGCCACGGGCTTGTCCCGTGGAGCTTCACGTTTTGAGCTACATAGCTACGAACGTGAGACTCCACGGGACAAGCCCGTGGCATCTTTTGTGGCTAACCAACCCGGACGGTCAGCATCGAGACGGAGCCGCCATCGACGCCCTGCACTGGGAACGTGATTGGTTCGTCCTCACGCCTCGCGCCGAGCACGTAGAGTAGCGGCAGATAATGATCGGGAGTGGGGATGGCCAGGAGCGCGTCCCGGCCGAGGCTCTCGTAGTCAATCAACGGCTCGAAGTTTCCGTCCGTCATGAGCTCGCGTGCGCGGGTCTCAAAACGTATGGCCCAATCGTACGGCTCAGGCATGTGCATGCCCCAGGCGTAAGTGTGCAGGTTATGGACCAGGTTGCCGCTGCCCACGATCAGGATTTCCTCCTCACGTAGTGGCGCGAGTCGCCTGCCGAGATCGAAATGAAAAGCCGCCGGTTGTGTTTCGTCGATGCTTAGTTGGACCACGGGCACATCAGCTTCAGGATAGACGTGTACGAGCACCGACCAGGTCCCATGATCGAGTCCCCACGAGTCGTCCAATCCAACGGATAACGGCGCTAATAATTTCTGCACGCGACTAGCCAGTTCAGAGTCGCCAGGCGCAGGATACCTCACCTGATATAACTCTCGCGGAAAGCCTCCGAAGTCGTGAATCGTTCGCGGAGCGCTCATTGCCGTCACGAGCCTAGCCGGCAAGTACCAATGAGCGGAGACGCAGAGCACTCCGCGAGGACGCGGCAAACTTCTTCCAAGGTTGGACCATCCTTCGGTCCATTCATTGCGCTGTAGCGCGTTCATCGGGTTGCCGTGCCCGAAGAAAATCGCCGGCATGAGTGTAGCCATATCTCGTCCTAGTGCATCCAGGCAATCGTCTTTTGCGCCCAGACGCTGTCAGGGTATTTCTCCTGAAACAGACCCGGCAGTTCGCCCAGTATCGTGTGGTCGTTGGTTGCTTTGTAGTGACTGACGCCTTTCCAGTAAAGAGCCTCGGGCGCGGACTGTGACTCCGGATACTTCTCGAGCACTTCAGCGTAACGGCGTTCCGCTTCAGCAAAATTTTTGCTCATGAACGCAACACGCGCGAGACCCAGTTCCAACCAGGCGCGAAACTCATCCTTCGGTAGATAACCCTCCAGGCGAAATCTTTCAACGCCGTTCGAATCGAGAATGAGCACGGTGGGTGTCCACACTGAATCGAAGCGATGGAAATAGACAGGGTGTTCTTTGATGTGTGCCTCGAGCGGCACGAAGGTGTTATTGATGAATGAAGAAACTTCGTCGTCGTCATATGACTCAGCTTCCAGCCGAGCACATGCTCCTCACGCCGGCGCCGCGCTGAAGTCGACGAGCAAAGGTTTCTTGCTGGTTTTAGCCTCCGCGAATGCCGCGTCGGCATCTTTCAGCCAGTTCACTTTCATGGTTTGTCTCCTCAGTTTGTGTTTTTTGTGAGGTTAGGACAAAAGCGTGGCTTACACAAGCGAGCTATAAAACGTTTTGCAGGATCACGAAACGCAGCCCTTCTGATCCCCTGCAGCATCGCGCGCCCTACTTCTTCCTCAAACGGCAGCACTTCATACATCGACAGATTACACAGATTGTATAAGTCATCTGTGTAATCTGTGGATTGGCTTCGCTGGAGTTTTTGTGTAGTTTGTGGTTCTTTGTGCCTATGTATCAGATCGACGACAAGATAATCACGTTTCTTCCTCCGGAATCGATCGAACCACAGGCGAAGTCGCAGCTCGAGAACATCTCGGAAATGCCGTTCGTGTTTCATCACGTGGCGGTGATGCCCGACTGTCACCTTGGCAAGGGCGCCACCGTCGGTTCTGTCATTGCTACAAAAGGCGCAATCATTCCCGCGGCGGTTGGTGTCGACGTAGGTTGCGGCATGGTGGCCGTGCGCACGAAGTTCTTTGCGAAAGATCTGCCGGACAATCTCGACTCGTTGCGAAACGGGATCGAACGACGAATTCCACTCGGCGCCGGCGCGGGTAACAAGAGACTCACCGAAACAGCCGCCGAACGGATCGACGAGCTGAGCGCAGTGGCGACGCAGGATTACGACAAGGTAGACAAGAACTGGCGCAACGCTCTCGGCACGCTCGGCTCCGGTAATCACTTCATCGAGATCTGTCTAGACGAAGACGAGCAGGTTTGGATTGTGCTGCACTCCGGCTCGCGCGGCATCGGCAATCGCCTGGCTACCAAACACATCAAGGTCGCGCAACGTCTGATGGACCAGCAGGCAGTCACTTTAAAGGACAGAGATCTCGCTTTCCTGACGGAGAACACGCTGGAGTTCGAAGCCTACATGACTGACTTATTGTGGGCGCAGGATTTCGCGCGGCTCAATCGCGAGGAGATGATGGACCGCGTGCTGAAGGAGCTATCGTTTGTGTTCTTTGGCGAAGACGGACATCAGCCGGAGATCGAGCTCGAGCGCATCAACTGTCACCACAACTTCACGCAGCAGGAAGAGCACTTTGGCAGTACGGTTTGGATCACGCGGAAGGGCGCGATCCAGATGAGGAAAGATCAAAAGGGCATCATTCCCGGTTCGATGGGGACGAGGAGCTACATCGTGTCGGGACTGCAGAACCCGTTCTCGTTCAACTCCGCGCCGCACGGCGCCGGGCGACGCTTTTCACGCGGCGAAGCGAAGCGCCGTTTCACGATGGCCGACTTGGAGCGCGCCATGGGCGACATCTCGTTCAGGCATTCGAAGTCGCTGATCGACGAGATTCCCCAGGCTTACAAAGACATCGATGAGGTGATGGAGAACAGCAAAGAATTGGTCCGGGTGGACCACGTCTTGAGGCAAGTCGTGAACGTCAAAGGCGATTGATAATTTAGCCACGGATAACACGGATTAAGAAATCCGTGTCATCCGTGTTTATCTGTGGCTATTTCCCCTTCACCAGTACGTTGCCGCCGCCGAGCGGGAGCAGCGCGTTGCTGGTGCCGAGACGTCGCCAGATCAGGCCGTTGTTGTCGAGGATGGTGATCGCGTAGGCGTCGTTCTGGCGCGGCTGTAGCAGATCGCCGTCGCGCGCGTCCACGGTGAACGTGAAGTTGCCGGACGAACTTACGACCAAACCCGTCGCCGGATCGATCTTCTGAACCACACACTTGCCTGCGAACGACGAACGATTCAACGTGCTCGTCCCAGGCTCAGTCGAGAAGTTCAGGAATCCACCCTGCCAACTGGTGTTCTTCACGACGTACGTGAAGCCATCCGTGCCGCGGAAGACGAAGATGGAGTTGCCCTTCGGCGTCCCCTTATCGTTGCGCACGGTGAACCCGAAATTGGCCTTGCCATTGGCACTGCCGTTGTCAGGTATCCAGCCACCGCCAGTGGTCCGTTGATCATCGGATCCAACGGCAACGTTGATTGTGCTAAGGCCCACAGGGCTCGCGGTCCAGAAGCCATTAGTCGCGTCGATCTTGACCTTCACGACGTACGTATCTGCCGCCACGCCGGGCAGGAACACTAATGCATCACCGTTAGTATCAACCTGCACGTTCGGAACCGTGATATCGGGCGTGTTGCTCATGTTGTTTGACTTGAAGAGCTCAAACGTCACTCGTGCAAGCGTGATATCACCGGGCGCGCCGTCCGCGTCCTGCGTGAGATGTGCTCCGAGTCGCACAGTGGTGGTGGTTATTGTTGGACCAGCAGTCACAACACCCATGTCGCCAGTATACGAAGTCTCCGCTGACTCCTTGTTAACCGTGATCGTGACCGTCGCGTTCGTAGTGGCGTTGTGCGGGTCGACCACCTTGAGATTGATCGGATAAACCCCGGCCACGACCGACGGATTACCGGAGATCGTCAACGCCCCCGTACCGTTTGGCGTAACAGTCAATCCCGCCGGTATCGGCGAGAGAACTGACAACGTCAAATCACCGGTTGCGTCATCAACATCCGAGACAGACACCGTCACCGGCGTGATCGGGTCGCTGTACTGGACCGTCTGCGACAGCAGATTGATCGTAAACACCGGCGCATCGTTGACGGCGTTGATGGTCACGTTAACAGTTGCCGTTCCCGTGCCGCCGTGTCCATCGTTGATGGTATAGGTGAACGAGTCGCTGCCGAAGAAGTCCTGCGCGGGTGCGTAATGAACGGTCTTGTCCGGATTGATCGAGACTGTTCCGTTTGCGCCCTGCGTGACCGCGGTGACATTTACCGTGTCGCCGTCAGGGTCTGAATCGTTGGCAAGTACATTGATGTCAACTGGTGTGTCTTCGTTGGTGGTTGCGGTGTCGTTGTTTGCAATCGGACCCGCATCCTGAGTGATCGTTACGTTGCGACCGGCAACGGTCAGCGTTCCCACACGAGCCGTGCCGGTTGTGTTCGGCGCGACCGTGAAGTTAACCGTTCCGTTTCCATTGCCACTCGCTCCCGAGTCGATCGTGATAAAGGAGCTGTTGCTCACCGCCTGCCAATCGCACGGCGCGGTGGCTGACAAGTTCTTCGTCACCGTCACGCTGCCCGTGTTGCCCGGCGAGAAGAAAGCCTGACTCAACGGCGAGACTGTTGCACACGACGTCGGAATGGTGACCTTGAAAGCGCCACGACCGTGCGTAAAGGCAAACAGGGTAGTCACGCCGTTGTTGTTCACCGCCGAGAGCGACTCCACGACCGTATTCGAGAAGCCGGTGGTTTCACGCGCCCAATTCTGTCCGCCGTCAAGTGAGACGAACACGCCGAGATCCGTGCCGACGTAAATGCGTTGATTGTCGTTCGGATCGATCACGACGCTGTGCGCCGGAATGTCGGGAATAGCGTTGACGTTTCCGGGCGTCTGCGTTCCATCGGCCAAAGTCCAATTGGCGCCTCCGTCCGCACTCTTGAACACGTGACCGGCACTGGTGCCTTGTGCGTTCGGCGTGCCGTTGAAGTTTGAGATGGTGGCCCAAACGTTCGACGGGTTTGTCGGATCGTATTCAACCCAGGAGATCGTGCCATTGCCGTTTCCGCGCGGCGTGAAGGACTGTAGCCAGGTCGTATTCAAAACGCTCGCTGCGTTGGCAGTCAGTCCCACAGTCGTGCGACGAAGCTGTCCTGACGCGGCGCCGTTTATGACTACGTTCGAGTTGGCCGGCGAGATCGCCATGGCGGTGATCGAGCCGCCAGTCTGTTGCGCGTTACTGGTCCTGGTCCAATTCGTGGCGTTGTTGTCAGTGCGCCACATGAAACGTCCACCAATCCACAGACGAGTCGGAGTTATCGGATCCATTCTGAAGACCGTGATGAACGGGAACACATCGCCGGCAATCCCAGTGATGACGGAGGCAGAACTTGCGCCACCGTTCGTCGAGCGGCGCAATGTAAGGCCGGTCGTCTCAAAGAATATCGTGTTGGTGTTCGCGGGATTTACTGCGACGTAACCACCGTCGCCGCCGTTGATGCGAGCCCATGCGTTTGGACCAGCAACGTCGGTGCCGCGATTGGTGCCGTTGTCTTGTGTACCGCCGAAGTAAGTTTGTCCGTTCGGATATGGCAGGCCGTGATAGAACTGCGTCACTGCGTAGCCGTTATTCAATGGACCCCAAATAACAGGGTTGGGAACAGTGAAAGGCGCGCCTGGTGCAAATGCAACACCGCAGATCGGGCTCGCGGGCGTGATGGTTCCGCCGCCGGGCGTAGCACCGTTTGCGTAGCCCACGTTACCGGTGGTCGCGTTGTCGCTCTGGAAGAGGCCGCCATCGTTTCCGGCAAACATCGTTTGATTGGTAGTGCCGTTGTAATTCGGATGGAAGACGATGATGTGATTGTCCGCGTGAGCGAATTGCGGATCGCCGTTGTTTGGTGGAGTGCCATTGCCCTGGAACCACCAGTACGAGGCTACGCCCCAATTGGTGCCGCCATTGTCTGAACGAAACAGATCGGTACCGCCTACCCAGACCTTCTCGGGATCCGTCGGGTCCACGGCGATCACGTTGTCGTACCAGCCCTGATTAAACATTTGACTGGTGCCGATTCCGCACTGCGTCAACGCGCCATTGACGGGGTTACTGAGAAGCAGCGTGTCCTGCAGATTCGGACTGTTGCTGCGCACCCGTGCGGTCCACGAACCGGCATCGCCTGAAGCATTGGACCTGAAGACGCCGAGCAGTCCATCCGTATATGAAAGCGTGGGGAAGCTTGGATTTGTTCCCGCTCCGCACGTGATACACGTTGCGAGCGCGTAAACGACGTTTTGATTTGACGGCGCAATGGAGAGCGACGTGCGGCCCTGATTAGCTTCGGAGAAAACGTCGTCCCATGTTCCAGCGCCGCCCGCGTCGACGTTGCGGAAGATGTGCGAGCGTGCGAACGTGCCGACCGCGGCGAAGATGTAGTCAGTCGCCTGATCGGTGCGCATGACGAGATCCATGGCGCCGTTCGCGCCGTTGGGCACGTTGGAAGCGAGGGCCAGGTTCCAGCTCGAGCCGCCATCGAGACTGCGCATCACACCGGAGCGTGTCGCAGCGTAAACGTGTTGGCCGTTCGACGGGCTGACGACGATGTCGTTTACGAAGAAGAAATCTGCATTCGACGCAGTAGAGGACAAGCGCGTCCAGTGCGCGCCGGCGTCTGTCGACTTGAAAATGCCTGCGCCGCGCACGCCGTCGGCATTGAAGAAACCCTCGCCGGTGCCGGCGTAGATGGTGTTTGAATTCGATGGATCAAACGCCATGCACGTGACGGCGATGTTGGCGAGAAAGTCGTTCAGCGGAAGCCATGCGTCACCGCCATTGGTCGTTTTCCAGATGCCGCCGGCAACAGCCGCTGCATACATCACGTCGGGATTGACCGGATCGATCAGGAGGGCGCGTGTGCGACCGCCGACGTTGCCTGGACCGATCGATTGCCAGGTGCCGAGTGCGCCGCTTGTTGAAGCGCTACCGTCACCAGCGCCGCCACCGCCCGTGCCGTTCGGAAACTCTCCGTCTTCGCCAATCACTTCCTCGACGTCGCCGTCAGCCTCAGTCTGTGAAGGCACGATGTTGTTGCGCTTGGTCGAGAAGCGCTTCATGCGTTTGATCTTATCTTTGGCTGCGAAGTAGCGCTCGACGGGCAGTTGCTTCTCGCCTTTGGGCAGGCGCTTTTGCAAGTACCACTCGATCGCCTCGCGTGGCTGATCGAAGCGTTCGAGGTCGCTATCCGGCTCGTCTCCTTTAAATATAGAGGCAAGACGCGGATTGCGCTTGATGAGTTCACGTCGCTTAGCGAGTTCTCTGCGTGACTCACGCTTTTCGCGAGTTGCGTTGCGCTCGACGCGCGATTTTTGTTGTCGTGTTTGTTTGTGGTCGCGACCGAGGGAGGCAGCGCCATTCAGAAGAAGAGTACAGATCAGGGTCAGAGACGTAATCAGGCCGCGCATAGGTCAGATGTTCCTTTCGTGAAGCGCCGACAGTTATGTCGAGAAGCGTCGACAGTTAGTTATGGCCCATCTCCTACTTCGGCTCGTAACAGAAGGAATGGAGAAAAACTTTGGTGTTTTAAAACCTCAAGTGAGGTGTAGGGCAGAGCGCATTATAAGCCAACCGCGGGGAACTTTGCCACATAAAACGATAAAAAGGTGAAACGTGCCCATAAACCATTTGTGTTTATAGCTTTGTGGCGATCAACGGGCTAGTTTCGAAAGGGAAGGGGTGATAAAGCGGGTCCAAAGGCGGCTAGGTTAGAGTTTTTAAGAGGCAATTCGGTCGTTGACAAGCCTTTGGACCAATAGTAGATTCAACGCCGTCGAACGTTCCTTGCGGCCCCAGTCAGTCACCTCCCTTCACGTCCAGTTGTCCTCGATTTTGATGATTGAGAGGAACGATGAACTTTACTTCAAGAAAACAATTCGTGGGCTTAGTCATTGTTCTTGTTGCTGCTCTCGTTGTTTTTCTCGTCAACAAACGCTCAAGAGTCAATGCATATCAGGGAGCAGTGGTGCCTGGCTCGCTGGAAGCTTTGGCCCAGAACTGCGCTGCAAACGGGATTCAGAGTATTGACATCAACACAATGCTCTGGGAATACGACGGTATTGGCGGGATCGATGATGCGCTTTCCAAATACACTGTCATCGTCGCTCATCCTGTCAATAGCACCAGTTACGCGTGGAGTTCTGAGCTTCAAATAATAGGCACCTGGTACAAATTTGCTGTCACAGAAACTCTTTCGCAACGACCACACATCGCCTGTGACACATGTGATACGGACCCACCTGCAAGCTTGTTACCTCTGAGCGTCGGGCAACTTCTTATCCCAAAATACGGCGGCTCAGTAATGATTAACGGAGTCACAATCAATAGCATCGATCACGATTTTCCAGCATATCAAACGTCCCAGAACTATTTGATCTTCCTCAATGTCGATCACACAAAAGGAGTTGGGAGCGTTGATGGAGGAGGAGTTGCCGTATTTACGGTTAGCGCAAACGGCGTCCTGACACCTGTTATTCCTGTAAGCAGCGCGCTCGGTGAAGATATTTCGCTGCGTTACGGTAACTCGTTAACAGCTCTTCGTGCTGCGTTAGGCGGCTCAGCGCCGACTCCTACACCTACACCGACTCCTACGCCCTGCTCCGTCTCAAGTACTTTGATAAGTAAGTGTCGGAACAATGGTGGAGACTGGGATTCAACCAGTTGCCGATGTGTTTATTAAGTCGCCAATATCAGTGTTTGTACTCTTATGCAGTTTGTTAGTAATGGGCTAACAGAACTAGAGTGAAATGAAAGAACGATCGTCCTCATACCTCATCAAAAGTTTTATCGTTCTTGCGATACTCGCCGGCGCGAGTGTTCCATTCTTTGCGGACTGCCCTGAATGCGCCAAAAATATTGGTGTGATGCCTGGTAGTGGTCCCGCACCTGATGGTTCCGGCCGCCGGAAGATTACGGTACTGCTCTATAACCCATCAGGACCGACGAATGCTACTGTTTGGAACGCTGTGAATGGATGCAGTGGGTGCATGACTCCTGGCGCTATTAACCAGTGGAACAATACCACTGACGCTAACGGCAACAAGACGGGATACTTTCTGCAAAATAATCAAAACCTTACACCTAATAATGCGGACATCGTGATCGTTGTGGTTGCTCCAAATGCGCTAAAGCCGGGAACTGACGCTGGTAGTGGTAATCAGACGGATACCTCCGGGAAGCCGATCCCCGGCAAGAGAGTTATAGCACTACACCCTAAAGTGCTTAATTATTCTCCAGAAAGACTGGCAGCGCTTCTAGCGCATGAAATCGGCCACCAACTTGGCTTGGCCGACGACTACAGCACGAAAGGATGTGTGACCGTTGTTAAGCAAGTGACTGCCTCGAATCACCCTCAGGTCCAGGCAGGCGATGTCGCGATCGTCAACAAACACCTGAATAACCGCGAGACGTGTACGAGTAATCAACAACCACCCATGCTAAACGGAGGAACTCCAACTCCAACCCCAACTGCGACGCCAACCCCAGTCGAATGTCCGGACAACGATCATGATGGTATCTGCCACGCTCAGGATTGCAACGACAATAATCCATGGGCATCGTTTGATATGGACGGTGATAATTTCTGTGAAGACGTTGATTGCAATGATACTAATCCAATGGTCTATCCCGGCGCGCCGTTGGATACTGAGACTACAGGTGGTGAAGACCGGAATTGTAACGGCCAGGACGATTACGATGAGCAAGGATTGGGACCCTGCGGCTGGTTGGCTGAACAGCGGTGTCGCGCAGGTGGCAAAGATTGGGATCAGAGTCACTGTACCTGCACGTTCTTCTCGGATCCGTCGCCGATTCTTGTCGACACCCTTGGAAATGGCTTTAATCTCACGACTAAAACGGAAGGTGTACTCTTCGACCTTAACAACGATGGCGTGAAGGAATCTCTTTCCTGGACGTCTCCAAATTCTGATGATTCATGGTTGGCCTTGGACCGCAATAGCAACGGAACTATTGATAGTGGTTCTGAATTATTCGGAAACTTCACGCCGCAACCGGTGCCCGCTGCAGGCGCGGAAAGGAATGGCTTTCTCGCATTGGCAGAGTATGACAAGCCTGCTAACGGTGGAAACGGTGACGGAGTGATAAGCCAGCACGACTCGATCTTTTCTTTCCTACGATTGTGGCAAGACTTAAACCACAACGGGATCTCCGAACCGTTGGAATTATTTGGATTGAATGTTGCCGGATTAACGACGATTGATCTGGATTACAAAGCCAGCAGTAAAAGGGACCCGCACGGCAATGAATTTCGCTATCGTGCTAAGGTCACAGATTCCAACGGCGCTCAATTGGGACGATGGGCTTGGGATGTTTTCCTGACCGCCCCCTGAAACCCATAAAATGTTAGTGAACCTATTCTGCAATACCCTCGTAATCCGCTTGTCAGACCTAACATGTTGCTGATCTAATACAGATCAGCACTCTTCACTCGCGAGGTACATTCATGCTCCGCATCTTCTCGATCGTTTCCGTATGTCTCTGTATAACTGCCGGCGCACTTGCGCAACAGACTGCTGATCCGCCCCTGTTGATAGGGCGTGTGTCACTCAATCAATCGCACATCGCCTTCACTTACGCTGGAAAGATCTGGCTGGTCGAACGAAGTGGCGGCACTGCCCGGCGGCTAACCAACACACCAAATGAAGAGACTAACCCCGTCTTTTCGCCCGATGGCCAGCGGATCGCGTTTTCGCGATCGAATGGAAATGATTGGGATGTGTTCATCGCGCGTGCCGACGGCTCCGGCGAACCGGCGCGCATTACAATGATGCCGGAAGACGATTTCGTCACCGGCTGGTCACCTGACGGAAAAGAAATCATCTTCGAAACCACGCGCGACGAAGAAACGCTCACTCGTCTTTATAAGACTTCCGCTGACCGCCTCATGCTCGCCACGCCACTCCCGCTGCACCAAAGCTATTCCGGTTCGATCTCGCCTGACGGCAGCCGAATTGTTTACAACCCCAGAACGGGAGCAGGTGACTGGCGTTACTACCGCGGCGGATATGTTGGACAACTCTGGATCGCTGAGTTGAAAACAGGAGCGCTCGAGAAGCTCTCGAACGGAACGTACAACGATCGAAATCCTGTCTGGGTACACGACAAGATCTACTTCATTTCAGATCGAACGGGAATCTTCAATCTGTATGCTTACGACACTAAGTCTAAAAAGACGCAGCAACTGACAAAGTTTGCAGGCCTGGGTGTGCGAACTGCATCAGCAACCAATGATGCTGCGGTTTATGTACAAGCCGGGCATTTACTTTCCAGCACATTGGGATCCTAAGCTTAGAATTCCACGTGGACAAGTTGTCGCGGCCGCTTCTATAGTGTCACCTAAATACTAGTGACTCCAGCGTAACTGGACTGGCCACAGTTAGGCCGCAAATGTAATCACACTGGCTCACCTTCGGGTGGGCCTTTCTGCGTTCGCGAGTGGACCCGATAAGCTCATGGAGCGGCGTAACCGTCGCACAGGAAGGACAGAGAAAGCGCGGATCTGGGAAGTGACGGACAGAACGGTCAGGACCTGGATTGGGGAGGCGGTTGCCGCCGCTGCTGCTGACGGTGTGACGTTCTCTGTTCCGGTCACACCACATACGTTCCGCCATTCCTATGCGATGCACATGCTGTATGCCGGTATACCGCTGAAAGTTCTGCAAAGCCTGATGGGACATAAGTCCATCAGTTCAACGGAAGTCTACACGAAGGTTTTTGCGCTGGATGTGGCTGCCCGGCACCGGGTGCAGTTTGCGATGCCGGAGTCTGATGCGGTTGCGATGCTGAAACAATTATCCTGAGAATAAATGCCTTGGCCTTTATATGGAAATGTGGAACTGAGTGGATATGCTGTTTTTGTCTGTTAAACAGAGAAGCTGGCTGTTATCCACTGAGAAGCGAACGAAACAGTCGGGAAAATCTCCCATTATCGTAGAGATCCGCATTATTAATCTCAGGAGCCTGTGTAGCGTTTATAGGAAGTAGTGTTCTGTCATGATGCCTGCAAGCGGTAACGAAAACGATTTGAATATGCCTTCAGGAACAATAGAAATCTTCGTGCGGTGTTACGTTGAAGTGGAGCGGATTATGTCAGCAATGGACAGAACAACCTAATGAACACAGAACCATGATGTGGTCTGTCCTTTTACAGCCAGTAGTGCTCGCCGCAGTCGAGCGACAGGGCGAAGCCCTCGGCTGGTTGCCCTCGCCGCTGGGCTGGCGGCCGTCTATGGCCCTGCAAACGCGCCAGAAACGCCGTCGAAGCCGTGTGCGAGACACCGCGGCCGGCCGCCGGCGTTGTGGATACCTCGCGGAAAACTTGGCCCTCACTGACAGATGAGGGGCGGACGTTGACACTTGAGGGGCCGACTCACCCGGCGCGGCGTTGACAGATGAGGGGCAGGCTCGATTTCGGCCGGCGACGTGGAGCTGGCCAGCCTCGCAAATCGGCGAAAACGCCTGATTTTACGCGAGTTTCCCACAGATGATGTGGACAAGCCTGGGGATAAGTGCCCTGCGGTATTGACACTTGAGGGGCGCGACTACTGACAGATGAGGGGCGCGATCCTTGACACTTGAGGGGCAGAGTGCTGACAGATGAGGGGCGCACCTATTGACATTTGAGGGGCTGTCCACAGGCAGAAAATCCAGCATTTGCAAGGGTTTCCGCCCGTTTTTCGGCCACCGCTAACCTGTCTTTTAACCTGCTTTTAAACCAATATTTATAAACCTTGTTTTTAACCAGGGCTGCGCCCTGTGCGCGTGACCGCGCACGCCGAAGGGGGGTGCCCCCCCTTCTCGAACCCTCCCGGTCGAGTGAGCGAGGAAGCACCAGGGAACAGCACTTATATATTCTGCTTACACACGATGCCTGAAAAAACTTCCCTTGGGGTTATCCACTTATCCACGGGGATATTTTTATAATTATTTTTTTTATAGTTTTTAGATCTTCTTTTTTAGAGCGCCTTGTAGGCCTTTATCCATGCTGGTTCTAGAGAAGGTGTTGTGACAAATTGCCCTTTCAGTGTGACAAATCACCCTCAAATGACAGTCCTGTCTGTGACAAATTGCCCTTAACCCTGTGACAAATTGCCCTCAGAAGAAGCTGTTTTTTCACAAAGTTATCCCTGCTTATTGACTCTTTTTTATTTAGTGTGACAATCTAAAAACTTGTCACACTTCACATGGATCTGTCATGGCGGAAACAGCGGTTATCAATCACAAGAAACGTAAAAATAGCCCGCGAATCGTCCAGTCAAACGACCTCACTGAGGCGGCATATAGTCTCTCCCGGGATCAAAAACGTATGCTGTATCTGTTCGTTGACCAGATCAGAAAATCTGATGGCACCCTACAGGAACATGACGGTATCTGCGAGATCCATGTTGCTAAATATGCTGAAATATTCGGATTGACCTCTGCGGAAGCCAGTAAGGATATACGGCAGGCATTGAAGAGTTTCGCGGGGAAGGAAGTGGTTTTTTATCGCCCTGAAGAGGATGCCGGCGATGAAAAAGGCTATGAATCTTTTCCTTGGTTTATCAAACGTGCGCACAGTCCATCCAGAGGGCTTTACAGTGTACATATCAACCCATATCTCATTCCCTTCTTTATCGGGTTACAGAACCGGTTTACGCAGTTTCGGCTTAGTGAAACAAAAGAAATCACCAATCCGTATGCCATGCGTTTATACGAATCCCTGTGTCAGTATCGTAAGCCGGATGGCTCAGGCATCGTCTCTCTGAAAATCGACTGGATCATAGAGCGTTACCAGCTGCCTCAAAGTTACCAGCGTATGCCTGACTTCCGCCGCCGCTTCCTGCAGGTCTGTGTTAATGAGATCAACAGCAGAACTCCAATGCGCCTCTCATACATTGAGAAAAAGAAAGGCCGCCAGACGACTCATATCGTATTTTCCTTCCGCGATATCACTTCCATGACGACAGGATAGTCTGAGGGTTATCTGTCACAGATTTGAGGGTGGTTCGTCACATTTGTTCTGACCTACTGAGGGTAATTTGTCACAGTTTTGCTGTTTCCTTCAGCCTGCATGGATTTTCTCATACTTTTTGAACTGTAATTTTTAAGGAAGCCAAATTTGAGGGCAGTTTGTCACAGTTGATTTCCTTCTCTTTCCCTTCGTCATGTGACTTGATATCGGGGGTTAGTTCGTCATCATTGATGAGGGTTGATTATCACAGTTTATTACTCTGAATTGGCTATCCGCGTGTGTACCTCTACCTGGAGTTTTTCCCACGGTGGATATTTCTTCTTGCGCTGAGCGTAAGAGCTATCTGACAGAACAGTTCTTCTTTGCTTCCTCGCCAGTTCGCTCGCTATGCTCGGTTACACGGCTGCGGCGAGCGCTAGTGATAATAAGTGACTGAGGTATGTGCTCTTCTTATCTCCTTTTGTAGTGTTGCTCTTATTTTAAACAACTTTGCGGTTTTTTGATGACTTTGCGATTTTGTTGTTGCTTTGCAGTAAATTGCAAGATTTAATAAAAAAACGCAAAGCAATGATTAAAGGATGTTCAGAATGAAACTCATGGAAACACTTAACCAGTGCATAAACGCTGGTCATGAAATGACGAAGGCTATCGCCATTGCACAGTTTAATGATGACAGCCCGGAAGCGAGGAAAATAACCCGGCGCTGGAGAATAGGTGAAGCAGCGGATTTAGTTGGGGTTTCTTCTCAGGCTATCAGAGATGCCGAGAAAGCAGGGCGACTACCGCACCCGGATATGGAAATTCGAGGACGGGTTGAGCAACGTGTTGGTTATACAATTGAACAAATTAATCATATGCGTGATGTGTTTGGTACGCGATTGCGACGTGCTGAAGACGTATTTCCACCGGTGATCGGGGTTGCTGCCCATAAAGGAGGCGTTTACAAAACCTCAGTTTCTGTTCATCTTGCTCAGGATCTGGCTCTGAAGGGGCTACGTGTTTTGCTCGTGGAAGGTAACGACCCCCAGGGAACAGCCTCAATGTATCACGGATGGGTACCAGATCTTCATATTCATGCAGAAGACACTCTCCTGCCTTTCTATCTTGGGGAAAAGGACGATGTCACTTATGCAATAAAGCCCACTTGCTGGCCGGGGCTTGACATTATTCCTTCCTGTCTGGCTCTGCACCGTATTGAAACTGAGTTAATGGGCAAATTTGATGAAGGTAAACTGCCCACCGATCCACACCTGATGCTCCGACTGGCCATTGAAACTGTTGCTCATGACTATGATGTCATAGTTATTGACAGCGCGCCTAACCTGGGTATCGGCACGATTAATGTCGTATGTGCTGCTGATGTGCTGATTGTTCCCACGCCTGCTGAGTTGTTTGACTACACCTCCGCACTGCAGTTTTTCGATATGCTTCGTGATCTGCTCAAGAACGTTGATCTTAAAGGGTTCGAGCCTGATGTACGTATTTTGCTTACCAAATACAGCAATAGTAATGGCTCTCAGTCCCCGTGGATGGAGGAGCAAATTCGGGATGCCTGGGGAAGCATGGTTCTAAAAAATGTTGTACGTGAAACGGATGAAGTTGGTAAAGGTCAGATCCGGATGAGAACTGTTTTTGAACAGGCCATTGATCAACGCTCTTCAACTGGTGCCTGGAGAAATGCTCTTTCTATTTGGGAACCTGTCTGCAATGAAATTTTCGATCGTCTGATTAAACCACGCTGGGAGATTAGATAATGAAGCGTGCGCCTGTTATTCCAAAACATACGCTCAATACTCAACCGGTTGAAGATACTTCGTTATCGACACCAGCTGCCCCGATGGTGGATTCGTTAATTGCGCGCGTAGGAGTAATGGCTCGCGGTAATGCCATTACTTTGCCTGTATGTGGTCGGGATGTGAAGTTTACTCTTGAAGTGCTCCGGGGTGATAGTGTTGAGAAGACCTCTCGGGTATGGTCAGGTAATGAACGTGACCAGGAGCTGCTTACTGAGGACGCACTGGATGATCTCATCCCTTCTTTTCTACTGACTGGTCAACAGACACCGGCGTTCGGTCGAAGAGTATCTGGTGTCATAGAAATTGCCGATGGGAGTCGCCGTCGTAAAGCTGCTGCACTTACCGAAAGTGATTATCGTGTTCTGGTTGGCGAGCTGGATGATGAGCAGATGGCTGCATTATCCAGATTGGGTAACGATTATCGCCCAACAAGTGCTTATGAACGTGGTCAGCGTTATGCAAGCCGATTGCAGAATGAATTTGCTGGAAATATTTCTGCGCTGGCTGATGCGGAAAATATTTCACGTAAGATTATTACCCGCTGTATCAACACCGCCAAATTGCCTAAATCAGTTGTTGCTCTTTTTTCTCACCCCGGTGAACTATCTGCCCGGTCAGGTGATGCACTTCAAAAAGCCTTTACAGATAAAGAGGAATTACTTAAGCAGCAGGCATCTAACCTTCATGAGCAGAAAAAAGCTGGGGTGATATTTGAAGCTGAAGAAGTTATCACTCTTTTAACTTCTGTGCTTAAAACGTCATCTGCATCAAGAACTAGTTTAAGCTCACGACATCAGTTTGCTCCTGGAGCGACAGTATTGTATAAGGGCGATAAAATGGTGCTTAACCTGGACAGGTCTCGTGTTCCAACTGAGTGTATAGAGAAAATTGAGGCCATTCTTAAGGAACTTGAAAAGCCAGCACCCTGATGCGACCACGTTTTAGTCTACGTTTATCTGTCTTTACTTAATGTCCTTTGTTACAGGCCAGAAAGCATAACTGGCCTGAATATTCTCTCTCGGCCGCCGCCGCCTTTTCCTCAATCGCTCTTCGTTCGTCTGGAAGGCAGTACACCTTGATAGGTGGGCTGCCCTTCCTGGTTGGCTTGGTTTCATCAGCCATCCGCTTGCCCTCATCTGTTACGCCGGCGGTAGCCGGCCAGCCTCGCAGAGCAGGATTCCCGTTGAGCACCGCCAGGTGCGAATAAGGGACAGTGAAGAAGGAACACCCGCTCGCGGGTGGGCCTACTTCACCTATCCTGCCCGGCTGACGCCGTTGGATACACCAAGGAAAGTCTACACGAACCCTTTGGCAAAATCCTGTATATCGTGCGAAAAAGGATGGATATACCGAAAAAATCGCTATAATGACCCCGAAGCAGGGTTATGCAGCGGAAAAGATCCGTCGACCTGCAGCTCACGGTAACTGATGCCGTATTTGCAGTACCAGCGTACGGCCCACAGAATGATGTCACGCTGAAAATGCCGGCCTTTGAATGGGTTCATGTGCAGCTCCATCAGCAAAAGGGGATGATAAGTTTATCACCACCGACTATTTGCAACAGTGCCGTTGATCGTGCTATGATCGACTGATGTCATCAGCGGTGGAGTGCAATGTCGTGCAATACGAATGGCGAAAAGCCGAGCTCATCGGTCAGCTTCTCAACCTTGGGGTTACCCCCGGCGGTGTGCTGCTGGTCCACAGCTCCTTCCGTAGCGTCCGGCCCCTCGAAGATGGGCCACTTGGACTGATCGAGGCCCTGCGTGCTGCGCTGGGTCCGGGAGGGACGCTCGTCATGCCCTCGTGGTCAGGTCTGGACGACGAGCCGTTCGATCCTGCCACGTCGCCCGTTACACCGGACCTTGGAGTTGTCTCTGACACATTCTGGCGCCTGCCAAATGTAAAGCGCAGCGCCCATCCATTTGCCTTTGCGGCAGCGGGGCCACAGGCAGAGCAGATCATCTCTGATCCATTGCCCCTGCCACCTCACTCGCCTGCAAGCCCGGTCGCCCGTGTCCATGAACTCGATGGGCAGGTACTTCTCCTCGGCGTGGGACACGATGCCAACACGACGCTGCATCTTGCCGAGTTGATGGCAAAGGTTCCCTATGGGGTGCCGAGACACTGCACCATTCTTCAGGATGGCAAGTTGGTACGCGTCGATTATCTCGAGAATGACCACTGCTGTGAGCGCTTTGCCTTGGCGGACAGGTGGCTCAAGGAGAAGAGCCTTCAGAAGGAAGGTCCAGTCGGTCATGCCTTTGCTCGGTTGATCCGCTCCCGCGACATTGTGGCGACAGCCCTGGGTCAACTGGGCCGAGATCCGTTGATCTTCCTGCATCCGCCAGAGGCGGGATGCGAAGAATGCGATGCCGCTCGCCAGTGGCTGAGCTCATGAGCGGAGAACGAGATGACGTTGGAGGGGCAAGGTCGCGCTGATTGCTGGGGCAACACGTGGAGCGGATCGGGGATTGTCTTTCTTCAGCTCGCTGATGATATGCTGACGCTCAATGCCGTTTGGCCTCCGACTAACGAAAATCCCGCATTTGGACGGCTGATCCGATTGGCACGGCGGACGGCGAATGGCGGAGCAGACGCTCGTCCGGGGGCAATGAGATATGAAAAAGCCTGAACTCACCGCGACGTCCCGAAGGCGTGGCGCGGCTTCCCCGTGCCGGAGCAATCGCCCTGGGTGGGTTACACGACGCCCCTCTATGGCCCGTACTGACGGACACACCGAAGCCCCGGCGGCAACCCTCAGCGGATGCCCCGGGGCTTCACGTTTTCCCAGGTCAGAAGCGGTTTTCGGGAGTAGTGCCCCAACTGGGGTAACCTTTGAGTTCTCTCAGTTGGGGGCGTAGGGTCGCCGACATGACACAAGGGGTTGTGACCGGGGTGGACACGTACGCGGGTGCTTACGACCGTCAGTCGCGCGAGCGCGAGAATTCGAGCGCAGCAAGCCCAGCGACACAGCGTAGCGCCAACGAAGACAAGGCGGCCGACCTTCAGCGCGAAGTCGAGCGCGACGGGGGCCGGTTCAGGTTCGTCGGGCATTTCAGCGAAGCGCCGGGCACGTCGGCGTTCGGGACGGCGGAGCGCCCGGAGTTCGAACGCATCCTGAACGAATGCCGCGCCGGGCGGCTCAACATGATCATTGTCTATGACGTGTCGCGCTTCTCGCGCCTGAAGGTCATGGACGCGATTCCGATTGTCTCGGAATTGCTCGCCCTGGGCGTGACGATTGTTTCCACTCAGGAAGGCGTCTTCCGGCAGGGAAACGTCATGGACCTGATTCACCTGATTATGCGGCTCGACGCGTCGCACAAAGAATCTTCGCTGAAGTCGGCGAAGATTCTCGACACGAAGAACCTTCAGCGCGAATTGGGCGGGTACGTCGGCGGGAAGGCGCCTTACGGCTTCGAGCTTGTTTCGGAGACGAAGGAGATCACGCGCAACGGCCGAATGGTCAATGTCGTCATCAACAAGCTTGCGCACTCGACCACTCCCCTTACCGGACCCTTCGAGTTCGAGCCCGACGTAATCCGGTGGTGGTGGCGTGAGATCAAGACGCACAAACACCTTCCCTTCAAGCCGGGCAGTCAAGCCGCCATTCACCCGGGCAGCATCACGGGGCTTTGTAAGCGCATGGACGCTGACGCCGTGCCGACCCGGGGCGAGACGATTGGGAAGAAGACCGCTTCAAGCGCCTGGGACCCGGCAACCGTTATGCGAATCCTTCGGGACCCGCGTATTGCGGGCTTCGCCGCTGAGGTGATCTACAAGAAGAAGCCGGACGGCACGCCGACCACGAAGATTGAGGGTTACCGCATTCAGCGCGACCCGATCACGCTCCGGCCGGTCGAGCTTGATTGCGGACCGATCATCGAGCCCGCTGAGTGGTATGAGCTTCAGGCGTGGTTGGACGGCAGGGGGCGCGGCAAGGGGCTTTCCCGGGGGCAAGCCATTCTGTCCGCCATGGACAAGCTGTACTGCGAGTGTGGCGCCGTCATGACTTCGAAGCGCGGGGAAGAATCGATCAAGGACTCTTACCGCTGCCGTCGCCGGAAGGTGGTCGACCCGTCCGCACCTGGGCAGCACGAAGGCACGTGCAACGTCAGCATGGCGGCACTCGACAAGTTCGTTGCGGAACGCATCTTCAACAAGATCAGGCACGCCGAAGGCGACGAAGAGACGTTGGCGCTTCTGTGGGAAGCCGCCCGACGCTTCGGCAAGCTCACTGAGGCGCCTGAGAAGAGCGGCGAACGGGCGAACCTTGTTGCGGAGCGCGCCGACGCCCTGAACGCCCTTGAAGAGCTGTACGAAGACCGCGCGGCAGGCGCGTACGACGGACCCGTTGGCAGGAAGCACTTCCGGAAGCAACAGGCAGCGCTGACGCTCCGGCAGCAAGGGGCGGAAGAGCGGCTTGCCGAACTTGAAGCCGCCGAAGCCCCGAAGCTTCCCCTTGACCAATGGTTCCCCGAAGACGCCGACGCTGACCCGACCGGCCCTAAGTCGTGGTGGGGGCGCGCGTCAGTAGACGACAAGCGCGTGTTCGTCGGGCTCTTCGTAGACAAGATCGTTGTCACGAAGTCGACTACGGGCAGGGGGCAGGGAACGCCCATCGAGAAGCGCGCTTCGATCACGTGGGCGAAGCCGCCGACCGACGACGACGAAGACGACGCCCAGGACGGCACGGAAGACGTAGCGGCGTAGCGAGACACCCGGGAAGCCTGTTAGGCGCTGAGACGGGCGCACAGCGGGCTTCCTGGGGCAGCGGGAAGGGTCGGCCGGTCCCCCGGTCGGCCCATTTCTCTTGTCTCGGTTTAGTTAGTTAGCCTAAGTAACAGTGACTCCGTCACCACAGCACAGCGGGGCGAGCCGTTGACCTGGGGGAAGTGATGCTGTGACGGAATGACTCGAAACACACATTCCTAATGACTTCTCATTGGGTAATCCAGACTTCACGCCACTTCATCACAGCGTCACCCGGGCGCCCTTCGCTGTGACCCCGAATCAGGTTGCCGACAACCTTCATATAGGTAGAGGGGTTTACGCGCCACGCATCAAGCACCGCTAAGGAACGGCGTCGAGCGCTACCCACTCAGGCCGGTCACTCCCCTGATCTCTCCCAGGGTTGAGCGACCGGCGTTGCCTCCCTAGCTCAGTTCGGTTAGAGCGCCTGTTTCGTAATCAGGGGGTCGGCGGTTCGAATCCGTCGGGGGGCTCAATGAGCGGATACACAATCGCTTGGCTCGCATGGCTTGCCGCGTTCGGCGTCATTGAGGGTCGAGCGCTCTTCAATAAGAAGCCGGGCGACACGCTGAGCGAACACGTCTGGTCATGGTTCGCCACGCAAAGCGGCAGTACAGGCAAGCCTTCGGGTTGGGTGCGTGCTCGACGCTTTGCGCTACTGGCCTTCATGGGTTGGCTCACTGCCCACTTCATGACGGGCGGTCGCTTCTAGCGCTGCCGCGCCCAGCCTACTCACGTGAGTAGGTAGGGGGGTGTCGACGGATAGGGGGGTGTCCCCGGAAGGGGGGGGGGGGTGCCCTATGCGTACCCGGTGTCTCGACTGTAGGGACTGGGCTACTCATGGTGGGCGCTGTGCTCAGCACCACGCCACCTATCAGGCACAGCGCAGTGTGAAGAGCCATGCGAAGCGGCGTGCTGCTATCGCCCGTGGGAACAACGCTGCGGCGAAGATGCGTCGTGCTATCCGTAAGGCAGTGGGCGCGCACTGTGCTACCTGCCTGGGTTGGTACCACTAGAAAGCTTCTCGAGCGGATCGATCCTGCAGGAATTCCCGGGCATAACTGTTCCACTTGTATCGTCGGTCTGATAATCAGACTGGGACCACGGTCCCACTCGTATCGTCGGTCTGATTATTAGTCTGGGACCACGGTCCCACTCGTATCGTCGGTCTGATTATTAGTCTGGGACCACGGTCCCACTCGTATCGTCGGTCTGAT